>BNJU01004527.1_pt1 | contig 86284 bp, 106 predicted proteins | sample 8539281 | NCBI WGS metagenome assembly BNJU01 (sample SAMD00202456, study PRJDB9452) | human saliva metagenome | isolation source: human saliva | place: Japan
TTTTTATGCGTCTCCTTAAATTAGTGCCAACATATTCGTTGGAATAATACAGATATAAATGTGGTAAAATGGTGTTATACATATCATAGTTGAATGGACGTAGGGAGGTGATGTTGTGACTGCTGATAGTAATGGTTATGTAGGTTTTGATTTGGCATTGTTTATCGTTGAGAAGTTGCGTGCTCAGTTTGTGTTTGATATGGCACAGATGGAGGGTAACACGGCAACGTATCCGCAGGTTGAGACGATTGTGTGTGGTACTTCGGTGGCGGGGCTCAGTGTGAGTGAAACTCGACAAATAGATAATATTAATCGTGGCTGGCAAGCCTTGATAGAGGATTTGCGGTTAAAACGATTTCAGATTAATAAGTTAGTGACTATCGAATATAATAAGTTGGTTTCTGAAAGTGAGAACCGCCTAGGATTTGGTGGTTTTCGCAATGCACCAGTAGCTATAGGTGGTACAAGTTACACACCGCCTAATCCTTTGGATTTAAATTCCTGTTGGGACGAATTAATAGCTAGGTGCCAAGAGCTAGAGGATAATCCGTTGGAACAATCGCTTCTATTATATGCCGAGATGGCTCGTAACCAGTTCTTTGGCGATGGCAATAAACGAACCGCTCTGCTCATGATGAATGGGAACCTTATTCAGAATGGATTATGCCCAATTACGATAACAAAATCTCGTGAAGTAGAATATCGGACTGCTTTAATTGGATATTATGAAAGCCCCGAGCAACATCGCATTCAATTCTTCGATTTCCTAAAACAAGAACAACAAACCATGCTAAAACGCTGGGGCTATGAAATCCAAGATATAAATGAAACCGAACTTGGTAAAACAATCGATACAAATCCAAAAGAAGGATCCACTAAACATAAATTATAATTGAGGCCCTGAATTACGACTCTCCCTTTCCCACTAATGAAAATCTTTGTGTTTCATTATGTAATTCAGGACCTATGTATTTAAAGCTTGTGATGATAGGGGCGGAAAAAAGACTTCGGGTCCCGCTTGCGCGATAGCGTGTCTTTTTTCCGCCCCTGTCATCACTGTTAAATAGAAGGAGGAATACATATGAACCGCAAAATTTTCGTTACAGGTGCTACTTCTGGTATCGGCCTTGAGTGTGCCCGTGCTTTCGCTCAAGATGGAGATAATGTATTGATTGCTGGTCGTCGTGCAGATCGCTTGGCGGCGATTAAGGAAGATTTTGAGCAACAATATGGTATTCGTGTGGATACGCTTGTACTTGATGTGAGCAAACGTGAAGATGTAGAGTCTAAGGTAAAACCAGCTATCGAAGCTTTTGGTGGCGTCGATGTGCTCGTTAATAATGCGGGTCTTGCACAAGGGCTTGATCCTTTCCAAGATAGTACCGTAGAAGATGCAGTCACAATGATTAATACGAATGTATTAGGACTTCTTTATGTAACAAAGGCAGTATTACCTTTCATGATTGATAAAAACGAAGGTCATATCGTAAATATGGGCTCTACAGCTGGGATTTACGCATACCCAGGCGGTGCCGTATACTGTGCTACTAAGGCCGCTGTCAAAATGTTGGCCGATGGCATTCGTATGGATACTATAGCTACAGATATTAAGGTTACGACCATTCAACCTGGCATTGTAGAAACTCCATTTAGTGAAGTGCGCTTTCACGGTGATGCGGAACGCGCAAAATCTGTATATGCTGGTATTGAAGCCGATCAACCAGAGGATGTGGCAGATGTTGTATTGTATGTAACAAATCAACCTAAGCGCATGCAAATCTCTGATGTGACCATCATGGCGAACCAACAAGCGGCAGGCTTTATGGTTCATAAGAAATAACAGACTATTATACTAAACTTGTTAAAATGATATAGGTAGCATTTATTACTTTAAATCCTACATCATTTAGGATATATTTATTAAGTATATTTTTAATAAATATAATTTTACAAAAATTTGTTTTTTTGGAGATTGTCGTTATGACAACAAAGATAAAGACATTACTAGTGGCTTCTTTAGCATGTGCAGCTATTGGTTCCTATAGCATTACTAGTGCTCACGATCTATCTGTTGGGAATCGTTCTGTGCCTATGACTGGTGGAATCTCAGTTGAACCTAGGGAACCAAATTTTATTATGCCGAGTCCTGTACATGTGTTCACCACAGTTAAAGAAGCGGCGGAGTATATGAATATTACACCACAGATGCCAAAGTTGTTACCTGTAGGCTTTAATATTCAATCTGTCATCACTTTAGAGAAAGATATATTACAAGTTGTGTATGTCTACAAATCTGGTGCGGATCCATGTTATAATCAAGATGGAGGCGCATATATTATATATCGTTCATCTAAGTTAACTGGTGATATCAGTGGTGACCATAAATTCATAAGGTTATAGAAACTGAAAGTGTAGATGGTACAAAGGTTACTTTCAAAGGCAGTGACAAAATGGTTTATCTTGCATCGTGGATGAAAGATGGACAAAATCATTCTTTAGATTTTTATCGCCCCGTTACACGAGATATAGCGAAGGCTATTATCCGTAATATTGTTGAGGAAAAATCACATACAAAATAAATGTGTTTTTAATAATTTTTATGTTACGCGAAGGGAGCTTATACTCATGGTTAAAAAATTTGTATTAATGGCAGTTGCGTGTGCTTGTGTAGGTTCTTACACTGTTGCTGGTGCACAAGGTACTTTAGATGTAAAACCAGATCCAGCTAAACCTGTAGTTGCAGAACAGGCAGCGCCAATGGTTGGCATGCCAAGTCCAATTCATGAATTCGCTACTATTGATGAAGCTGCTAAATACATGAATATTACACCTCAATTGCCTAAGGTATTGCCTATAGGCTATAATGTTGGGTCTGTAAGTACTATCGAAAAAGATGTATTACAAGTAGTATATGTATACCAAGCTGGAGAAGATTCTACTCGCAATCAAGCAGCAGGCAAACGTATTGTGTATCGCGTAGGTACTACAAAGGTGATATCAGTGGTAATTATAACGATTATCGCGTTACAGCTACAGAAAAGGTAAACGGTACAAAGGTTACTTTCAAAGGTGGCGAAAAAATGGTATACCTCGCTGGTTGGACAAAAGATGGTCAAAACCATGCGATGTACTTTGAACGTCCTGTAAATCGAGATATGGCAAAAGCGATCATTGCTAATACAGTTGCACCAAAATCACATATGAAATAATACAGCCTGATACAAACTATTCTTGATGGAATGGCATGCGATCTACAGTGCAGTACTCGCATGAAATGTAAGGGTTTTATATAAACAGCTCCTCGTATGAGGGGCTGTTTTTGTTGGTATGCAAAACTTTCATAATGATAACGATTCTAAATACCTGTATGGGTATATCTATCTAAGTATTACATTGATAGAATATAAATATAGCTATTTTGTGATAAAGAAGGCAGGTGATGGATTGTATCGACTATTATTACAGCGTTTGGTGAGTATAGTTGGTATTTTACTAGTTGTTACTATCGGTACATTTGTATTGATTAAATTGTCGCCTATCGACCCGGTGGCAATGAAATTTAATCTCGTGGGTGCCACGCCTGATCCAGTGTTGGTGGCTCAATTAAGAGAACAATTAGGTCTCAATGATCCGTGGTGGCAACAGTATGTGCGTTGGCTTGGACAAATTGTACGGGGGGATTTTGGGGAATCGATTCTGTATTCAATGCCGGTAATCACATTGTTATCGGGGGCCTTGCCTAATACATTGGGCCTCGTATCACTAGCACTTGTCATGGGAATTGTAGTGACCGTTCCACTAGGGATGCTGTCCGCCAAGTATCAGGATTCATGGGTGGATCATGGTGTACGATTGTTGACGTTTCTAGCCTTAGCGATTCCTAGCTTCTGGGTGGGCCTATTGTTGCTCTACTTATTTGGCGTTAAATTACAGATTGTATCAGTAACGAACACAAATGGTTTTTCTGCCTATATATTGCCAGCTGTTACATTAGCTCTATGGTTATGTGGACTATATATCCGTCGCTTACGTAATGCTATTTTAGAGATATCCAGGCGTCCCTTCGTACAAGGGGCGCGTGCATTAGGCTTACCAGAGTGGATGGTATTTACTCGATATATATTCCCTCATGTAGGACTGATGTTATTGCCTATGATGGGTGTAACGATGGGCGCTATGCTTGGTGGTTCTGCTGTTATTGAAACAGTATTCGCTATCAAGGGTATTGGGTACATGATGGTACAAGGCATTATGGCGCGAGACTTTGTATTGATGCAGGGCTATATCATTTGGATTACATTGGTGTTCATTATTATCAATATCATCATTGATGCATTGAGTTATTGGCTAAACCCTAAACGAAGGGCCGCTATACAAGGAGGCTCTTATGAATAGACAAAAGCCGTACACCTTATACATTATGTTAGTCTTAGCAACTTTATGGATTTTAGTATTCCTCTGTGCTCCATACATAGCTCCATTTAATCCAGAGGCTACGAATGTGGCAGACCGGTTGCAAGATATTAGTAGCACGCACTTATTAGGCACTGATCAGCTGGGCCGTGATGTGTGGTCTCGCATCCTTTATGGCGGTAAAGCATCATTAGGAATTGCTTTCATCATCATTGGTATTAGTGGTACCATCGGTATTGTCATCGGTGGCTTGGCAGGATTTTCTACGCCTCGTATTGACCGCTGGCTATCTCGCTTGATTGATTTGGTGTTAGGGTTTCCGAATATGGTGATTGCCATCGCGTTCATCGGTATCATGGGACCTAGCATTCCGAATGTCATTATTTCCTTGTGTATTACAAAATGGGCGGAATATGCGCGCATTACACGTGGTCTTGTACAGATTGAACGTCACGCGGAGTACATTACCTTCGCTCGCATGTCGGGCGCATCAAATCTGCGCATCCTGTGGCGATACATTTTGCCAAATGTACTGCCATCCCTATTGATTGTAATCATTCAACATCTCGGTGACGCTATCATCTTGGTGGCAAGTTTCTCGCTTATCGGTATTGGTGTACAACCGCCAGATCCAGAGTGGGGCACAATCTTATTAAGTTCCCGAGATTTCCTACAAACGGCACCGTGGCTATTGATCTATCCAGGGCTTGCCATTTTTATTACTGTTGTTTTATTCAACTATATTGGCGATGCGTTGCGCGATGCCCTCGATGTATCTCGTTAACTGCGCTTTGTATAGATTTTTTATGGTGAAAGCCCTAGTGGGCGATGTATTTTTAAAGGAGAAAGTATGAAACGTTGGTTATTAGTATGTTTAGCTGTGTTGTCCATGGTGGCCCTCTTGACGGGGTGTGGCAGTGATACGGCTAAGCAAGGAAAACACATGAATGTTGGTCTGTATTGGTTTGGTGAAACATTAGACCCAACACACGAATGGGATGCGTGGACATTGACTCGTATCGGTGCAGGTGAAACATTAGCAACTGTAACACCAGACATGAAATTTGCCCCACAATTAGCAGATTCTTGGGAAAATGTGGACCCTACTACATGGAAATTCCATATCCGTGAAAATGTAAAATTCCAAAACGGCACACCTATGACGCCACAAAAGGTAAAAGAGTCCATCGAGTACACAATGAAACAAAGTGCTCGTTCCGCAAAAGCTGTTAAAATCGAGTCCATTACCGTAGATGGTCAAAACTTGATTATCAAAACAACAGAGCCTAATGGCTCCTTGTTGTCTAGCTTAACAGAACCTGCGTTTGTCATCATGGATACAGCGGATCTTAAGGACGTGGCAACAAAACCAGTTCTTACAGGCCCTTATAAAATTAAATCTTTCACAAAGGGTGAAACCATTGAACTAGAAGCCTTTGCAGATTACTGGGGCGGCAAACCAGGTCTTGATTCTGTAACAGTAAAAGACATCGAAGACAACAATAAACGTGCGATGGCATTGCAATCTAAAGACGTTGATGTCATCCAAAAGGTGGACTCTGCTAACCGTAGCTTGTTTAAAGATGGTTTCAATATCCAAGATATCTCTGGCGTTCGTGTGTTCATGTTAAAAATGAACCAAACTGCAGCATCTCCATTACATGATAAAGATGTACGTAATGCAGTAGCTCATATCATTAACTATGATTCCATGGCGAAAAATCATCGGTAATGGTTCCACACAGGTGCAGCACCATTCCCACCTTCTGCAAACCTAGGTTACGATACAATCGCTAACAAAGCGACAACTGATGTAGCTAAAGCGGACCAAATCTTAACACAAGCTGGCTATGCTAAAAATGCAAATGGTGTGTATGCTAAAGATGGTAAAGAATTATCTCTAACATTAGCTGTTTGGGGTAAAGACACTAGTATGTACGAAGAAATTCAACAAGAATTGAAACAAGCGGGTATCAATGTAACGCTTAAGAAATTACAAAGCCCTGATGAAGTGGATACACTAGGTACAGATGGTTTTGACTTGGTAGAACGTAATGTTATTACCATGTCTACAAATGATCCTATTGGTTCCTCAGCTTATTCTACAAAACTGGTGCGAAATCAAACGTTGGTGGCTACTCTAACCCTCAAGTAGATGCGTTAATCGACCAATTGTCCGTAACATTTGATCAAAACGAACGCTCTACTATTGCTAAACAAGCACAACAAATTTTGGTTGATGATGTAGCAGATATTTACTTGTTGTATCCAAGTGCAACAGTTGTATCCACTAATAAGGTTAAAAATGTACCAGCACATCCTATCGATTACTACTTATTAACAAAGGATTCTACTATTGAATAAATCGGATTGCATTGTATTTGATGATGTAACAATTGCATATGGTACGGAAGAGGCGGTGCGCAATATATCCTTCTCCGTGCCTAATGGCGAGGTCTTTGCCATCGTTGGTGAAAGCGGATCTGGTAAATCTACGCTAGTCAGCGCCGCCTTTGGCATGTTGAAACAAGCTACTATAACAGGTCAAATTTTGTTAAATGGCATCGACATCTCTACCTTGAGTGATAGCGATTGGCGCAAATTACGTGGTACAGAGATTTCCATGATCTTTCAAAATCCTAGTGCCTATTTAAATCCAAATCGGACCGTAGAAAATCATTTTAAGGATTTGTTCCGTGCCCATGGTGAAAGCTATGATGCTAGCCGTGTTATCGATATGCTTAATCTCGTTCATCTCGATGGGGGAGAACGTATATTACAGTCGTATCCATTCCAGCTAAGTGGTGGTATGCAACAACGGTTAGCCATAGCATTGAGTCTCATCTTAAAACCTACTATTGTCTTTGCCGATGAGCCCACTAGCGCCTTAGATATACTCGTGCAAGCCTCTGTGTTAGATTTGTTACGTGAAGTGACGCAAGCCCTTGGAGCAACGGTAATTATCGTAACTCATAATATCAAGGCTGCAGCACGTATTGCTCATAGCATTGGCGTTATGAATAAGGGACAACTCGTTGAAGTAGGCTCTACCGAAGAGGTTATGGCATGCCCAAAAGATGAGTATACTCGTATTTTATTAGATTCCGTAATGAAAGTGGTGTAGTATGATTCAACTTGAGAATATCTGTAAACAATATACAAACCACAATCATACGGTTCACGCTGTTGACAATGTATCCTTTTCTGTAGCTGCCAATGAACGCGTAGGAATTGCTGGTGGTAGTGGTTCTGGTAAAAGTACACTTCTCAAATTAATTGCGATGCTAGAAAAACTTACTTCTGGTACTCTAAAACTATTTGGAGAGGATGTTACATCCATCCAAAACCATAGAGACATCTATCGTTCTATGCAGATGATGTTTCAAAATCCTTTGGCCATCATTCCGCCACGGATGAATTTAGAAGCATTTCTCTTAGAGCCGTATATCAACTATGATCTCATGGATGTGGCATCAGCAAAGGACGATATCCGTAAATGGATGCAACGAGTAGACTTGCCAGAAAATATGGTTCATAAATACCCTCACGAAGTCAGTGGTGGTCAACTACAACGTGTTGTATTAGCACGGATTATGCTCATGAATCCTAAACTAGTACTTTTTGATGAACCTACATCAGCCCTTGATGCGGTGAACCAAAAGTTGGTGCTAGACCTATTACAAAAACTACATACGGAACAACCCTTCGGCTATGTGTTCGTCAGCCATGACGTCGGACTTTTACAAGCCGTAACAGACCGAATCATCGTTATGAAAGAGGGGCAAATCGTAGAAAACATCGAATCAAAACGACTTAAAGAAGCGGTACACCCATATACAAAAGCACTTGTGGAAGCAAGTTTATAAAGAAAAGCCCCTGTTTGTATATGCTATTTTTACTGGAGAACCAGTAAAGGTAGTACATATCATCAGACAGGGGCTTTTCTTTATAAAACATATGATATAACGATAAATTGACATATCGCGAAATTACGATATAATTCAGTCATCAGCCAGATGTACATCATATAATATTCCTATAGTAATAGGAGAAAGAGGCTATAATGGCACAACATAACTTAACAGATACAATTACATTCCGTCGAGGCTTAACGATTCCTAACCGCATTGCCTTAGCTCCGATGCAAAGTTAATCTGCATTAGAGGGTGGTTATGCAAGTAATGATACGATCCGTTATTACAATCATCGTTCTAAGGCGGCAGGTCTTTTGATTACTGAGTTCCATTATGTTAGTGAAAGTGGTGGCCCAGCGTACATGCCTGGCTATCCATCCCAAATGGGCATTTACTCTGATGTTCACTTAGAGGGAGCAAAGAAAATTGCACAAGCTTTAAAGAAAGACGGTAATAAGGCGGTTATGCAAATCCATCATGGTGGACGCATGGCGATTGGTCGCTTTATCAATCATCAAGACGTAGTAGCGCCTAGCGACTTGCAACGTAAATTCCCTGTTCGTGCTCTTACTGAAAGTGAAATTGAAGAGATCATTGCAGACTTTGGTCGTGCTACAAAACGAGCTATTGAAGCGGGCTTTGATGGCGTAGAAATTCACGGTGCTAACCACTATTTATTGCAACAATTCTTCTCTGTATTAACGAATCATCGCACAGATAAATGGGGCGGTTCTTTAGAAAATCGTATGCGCTTCCCATTAGCCGTTGTGCGTGAAGTAAACGCGTTGTAGCAGAAGCGGGCGCACAAAACTTTATCATTGGCTATCGCTTGAGCCCAGAAGAAATTCACGGTACAGATATTGGTTATACCTATAAAGAATCCCTTCAACTCGTAGAGGCTATTGTAAAAGAAGAGTTAGATTACATCCACTTATCCTTATGGGGTGGCTATGACTCTAAACCAGAAGGTGCAGATCAATCCTTTGGCTCTTTATTCAAAGCAGTTCTTGATAATGAAACAAAGCTTATTATTGTAGGCAATATCTTCAGCGAAGAAGCGGCTCGTGATGCCGTAGAAAACTATACAGATATCATTGCAGTAGGCCGTGGTTCTTTGATAGACCCTGAATTTGGGCATAAAATCATGAACGGTAAAGGCGATACCATCGTTCACGAAGTAACTCCGGAACATGTTTCACACATGCACCTAACACCAGGCCTATTTGAAGCCTTCACACGTACCGACTCCTTAGGTTTGCCACCATTACCAGGTGCAGAAACCATCTATGACCAACATAGAGGTACATACGATAACCATCCACTAGCAATTCCATACGCGGAACAATAAATAGAAAACATCAACTAAATCAGTAAAAAAATTTAGTAAATAACTTCGTAAATAAACTCGTAAAAAAAACAGATTATTAAGTAAATTCTTTGGTTAAATAATCGAATCACAATACCCTAAAAACTATACACCCATAAATAACTTGTGAAAGCAAGTTTGTAGAATGAAAAGCCCCTCTTTAATAGATATAGATTTAAGTTCTTTTAACTTTAAATCATAATACATTAGGAGGGGCTGTTTTAATTTAACCATGTTTTATAATAGTATATTTACTATAAAAATAAATATACTAATTTTGATATAATAATATTATCTATGTAATTTTTTTACAAATCAATATGATTAACTAATGCTATTATTGGGTGGTGGTTATATGTTATATGATGAAAAAAAGACTTACGTGTATTTGATAATTCAGACTCTCGAAACTATTTTAAAGAAATATTGCAATCGTATTATAGTCAGAATTATCGAGCGACGATAGTTTTATTATATTCATTTGTGATTTATGATTTATTTATTAAGTTACAAACTATGGCGGATGAAGGTGATAGTAAAAGCAAGGCAACAATTAGAAAAAAAGTTAATGATATGATAAGTTCAGATGAGAAATATTCAAAAAGTAGAGCGTGAAATTATTGATTTTTTTAAAGATAATTGTTCTTTGTATTTTTGAACAGTTTATAGAAGATATTGAATATCTTAGAAACTGCCGGAATAAATGTGCTCATTTGAAAGTAAACGATAATTCTTTATATGTTCCTAATGATTATCATGCCAAAATGATGATTTGCTCAATGTATGATCATGTTCTTTCTGTTAAAGCACCATTTATTATGGATTTATTTGAGCTTGCAAAAAAAGATGTCGAAAAAAATTTACTGAACAAATTATAATATTTGATCCAGATGGATTAAATGAAACAATAAAAAAAGAAAAAAATTATAGATAAATATTTGCAAAAGGATGACAGATGTTTCATTAAGGAAATCTTATAAAACGTTCCTTAAACTTTTTGTTTAACTCAGATGATGAAATGTATTAGGAATATACTTGGATTATATGCATTTATATTCTCTATGACTACCTATTTAATAGAGCAAGGTCGTATAAATCTTCTTCAAGAGTCAGCAATATTAGATGAATTTTTCCAAAAATTAAGGTTGAGGAATTAGAAAACAATCCTATTCGTACTGATATTTTTAGTTGCTATGGTATTAAAATATCCTATTATTATGGACATTATTAGAGAACATGGGGAAGTATTTGAATATTTGAAAAAAATCGTGTTTTAAATCCAACTGGTTTGACGGAGTATCGTGCTTTCTACCCTCAGGATCCAAGGTCTGCGTACGGATTTTTTTCAAGGATACCTCATCTCTTCATAAGAATAAATATATTAAAGAGATTTTTTGAAATAGTTAAATCTTGTGAAGATTTTTAATTTGGTGGAATTTGCTAAGATTATGGTTAAAGCTGTTCCAACATATTCTGGATATGATGATGCGGATTGCTTTTATGTCTTTTTTAAAAATTCATGTAGCGGAATTTAATGATTCAGATCTTCAAGAAATTATGGAGACATATAATAACAATGACCAATGTTATAATCGTGGTAGACATACGGGTGATATGGAAATAATTGCCCCTTATCTTGCCAAAGATGAACTACTATTATAATTATCTAAATAATATCAATTTTAATATCAAAACCGTATTTTTCAATTTAATAAAACTTCTAAATAAAAAAAGACATCAACTGTAGGTTGATGTCTTTTCGTATTATTTGATTATTCAATTTCCGCTTTCAAATCGATAATATTTTTTGCAGCTACGCAGGCAGGGCAGTCACAGAATTCTGCGCCTTCTGCTTTGATGTCTTTAGCGTGTTGTAATAGGTTAGCTGTGCCTTCTTTGCCAAGGATTTGTGTAGCAAGTTCAGATCCTGCAAAGCCAATTGTTTCATCAATAAGCGCAATATTTTGTTCTGCCACGGATACAAGTTGTTTCGTGAGCTCTTCTTGCTTAGGAGTACCTTCTGCATCAATCCAAGACTGAGCGAACTCTTTTACTTTAGGGTTGCTTTGTGGTGCATCTAATAATGCTTGTACGAGTTGTGTTAATTGTGTATGTGTCATGATTATTTCCTCCATATAATTACTAACTATAGTTTTGGAATAGTGCATTTAGTATCATATGAGCACTTGTTCCTTTTGATGAGTTCATTATAGCACCTACAATAATTTTGAATAGTAGAATGATTTGCGATAGATACAATCAAATGTGATAGATTTGTTATGATAACTGGTTTAAATTTTTGGGGAATAGAAAAGAGACATGCTTTCACATTCCTCTTAAGCTTAGTTAGAATAAATCTGGGTGGCTACCCGTGCGAGTTAAAGATAATACTATCTACTGCTAAGCACTAATCTCAACATAACTGATTACTCCAATCCTAAATCCTCAATCATTTCTTTACATTAGCATATGATTTTGCTTTTATTTTTCCTGCTAATATATCTTTCGTTTCTTGAATAGCAGCTTCTGTTTCTGCATTATAACGAGGTTGTTTAGGTTGAAATGGGAATCCGCCTTCCATTAGTGATGTGTGGAGAAAAATATTAATCGCATCAGTTACGGAAATGCCAAAGCTAGCATATAGTGCTTCTAATTGTGCTTTTACAGCTGGCTCGATACGCAAACTGATAGAGGCCGTTTTAGCCATAGTATCACCTCCTGTTATTTATATTGTAATGCAATTGCTTTATAATTGCGATCTTATAACTGCGAATTGCAAGCATAATACTTATCTTTTTCTGGACGAAAAATACTTATGAATATAAGAATATTAGCTTTTTAGATGATATAATTAACTTACTATATATAGTTTGTTTGCAGGGGATTGTATCATGAAAAAGGTTGTATGTGCGTTAGCTACGCTAGCTTTTATAGGTTTCATCAATGTTGTGTCCGCAGATGAGTTGATACGGTTTCGTCTTAATGGCAATTCTAGTTATGATCAGCCTTATGGTGATCGAAATGAGTTTCCTTGTCCAGATAGACTTGGAAGTTGCACTATGACTGATGAGGATTATAGAAGCACTCGCAAATGTCAATCGCTAGAGGTGTTTGATACTGTATATGAGGCTAAGCAATATTTGAACTTTAAACCACAGTTGCCAAGTGGTTTAGAGGGATTACGTCCCGTACATGTATCCATTGTGGATCACGATGTATTACAAGTCGTGTATGCTTATCATGAGCTTTTAAAAGGAACATATTTTGACCGTGTAGATGATATGCCAAAGTATATTAAGTATCGCGTATCGACAGTATCGGGTAATATCGCAGGTGACTATAAGGATTATGTACCTCAGAAAACAGAGATTATAAATGGCATGACCGTGACTTATCGAATGGTGGATGACGCTGTTTACTTAGCATCTTGGGAACATGCGGGGCAGAACCATGTGTTTTTATTTAATGAACCAGTTTCTGTTACGTGGGCTAGAGAATTGATTAATAGTGTAAAATATTGAAAAACCACTTTAAGTGTAGTATATTATAGATAGACAATTGATAGTTGTGCAATTAACTACAAAATCCCCCGGAGCGGCAACTCCGAGGGATTTTTACATTATTACGCTAATGCTAGAGCGTTGGGCTAGTTGCTAAATAAAAGGGCTAGGAAAGCGTCTAACCACTTGCAAATGTAGTAGGCGAGTACATTTACCATGACGGCTAGCCAAAATTGATAGTTGTTGTGCAATAACTACACCCCCTTTCTGTTGCCAGATTAGGGTTAGCAACACCTATAGTATAGCAAAATACTCTTTACACAAATAGCGATATACAGTCCTCTTTTTTGTGATTTATATTAAAAATAACGGAGATTATATGAACGCAGATAATTATAAGATTTCAACGTTGCCATATATAGAAAATGCTAGCAATGAGATAATGGAAAAGTACAATATAAAAGTGCGATATGAAACGGAACCGCCTCATGGAGATGCTATATATTCTATTTCTATAAAGGGGAAAGTATTACCATTTTGGATTTATGGTAGGGATGTTACTTTCATAGGTAATAGTATGGTTATGGTGGAGTCTGTAAGATGCAAAACCTGGGATCCCATTGAAACCATTATTATTGATTTAGAGAATGAAGTGTATACGGGTTTAAAGGAATGGTATACAGATATTTCATTTTTTAATAATCGAATAGAGCTTACTAATCAAGTGGTAAAAAAATGGATAAAAGAATTTTTAAATAATTTTGAGAATTTAGAGTGGATTAGTTATTAACAAAAAAATGCTAGATGCATAATATTCATTTTATTTTAATTGACATAAGTCTATAGAATACAGTACAATACCCTTATATCTTAAAACAAGCTATGAATGGGTATAAAGGTTTACAGATCTTGCTTTCAGAGAGTTGCCGGTTGGTGCGAGGCAATAGAGGTTGTACGCTGACACTCTCCCGTGAGCTTTGATGGCGAACACAGCAGTAGTCATCGACGGTGGTTCCGTTATACCCGCAACGAGTCCCAATTAGGGTGGTACCGTGTTATGTATATAACGCCCCTTTGAGCAACGACAGTTGTTCTGAGGGGCCTTTTTTTATAAAAGTTTAGTCAACCATACTACGTGACCGAATTAAAGTGGTGCTCTGACGCTCCAGCTAGCTTAACGGTCTTCGGCCTAGGGCCTCGACCTACTAAAGTCGCTTGCGAGCACGCACTTTAATTCTACGTTTTGTTTGATTAAACTTTTATAAATGTTAGATGGGAAAGTATGTATTCAGGACGATAAGGGTCTTCGGCCTAGGGCCTTGACCTACTAAAGTTGCTTACGAGCACGCACTTTAATACTGTGTCTTGTTTATTAAACTTTCACAATAAATAGATACAATGAGTTGTTAATTAATGATAGGAAAAAGGTGGAAATTATGGATCAAAATCGCGTATATTTCTTTGATACAACCCTTCGTGATGGGGAACAAACACCAGGTGTATCTTTACAAACTCCTGAAAAAATTGAAATTGCGAAAGGCCTAGTACGCCTCGGCATCGACGTAATCGAGGCTGGTTTCCCAGCAGCATCCCCTGGGGATTTTGAAGCAGTACAAACGATTGCACGCGAAGTGAAAGGCGCAACAATTTGTGCGTTGGCACGTGCTAATGAAAAGGACGTACAAAAAGCGATTGATGCATTGAAAGATGCGGAACGTAGCCGTTTGCATGTATTCATTGCTATTTCTGAACTTCATATGGAATATAAATTAAAAATGACTCGCCAAGAGGTATTGGATAAGGTTAAATCCGTATTGGCATATGCAAAAGGTAAGGTTGATGAAATCGAGTTTTCTGGTGAAGATGCGGCACGCTCTGATTTAGATTTCGCATGCCAAGTATTTGGTGTTGCCATTGCTGGTGGTGCAACAATTATTAATGTACCAGATACAGTAGGTTACATGAATCCTAATGAGTTCGGTGATAAAATCCGCTATATTAAAGAACATACACCAGGTATTGAAAATGCAATTATCTCCGTTCATTGTCATGATGACTTAGGTCTTGCTAATGCAAATACGTTAGCTGCTATTAAAGCAGGTGCACGCCAAGTAGAAGGCACAATTAATGGCCTAGGCGAACGGGCTGGTAACGTAGCGATTGAAGAAGTTGTAATGGCTCTTAAAACACGCCATGATTACTTCGGCGACCTTCAAGTGAACATTGATACAAAACAATTTACGAAAGTTTCTAAACTAGTAAGTCGTTTGACAGGTGTCGTAGTTCCACCAAACAAACCAATCGTAGGTTCTAACGCTTTTGCTCATGAGTCTGGTATCCATCAACATGGTATGATGAGCAATCCTGAAACCTATGAAATCATGACTCCTGAGTCCGTAGGGGCTGAAAAAACAGACCTCGTATTGGGCAAACACTCTGGTCGTCATGCCTTTGCTGATCATTTGGCAAAACTTGGTTTCCAATCTTTCACAGAAGAGAAAATCAACGACCTCTTCGCTAAATTCAAAGAATTGGCAGACCGCAAAAAACAAGTATACGATGATGACATTATCGCTCTTGTAGTAGATAACTTACATCACAAAAAAGCATTCGAGCTCGTGGCTCAATACTATAAATTGGGTGAAAAAGGCTACGCCTATGCTGACGTTCGCCTCATGACCCCAGAAGGGGAGAGAGCAGATGCTGCCGTAGGTGACGGTCCAGTAGACGCATCCCTTAAAGCAGTTGAACGTGTGGTTGGCTTGCCAATTAGCTTAAAGATTACCAAATCCGTGCTATCACAGCAGGTAAAGATGCCCTTGGGGAAGCAACCCTTAAGGTAGAATATAACGGTCGCTTGTACCATGGTCGTGGTATTAGCACCGATATCGTTAAATCAAGTGTAAATGCATATATTAATGCAGTAAACTCAGTATTCCTAGCTATGGAGCTAGAACAAGAGGAGGAAAAATAATATGGGTATGACCATTACTGAAAAGAATATGGCTCGCCATGCGGGTCTTGATGTTGTAAAACCGGGCCAAATCATCGAATGTCATTTGGATGCGGTATTGATGAACGACATCACATTCCCACCAGCGCGTAAAGAGTTCTTAAAAATCGGCAAACCTGTATTTGACCGTCATAAAATCTACTTGGTGCCTGACCATTTCACACCAAACAAAGATATTCAATCTGCTACACAAGCAAAAGTTATGCGCGATTTCGTACGCGAACATGGCATTACAAACTACTTTGAAGTGGGGAGAATGGGCATTGAGCACGTTATTTTGCCAGAAAAAGGCCTTATCGGTCCTGGGGAAATGATGATTGGTGCTGACTCCCACACTTGTACATATGGTGCGGTAAATGCATTCTCCACAGGCGTAGGCTCCACTGATGCGGGCGTAGCTATGGCAGAAGGTAAAACTTGGTTCAAAGTGCCTGAAACTATTAAGGTTGAACTTATCGGCAAACCTAACAAATGGGTAACTGGTAAAGACGTAATCCTTGATTTAATCGGTAAAATTGGCGTAGATGGTGCTCGTTACATGGCTCTTGAATTCGCTGGCGAAGGCGTACAACACATGACTATGGCTGACCGTCTTACAATTTGTAATATGGCTATCGAAGCTGGTGGTAAATGTGGCGTATTCCCATATGATGATATTACTGAAGCATACATTAAAGGTCGCGTAAATCGTCCTGTAGAACCAATTAATCCAGACCCTGATGCAGTATATGCTCAAACTGTGACTATCGATTTGTCCAAATTGCAACCAGTTGTAGCATTCCCTCATTTGCCATCCAACACACATTACATCAATGAGATTGACAAAGATATTAAAATCGACCAAGTTATCATCGGTTCCTGTACAAATGGCCGTTATGAAGACTTGGTGGCAGCTGCAGAAATCTTCAAAGGTCGCAAAGTAGCTCCATTCGTTCGTTGTATTGTAATTCCTGGTTCCCAAGATGTATACGACCAAGCGATGAAAGATGGTTTATTGGACATCTTCATTCAAGCTGACTGCGCAGTGTCCACGCCAACATGTGGTCCTTGCCCTAGGTGGTTACATGGGTATCATGGCAGCTGGTGAAAGAACCGTTTCACTACAAATCGTAACTTCCGTGGTCGTATGGGTCACGTTGATTCTGAAGTATATTTGGCAAGCCCTTACGTGGCGGCAGCAAGTGCTGTATTAGGCCGCATTGCAGGCCCTGAGGAGGTTTAATATGGATTTTGAAAGCAAAAAAATCTGGCGCTACGGCGACGATGTAGATACAGACGTAATCATTCCAGCTCGTTACTTGGCAATTGCTGATTGGAACGAATTGGCAGAACATGCGATGGAAGATATTGATACTACTTTCGCTCCCAATGTGAAAGCTGGCGAAATCATGGTAGCTGGTAAAAATTTTGGCTGTGGTTCCTCCCGTGAACACGCACCAGGCGTAATCAAAGCAAAAGGTGTGCCTGTTATCATTGCACACTCCTTTGCTCGTATCTTCTTCCGTAATGCTATCAACATCGGTTTACCAGTTATTGAAATCGGCGAACAAGTCAATCATATCGATGTGGGCGATGCAATCGGCGTAGATTTATCTAAAGGCATCGTATATAACTTGACTAAAAACGAACAATACCAAGGCACTGAATTGCCACAATTCATTCAAGACATTGCGGCAGCAGGAGGTCTTGTGAACTTTGCGAAACATCGCAAGTAGTACATATCCGGGATGGAATGTTTGTTTTTCCCTCCAGTTGCCTTAGCGGTCTTCACCCGAGGGGTTCGACCTAGCAAAGTCGGTTAAAACAAAGCATTCCATCCCTACACTATAAAACTTTGCGGTATTTCGCAAAGTTGCAATCCCTTGTTCTGAGGGTGGGTGTGTTTTTCGGTCTTGCGGAGTTCCGCAGTGTATTGATGATGTAGAGGCAAGGTGAAGTCCTCAAGCGACTTTAGTAGGTCGAGCCCCTTGGGCGAAGGCCGTTAAGCTAGCTGGAGCTTTAGGGCTTCACCTTGCCTCGGATGAATGTAGTATATGAGGAAATAAGAATGAGCGAAAAAAATATCGTATTGATTCCTGGTGATGGTATTGGTACTGAGATTATTGCTGCAGCGAAGGCTGTGTGTGATGTGGCTTTTGAGAAAGCTAATGTAAAGGTTAATTGGATTGATAAAAAAGCGGGCGGTGCGTCTATTGATGCATATGGTGTGCCTTTGACTGAGGATACGATTGAGGCTTGTAAAGTTGCGGATGCTGTATTGCTTGGTGCTGTAGGCGGTCCTAAATGGGATAATGTGGATCCTTCTATTCGTCCTGAAAAAGCAATCCTTGGTCTTCGTAAGGAGCTTGGTTTGTTCTGTAACTTGCGTCCTGTAAAAATCTATCCATCTTTGCAAGAGTATTCTCCTCTTAAAAAGGAACTCGTACAAGATGTAGATTTTGTTATCGTTCGTGAGTTGACTGGCGGTATTTACTTCGGTGAACGCGAAGAAGCACAAGGTGAAGGTGCTAACGAGTTTGCTTGGGATAAAGAAACATATAGCCGTTACGAAGTAGAGCGCATCATGGATATCGCTATGGAAACAGCTCGCAAACGTAATAAAAAGGTTGTATCTGTAGATAAAGCAAATGTATTGGCTTCTTCTCGTTTGTGGCGTAAAATCGCTCAAGAGAAAGCGGCAGTAAATCCAGATATCGCAACAGATTACTTCTACGTAGATAATACAGCAATGCAACTTGTTGTAAATCCTGCACAATTCGACGTTATCGTTACAACAAACTTGTTCGGGGATATCTTGTCTGACGAAGGCGCTGTCATCTCTGGTTCTATCGGGCTTTTACCATCTGCATCTATGGGTACTGGCACAGCATTGTACGAGCCAATCCACGGTTCTGCACCAGATATCATGGGCCAAAACTTGGCAAATCCATTGGGTACAATCTTGTCTGCCGCTATGATGTGCCGCCACTCCCTTGATTTACCTCAAGTGGCTGACGCTATTGAAAAAGCTGTTGAACAAGTTCTCGTTGATGGTTATCGTACAGGCGATATCTATCGCGAAGGTTTAAAACGTGTGGGTACGACAGAAATGGCACAAGCTGTTATTGAACGTTTGTAGTCATGTAAGGTCGTGCATCTAGACTAGTTCTCTGATTTCTGTCATATAGTCAGATGCATGATCTATATCATGTGCGGTAAAAGAACGCTTACGACATTGCATCGCATTTGGTGAGGTATTTTTTAGTTTGTATTTAGTATAGTTTTAGAATGAGGTATTTACCATGAAATCAACTACTTACAGAAATCTCACTATTACTGCGTTATTAATGGCTTTAGCAATTATGATCCCTATCGTAATGCCATTGAAAGTCGTCATACCACCGGCGTCTTATACACTAGCCAGTCATGTGCCAATCTTTTTGTCTATGTTTTTATCACGTAAATCGGCGGCTTGTGTAGTTATTGGATCCACGTTAGGATTCTTTGTAGCAGGATTCCCTCTTGTTATTGTTATGCGTGCAGCATCACATATCTTTTTTGCGTTGCTTGGTGCTTGGTATCTTAAAAATCACATGGAAGTATTATCAAATGCTCTTTCTTTTGTGACTTTTAACTTTGTGTGCGCTATCATTCATGCTATTGGTGAAGTTGTTGCATGCTTACTATTCTATACAACTACTACATTGCCAAATATCGACTTGATGTACGTCGTATTCGTCCTCGTTGGGGGCGGCACTATTGTGCATAGTATGGTTGATGGATATATTTCCTTGTATATCTACAAGGCTATACCAAAATCTATAATTGAATAAATGATAGTAACCTAAGCTAGAACGAAATAGGGGGTGACCATTGGTCACCCCTTAAACTATCTTTTTATTGATTATAATTGTTATAATAGATTTGTAGAATATTGAGGCATATCATCTTAGAAATAATTCTAGTAATGGAGGTGAAAATAGTGGCTACATCAAGCTTTTTTTAAACCCTTAGTTGTGCGGCAACAAGATGAAGCAGCATGGGTTAAAGCCTTTTGATACGACGGAGAAAAATTAAGCGGAATAAAAAAATTATACGATTAATAAGTTGAATAAAGAAGCTGGTCGTAAAGTTTTAGAACAAGTCGTGAGGAATAGATCATGAGATATATGACTGTTTCTATCCGCGACTATTTAGATGATGAAAATTTATTATATGGGATTTTTTTGATACATTTTCCTGTCCTAAAAAAATAAAGATATAGAAGATTTTTTTAAAAGAAAAAAATCAATTGATTTTTGAGAAGAAACATTTTAGTCGAACGTACTTAGTCATTGATGAACATCAAAATTTGGCAGGATATTTTACTCTTGCTCTTAAAGCGATGAATTTGGATAAGAGTGTATCTAATCGTCTAAGGAAGCTAGTTTCTGGGTACTCTAATAAGCCAGATTCTGCTATATATCTTATTGGTCAATTAGGTAAAAATTATGCAAATCCCAATGTTAAACAATTTTCAGGAGATTCCTTAATCAATATTGCCGTAGATTATATAAATGAAGCACAAAATATTGTTGGAGGAAGAGCGGTTTTAGTTGAATGTGAAAATCATAAAAATACTTACGAATTTTTTTATGAGCATTGTGGATTTCAACAACTATCTAAGCAAAGTAGTGATGCGTTGTTAACATATGTAATAAGCTTGGATAAATTACATTGATATGAATAAGTCGATAGATGGCTGATATTTTGGGTGTAAAAACGGGGTTATTAGACATTTATAGTAGGGTTACATAAAAAAGGTGTACCAATACATTGATTTGTGTTGGTACACCTTTTTATCATTTATTTTCTGTTAAAGCACTATCGTCGAATGTGATATTACCAAGTATAACTTTATTATGATTGGAGCCGATAGCTCGTTCGCCATATTTATGGTATTTTAGTTCTAATTCACGACGCATAGCTGCTTGCATTTGTTGTAGAAAACTATTGGTGAGATCAGAAGTTCCCTTTTGATATCGAATATTATTGAGAAGGAGGGTCTTATCTTTTTCAATGTAACGAAGCATAGTGCGCCCCTCGTCATAGCTAAGCTGGTTTTTATATTGGTCCTCGTCAGCTTTCCCGTTTGCAGGTTGGACTGCTTTTGCAGTCGTTACTCTAGAATCTTTATGTAAAATATACTTAATATCATATTTGTTATTCGCGTTTGGTAAATTATCAGTGGCTGTTACGAATAGAGCAAAAAGATTTGGTTTTGGTAAGTCTTTTTCTGGAATATAAAAATATGTATCTTCTGTAACCATATATTCTGATCCATTTTCTTGGATTGTGAGTCGATATAGAGCATTTTCTCCATCGTATCCAATCCATGTGCCGGTATAGTCCGGTTTATTGCTACAACCTGCAATAACTAGCATAGAAAGTAGCGCCATCATGATGCATGTTAGTTTTATAATAGATTTCATATGCTATGTCTCCTTATTGTGCGGTGTCTAGAATGGAATCATCGAAGGAAAAGTTGAATTGGATGTTTGGTTTTGGTCGGAAGCTACCAACTGTATCCTTTTTTCTTCCTTGAATAACATCATCTTTCATAGCATCTTTTAATTTAGACAAATATGCTTTAACCGAGTTGTCATCAGATTGTTTATGGAATACTACATTATTGTAAACGAGGGTATCATCCTTTTCATTGTAGAGAATTGGATTTGGTCCTACATCTAATTTATTATTTACCGCTGTACGAAGAATATTATGGATAGAGTCTCTTTTTTTAGTTAATAGATAATCCGCATTGGCCGATGCAGTATCAGTTCCTTGTTTTGTACTATCTGCTTCATCAAGACCGCTTGAAAAATAATCCATTAATGGAGTATAGGAGTATGTATATAATGACACCAGTAATTGGTCGTCTACATTTTCAAATGTTAATTCTTGAATTTGATTTGGATCACTCTTTTGATTGTAAGCAATCCAAGTCCCTTCGAATTTTTTGTTGTCATTCTTATTACTAGAATTATTACCACAAGCCGTTACTAGTATCATGGTGAAAGTAAGTAACAGTGCGATTAAAATATTTCGTTTCATGAAGCCTCCTTATGCAGCATCGCCATAATATTTACGACGTAAATAGAAGATATAGGCACCGCCTACTAGGACTACTATGCCAATACCGATTCCAATATAAAAGAACCAACTATGATCTGGCTTGAATATGAAACGCATACGTTCATTTTGTGAAAAGGTTATAGTATTATCATTTTTTAATGTGCCTGATTGTACGCTGACTTTATCAATTGTGCCAGATACAGAAACTGTCGTGTTTCCAAGCGAAGTACCTAAATCTACTATATAAGTACCTGAAGTTGTTTTTTCTAATGCTGGTGCTAGGTTTTTGTTTTTGTCTTTCAATGTCATAGCATTTCTAACTAGCGTAAACTCATCTATATTTTTAAACTCGGATGCTATAGACCAGGCATTGTACTCTGTTGTGTCGTTATCCTCAACTTTGATTGCTTTTCCATCGTTATTAATAGCCTTGATAGTATATTCAGGCATTGGATATTTAGCCAGTACTTCGGTGATAACTTTCTTTTCAAATGGCTCGGCTTGAGATTTAACAGTTGCATCCCAAGTGCCGCTTCCATCGCGATTGATGTGAACATCCGAGTCAATAGTGGCACACCCAGATAACACTAACATACATAGACTTAGAATCATAAGGCATAGTCGTCTCATAATTGTCCTCTCTTTCAAACTACAAATTTAAACTATCTATAAAATGTCAGTTGTGATATATTGTACATTAATTAGATAAATATAGGCAATATATAGAGTTGAAAGGAACGATGAAATGTTAATGAAGTTTAAACAACTTGGAATTGTAAAGGGGATACTGAGTATTGTAGCAGTAATTGGGGCATTAGTGTGTATAGGCTATGGAGTGCATTATCAGTTTGTATATAAGCAGTCACCGGAATATTCATTACGTATACTATATAAATCAATTCAAGATGGTGATACGGATACATTTTTTGCAATGGTTGATGGTGAAGGAATCTTGCATAGGGTGTTTGATCCGTATATTGAAAAACTATTGAAAGAATCTGATGGGCGGAATATATCTCAAACTAATTCAAAAGGAGAAACTAAGATTTTAAACCTTGGAGAAGCGTTGTTGTTTACAGCAATAGATAATTATTATTTAGATGTAAAAGAGGTATTACTTAACCAAGATTTAAAAGCACATATACCTCATAGGCCCGACCCTAAAGATCCATTTAAAGATAATTTGCAGACGTTAAAAGAGGTAGGACGATATGAATTAATTTCTATAGAAGAGAAAAATAAGAAAGATGGAGTGGTTAATATAGAAATTCGTGCATTGGATACAAAGACTAACGAAACGAAAGTATTACCTGTAGAGATGACTCAAATGGATAACAAAATGTGGCGGGTTACTGGCTATGATTATAAGACATACAGTTTACCATATGATGGATTTGATAGAATTTAATTAGCAGCCATTTCTTAAGCCTCTTGATTGACATCGGTAAAATTTAATTGTTATACTAATCGTATAGAATAACACTAAGGGGGGCCTTGATAGAGCGAAATGTTCGCCCCACAGTTATTATCTAAAATATAATATTTTATACCCCATACTTTGTATGGGGGTTTCTTATGTCTAGCTATTTCCTCATTTTGAATTTGATGTATTAATTTTTATACAATACCTGTAATATTAATTTATGGACATGCAACATATTTAGGAGAGCTAGTAGTCGTGTTCATGCTCTCTCTCCTTTAATTGACATGAGTTAGGGCACTTGTTATACTTAACACATAAGATAACGTCCTAGAGACATTAAAAGAGCGAAATGTTCGTCTCTCGGTTATCTCAGTTGACCCCATACTTTGTATGGGGTTTTCTTATGTCCAGCTATTTCCTCATCTTGAATTGGATGTATTAATTTTATACAATATCTGTAATATTAATTTATGGGTATGTAGAGCATTTAGGAGATATAGATGAGTGGTCAGAATTGGTGGCGACGCCTAGGTTTAGTTATGTGTATTGCAGCGAGTGTAGGCGTTGTCAGTGGTTGTGAGTTTAATATGGATAATTTAAGGAATAGCAGTCAGGTGAAAGCTACGCAAGCGATAGTGAGAAGGAAATCTGGCGTGTTTTTAAATTTTATTTAGCTGCTACAAATGAGTTTAATTTCACGAGTGTAAAATATAGTCATCAACATGTAGAAACGGTGCAGCAAGCACGACAAAATGTACCGTTAGCTGAGTTTAAAGAGCGGGATTACGAACGTCTTGAGCAAGAACTCATCGCTGCGCGAGAAGCGGGGCAGACACATAGTGACTTGGAAGCAGCTACGGATGCTTTATTACCGGTATTGCACGACGTTGTGGTGGCTGTAAAAGAGTTAGATACGTATTATAAAGAAAAACGCTATGAATCAGATAATTATGCATTTGCTCATACGCAGTTAGAGAAACTTTCATCATTAATGGATGTATTTGAACCAAAATATGATGCGTTAGATACCATTGTTAAGACCTATCACAAGCAGGAGGGGGAACGTCTTGTTAAACTGATGCGCAACAATGGGCAGACGAATGGCGCTAATATGGCGGAAATGATGCTTATCTATAGCAATATAGTAGATCATATTGTGGAGCATAAATCCAATAGTGATTTCCAGTGGGTGAAAGAACAGAAAGAAGCAGCCAGTGGAATTGGGGACAAGATTACTGCTGCCGAGGCTCAGAATCGTTTAGAGCAAAAGAAACATCTTGATAAAGCGATTGAGGATTTTATTGCTGATCCTCGTAGTGAAACGGAAGAAGCCGTGGTTGAGCAATATAATGAAATGGTAAGTAGTCCAATGAATTTTGCATTATTAGATTCTGTGCAGAAGCCGTATGTACCGCAAGAGTTATAATGTGAAATGGTATATGTTAAACATGATATAAATTTCGGGTAGAATATATTTGACAACCTACCCTTATGAGCCCTATAATTATCTATTATATGAATATTGCGTTGAAAAAGACGGCACGTCTCAGACGGATTTAGTAGAGACCAAACTCATGGGCTGAAAGGTTTGGAAATCTAGAGATGTGCGGATCACTTTGGAGCAAGCAGGAACCCTGCCGGTGAACACCGTTATATGTCTAAGTGGCTTTCACAAAATGAAGCCTAGTTATTTCGTATGCTCGGAATATTCTAGCTTTCACAGAAGGTCAGTAGGGTGGTACCACGGATATTACGTCCGTCCCTTCGGGGACGGGCGATTTTTTTTTGTAAAAGGAGCACATCATGGATTACGGTAAGACGTTACATTTGCCTGAAACAGAATTCCCAATGCGCGGCAATTTGCCTAAGCGCGAACCAGAAATTTTAAAGTTCTGGGAAGACAACAAAATTTATCAAAAACGTTTGGAATTGCGTAAAGACGCAAAACCTTTCATTTTGCATGATGGCCCTCCATATGCGAACGGTAAATTGCATATCGGTCATGCCCTCAACAAAACGTTGAAGGACATCATCATGAAATACAAGACTATGACTGGTCACTATACACGTTACATCCCTGGTTGGGATACACACGGTTTGCCAATCGAGCATGCGGTTATTAAAAACACTGGTCTTAACCGTCATGAAATGGCTCCATTGGACTTGCGCAACAAATGTAAGGAATATGCATTGGAATGCGTAGAAACTCAAAAACAAGACTTCATTCGCTTTGGTGTATTAGGTGAATGGGATCGCCCTTATTTGACATTACGCCCTGAATTCGAAGTAAAACAACTTGGCATCTTCGGCGAAATGGCAAAACGTGGCCATATCTACAAAGGTCTTAAAACTGTATACTGGTGCACTCACTGTGAAACTGCATTGGCAGAAGCAGAAATCGAATATGCTGAGAAAAAATCTTTCTCCATCTACGTAAAATTCCCTTACGTATCTGAGAAAAAGGTTACATTGCCAGCTGGCGTAGATCCAAAACAAGCATACTCCGTTATCTGGACAACTACTCCTTGGACAATGCCTGCCAACGTAGCTATTTCCGTTAACCCTGACCTAGAATATGGCTGGGTAAAAGTAGGCGACGAATACTACTTGATGGCTACAGAACTCGTTGATGCGGCTATGAAAGATATCGGCATCGAAGACTACGAAATCGTAAATCGCTTCTCTGGCGCAGATTTAGAATTGGCTGAGTTCAAACATCCATTTGTTGAACGTAATGCTACAGTATTGTGTGGCGACCATGTAACACTTGAAGCAGGTACTGGTTGCGTACATACAGCTCCTGCACATGGTGAAGACGACTTTAACATCGTTATGCGTTATAACAAGGAAGGCAAAACTGAACTTCCTATCGTATCCCTTGTTAACGAAACTGGTCACTACACTAAACAAGTAGACGACAACCGTTATGGCGATACTGAATTCCCATTGGCTGGCGTAGAAATTCACGATGCAGAAGTGCCTGTAATCAAAATCTTGGCGCATAATAATGCATTGCTTCACAAATCTAGCTTGCGTCACCAATACGCTCACTGCTGGCGGTGTAAAAACCCTGTCATCTACCGTGCTACAGAACAATGGTTCTCCTCTGTAGATGGGTACCGTCAACAAGCGCTTGATGCAATCGACAACCAAGTACAATGGATTCCTAAATGGGGTCATGACCGTATCTTCAACATGGTTCGCGACCGTGGTGACTGGGTAATTTCCCGTCAACGTATTTGGGGCGTGCCAATTCCTATTTATTATTGTGAAAGCTGCGGCGAGCATATCATCAACGATGATACTATCAAAGCATTACAAGAAAAAGTAGCCGTAGAAGGCTCTGATGCTTGGTGGGCTCACAGTGCAAAAGAATTATTGCCAGAAGGCTTCAAATGTCCTCATTGCGGTCATGATGAGTTCAAAAAAGAAACTGATATCATGGACGTATGGTTCGACTCTGGGTCCTCTTGGGCTGGTGTACTTGAAGTTAACGGTTTAGATGTACCATGTGCTATGTACCTTGAAGGTTCTGACCAACATCGCGGTTGGTTCAACTCTTCCTTGTTAACTGCAGTAGCAACAACAGGTAAAGCACCATACAACTCCGTATTGACTCACGGTTTCGTTGTGGACGGCGAAGGTCGCAAAATGTCTAAATCTGTAGGTAATACAGTAGCTCCAAGCGACATCATCGACGTATATGGCGCTGACGTTATGCGTTTGTGGGTATCCTCCGCGGATTACCAAGCAGACGTACGTTTGTCCAAAGACATCGTAAAACAATTATCCGAAGTATACCGTAAGATCCGTAATACATTCCGCTTCTTATTAGGCAACTTGGATGACTTCAATCCAAACACTGATAAAGTGGCTTACGCAGATATGTCCGAATTCGATAAATGGGCATTGTTGCGCTTAGAAGAAGTACGTCAAAAGGTTACTGATGCGTACGAAAACTATGAATTCCACATGTTATACCATGCAATTCATAACTTCTGTACAGTAGACTTAAGCTCCATCTACCTTGATGTAATGAAAGATACTATGTACGCTGAAAGCAAAAACAACGTAGCTCGTCGTTCTGCTCAAACAGCAATGTACGAAATCTTGAAAACATTGGTAGCTATGGTATCTCCTGTACTTTCCTTCACAGCAGAAGAAGTTTGGAAATACATGCCTAAAGAAGACGGCATGCCTGAATCTGTTATGCTTCAAGATTGGCCACAAGGTCATCCTGAACACTTCAACCAAGAATTGGCTGATAAATGGAACCAATTGTTAGACTTGCGTACATCCGTACAAAGCATTGGAACTTGCTCGTCAAAACAAAACAATCGGTCATCCATTGGATGCATCCGTTACAGTATATGCTGAAGGCGCTGCATTCGACGCATTGAACGCTCTTGGTGAAGAAGGCTTAGCTAAACTCGTTATCGTATCTGAAGCTCACATCGTAAACGGTGCTGCGCCAGCAGAGGCTGTAAAAGACGAAGAAACAGGCGTAGCGACAGTAGTTGCTCCATCTGAACTTGAAAAATGTGAACGCTGCTGGATCCATCGAGATACAGTAGGCCAAGATAGCGAACATCCTACACTATGCCATCGTTGTGCAGAAGTAGTGAAAGCTCTCTAATAGCGACTTATTTTAACACTATATAAAAAATATCCCCTCCGATAAGCTCCACCGGCTTTAACGACCTAGCGGTCTAGCCAAAGTCGCTTCTCGAAGGGGATATTTTTATTAGTATTTAAAATGCGTTCGCTATTATAGCCCTTTCGAGGGAGAGCAGCCAAAAGTCGCCTTCTAAAGGGGATATTTTGGTAGTTCACTTAAAAATTTTTTAGATTTATGAATTCATTGTATGCTACCATTCTCCTCGAATATATGATGATAATTGTTATCGTCCTATTTTTCCTCATGAAAAACTTTTATGTGTAAAAAAATCTACTCATTTCATATTAGAATTAAAATATTCGTTTATGATATTTATAGTTAGTTTAGTAAGTGAGTGTATGAGAAGGAGGAATATGCAATGGTAGTGACAATCATTAAAAGCTGTTATGGCTGCTCTTACTGGTTTGGTAAACGCATTATTGCCTTTATTTAAATAATAAAGTTCCCAAAACCCTCATAAACCCTCAAAGCTTGAGTATGTATACTCAGCTTTGAGGGTTTTTCTTTATGTATATTTTTACTTACCATAGAATGAAATAATATGCAATATTGAGATTTAAACGATATTTATTGTTGGTTTAAATGTAGGTGGTTTTGTTGACTATATCTAAATATATACATATAATAAAAATGAAATAAAGATGAATATACATCTTGGAATTACATATAGAGGGAGACTGAGAGACATGAAAAGAATATTAGTTGTAAAAGCTATGGTTCTTGGGGCCATAGCTTGTTCTATTAATGCTATTGGATTTGCTGCGGGTGTAGGGTCTACACATATACAAGATGTAACCAATATGCAACAAAGTACACAAGGTACGGAAAAACATGAGGCAGTACAATCCAATTGGATGGACCGCACAGATATTAAGGTTGGCACACAGTCTAAAGTAGGTACACAAATCTCTGTAGAAACATTGCAACCGTTAACTCATTATGATGAAAACTCCAAGTCCGTATTGTTTGTACAAGGCGGTATTGGCAGAGGTGGTCAAGAACATTCTGTTAGTTACTATCACGGATATAATGAGATTTGGTATCCTTATAATCCTGCAACGGGTAAAGGTGATCAACGGTATAGAGCAGAGAAGTATGAACATACGAAATCATTAGGAACTGTAGCTAATGTGGGCTTAGGGTATCGCCATCTTAGTAAGAATGAGCATGCCTATGTTGGTGTCAATGCCTTTGTTGATCGCGCTTTCTCCGAGAATGCTAATCGTGTGAGTGGGGGCCTAGAATATATATCAGGCCTTAACGAAGTCCGTGCCAATGTATATAGAGGATTAGGGAGTGTGAAATCACAATCTGATATGATACATTTACCTCAATCGTACTTCACATTTGATTTAGATGGTGGCCCTGCTTACTATATGCCACATGAGTCTCAAAAGGTATTATCTGGATATGATGTAAGTTATGCTCGTACATTTAAATGCTCGCTGGGCCCGTGTACATGCGACCGTATATCATTGGAATGGTCTTAGTGTGCCTAATCATAGCAACGCATTATTGAAAACGCTTGAAATTGGCAACAGTCACGGATGGAATGTAGGAACTACATTGCAAGTAACGCCACATGTATCGCTAGATTTAGGCTATACGGCGGATAGCAAAGATACTAGTGGTGCTTATGGATTTGTTAAATATACATTGGGAACATCCAAGTTTGCATGGCATAGTGGTAAACATAGTGATGATACCATTACGAATGCTCGCGCTAGAATGCTAGATAAGGTAGACCGTAGTCCTATGACAATAGGCCATACATATGAAGAAGATTGGTATGTAAGACCTAATGATCACTTATAAAATTGATGATCATTTATAATATGGAGAAATGTTAGTTTTATCATTGTCATGAGAGGAGACTATATATAATGTCAGGTAAATTATTATTGAAAACCATGGTTTTAGGGACTATGACTTTCAGCATATATACAATAGGAATGGCTGCAGAGGTTCAAGATGTAAATGGACTAGATTCTGCACAACAAACAATTGCATCCGATACAGCTAGGAAAGAGGCTGTTCGTTCTAGCTGGATGGACCGAACAGATGTGGTAGTCGGCGTTGGTATGAAAGATTCGAAAGAGACGCATAGTCAGCACCATTATGTTGGTGAATCATCGATGAGACATGATGTTCTAAATAGTGTAACTTCGAAAAGTTTAAAGTCTACTGAAATCAATAAATTGTATATTGAGACCTTGCAACCTATAACCCATTATGATGAAAATGCTAAAAGCGTTGTCTTTGTACAAGGTCGGATTGGGCGCAGTGGAGAAAAGATTTCATCTCGTGCATTAAATAATTATTGGGTTCCAGCCAGACCTGCAGGGACGTTTATAACACATGATAAGCAAACAGATAAGAAAGAATCATTAGGAATGAATGCTAATATTGGCATTGGCTATCGTCGTCTTAGCAAAGGTGAACATGCTTATGTTGGTGTTAATGCGTTCTATGACCATGTGTTTAAAGGTGGTTATAAGCGCGTTAGTGGCGGTGTAGAATATGTGGCAGGTCTTAATGAATTTCATGCTAATCTGTACCGAAATCTGGGGACTGATGATAGAAAATATATAGGACTCCGTGGGCGTAGTAATGTATTGGGTGATCCTGCAGGACTGTATCCATATGGTCTGGATTCTAATCAAGGTCTTTTAATTATGGTGTGGTTTCTTATGAAAATCATTGGATGCTATCAGAAAAGGTTGCTGCTAGTGGATTTGATGTAGGATACTCACGGACCTTCAAAAATGCTCGATGGGCTCGTGTCTATGCGGACTATTATAATTGGCGTGGTAGAGAGGCTGTAAGAGTAGGGTATCATAAATTAAAAAAACGTGATGCCATAAAAGGTTTTAAAGTGGGTGCAGAATTCCATATCACACCGCATCTTACCCTTGATGCGGGTTACCAAACGGCATCTCATCATTTGAGTGGTCCTTATGCGACCTTGAAATATACTATCGGTACATCCAAGTTTGCTTGGCATGGCGGTAAACATAGTGAAAACGCGATTACAACGGCTCGTTCTAAGATGCTTGATAAGGTACATCGCAGTGATATGGTTGTACAAGAAGTTGAGGAAGAAACTTATGACCACGGCGTTGTCGATGTTGGTTTATAATCTGTAACGCATTAAAATTACTCAGATGATGGCAATTATTATATTGCTACAATAACTATGTGAGAGAAGGGTAAAAATTACATGTATTTTAATACTAAGTTTAATATACGACTGCTACTTTGTGTAGCAGCTTGTACGATGTGCTGGACTATTGCTTTCGCAGATAGTACTGATACAAATACTGCTGTGAAAGTGAATTCTAGCAGTTATCAAGATTGGGCTGATCGAACTGATATTTCAGCGAAGTTTCAAACCAATCACAAGCCAATATATGGCATAGAGACCTTACAACCTATAGGTCATTATGATAACAACTCTAAGAGCGTAGTATTTGTACAAGGAAAAGTTAGCTCTCATGGCGGTGTAAGTCAAATTGCCAATGGATATGCGAACCATGTAACTCGTAATGCGGGCGGAATTGTATATGAATATGACTTTAATCAATCGACACAATCTATAGGCACAACTGGAAGTATAGGACTCGGCTATCGACGACTAAGTAAAGGAGAGCATAGCTATGTAGGTATTAATGCTTTTTATGATTATGCTTTCAAAGAACATTATAAGCGTGCTAGTTTAGGTGTAGAATATGTAACTGGTGAAAATGAATTGTATGCTAATTTCTATAAATCACTAGGGAATGGTACGTCATCCTATCGTATATTTAAGCGCGATGAGATGATTCCAGCCCCATTCAATACGCCGGACATCAACGTTTCTGTTGGTGAAAGTCATGAAACGTGTTGCCTCTGGATATGATATCGGATACGCACGAACCTTTAAAAATGCCCGTTATATACGAGCCTATGTCGACCGTTATCACTGGAACCGGATGAATGGAGAGATTAGAGACTTAGAATGGTCTAATCCTGATATATATAATTATAATATCGGATTCCGTGTAAATGGTGTCTATAGTAATGGAATTAAAACGGGTATTAATGTGAATGTAACGCCTCACATTTCGGTAGGCATGGGCTATGATAAACCATTTGGTCACTCCGGAGAGTTTTATGTACAAACATTGTATACGCTTGGTAAATCTAAGTTCGCTCTCTTTGGTGGAAAGCATAGTGATGATAGCATGACAACTGCTCGTTCTAAAATGCTTGATAAGATTGAACGTCAAGATATGCAGGGGCTCAATCTAAATGGAGATTTCCGCGTTCATTATCCTCATGATTCTCTAGATTAAAAGTAGCTAATTTCAAAGTTATAACAAAAGGAGCTAGTACGCTGTGTACTAGCTCCTTTTTGGTATGTATTCTATTATTGCAAATCCTTAGGTACGCTGAGTGGTTTCCAGTTATCTAGCTCTGGAATATCTAAGGTCGTAATGGTTCGTTGTATCCAGTAATTCAAGGACACTTCATTGCCAAAGTATTGTTCAAATAGGTAGGTATTACCGGGAATGTCCTTTTGTTTGCCGTGTTCATCGACGATGTGGCGCATCGATTCCTTGAGGTACAGTTGCACCCTAAATGGTGTGGACCGCTTGCCCTTGAATATGAAATAGGATGGCCCAATAAAATCGTGGGTACGAATGTTGATTTGCTCGTAGCGATTGCTCTTGAGGCCTTCCAATGATGCTTGTATCATGGCGTTGGCATCGTCATATTCCTCGAGAAGGAATGGTTCTTGATCGACGTCGAGTACATAGTGCCACGTCGGTTTTTCTTCATCTGTTTCGATGGCCCATGCATCTGAAAGCTCCGGTAAACGGTGGCTTTCATAAAGAGCATGCCACAAATTGTGGGCATCCTCTGCATTGAGCAGCGATTTATAGATAATCTCATGCCCTTCGGCTGGATCGTAGCCGTACAATCGAACCTGATAGGTGTCTCGTGGCATACGTTTAGTCTCCAGTTTATAGATATTCCGCAATTTGTCCGGAATGGTTAGGAAATGATTGTAAAAGCTAAGCACCACCGTATCTTGTGTGGATAGGGCCTTATCGATGGTTTCTCGGTCATATAATGTGGTATCCCACTGAAAGCCATTCATAGTAACGGATAATCGGGCTGCATTGTGAGGCCATGTGGTAGGGGCCGGGCGCACGGTCGTAGAGGATTCGGTTATACCTTCCTTGTAATGCCAATGGCCATCTACCTTTTCGAAAGCTGCTAATCGTTCGGCTGCTTCATCATCTACCGGAATATCCTTAATCTCTTCGCTACGATTGGCGAGATGTGACACGATGTACTGATGGGAGCTTTCATAATAATGAACGGCACTATCGAGGTCAGGTGTTCCCGTCACATAACCTTTTTCATAGGCGTAGCCCAAGGCAACGCGTGTGAGCGCACGGGTGATATCGTAGAAGAGCACGCGGTCCTCCTCTTGAAGTGCCCGTTTCTCTTCCTCTAACACGCGAGTCAATGACTGAACGGCAAATCGAATGTTCTTGGTCACGCCGATGCCGTGAATGCGCATATAACTGATATACGGCAAGGAGAACAGGAACCGATCCTTTGTCGCCGCCATATGCGTCAAATCGGCGATGAGACCCCAGTCGAGTGGGAGCCCTCCAATGTGAAAGATATAGTTAAATGCGGCTTGCAAGGCGGCATAACCGGCATCGTTAAAGTCCTTGGTAGCCGCCCGTTGATATAGTTCAGTCGCCTTGATTGGATCGTACGGAATGGCAGCGCGCAACGCAGGTTGCTCATAAAAATGGTAGTAATAGTCGGCGAGTTCCGCGATACATTCTGGCTGGCCTAGTTCGGCGCCCTTTGTAAACCATGTGAAAGCCTCTGTAAACTCGCCTCTTTCGTGATGGTCGAGAGCCGTATAGAGCATCATGGTCGGATTGCCTAGTTCAGCGGCCCTGCGTGCCACGCGGCGTGCATTTTCATAATCGCCTTCATCGATATAAATATTGCGCAAGTTCCCTTGGAACATGGCTAGCCCTTGATCAAGGGCTTTGGTAAACCAGTATTTCGCATGCTCCCGAGATTTTGCTTGTAGTGTTTCTTCGTCTACCATACCGCGCAAGGTAGCAATGACTTCACGTAAACTCTTGCTGCGCGTCGCTTGGTGTAATCGTTGACTAAAGCTAGCCTTTTCTGGGCCTAATAGTTGGTTAGCCTCGTTAATAACGTGGTAATCGCCCCAAAAGAATACGTTGCCTATAATATATTGGCAGTATGCATCATCTTGCTTTGCATAATCATAGATGATGCGGAATGCATCGTCAAAGGACAACTGCATATCTCGCCTCACCGTAGGCGTAATAGACCCGGCTATGCGCAATGCTTGTAATGTGCCAATTGGACTATTCCGGCGGATACTATCATGCAAACACTGATACGTGCGCATATTATCCTCTGGAAAACCCGACTCGGCCCACGTAAATCGCGGTCCAGCGTACACGCGTGCCAATAGGGCGTATGCGTCTCCTAATTCACGCTCTTCAGGCGATAATGCCTTTTGGTATATTTCCTTTGTATCGATGGCACAAGCGCTATCTGGCGTTGTGCTCGTTGAGCGCAGTTCATGTTGAACTGGCTTTGTATCGTTTGATTGATTATTTACAATCGACTCTAATATGCGGAGACCCTCTTGCGCGGACTGCGGATCATAAGACATAAAAATTAAGTGGAAGACCCGTTGGAGGCGGTCTGTGAAATATTGAGCCATAGGCCCTCCTTTCGTTTTTATACAATACACTACTATTATATACCGAATATGTCTTGCGTTAAAGGTGGGAGGACGGTGGCGTGTCCTGAGAACCTCCACCGGCCGGGTCTGACTACGCCCTACGGGCTCCGCAGGGCCAAAGTCGGTTTCAGAACACGCCACCGCCCCACGCATTAAGGCTAGTGTCAATTCGGTATATAATAGTAGTGAAATTGATAAAATCCGTTATTGCCAACCCAACCGATAGAAAGGAGGGCCTACGGCCCGTGTGACGACATGCCCTGAGAACCTCCACTGGCCGGGTCTGATTCGCCCTTCGGGCTCACAGGACCAAAGTCGGATTTTTGGGCCTATAGGTTCTATCTCTCAATCCATAGCCGACACGTGGTATATAATAGTAGTGAAATTGATAAAATCCGTTATTGCCAACCAAACCGATAGGAAGGAGGGCCTACGGCCTCTTTCTCTTCCGTATAACGAAAAAAATAATTTCTATTTACGATGATAGGATAGTAAAAAGAACCGGTTCTGAAAACGACTTCGGGCTCCGCGTAGCGCAGTATTCTCTTATTCATATAACAAAGAAATAATTTCTAACACGTGTTGTAGAATGCAAAAAAAAGACACCTGGCAAAAACCGACTTTTGGCCCTGCCCCGAAGGGGTCAGACCCGGCCGACGGAGGATTTTTGCTAGGTGTCTTTTACATGTATTCAAAACAATGTATTAGAAATTATTTTTTGTTATAGTCACCAAACCATTTATCATAGATTTTTTGGTATGTGCCGTCTTCTTTAAGTTCTTTAAGAGCTTTGTTAACAGCTTGTTGTAATTCTGTGTTGCCTTTTTTAACACCAAGTACTGTACCAGGAGCTTTTGTAGGTTCGCCTACGAGTTTAAGGTCTTTGTCAGCGCCTTGTTTTAGGTAGTACATAGCAACTGCGTTATCGATGATTGCGCCATCGATTGTACCAGCTTTCAATTCCATAAAGATATTGGCGTTGGAGTCCATTTCTTTTACTGTTGTGTTAGGAATTTTTTTAGCCATGTCTGCAGGAACAGTACCGATTTGAACGCCTACAGTTTGCCAGCAAGTTCATCCATGTTATGGATAGAAGTGTTGTCTTTGCGAACAACTGTGATGAAACCGCCTTGGTCAAAGTATACATCAGAGAAGTCTAATGCTTTTTCACGTTCAGGAGTTGCGTTGATGCCTGCTGCGATCATGTCGATGTCGCCAGATTGAACTGCTGGAATCAAAGCGTCAAAGCCCATGGATTTGAATTCCATTTTTAGGCCCAATTTTTTAGCGATTGCTTCGGACAAATCAACGTCGAAACCAACGTATTTATCGCCTTCAGTGAATTCGAATGGTGGGAATGTAGTTTCAGAACCTACACGTAACACACCAGCCTCTTGTGTCATTTTGCTTTTTTCACTGCCACAACCAGCCAATAAACCCATAGCAGCAACGGCTACGAGTGCGATGGCTGTCAATTTTTTGAATTTGAACATAGTATCCTCCTCAAACACGATACAAACATATTAATCTGTTTCTATTGTACGGAATTTTGAACCAATAGGCAATAACATTGTATAATTAAAGGTGCGAAAACAAATTATGTACATGAAATGTACCTTTTACCAAATAAGGTCGATTATTTATACACATATTTAGGAGGACCTATGTCTCTTACTGAACAATTTTCCAGTGCTTATGAAAGCTTCGCCCAAGAGGCTTTCACCATTAACTATACATTGGCGAAGAATCCAGAACTGTCTAGTCATGAATTTAAGTCTGTTAAGACAATCGGTGCTGTCCTTGAAAAACACGGTATTCCTGTGACCTATGAGTTCTGTCACTTGCCGACTGCCTTTAAGGCGTCTGTTGTGAAAGTAGATAATCCTAAGGGCCGTTTAGCTATATTATGTGAATACGATGCACTCCCAGATGTGGGACATGCGTGTGGTCATTGTGCTAGCGGATCTATGAGTGTACTAGCGGCTCTTGCATTGCATAAGATGCAGCAAGAAGGCGTAGCTTTCAACATGGATATCGACATCATTGGAACTCCTGATGAGGAAGCGATGGGCTGCAAGGTGGATATGTGCAACGCTGGTGTGTTCAAGAATTACGATTTTGCCATTATGGTGCATCTTGATGGCGAAGAAACGCGGCCGAATTCACAATTCTTGGCCCTTGATTGTTTCCGTGCTACATTCCACGGTAAACCGGCCCATGCAGCAGGCGAGCCGTGGAATGGCATCAATGCGGTAAACGGCGTGCAACTCGCCATCCATGCCATGGATATGCTGCGCCAACAAGTGCGACCAGAGTCGCGCATCGGCACGTGGATCATTAACGGCGGTACCGCATCCAATGTCATTCCTGCGACTGGCGAATTAGAGGTGACCGTGCGTCATACAGAACGTGACTATTTGAACGGTTTATCTGAACAGATTAAAAAAATCTTTGAAGGTGCTGCCCTTTGTACCGGTACGACCGTAGACGTTGAGTTTTACGGTAACCCTTACGATGATATGAACCAAACTATCGTGGCACACACCTCATCGAAGAGGTGATGACCGATATGGGCCTTGATTTTGAACCAGGTCCAGCGGACCTTGGAGGCAGTTCCGATATCGGTAATGTTAGCTATCAATGTGCCGCATTCCATCCTAAATTGCGCTTGGCTGGCCCAGATAAGGTGTGCCATGCCAAAGAGTTTGCGGACGCTATGCTGGAACCAACCATTGAACAAACCATTTTAGATGGCGCCAATATCATTGGGGTCACATTGTTGCGATTAGTAGAAAATCCAACTGTCTTAGAAGAAATTGTGGCTGAGTTTAATGCAACTAAATAATTCTCATCTACATATAATATTACTAAATAGTTTCTAGCTGATGGGAATAGCGCTAAATAAAATGTTTCCTGTATCTGTCTGGGGAGCTGTAATATCGCAGATAGAATTCATTGTTTCTTTCAGAATTACTGATAATAGATGATAAGGGAACATTGCCATTTATAAAACTACGATTTTGGGTAAAATAAGTGCCCACCTCAATGTCGTGGTGATGGAGCGCCCAGACCACGTTATTTCCAGCGATGACAGGAATGTATTTAAACTCAAGATATTCAAATAAACTAGCTATGGTGATGCCGTCTGGTACGATAAATTCTTCGCGATGATGACTCATATCATCGGCCGCACAAACGGCATCTCGATCGATAATTATATGCATATGATTTCACATCCTTTGAAATAGTAATTCTACAATCTTATGTGATTATCTATATTGTACATCAAGTAAAATTTATATTGTATTAAAGGAGGTTTTATGTCCTCATCTGAACCATTAGACATTAAAAACTATATAGGCCTTACTGGTGATACGCCCATTCGATTCATCGCGTCCGACGTGGATGGCACATTGGTCAATGATGCTAAGTCCGTAGATCCAGAGGTGGTCAATGCGGTTCGTGCCGCTCGTGAAAGCGGTATTCGCGTGGCCATCGCATCGGGCCGTGCGTGGCATGAGATGGACGATGTCATCGATGCCATGCCGTGCTTGCGATACTTTGTGTGCACCAATGGCGCCTATGTCATGGATAAAGAAGAACAAAAGGAACTCGTTCACATTACTCTTGATAAAACTCGGACCATGGATTTAGTGAGAAAACTAATGACCTATGGTGTGTTTGTAGAGGCTTATGTGAAAGCCGAAATTTTCGGTCAATATCTGTTGTTGGTAATGAGACAGCGCAAGCAGAACATTTCTTTAGACCGAATATTAGACCTTTTATTTTAAAAACACGCACCATGGTGCCTGATTTATTGGCACATCTAGAATCGTTACCAGAAGGACCAGAGAAAATCCAAATCTTTTACGGCGATGAACGTATACGCGAACGCATCCTAGCTGATTTGCGGGATGAGTTCCAAGGTGCAGCTATAGATGGTAAAGGGCGCGAACGCTTTTATGACGTTCTTGAATCGAGTGAAGGCAATTTAGAATTTGTGTTACCTCATACGACAAAAGGCACAGCCGTAGAGGCCTTGGCAAACCATTGGGGCTATACGCCTAACGAAGTGATGACCATCGGCGACAGCGAAAATGATCTATCCATGATTCGCTTTGCCAGCGCCAGTGTGGCTATGGGAAATGCACGAGATAATGTGAAAGCTGCCGCCCGTTATACGACAACGGATAATAACAATTATGGCGTAGCTCGTGCGCTCTATTCAACTATTGCACATAATCGTGAATTAGAAACTAAATAGAAATAAAAATCTGATAGCAAGTTGATGATAGTCCCCATGATTGATAGCGAGGTGATGTAATATGGACAATCTAAAATTTGATATAGACGATACCTGTGTTAAATGCGGGGCCTGCGCTGAGGATTGCCCTGTACAATGCATTGCTGAAGGAACTACAAAATTTATCATTGGTAAGGGGTGTATTAGTTGCGGCGATTGCTATTCAATTTGTCCTGTCGGGGCCGTACAAATACATAAGCTGTTTAAAGATATAACAGGCCTGTAGTAATGTAAAATGGGTGTGTGTAATAGACCTTCTAAAAATTAGAACAGGCCTGTAGTAATCTGAAATGGGTATGTGCAATAGGCCTTCTGAAAAATAGAACAGGCCTGTAGTAATCTGAAATGTGTGTGTAATAGGCCTTTTAAAAAAATAGAACAGGTCTGTACTAATCTGAAACGTGTGTGTGTAATAGGCCTTTTAAAAATAGAACAGGCCTGTTCTATTTTTAAATAGGCATGTGAAAGGATGACCTTGAACTATCAGGATCAGAAATGTATTAGAAATCCGAACGATAAAAAGTAATGTATAACTTTCATACGGAATATATGGAGTCCATATACTTCGTATGGTATAATGAAATGTAATGAAATTTAGCGTTTTGCTTGTTAAAACGCACCCCCAGTACAGGAATGTATGGACATTATAAATTGGTGAATATACTTTCACAAATAGATGCATACGGAGGAACTATGGAAAACAAGGAATTTGTTATTGTTGTCGATTTCGGCGGTCAATATAATCAGTTGATTGCACGCCGTGTTCGTGAAATCATGTATACTGCGAAGTATATCCATACAACAAAGCATTAGAAAAAATTAAGGAATTGAAGCCGCAAGGTATCATCTTCACTGGTGGTCCTAACAGCGTGTACGAAGAGAATTCCCCTAAAATTGAAAAGGAAATCTTTGAACTTGGCATTCCAGTTCTTGGTATGTGCTATGGTATGCAATTTATGGCGCATACATTGGGTGGCGAAGTTAAATCTGCGGACAACCGTGAGTTTGGTAAAACACCTACTAAAGTGGACACTACATCTCCATTGTTCAAAGGCTTGGACGAAGACCAAGTTGTGTGGATGTCCCACGTTGACTATGTAGCAAAAGTTCCTGAAGGGTTCGAAATCATTGCGCATACAAAAGACTGCCCTGTTGCATCTATGCAAAATAAAGAACGCAAATTATACGCTATGCAATATCATGCAGAAGTATTGCACACTGAACATGGTAAAGAAATGCTTCACAACTTCTTGTATGAAGTATGTGGTTTCACAGGCACATGGACAATGGCAAACTATGCAAAAACTGCTATTGAAGAAATCCGTAATACTGTAGGCGATGGCAAAGTATTGTTAGCATTGTCTGGTGGTGTAGATAGCTCCGTTGCAGCAGCTCTTATTTCTAAAGCTGTTGACGATCAATTGACTTGTATCTTCGTTGACCATGGTTTGATGCGTAAAAACGAAGGCGACGAAGTTGAAGCAGCTTTCAAAGATTCCGGCATGCATTTCATCCGTGTCGATGCAGAAAAACGTTTCTTAGATAAATTGGCTGGTCTTGAAGATCCAGAAGCTAAACGTAAAGCTATCGGCGAAGAATTCATTCGCGTATTTGAAGACGAAGGTCGTAAAATCGGCTCCGTTGACTTCTTGGCACAAGGTACAATTTACCCTGACGTTATTGAGTCCGGTACTGGCGAAGCAGAAGTTATCAAATCTCACCACAACGTAGGCGGCTTGCCTGCAGTTGTAGACTTTAAAGGCCTTATCGAACCATTGCGTAACCTCTTCAAAGACGAAGTGCGTGAACTTGGTTCTGAATTAGGCTTGGCTGACTACCTCGTATGGCGTCAACCATTCCCAGGTCCTGGTCTTGCTATTCGCGTAATGGGCGAAATCACGAAAGACAAACTTGACATCTTGCGTGATGCGGACTACATCTTCCGCGACGAAATTGCAAAAGCTGGCCTTGATCGCGACATCAACCAATACTTTGCAGTATTAACATCTACACGTACTGTAGGCGTTATGGGTGACTTCCGTACATACGATTACACATTGGCATTGCGTGGCGTAACAACAACAGACTTCATGACTGCTGACTGGGCGCGCATCCCTTACGACGTATTGGACACAATCTCCCGTCGTATCGTAAACGAAGTACAACACATCAACCGTATCGTGTACGATATTACATCTAAACCACCTGCTACAATTGAGTGGGAATAAGAAATATCTTATAATAAAAAGGCTATAAACTTGGGTTTATAGCCTTTTTGAAAATATAATAGAAGAAAATAAGTTATTTTGGAAGATTGTATCAGTAAGCGTTTTCTTCCATGTTTATGAAGTAATGTTTAAACACTAGAATCTCGAGTAGTGTTGATATACTTTATTGCTAAATTTTATTATACAACACTCTTATTAGTTTTTTTATTATAAATAGTGAGTCGTGACATATGTATGATTTAAAGAAAATAATAGAAAAAGAAGGGCCCAAACTTTCAAGCGAGTTAATAGAGTTAATTGTAGAAAATGATAAGGTGAGCAAAGATACTGCACGTAAACGTTTATCTAGATTAAAGGACCCAATAAGTAAAATAAAAGGGTTGTTTTCAGATAATCAAATCTTTTTTTATCATAAAAAAATTTATAAAAAAACCTGAATTTTTATGATGCCTTAATTGAAGCATTTGAATTATCGGGTAAAAAAATATTTTTGCAATAATTAACTCTGTTCAATATCATTATGGTTTTTATTAATAAAGATAGATTGGCAGCTTTTTTTCATTTAGTCCAATCAAGGATTTAAAGGGGCATAAGCGGATCGATACTATGATAAGAGAGTTAATTGATTTAGAAGTGATTTGTGAAGATGGAACGAACTATAAAGCTTAATTCTAAAATATGCTCAAAAGAAAATTATCAACATTCTAAATCATTAGAAATAGTTGAGGATTTTTCTTATTAATCAATTTAATGATTGGGCTAGAGGTATAGGATTAACATCCTACGGCTCAGCAAAAATATTATTACGAATTTGGAAAAATTTTCATGGGCTTATGTATCGCCTTCATATGTATCAACACTTGTAAAAATATAATAAAGGAAAGCTAGTCCCTGCATTTGTTGTAGCAGATTTTTTTAATTGGTAATAAAAAAAGAATGAAGTTGATATTGATTTTTTTCTTAAAGAAAATTGAAGTATTAAGAAGTATTACAACAATGCCCACATTTCTCCCTTTTTTTGGTTACGGACTACTTAGATTTGAATATATTTAAAAAGTTAAAGGAAAGAGGGGTTATTATTGCATTAGTTGATAGGATGTTCGGTCGTGGTTATAAAAGAATTAATAGAGGCTTTGATAAATTCTATTACTAATGCTGGCGCTATTTTGAAGAATGACCCTGAAGCCTATTTAAAAGCTTATAGATTCAATAAATAAATTGGCTATTGGGAAAAACTAACAATTTAAAAAGGAGATCTGTTTGAGTTAGCGGTAGGATATTATCATGGTCAAAAATGTAAGGGCTTAAATGTTGGGAAAAATTATTAATTTTCAAGGTGAACAGAGGGAAATCGATGTTTTAGCCGTATATGAGAGCAAGATTATAATTGCGGAATGCAAAGGATATAAAAAGTAAAATAAGTAAAGAAGAAATAGAAAAAAATGGGTAAGTGAAAAAAATAAATTTAATAAGGAAATGGCTAAATTCTATTGATGTTTATGCTCAGAAAAGAGTTTGTTTTTGAACACTGGTCTACAGGTGGGTATACAGATGAAGCTATTGAATATATATGTAAATTACAACCTAAAAAAATACAAATTAGACTTTATTGACTCTGAAAAAAATGTTGGAAAAAAATCAAAAGAGATTGAATCAAAGAAGTTTAAAACAAATATTGAAAGAATATTATATGACTGCATTATAAGATAGAGATTCTTGTATTAGTACGTTACAAATTTGCTTTTGAATTTTTTTATTAAAAGATAATAATTTTTTTGTTTTGCGCTTAATACTACAAATAGAATATTAAAGAAAGGTTTTGTTAGTAAGTATGGAGATAAAACTTAGTGGGAAATGATAACGTTTATAGTTTTAAAATCTATTGATACTGTTTAGTAGGTTAAGTAGTTTATGTAGTTTATGTTAATAGGACTAGTTGAGTAATGAGGAGTAGCTTGGGATTAACTTTATTGATGGTGAAGATGTTATCTTTGATAAGCTAATACAAGCCAATGCGTTGCAGTAAATGCAGGTATAGATTATTCTACTTTATAAGTTGGTACAGAGTTCCTTATCATGGAAGGCAGTACTATTGTTGGAGAGGGCCTTGTAAAGAATTTTTCAACATGAACCAATGGGAGAAAATAATCATGGGCTATAAAAATGTATGTACTAACTGCCGAATCTCCTTATCGGAGGGTACGAATTATGAGTTATTTGATACAAATAAAACCTGTCCTATATGTAAAGGTAAAATGTACTTTGTAAATGAGAAGTTCAAAGCTCCTAAAAAATCTAATGATAAAGAGTGGAAAATCATAGAGTATTTGTTATTGAGTGGCTATGATTTTAGAAATCCTATTTATGGAACTGAAAGATATATGTATTTCGAGTTTCCAAAGAACTTACAAGAGGCTGAGGCATTCGTGCGTGAGATGAGAAAATTATAGTAATATTGAAAGTATCCTATATGAGAAAGGAATTAGTTGATTAATATGAATATACGAAAAGCCACTACTAATGATTTAGACATTGTTACAAATATAGAATCTACCTGTTTCCCACCAGCCGAAGCAGCCCCTCGTGAAGCGTTTAAAGAACGCCTTGCCCACTATGCAGACCATTTCCTTATAATTTGACGGCGATACATCTATCGGTTTTATCGATGGTTTTGTTACGGATGATGAAATCCTAACCGATGAGATGTTTGCTGATGCATCTATGCACAATCCTGATGGGGCATGGCAGATGATATTTGGTCTAAATACAATGCCAGCGTATCGCAATCGAGGTGTAGGGGGGCAGTTGATTGAGGCTTTCATAGAATTGGCCAAACAAGAAAATCGAAAAGGCGTTATTTTAACATGTAAGGAAGAAAAGATTCATTATTACGCCAAGTTTGGCTTTGTAAATGAAGGCGAGTCTGTATCTGATCACGGTGGTGCTAAGTGGTATCAGATGCGTGTTGTGTTCTAGCCATATAATTAAATATAAAAGAAGAAGCTGAAATCTTGCAGATTAGCATTGGTTTCAGCTTCTTTTTTGTTGGGAAAAGTATTGGTATTGTATTTAAATAATTTCTTTAACTTGCGCCACGCCTTTATCGGTAAGCATATAGTACCCCTTTGTTACATACAACAAGCCTTGTTTCTTAAGGTGTGTTGCGGCTTGGTGTGTATAGTCTGGCTTCCAGTTCAAGTGTTCGTGAATGGTGCCGATACCGTTTTCGATGGCTGCTACAGGTGTATTCATATGGGTATAGATGTGGCAGAGCATCATGGTTTCTCGATAGTGACGACGCAAGTGGCGTTGGCGACGATAGGTTGCGATATAGCCCGTCTTTGGCGTGCAAATAACGGCAATTAATAATGCGAGACCGATCGTCGTTGCGATAGCGCCTGCAATGGATATGTCTAGGGTGAAAGCGACTTCTGTACCGATAACGGCACAGATAATGCCGATGATGATACTGCTAGTGAGCATGGCTTTCACAGAGTCCGTCCATAAATAAGCGATAACCGCAGGTCCGATCATGAGGCCGATAACGAGGATGGCGCCTACTGCTTGGGAATGAAGCCACCACGGTGAGGGACACCATGGTCATCAGCACGTAGTGGATGAGGGCAGGCATGAAGCCGAAGAGCCCTGCTAATAGTGGATCGAAGGTAGATAGCTGCAATTCCTTGTAGAAGAGCATAACTAATAGGAGGTTGATGACCGCTACCCCCAGGGAAATCCATAGTGACACGGGGCCTAAGTCGGTACCGTTTAGAATCCATCTGTCGAACGGGGCGAACGCGATTTCCCCTAGAAGTGCGGTATCTACGTCAAGGTGTGCGTTGCCGCTATAGAGACTGACGAGGATGATGGCAATGGAGAATAGGAGCGGGAAGATGATACCGATGGACGCGTCTTCGTTGACGAGACCCGTGTTATGAATCATCTCTGTAAGCCACACTGTTCCTACGCCGACTACGGTTGCCCCTACTAAAAGCAAGGGCGAGTTTAAGTCTTCCGTTACAAAGAAAGCGAGCACGATGCCGAGGAATACGGTGTGCGTAATGGCGTCAGCCATCATGGACATGCGGCGCAGCACGAGGAATACACCAGGGATAGCACACGCGATGGATACGGCGATGGCGATGAGTAAAATCTCTGTATGTACTGTCATGGGGCACCTCTTTTCCGGAATTGCCACAAGATGCCTCTATTAGTGCAAATATGAGGCTCAATAGTACGATAACCGACAGAATGACGATGATGGCAGGTCCTGTAGGCAGTTTTTGTACTGTTGTACTCCAAATGGTACCGCCAATAGCAGATATCATGCCGAAACATCCTGCTAGTATACACATGGTACCTAGCTTATTTGTCCACTGACGGGCCCCTACGGCCGGTGCAATGAGTAGGGAACTAATCAAGATAGCACCTACTGATTGAATGCCGATGATGATGGTCATAATCAATAGTGAACGATATAAAATGAGGGTAAAGGTGACGGGGATTTGCAATGTTTTAGCGTATTCTACGTCAAAGGAAATGAGCTTTAGCTCTTTCCAAAATAAGGCTGTTAAAACGATAATGATGAGCGCTGCTGCCGATGTAATGTACACATCGCGGGCTAATATGGTGGCGGCCTGTCCAAATATAAATTTTGAAAGCCCCGCCTGACCTGCATTGTTCAGACTTTGAAGGTAGGTGAGTAGAACCATACCAAGACCAAAGAAAGCAGATAGTATAGTAGCCAGAGCGCCATCGAATTTGATTTTACTGTTTTCTACGGTGATGGTTATGAGCCACGCCGCAGTGATGGAGGACAGGGCGGCACCTATAATGAGTACCTCAATGTCTTTTATACCGGTCAGCAAGAATGCGATGACTACACCAGGCAGTGCCGCGTGGGAGAGGCCGTCACCGATGAGGCTTTCCTTGCGCAGTACTGCGAAGGTGCCTGCAATACCGCTGGCAAGGCCCAAGAGAGCCGTGCCGAGCAATACCATCTGTGTCGTGTAGGATTGGAGTATGGTCATACAATCCTCCCTTTGCCGTAGGTGCGCTCGATGGCCTCATCAGTGAAGGTCTCTGCTACGGGACCATAGGCAACAGTTTGCTTATTGACCATCGTTACCCAGTCGAAATATTGAGGTACCGTATTTAAATCGTGGTGTACGACGATCACCGTTTTACCGCGCGCTTTCATTTCTTGTAATAGGGAAATAATGGCGTGCTCCGTCGTTTTATCGACGCCCTTGAAAGGCTCGTCCATGAGGTAAATATCTGCTTCTTGCACGAGGGCTCTTGCGAGGAATACACGCTGTTGTTGGCCCCCTGAAAGTTGACGAATTTGTCTATTTACATAGTCGCTCATGCCCATTTTTTCAATCATGGAGAGGGCGAGCTCCTTATCCTTTTTACTTGGTCGCTTGAACCAACCTAGATGACCATAGCGCCCCATAAGTACAACGTCTAATACGGTAGTAGGAAAGTCCCAGTCTACGCTGCCGCTTTGAGGGACATAGGCGATTTTTTTATAATCCTTTTTGCCCATCGCAAGGTGGTGGTCGATATAAAACTTAACACTACCTGAGATAACTGTTAATAGGCCTAACATGGCCTTTAATAATGTAGATTTACCGGCCCCATTAGGGCCGACGATGGCCGCTAAGGAACCGATGGGTACCTTCATATCTACGTCCCATAATACGGGTTTTGTCGTATAGGCTACGGTCATATCTTCAACTTCAACGGCCCATTCCATAGAGACCTCCTTTTATCAATAGTGCTACTATCGTTGTATTGTTAGTAGTACTTGTACTTACATAGGACATACACTGGATGTTGTCCTTGTTTTGAAACGTTATTTGTTATTTAAGTGCTTTAGCGATGGTATCGATATTGGCTTTTACCATGCCAATATATGTGCCGCCTTCAGTGCCTTCAGAACCGAGGGAGTCGGAGTATAATTCACCACCGATAGCAACGTTCCAGCCTTTAGCCTTAGCTGCTTCTTGAACGGCTTCAATTGTTTTGTGTGGTACAGAAGATTCTACGAAGATTGCTTTAATTTTGTGATCTACGATAAATTGAACAAGTTCATTCACATCTTGTGTGCCTGCTTCTGTAGCGGTACTTACACCTTGCAAACCTTTTACTTCAAAGCCGTACGCGCGAGCAAAGTATTGGAAGGCATCGTGTGCTGTTACGAGAACGCGAGATTCTTTAGGAATTGATTCTGCTTGTGCTTTAATGTATGCATCTGTGTCATCTAATTTAGTGAGGTACGCATCATAGCGTTTTTTGAAATCCTCTTTGTGAGCTGGATCTGCTTTCGCAAGACCTTCATATACAGCTTTTGCTGCTAGTTTCCAGTTAGCTACATCGAACCAAATATGAGGATCTTTAGTTTTCACTCCATCTTCTTCGTCAAAGTCGAGTAGAGTGGCTGGATCAATAGCGTCGGATACGCGGATAGTAGCTTTATTTTGTTTTGTTAAATTGTCGAAAATGGAACCCATTTTACCTTCTAAGTGAATGCCGTTGTACACCACAACATCTGCTTTAGACATAGCTGTTACATCGCCGGCGCTCGCTTGGTAGAGGTGAGGGTCTACGCCAGGGCCCATGAGTCCTTGGACGGACACATGGTCACCGCCAATTTCTTTTACTAAATCCGTTAACATCGTCGTAGTGGCAACGACGTTTAATTTCTTCTGGTTGTCTTGTGCTGCATCTTTTCCACAGCCTGCTAATGCGAATAACATAAGTGCTAATGATACGACTATTAGCAAGATTCGATTGAATTTCATAATAAACCTCCTTTTATAGGTACTGAGTTTAACATCTTTGGTTATCTTGTTAACTACCCTTATTTAAGCGGAAAAATAGCCACTACTAACGTAGCGGCTATTGGCAGTTATACAGTCTTCTGCTAGGGTCACGATCATTTAGTGGATAAGAGCTTGTAGATGGTTCGGCCCAACGAGGGCAACGATACCAAGTACCATCATGACCTTCATTTGAATACGCTTTCTACGTCTCATGATGAACCTCCTTTTGTAATTTTGTTACATCAACTTGATGTGTAATCCGATCAATTTAGTCAATATGAATATAACATAGATGAGAAAAAAATTATCAATAAAAAAATTATTCTATAAATATATTTTTTACTAATAGATTACATTTTGCAGTTAAGTATTTTTTTCTTCATCTTTATCGAGTATTATATATGTATATTTATTATATTAATTTCGAGGGGGAACAAACCATGAATATATTAACTCGATTCGCGTGTGCTGCTGTTCTTACATTTGCGGTAGGTGCTATGATGCCTGCTCATGCTGATGCGGCTGCGGGCAGATTTACAGAAGCACCTCGCGAGGTATCCATCGTTAAACCTACGATGCCAGCTATTCCAAATGGAATTATCGTAGCAGATCATATGCGTGTACGATTCCTAATTAACAAACAAGGCAAGGTTGAAAATGTCTTTGTAGAACAATCCTCTGGTTATGGTCCTGTTGATGAGGCTGTGAAAGCTGCTATTAGACAATGGGAATTTACGCCGGCTATTGGCACAGATCAAAAAGCCCATGCATCCATCATAGGAATGACAATTACATTGCCAAAGGGGAATGCTCCGGCTAAGTCCGGCAATGGTAAATTGACGGTAGACAAATCACAGTCTAACGATAATCATGCATCTGATGTGAATGCGAAAGCGAATGGTCCTAAGGCAAAATAAGGGAGAAACAGTCTAGGACTCAATGATGAGAGTAGTCATAAGACTAAATAAGGAGAAAGATGATGAGTAATGTATTGCGTTGTGTTGCCTTAACGGCATTAATTATGTCCATGTCTACCGCTGTTTCCATGGCGGCCACACCTTATGAAGCGCCAAAGCAGTATCTACACCAGGCTTTGATTCTGGTGTACTACATGGTTATGCCGGTGATGCAACTGTTGTTAATGTAAACTTTACTATTAATACAGATGGATCCGTTTCTCATGTAGAATTACAAGGGTCTACTGGTAGTAGTGATGCGGATGCATCCATTGTGAACACGATTTCTACATGGAAATTTACACCGGCTACGGATAGCAATGGCAATCCTGTAGAGGCATCTAAAACTGAATATATTAATTTAAGGAATTAATAGAAGGCACTCATACATTGTATGGGTGCTTTTTTATGTGCTGGTGAAAGTACTTAAGGATTTAATTATATTGGGTGAAAGTGTTTTGTGGCTCAATTATCTTGGGAAATGTATCTGTAGCAACTGAAAATTACTTTCAAAATGAATATAATAAAAGTATATTTAATATAGTAATAATATATTGTATATACTAATAGTCTTTGACCCCTGGAGGTATAAGCATATGAATCCATTACAGCAAAAAGCTAGATATTAATAACGAACGGTACAGAATTATTGTATCTATTAAAGAGGATTATTTAGACGGTAAATTATCCTTGGAAGAGGGTAACCGTATTTTTAAAAAGAAAAAGTTAGGTACTTGTACGCCTGACGAATTTGCTTATGCAGAGCAAAGTTTGAAAAGGTGTCTATAAGGATGAAGAAATACTAGACAAGATGGATGATTTGTTGAATTTATTTGACGGTGTATTAGTGCGTGCCGAAAATGAGTACCCAGAGAATCATCCGTTGTGGGCTTATTTAGAAGAAATTAATGCGGTTGAAAAAGGTAGCTCTTGAAGCGGATGAACTGTTAAAACAAGATAAGTTTATTAAAAACCCTTGGCTTGGTATTTTTGATTCCTTAGCAGAATGGCGTATCCATCTATCTCGTAAGCAAAATCAATTATATCCAATGTTAGAAAATCATGGGTTTGATCGTCCAACGCGGATTATGTGGACCTTTGATGATGGCGTGCGCGATGCTATCTCTTCATCCTACGCATTGCTTCGTGAAGATAAATATGAGGAGTTTTTAGCATCTGTTCCAGAAACACTGGCAAAGTTACGTGATTTGAACTCTAAGGAGTTAGAGGTTTTATTGCCAACATCCTTTAAATTATTAAGCGATGAAGAGTTTGTGCGCATGAGCAAAAATGACCATGAAATCGGTTATGCTGTTATTAACGCACCAGGTTTATATGTAGTGACAGGTATCAATGATTCTGCGGCACAACTAAATACAAATAACTCCGGTCAAAACGGTGCTGTATCTAACGAGTTCCTAAACGATTTGGCAGGTCTAGTATCCAAATATGTTGGCCCTGTAGGAGGTACAGCCGTTAGTAAGGATGCTGTCCTAGATGTGGCCACTGGCAAATTGACCTTAGAGCAAATTAATTTGTTGTTCCGTCATCTGCCTGTGGATTTATCCTATGTAGATGAAAATGAACTCGTTAAATTCTACAGTGATACACCACATCGCATTTTCCCTCGTAGTGCTAATGTTATTGGCCGTGAGGTGAAGAATTGCCATCCTGCTAAGTCTGTTCATGTAGTAGAAGAAATCGTAGAGAAATTCCGTTCGGGAGAACAAAGCCAGGCAGAATTTTGGATTAATAAACCGGGCTTGTTTATCTATGTTATCTACACGGCCGTGCGCGATGAAAATGGTAAATTCCGAGGCGTACTAGAAATGATGCAAGATTGTACACATATCCGTGAATTAGAAGGCTCCCGTACATTGTTGACTTGGGATAAAACTGACTTTGTAGGCGATAATCAACGCATTTATTAATAAAAAGTAACTCTTCTAGGTAAATAAATAAGAGGCGAGGTCGCGTGACCTTGCCTCATTTTATTATTGTCTTTAGACTGGTTCGCGACGTAGTCGCGAATCATAAAACCACCCGCTATGCGGGTGCGGCAACGAAAGTTATACAAAAAAATCACCTTGCTTAAGTATAATGTAGGTGTTCAAGCCGCATTATATACAAAAGAAAGGTGATTTTATATGGCAACAAAGACACAGAGCCTTGCGCACACAAAATGGTTATGCAAATACCACATAGTATTTACACCTAAGTATAGACGTAAAGTTATATATAATCAATACAGAAATAGTTTACGTGAAATACTGAGACGTTTATGTGAATATAAGGGCGTCAAGATTATAGAGGGGGAGCTTATGGCAGATCATGTGCATATGCTAGTGTTAATTCCACCTAAAATATCAGTTTCATCTTTTATGGGATATCTAAAGGGTAAAAGTGCGCTAATGATGTTCGATAAACACGCAAACTTAAAGTATAAATTTGGAAATAGACACTTTTGGTCCGAGGGATATTATGTAAGTACGGTAGGATTAAATGAAGCTACCGTAAAAAAATATATACGTGAGCAAGAGTTACATGACCAAATGAAAGATAAACTTAGTGTAAAAGAATATGAGGACCCTTTTAAGGGTAGCAAGTAATACATATCCCCTTTAAGGGGACCGTTACGAGTCAATGGCTATGCGGCTTGAACGTAGTGAAAGCCAGCGCCTTTAGACGCTGGCCTAGTACTACGGGCTTATAGCCCGTGAGCAAACCACCCGTTTTACGGGTGGTTCTGATTTTGCGTGCATTACAAAATGTGTTGCACTAATTTAAAAATAAACATACAATAATTTACTTTTATTCATCTCTTTCGTGTATACAAATTTGTTAAAAAAACAGGTAAAATAGAAATTATTAGAAGTATTTTTCAATACACGTACCGATAGGTTTTTATAAAGTTATACGATAAAGGTGAGGATTAGAATGGCAACACGTCGCATTTGGAATCAAAGTGAAATCAAGACAAATCCGTTATTTTCTAAATTACGCAGCACCATTGAAACTGCGTTTTATGGCAATAACGTAAAACCTGTTACATCTGTAGCAGAAGCGTATACATTGGCAACGCAAGAACCAGGTGTCATTCTTCTTGATATGCCTGTATTTAAACCAGAAGAACAAGGTTTACCAGCTGACGCTAAAATTCTCGTAACTAATGATGGTAAAACGACTGGCCGCTATGCGAAGGCTCGCCGTATTATTGGTGATGAAGGTATTGATGAAGTCGAATTAGCCGGTATCGCTCGTGATGCTGTGTATGATAGTCGCAATAAAGAATGGATTTCTACACAAGTTGTGGTTGGTCTTGATCAAAAATTCACGGCTCGTGCTCATCTTATGATTCCAAAGGATCATGCATCCATCATGTATTCTTGGATTATGAACTTTAAATTCTTTGACGAAGCGACAAAAGATTTCTACAACAACAGTAAAGATATTCCAGAAGGGGATATTTACATCTATTCTGACCCTGATTATGTTGTGCCAGGTCATCCAGGTGGTCTTGCTATTTTTGACCCTGCTCATAACTGCGCTATGATTCTTGGCATGCGTTACTTTGGGGAACATAAAAAAGGCACATTGACATTGGCTTGGTCCTTAGCAAACCGTTATGGCTACGTAGCCTGCCACGGCGGTATGAAACGCTATAACCTTAAAACTGGTAAGTCTTTCACAATCGGCGTATTTGGTCTATCCGGTTCCGGTAAATCTACATTGACTCACGAAAAACACAATGGTCGCTATGATATTTCTATCTTGCATGATGATGCATATATCATCAATACAAATGATTTGTCCTCCATTGCGATGGAACCAACATACTTTGATAAAATGCAGGATTATCCTGTGGAACACCCTGCTAACAAATATTTGTTAACATTACAAAACGTGGGTGTAACCCTCGATGAAAATGGTAATAAGGTCGTATTGGCTGAGGACGTGCGCAACAATAATGGCCGTGCTATTAAATCCCAATTCTGGACAGACAATCGCGTAAACCACGTGGATGAACCGGTTAATGCCATTGTGTGGCTGATGAAAGATAAAACATTGCCACCAATCCTTAAAATCGACGACCCTGTATTGGCTTCCACTATGGGCGCAACCCTTGCAACACGCCGCTCTACTGCGGAAAAACTCGATGCCAACGTCGATCCAAATGCACTCGTTATTGAGCCATATGCAAACCCATTCCGTACCTATCCGTTAGTTTGTGATTATGAAAGCTACAAAAAACTCTTCAAAGAATGTGCGTGAGATTGCTATATCATGAACACCGGATTCTTCCTTGAAAAGAAAATCCCTAAAGAAGTGACCCTTGATTTATTAGAACGCCTAGTAGAAGGAGACCTACAATTCGAACCATTCGGTGCCTATGAAAACCTATCCTACGTAGAAGTGCCAGGATTCGAACCACCATTTGATGTACGTGAATACCATCACCAACTACACCAAGCCTTTGAATTCCGCTCTGAATACGTGGAAAAACTCAAAGACGGTAAAAATGAATTACCACACGAAGTACTTGATGTACTAAAAACTTTAATGTAACACCTAAATACGGTGGCGGATAAAAAATCCTCCTCAAGCCGACACGCTACTGCGCTACGCGGAGCCCGAAGTCGTTTGAGGAGGATTTTTTCATCCTTACTTATTCAGTAAGTACATTAAAGTTTTTATCATATCTGCGTTAAGAGAGACACGCTACTGCGCTAAAGCGGAGCCCGAAGTCATTTGTGACGGGCTGTTTTTACTTTATCCTTTATGCTTATACATTAAAGTTTTTAGCACATTTGCGTTAGAGACGCTACTGCGCTACGCGGAGCCCGAAGTTTTTTCCAGAGGGGCTATTTCTTTTCTGTATCTGTTTACATTAAGGTTTTTAGTGCATCGGTGTAGAGGGAAGCTACTGCGCTACGCGGAGCCCGAAGTTTTTTCCAGAGGGGCTATTTCTTTTCTGTATCTGTTTACATTAAGGTTTTTAGTGCATCGGTGTAGGGGGAAGCTACTGCGCTAAAGCGGAGCTAATGTTTTAAATATTTTAGATGGTGCAGTAAGCTTTTGTGAAAATGATGCAGGAGAATCGTTGGTGTATATAGAATTAGTATTATGAGGTGTTTATTTCTCATGAGTGTTTTTAATTCCTGCAATAAATAGGAATTAAGAATGAGTTTGTTTCATGAAATTATTATGAGTTTTTATAATTGAAAAAAACATTGTTATAATGGGGAATAGAAGCTAATATTTTTTTATAATATGTATAAAATTCGATTGACAATTGTCCTCTCAACAAATATACTTATGATAGTTTAAAACATATTTATGAGATAGGATTTAAAACCCACAATTAAGGTGGATTTAACTTAGATAGAAGAAGAATATGTTTTCTTGTTATTAGCGGTTGGCCTACGTAGGCCCCTAGGAGGTTTAAAATGAGTAAAGACGTGGAAAATAAAAATACCCATGACCATAGCCATGGTGAACATCATCATTGCCATTGCGGCGGTCATCATCACCATCATGACCATGACCACAATCATGATCACGACCATGACCATGAACATCATCACGACCACGACCATGGTCACGATCATAGCCATGAAAAGGCTTTGCCTACAGATAAATGGGTGCCACACACTCATGAACCAGGCGTGCCTCATGAACATGGCGTAAATGATTATCTTAAGGCTGTTGCTGAGTATCGTAAAACATGGCCTACTAAGCAAGATGTTATCGAGCAAACTCCTGACCCTGCCGTGCGTGAGATGATTCTTCGTATGGAACAAATCGGTTGCGACACTGTATTCGACCGTTTCGATAAACAACAACCTCAATGTGCGTTCGGTATTGCTGGCGTATGTTGTCGTATTTGTTTCATGGGTCCATGTAAAATTACGCCTAAGAGCCCTCGTGGCGTCTGCGGTGCCGATGCTGATCTTATCGTAGCTCGTAACATGACACGTGCTGCTGCTGGTGGTTTGACTCAACATGGTGCGCATGCTCGTGAAATTTTGATTTCTTTGAAAGCTGCCGCTAATGATCAATTGGATATTCCAATTTTGGGCGAAGAAAAAATCCGTACTGTATGTAAGGCTTTCAACATCCCTGAAGAAGGTCGTTCTTTGAAAGAAGTAGCTAATGATTTAGCAGACGTTCTATTAGAAGATTTAAGTCGTGCATTGCCTGGCGAATATAAAACAATTACAGCAATGGCTCCTGCTGAACGTCGCGAAGTTTGGAAAAACTTGGATATTTTGCTATTTCCGCGTACAATGAAGCATTTGATGCATACCATCGTACATGCGTAGGTACAGATGGCGATTGGGAAAGCAATATGAAACAATTCTTGCGTTGTGGTCTTGCTTTCACATTCACTGGCGTAGTAGCGGCAGATATTGCTACAGATGCCTTGTTCGGACAAGGCGGTCGTCGTACATCTAAAGTTAACATTGGTGCCTTGAAAAAAGGTTATGTAAATATCGCTGTTCATGGTCACTTGCCAACATTAGTATCTCAAATTTGTACAATTGGTGCCTCTGAAGAGTATTTAGAAAAAGCGAAAGCTATCGGTGCCAAAGGCATCCAATTCTACGGTATCTGCTGCTCTGGTTTGTCCAGCATGTACCGTTATGAAAATGTTATTCCATTGTGTAATGCTATCGGTGCGGAACTTGTACTTGGTACAGGCGCACTCGATTGCTGGGTAGCTGACGTTCAAGACGTTTACCCTGCTATCATGGACGTAGCACGTTGCTTCAACACAAAAGTTATCACTACATCTGATGCAGCGCGTTTACCAGGTGCAGAACATATTGGTTACGATCACCATCATACTAACTTGTCTGAAACAAAGCATTGGCTCGCAAAATCTTGGATCGCGCTCTTGAAGCTCATGAATTGCGTAAAGGCATGCCTGTATTCATTCCGCCATACGAAATCACTGCAGAGGTTGGTTTCTCTCCAGAATCCACTGTTAAACATTATGGTTCCTTCAAACCATTGGCAGAGGCTTTAAAATCTGGTAAAGTTCGTGGTATCGTTAACGTAGTAGGTTGTTCCAACCCTCGCGTTATTTACGAAAAAGCAACTGTAGATATCGTTGATACACTTATCAAAAATGGCTGTATCATCTTAACAAATGGTTGTGCGTCCTTCCCATTGATGAAACTTGGTTACTGTAATACAGATGCTATTAAGAAATGTAGCCCTGCATTACAAGAGTTCTTGGGCGATGATCAACCACCAGTATGGCATGTTGGCGAATGTGTAGATAATGCTCGTTCTTCCGGTATCTTTGCTGGTATTGCAGGTGAATTAGGTCTTAACTTACCACAAATGCCATTTGCTATGTCTAGCCCTGAATGGTCTAACGAAAAAGGTATCGATGCATCCCTTGGCTTCCGCTTAATGGGCATCAACTCCTACCACTGCGTTGAGCCACCTACACAAGGCTCTGATGCTGTTACAAAATGGTTGAAAGAAGACACTAAAGACATCCTAGGCTCTGTTATGTATGTAAATACAGATCCAGCTAAAGTTGCTGAAAAAATCTTGGCAGATATCGATGAAAAACGTGCTGCTTTAGGTTGGGCAGAAGTAAAATAATGTAATATAAACAAAAGACCCTCTCCATAATCCTCCACCGCCCAGATCTGTTCCTTCGGAACAGGGGCAAAGTCGGATTCTGAAGAGGGTCTTTTTTATAGGGAGAAAACACAGAGCAAAGTCGGACGTACTGAGAGGGTTATTTCATTAGAGGTAAACTCTAAATTAGTAAATTTAAATGATGAGTTTTATTTTCTACGTTTTAGCCTAATTAATAAATATGTGTGAAAGTAGAAAAAGAGATAGCAGACAATTTGTCCGCTATCTCTTTTAATCAAAAGTTCATCAACTTAATCTATTACGTCATTTATAACTCTGCTATACTAATAACAGGAGTCATTGACGTGAGTTAGGTTCATCACCGAAAGGTGGTGATACTATGAGTAAATTCGAGAAGGTTTATATAATTCTTTTTGTAATTTCCATAGTTGTATCTATCTTAAGTTTATTCAAATAAACTTAAGAAACGCCTAACGTAATAAGTACTGGTAATACTTACACGTTAGGCGCATCTCGTTTTACTAATTTTTAGATGAGCCTAACGCTTGCACACGTCAATGACTCTCTTTATGTTTATAGTATACATCAATAACAACATAAAAAAACAACATAGGTATATAGTAACTTATAGTATAATAGTTTCTCCATCCTCAGGGACTGCTACATGGCTTTCGATATTGGTGCCTTTGATAAATTTGCGCACATCCTTACGGCTTGTTGCTGTATGATTAACTGTATCCATATGAACAGCGATGATTTTAGCTTCTGGTTTGCGTACTACCATGCGGCCAATATCTTTTGTACCCATAATAATACTATCTTCAAAGCCTAAAACTTGAGCATATCCAGTGTTCATAATAATAACGTTAGGATCGAAGCGAAGGAGAGCCTTCTCTACATCGCTTGTCCATACTGTATCGCCTACAAGGTACACAGTTGGTTCGCCTTCTGCTTCAAAAATAACGCCCATTGCATCGCCTGCTAATGGTGCGAGAACTGGATTTGCATACATTTCTACAGTGCCGTGTGAGCCACCTGTTTTTCTCAATGTGATACCATTAAACTCAAGACTTTCAAAAATGATGCGTACATCATTAAAGCCTTGGGAGATAATAAGTTCTTTGTCCGCTGTATTTTGCACAAAAATAGGAAGTGACTTTGGAATAGATTTAATTGCCGTGTCATCCCAATGATCGAGATGTGTGTGTGTAACTACTACCGCAGTTACATTGCTTAATAGATTGTCCATTGATACAGGTAAATCAACCATAGGCATTCTTTGTTGATAGTTAAATGTTCCTTCAAAGCCAGGATAAGTATCTTTGGGTGCTAAGAATGGATCAATAAGAAATGTTGTGTTTTTTATTGTTAATTTTCCTGTAGCATTTCTAATGTGAGTATATTTTGTCATAGGTATCTCCTTAATTGTATTTTGAAAATCTAATCAAATAGATTACTGTTTGTAATCCCTAGAATTAGTGTACCTTGTTTTGTTATACTAGTCTCAACAATAATTGACACTATGTTTGTTAATAGACACATTGTATAAATGTGTCTATGTAGGAGGTTATATGATAACTCGAAAAGAAATGACACGAATGTTGTTAAAAGAAGGGTTGCTTAGTTGTTTAGAAAACCATTCTTTTGAGTCTTTAACCGTAACATTGTTGTGTAAAGCATCAGGTATAACTCGCTCTACTTTTTATTTACACTATAGCAATATCATGGAAATTGTTGATGATTTAGTAGATGATGCAATCGCTTATTCGCGACCAGGAATGGTAGATAATAATAATTTACAAACTATAGCTAACACCTTATCAGCTGCTTCTAATTCTGTTTCGTTGAGAGAAGCATACGATTCTATTTTTGATAGATTGCCCTTATGTCAGCGTATTATACGACATAAAAAGTATTTACCTTTATTTTTAGATGACCAAATTTCAGAATATGTATTGCAACGAATTATACGGAGTGAAAAAGATCGGCAAGGGCTTGTTATGGCAGAAGCACTTGGGACTTCATTTGACGTGGGTGTATCCGTTTTTGTATTTTTAGTGCACGGATTATATGCTGTTAATAAACAATATAAGTGGTCCCAAAGCGATGAATGGTTAGAAGCGCAGAAAGTTATCTTTGAACTCGTTTGCCGTGGGTTACAAAGAAAATAAGCATATAAGGCTCACATACTTCCTTGGTGCATCTTAGGTAATACATGCTCACCTAGAAATTAGTACAGGCCTGTACTAATTTCTAGAAGAGGTATATGGATGAGGTCAAGGCCCTAGGCTGCAGACCGTTCTGTCTATTTAGAACGCATAAATTCATGGATAACCGTAATTGCTGTGGCAGAAATATAATTCACCATGTAGATAATCTAATTCACATCTAATTTCTAATGAAATAACCCCCTCAGAGAGTCCGACTTTACTAGGTCAAGGCCCTAGGCCGCAGACCATTCTGTCTATTTAGAACGTATAAATTCATGGACAACCGTAATTGCTGTGGCAGAAAATATAATTTACTATGTAATGCTCTAATACAGATCTAAATTTCAATAAAAGAACACCCACAATCATCCGACTTTACTAGGTCAAGGCCCTAGGCCGCAGACCGTTGTGTTTATTTAGAACGCATAAATTCATGGGCGACCGTAATTGCTGTGGCAGAAAATATAATTTACTATGTGATGCTCTAATACAGATCTAAATTCCAATAAAAGAACACCCACAATTATCCGACTTTACTAGGTCAAGGCCCTAGGCCGCAGACCGTTAAAGTAGCTGGAGGATAATTGTGGGTGTCTTTTATTACCAAGCTTAGATAGTAAATTATATTTTCTATTCCGTAGCTATAAGGTAGAACATGAATTTATACGTTCATGTTTGCCCCTTTTCTCACATAGAACCAGAAGCAAACCGCAACTGTTACGATGTTGAATGCTAGTAGTACTGCGAATGCAGGGTGAATGTTGCCGAATGTGGAGTATACGAAACCGAAGATTTTAGGTGTAATGAATGCACCGTATGCAGCTACAGCAGCTACGAAACCTGTGATTAAAGAGGATAACAACAGATTGCCAAATACGTGAGGAATCATACGGAATGTTGCACCTGTTGCAAAGCCGCAGCATACGAATGTCAATACGGACATAGCAAAGAAGAATGGGAAGTTGTGCATATCTACACCAACTGCGATCAATGCAGTGGTAGCACATAAGCCGATGAGGCTAACAAAGGTAACTTTTGTACCGCTGTTGATCTTGTCGGATAACCAACCGCCTACAGGACGAAGAGCACCTGCAACAAGTGGACCAACGAATGCGATGGATGCGAATGGAATTTCAGGGAATTCTTTACCTACCAAGAGACCCAGTGCTGCTGCGTAACCGGAGAAAGCACCGAAGGAACATGTGTAAAGTAATGTAAGAGCCCAAGTGTGTTTGTTGCCGAAGATTTGTACAAGGTTTTTAGGATTTGGTTTCCAATGGTAAGTTATCCATGAAACGCGTCATAAGTGCAAGGATAATTACGAGTGGCACAATCCACATGAAAGCCGCATTGGCAAGGTATACTGCGTTGCCTTTGATAATAGCTGGTGTTACGCCAAAGACATTACCAAGTGCAGCGGAACCCATAGCAAATGGAGCTAAGAAATAGATTACGGAAATACCAAGGTTACCAACACCACCATTGATGCCAAGGGCTGTACCTTTTTCGGATTTAGGGAAGAAGTTGCCAATGTACGCCATGGAGGACGAGAAGTTAGCACCCGCTAAACCGATGAGGGCTGTTAAAATCATAAATGTCGTATAAGAAGTTGTTGTATCTTGTACTGCAAAGCCGAGCCATACAACAGGAACTAATAAAATGAGTGTGGATACAAAGGTCCAGTTCTTACCGCCCATAAGTGCAGGCATATATGTGTAGACGAAACGCAATGTAGCACCTACAAGGCCTGGTAAGGCTGCGAGTGTAAATAATTGTTCAGTTGTAAAGTGGAAACCTGCGCCATTTAATTGTGCTGCGATGGTAGCCCATAGATACCATACGCAAAAGGCTAAGGTTAAGGCAATAGTGGATATTACCAAGTTTTGTTTGGCGATTTTTTTACCAAACTTTTCCCAAAATTCGGGATTTTCTGGTTGCCAGTTCGCAACAATCTCTTTGCGACTTGCACCTACTTGAGGCATTTTCAGTTCTGACATGAGAGCTCTCCTTTAACTAAAACACATGTGATAAAGGGTAGATCTTTTCACACGAATATGTGGCACATCTCGTTTAAAAGCCTTGTAAAATGTGGTACTATAATAATAGAGAGTGTGCCTAAAATCACACCATTATTATATAGGACAGAATATAATGTGAATGTGACGAAAAACACACTTATATGAGAATTAATCGGTTATAATAGGGATAATATACGTAAAGTATATAGTATATGTGCCTTTTGTGCATGGCTGTTTGTGAAAGCTACTTTCACAAACAATATGGACAAATGACACTGAAAGATGCACGGTGATAGTATGGAACAGGAGTTAATTAACCAGTTACTTGCATTGCCAGGAGAAACAATTCACCTTGAAAAAGGCGAGTTTTTGTTTCACGAAGGTGATATAGCAGATCATTTTTTTATTGTCCGTGAAGGGCGACTTAGTATTAAGAAATTTGAGGCAAGTGGTCATATTTTTGCTCATCGGTTGGTGGGGCCAAATAATGTGCTTGGTGAAATTCCTTTGTACGAGACGAACACCCGGACTTACGTGTTTAATGCGATTGCACGTGAAAAATGCTCGGTATATTCCATCCGTTATGATGTTTTGGAACCAGCCATTGCAAAGGACCATTCACTGGCCATTGCAATGATGAAAATCTATACACTTCATATGCGGCGACAACAAGCCAAATACAGAGATTTGTTGTTGTATGGCAAAAAAGGTGCATTCTATTCAACACTATTGCGTTTAGCTAATAGCTATGGTATTCAACGTGATGACGGTATCTATATAGACATCGCGTTAACAAATCAAGAGTTAGCTGAATTTGCTGCCACATCTCGGGAAAGTTTAAACCGCATGCTCAGTGAGTTACGAAAATTAGGCTATGTAGCCTATGATAAACACCATCTGGTAATCTGTGACTTAGATGCATTAATCGGATTACTCGATTTAGATAGCGACACGATCGACCCTAATATCAGTAATATCGAATAATTGTGGATATTCGCCCTTGTTGTTGGCATTGCTAACGCAAGGGCTTTTTTGTAGTTTTAAGGAGGACACGAGATGAGTTTATTGTCTCAGAAATTCAAGTTTCTTCGCAAGAAGGACGTATCTCCAAGCGGTCACCAAATCACAGAAGAAGGCGGTCGCGAATGGGAAAATTTTTATCGTGACCGTTGGTCCTACGATAAAGTAGTCCGCACAACACATGGCGTAAACTGTACTGGTTCTTGTAGCTGGAACATTTACGTTAAAAATGGCGTCGTAGCATGGGAAAACCAAGCTACAGATTATCCGGAAACACCTGATGATATGCCGGATTACGAACCACGTGGGTGCCCTCGTGGTGCGACATTCTCTTGGTATTTATACAGCCCATTGCGCGTAAAATATCCATATGTACGCGGCGAATTGGCTGAGCTTTGGAGAGAAGCTAAGAAAACAGCTAAAAATCCTATCGAAGCATGGAAATCTATCGTAGAAGACCCTGAAAAAGCGAAAAAATATAAATCTGCCCGTGGTATGGGTGGCTTTGTGCGCTCCACTTGGGACGAAGCGACAGAAATCACTGCAGCATCTTTACTATATACAGCAAAAACATACGGCCCTGACCGCAACGCAGGCTTCTCTGTAATTCCAGCGATGTCCATGTTGTCCTATGCAGCAGGTGCTCGTTTCCTTAACTTAATGGGTGGTTCACCATTGTCCTTCTATGACTGGTATGCCGATTTGCCACCATCCAGTCCACAAGTTTGGGGTGAACAAACGGATACACCTGAATCTGGTGACTGGTACAATGCTGGCTACATCATGACTTGGGGGTCCAACGTACCGTTGACACGTACGCCTGATGCTCACTTCTTGACAGAGGTCCGTTACAAAGGTACTAAGGTTGTATCCGTATCTCCTGACTATGCGGAATCTACAACTTCTTCTGATGCTTGGCTTAATGTGAAAGCCGGCACTGATGCGGCTCTTGCTATGGCAATGGGTCATGTTATCTTAAAAGAATACTACATCGATAAGGAAACTCCATACTTCAAAGAGTATGCTAAAGAGTTTACCGATATGCCATTCCTTGTACGCGTTGAAGACATCAACGGTGCAATACAACCAGGTCGTTTCTTAAACGCTAAGGATTTAGGTAGCAAAGAAGACGGTGCTGATTTCCAAACTGTATTAATTGATGAAACAACAAATGAAATCGTTGTTCCAAATGGTACAATGGGCGACCGTCACACAAATCCACAAAAATGGAACTTACGCCTTGAAAACCGCAATACAGGGGCTAAAATCGACCCTCGCTTATCCGTGTTTGATCAACGTCAAGATGTGACTATTGTTAAGTTGCCATACTTTGGCGATGAAGAGCACGAAGGTGTTATTGAACGTGCTATTCCAACTATTACTGTACAAACTGTAGATGGTCCTGTAAAAGTAACTACCGTATATGACCTTATTCTTGCTAACTATGGTATCGATCGTGGTATCGGTGGTGAAGTAGCAACATCTTATACTGATGACACTCCTTACACACCTACATGGCAAGAAAAAATCACTGGCGTAAAAGCAGATATCGCTATTGCTACAGCTCGTGAATTTGCAGATAATGCAGAAAAAAACTAAAGGTCGTTCCATGATTATCATGGGTGGTGGTATCAACCACTGGTACCATGCGGATATCATTTACCGTACAATCTTGAACCTCATCATGTTCTGTGGTACAGAAGGTGTTAACGGTGGTGGTTGGGCTCACTACGTAGGTCAAGAAAAACTTCGTCCTGTTGAAGGTTGGGGCGGTATCATGACAGCTAACGACTGGAGTAAAGCGCCTCGTTTGCAAAATGGTACATCTTGGTTCTACTTTGCGACAGAACAATATCGTTCTGATTGCATCGATTTGGCAGACCGCGTATCTAAATTAGCTAAGCCTCGTTACCGTCACCCTGGTGATTACAACGTATTGGCTGCACGTTTAGGCTGGTTGCCATCGTACCCTACTTTCAATAAAGGCAGTCAAGAATTGATTAACGACGCTCGTGCAGCGGGTGCTGGTACAGAAGCAGAAATCAACCAATATGTGGCGCAAGCGTTGAAAAACAAAGAATTACAATTCTGCGTAGAAGATCCAGCGGCTAAAGAAAACCACCCACGCAACTTGTTTGTATGGCGTGCGAACCTTATCGGTTCTTCCTCTAAAGGCCATGAATACTTCTTGAAACATTTACTTGGTACAAAACATGGTGTTCTCGAAGATGATGACGCACCAGTAAAACCAGAAGAAATCAAATGGCGCGAAGCAGATGAAGCTGGTAAGCTTGACCTCTTAATCGACATCGACTTCCGTATGGCTTCTACAGGCTTGTATTCTGATATCGTATTCCCAGCGGCTACATGGTATGAAAAAGAAGACTTGTCTTCTACAGATATGCATCCATATGTACACGTATTCCAAGCGGCTGTTGATTGCGCATGGGAAACTAAATCTGACTGGGATACATTCCGTACCCTTGCTGAAACAGTATCTCGCGTAGCGAAAGAGTCTGGCTTCACAGAATACGAAGATATCGTAGCATTACCTCTTGGTCATGATAGCCCAGGTGAAGTGGCTCAACCAGAAGGTAAGGTTCTCGACTGGAGCAAAGGCGAATGTGAACCAATTCCTGGTAAAACAATGCCGAACCTCGTTCATGTAAAACGCGACTACAGTAAAATCTTTGAAAAATACATTGCATTGGGACCTAATATTGAAAACAAAATGGGTGCTCATGGCATGGCTTGGGATGTATCTGATGAATATAAGACATTATATGATCAAAATGGTGTCATCGATAATCCAGAATTCATTTCTCATGGCCGCCCTAGCATTTACGAATGTAAGGAAGCTTGTAATGCTGTATTGACATTGTCCTCTTGTACAAACGGTAAATTGGCTGTTCGCTCTTGGAAAGCAATGGAAGAAAAAACAGGCCTTTCCGGTCTTGAAAAGAACGCAAAAGGCCGTGAACAAGAAAAAATTACCTTCGATGACATGGTTCGTCAACCACGCTTCATCATTAGCTCTGTAACAAGTACTGGTAAGAACGATAAAAACCGTCGTTATTCTCCATTTACTACATCTACAGAAGATAAGGTACCATTCCGTACCGTAACAGGTCGTCAATCCTTCTATTGCGACCATGAAATGATGCGCGATTACGGTGAAGCTATGGCATTGTACAAACCGGTATTGTCCTATAAACCAGTACAAGGTGACTACAAACAAGAAGGTGTTCCTGAAATCACATTGAAATACTTAACACCACATCACAAGTGGTCTACACATAGTATGTATTTCGATAGCCAACAAATGTTGACATTGTTCCGCGGTGGTCAAACTATTTGGCTCAATGAAGACGATGCAGCAGAAATCGACGTTAAGGATAATGATTGGGTAGAAGCTTTCAATAAAAACGGTATCGTTGCAGCTCGTGCTGTAGTTTCCCCACGTATTCCTCGCGGTATTTCCTATATGCACCATTCCCAAGATCGTCACATCAACGTTCCTGGCGCGAAAGTTAAGAAACAACGCGGTGGTACGCATAATGCACCAACTCATATTCACATGAAACCGACACACATGATCGGCGGTTATGGCCAATTGAGCTATGGCTTTAACTACTATGGCCCAACTGGTAACCAACGTGATATGACAATTGTGGCTCGTAAAATGAAGGAGGTAGATTGGCTTGAAGATTAAGGCTCAAGTATCTATGGTCTAAATTTGGATAAGTGTTTGGGTTGTCATACATGCTCTATCACTTGTAAAAATACATGGACGAACCGCGAAGGCGCGGAATATATGTACTTCAATAACGTGGAAACTCGCCCAGGCGTAGGTTACCCACGTCATTGGGAAGACCAAGAAAAATGGAAAGGCGGCTGGACATTAGATAACTCTGGTAAATTAGCTCTTTCTACAGGTTCTAAAACAAATCGTTTGATGAAATTATTCTTCCATCCTGAACAACCAGAATTGAAGGATTACTTCGAACCTTGGACTTACGACTATGAAACATTGATTCATGGTGGTCGTAAAAACAACCAACCAGTTGCTCGTCCTCGTTCCCTTGTGACTAAACAAAAAATGGAAGTTACTTGGGGCCCTAACTGGGATGACGATTTGGCTGGTGGTCAACATGCTCGCTCTGATGTGAACTTAACTAAGATGGGCCAAGATATCGTATTTGACTACGAAGAAGTATTCATGCGTTATTTGCCTCGTCTTTGTAACCACTGCTTGAACCCTGCATGTGTAGCTGCATGTCCATCTGGCGCGATTTATAAACGTGACGAAGATGGTGTGGTTCTCGTATCTCAAGATGTATGCCGCGGTTGGAGACATTGTGTTCCATCTTGTCCATACAAAAAAATCTTCTATAACTGGGAAACTAATAAAGCCGAAAAATGCGTATTCTGTTACCCACGCTTGGAAAATGGTTTGCCTCAAATCTGTGCTGAAACTTGTGTAGGTCGTATGCGCTATGTTGGCGTTGTATTCTACGACATGGACAAAGTAGAAGCTATGGCAGCTACAAAAAATGAACAAGATATTTACGAAAATACATTAGATTTGATTTTGGACCCTCATGATCCAGAGGTTATCAAAGCGGCTCGTGCAGAAGGCATCTCTGAAGCATGGATTAAAGCAGCTCAAAAATCTCCTGTATACAAACTTGTAAAAGAGTGGGGCGTGGCATTGCCATTGCATCCTGAGTATCGCACATTGCCAATGGTTTGGTATGTACCACCACTCAGCCCAATATTGCAACGTGTAACATCTGATGTATACTTGCCAGATGCGCATGAAATGCGCGTACCTGTACAATACCTTGCTAACTTGTTTACAGCAGGTAATACAGAAATTTTAGCTCGTACATTGCAACGTGTTCTCGACATGCGTGAATACATGCGCCGTCGTGAAACAGGTGACGGTCCTATCGATCACAATGTGGAGTTAACAGAGGATCAAATGTACGGTATGTACAAATTGTTGGCATTATCCAAATACAATGATCGCTTTGTTATCCCATCTGATGTAAAAGTATCTCGCGAAGGTCGCTTAGAAATGCAACAAAATCGCGGCTTTGCTTGCCCAACAGGGGGATGTCAATAATGAAGGATGCTCAGAAAATCGCTCTTATTGCGTCATTTCTTCTACGCTATCCTGATGAACAATGGTATAACGAATTACCTGAATGGAGAGAGGACGCCCAATCCGTTGGGCATCCTCAACTTCGCCAAGGTTTATTAGAATTCTTCGACTATGTAGAGGAATCCGATAAAAAAGAATTTGAAGACCAATATGTTCGTACCTTTGATTTTAGTCAAAATACAACGATGTATTTGTCGACTTATGAATTACAAGGTACTGGGGAACAAGCAGAAGAACTCGTTAAATTTAAAGCGTTCTTCCTAGAAAACGACTATGATTTGCCAAAAGAAATGCCAGACTATATTCCAGCACTTCTTGAATTATGTGCCGTTATCGATGATGAAAAAGCAAAAGAAATTTACGACTATTGTAAACCAAAATTGGAATACATTAGAGAACGCTTCATTGAGGCTAAATTGCCTTATGCATTCTTGTTTGATATTATCTTGTCTGTTGCAAATGGATTGGAGGACGGTGCACGATGAATCTATTCCTTTGGGGCGCTTTGCCTTACATCGCTTTCACCTTCTTAATCGTAGGTACTTTGGTTCGTTTCTTTTACTTTGAAAGAAATTGGACTACAAAATCGAGTGAATTTTTAGAGAAAAAACAATTGCGCATTGCTAATCCACTATTCCACTTTGGCTTGCTATGCGTTATCGGTGGTCACGTAGTAGGTGTGTTAATCCCTAAAACTTGGACCGCTGCAATCGGTATTAATGACCATATGTACCATCAAGGTGCGTTATACATGGGTGCTGTAGCGGGTATTATCTTCATCGTAGGCTTCTTGCTTTTGATGAAACGTCGCTTTACTGTGCCTGCTATGAAAGTTAACACATCTGGTCTTGATAAATGGTTATACTTGTTCTTAACATTAGCTATTTTTAGCGGTATGGCTGGTACATTGCTTAATGCATCTGGTTTCTTTGATTACCGCGTATCCATCGGCCCTTGGTTCCGTAGCCTAATCTCCTTTATGCCGGATCCATCCTTGATGGAAGGCGTACCATTCATGTTTAAATTCCACATGTTAGCGTGGATGGTGGTAGCTATTATCTTCCCATTCAGCCGTTTGGTACACTGCTTGAGTGTTCCACTCAACTACTTAGCACGTCCGTTCATCGTATATCGCAAACGTGATCGTGTATAATTGAATACTTGATAGTTCGTATCGGTTATGTCCGATATACTATTACTTAGAATGGCCCTCATGGTTGTGAAAGTTTGCGCTTTTATGACTATGAGGGCCTTTATTATTGCTGTGATTTTATCTGTTATTTTAGATTTTTTTATATAAGATTCTAGTATTCTGACTATATGAGTAATATTCATGTTTTTATGTGAGATTGGTATACATTTTCACTTTACTATGAGAATGAAAATTGGTATTATCTTATGTGGAATTATTAACATCATATATATTTAACATCATATATATTTAACTGTGAGGAGTCTCGATAATGGCAGAAGTAGTGAAGAAACAATTTAAGAGTAAGTACCATATTCTTATTTGGATTGCTGTGTTAGCACTCATCTTAATGGGAATGGTAGAATATGGGTATGTGACTGGCGGCAGACCATTTGGTAACTGGAAGGTTCATTTAGGTTTAATTCCCTATGCTGCATGGCTCGTATTAACCTACATTGCAACGAAGCCAAAATGGTTTATCAAACGATATAATCCTAAAGAAATGTTTGAAGTGCATCGTATAGTAGGTATTGTCAGCGTTGTCTTAGTCTGTGCTCACTGGTATGTATACTTCTTAAAGGCCCTAAAATCTTTCTTAGGTTTTTGGGGCGGTTATATCTCCCTTGGAGCCATGTTTATTGCTCTTATTTTTGGTGTACTATACTTAACACCTTGGATTGGAAATATGGCAAAATCCGTATCTCGTAAGAAAGCGATTTGGATTCATCGTTTAAATCTTATTGCCATCATTGCAGCAAACATTCATGTTCATGGTTTTGGTCGTTTGTCCAAAATGGTACCATTCTTACCTGTATTTGATGTATTAACATATGCATTGGTTATTTATTACATCTATTGGATGATCAAACAAAAGCAATACTAAGAATGTAGTATATATTTTTTATAAATAGAAGCTCTCGTCTATTACTAAGAGATGAGAGCTTTTTTCGTACCTATCTTTACTTATTAGTGCATAAGAGATGGTCTTTTTTTCTTGTTTACGATACAATATATAGGTAAGTTATCTTAATATATGTAGGTAAATATATTCTAAATGATGTATATTATTTAATTGCTTGAAGGTTGTATGGATATTTCATGGAAGCGCATCATCTATTTGATTTGCGCTATACAAGTCGGTGCGGGTATTACTATTATCGGCGTATTATCATTTATACCTTTATATTTGGTAGATCTAGGGCTCACCAATCAAGGTGAGGCTGCTATGTGGGCCGGTCTTGTATCTGGTGTAACACCTTGTATGGTAGCCTTGAGTGCTCCCTTTTGGTCCAGGAAAGCCAATGAACTAGGTCCTCGGCGGGTGATGATGTTCATCCTTGCCACTCTGATGCTAGCTGTAGGGGCTGCCGGGTTGCACAAACGCCGAGTCAGCTATTAGTGTTGCGTACCTTACAAGGCTTAGTGGGTGGTTTTGTACCCATTGGACTTGGTATCATTGTATTAATCACACCAGAGGAACGCGTACCATGGGCGATGGGATTGTACCAAGCATCGATGGTGATGGGGCTTGTTTTTGGCCCTCTTATGGGTGGCCTTGCTGCCGATTTATTAGGCTATCGGGCTCCGTTCTTTATGTTTTCTATCTTATCAGGCTTGTGCTTGTTAGGTGTGTACCTACTCATGCCTAATCTACAGCATACGCATAAGGTAGATAGTAATGAGTCCCAATGGTCATTAATTAAATCATTTCTTGCTATCCCACGTGTACGATTGCTCGTAGTTATGCAATTTTTATGTAATTTTGGTATTACCGGTATAGGTCCTATATTGCCACTCTACATTAAACACTATATGCAAGTAAATGATGATTTTGTGGCTACCATTGTAGGTGTTATTATCTTTGGGGCCGGTCTGTTTAGTGCACTAGCATCGATTTCAATCGGTCGCATTACTAAATGGATGTCTATGCCGAATATATTATTGACGGCCACCTGTGGTGTAGGCGGATTTTTTATCCTCCAATATCTTATGCCAAATGTGTGGGGCTTAGGTATATTTAGAACCATTGCAGGATTCTTTATGGGTTTTATTACGCCTATAGCGAATACTTTGATTTCAAAGGCTGTTCCCAAAGAGCGGCGAAGTATTGTCTTTGGTGCTGTATCTAGTGTAGCCATGATGGGCAATGTGTTGGGCCCTATGATTAGTGGTATGATCGCTAATTGGTTTGGTTACGGCATGGTATTTTGGAGTACTGCTAGTATCTTTTTTATAGCCGCTATATTTGTGTGGCGTAGCCTGTTGCATGAGAGTATCTAGATGTCTGGATAGTGACAGGTTTATTGTTTGAGATTATGTGTATTGAGAGAGTTCATCATGTTATTAAAACAATTGGGAGTATTTTATTTCTGTTGTAGAGCATAACAGCTTTACACAGGCAGCCTATGAGCACTATGTGTCTCAGTCGGCTATTTCACAACAAATTAAATCCTTGGAGGCTAGTCTTGGCGTTCCATTGATGATACGTGAAAAGCGTAGCTTTCATCTAACACCGGCTGGTGAATATTTATATCGGAATGGTAAACAGCTGATGACGCGCGTCAAAAATTTACAAGATGAGACGGTGCGTGTCGGTAAAAATGAGCGTAAGTATTTGCGTATTGGCTATTTAAATCGCTATAGTGGCATTGCATTGCAGCAGGCATTAATGCGCACTACAAAACGGTATCGTGACCTCGATGTGCGTATGTATAGTGGCAGCCATTCTGAATTGAATCAAATGCTCGATGATAATTTGGTGGATATTATTTTTTTAATGATTATTGGCAAATTAAGTCGGATAATGATTATGTAGCATATTCTATTAGTAAGGCCACCGTTATAGCAGAGGTGCCCAAGGGGTATACCCGGAGGGGTCTGTAGAGCTGAAAGAATTATTAGATTTGCCGTTAATTCTTGTATGTCATGATGACCAACGGTTAGATGAAGAGGAAAACTATCGAAAATCGATGGGATTTATGGGATCGTTCCTACAAGTTAAAAAAATCTTGAAGAAGCCCGTTTTTCTCGTTGGTGCTGGACAAGGTATATTATTGGTAGACCGATTCAAGTATCTAGTGGATACCATTCCAGGTATTGAGCGAAAAATGTATATTAAATAATGGTAAACCCTATAGAAAAGGATTACTATTTCTATGTGAGTTCACAAAATCCTAATACCTATGCAGAGGCATTTAAAGATATTTTTCCTACAAGTCCTCGATGAATTTTTAAATAACAATATATGAATAAAACAGGTATCGCCTAAAACCACACAGCTTTATGGTATAGTGATTTCAGGTGATACCTGTTTTGTGTTTATATGGACAGCATCATTAGAATGCCATCATAGACGAGCTTTATGCCATATATGATTAATACGGTACCGCATACGCGATTGATCCATACGAGATGGGATATCTTAATTTCTTAGCTAGTACATACATGGTTCCAGCAAGGAATCCAAACCAAATCGGTGTCATCGCGAGGAATCCAAAGAAGAAGTGATATATGCTTTCAGCAGGAATATTAGCGCGAAAGGCGCCGAGCATCATGGAGGCATCGATGACTGCTTGCGGATTGCCCCATGTAACGAGAAGTGCCATTAACAGAATATTTTTGATGGGGATGTTCGTATCAACCTTTTTGAGTGAAGGTGTAGTTTTAAATGTTTTGTATCCTAGGTAGGCTACGAGCAAGCCGCCTGCAATGAGAATGATCAGGTTGAAGACTGGCCATGCCTCGAGGAGCGCCCCAATGCCGTAAAAGGCCGCCGTACTCAAGGTCATATCGAATAGGCCAATGATAGTGATAGTTAACAGGATACGTGGCAATGGTTGGACGAGGGCCGTATTAATGATAAATAGATTTTGCATCCCAATCGGTGCAAACGTGGCGAGACCTACTAATAAACCTTGCAGGAAATACATAGATAATCCTCCTTTCTTGATGGATAATACGTTTAGGTAAATTTGGTACGTATAATAAAAGAATAGACCCCTGTGTAGTGTTATAAAGTACTACATAGAAATCTATTCTGTATTAAACGAAGCTTTATTCTATTTTACCATAAACCGATAACATGTTGCATCCCTAGGCTGACGAGGGTGATGCAAATCCAGCATGCAGCGCCTAATGCAAGGGCACTACCACCAGATTTGATAAGCTTAACAAGATTTGTATTAAGCCCAATAGCAACCATGGCCATGGTGATAAAGTATTTAGAAATAGTTTTGAATATGTCTAAGAAGTGAATATCTACATTTGCATAGGACAATACAGTTGTAATAAGAGAACAAATGACAAAGTAAAGAACGAACTTAGGGAAGATAGCTGCAATATTAACAGATTCAGCGTTATCGCTTGCCTTAGCCGCTTGTTTTGGCTTTTGTACACTTGATAACTAGCAAGACCTAAACAGATAGGGATGATTGCCAATGTACGTGTCAATTTAACGATGGTTGCATATTCAAGAACTTGCGTGCCTGTGCCCTTCATGCTATCCCAAACAGCAGCAGTAGCTGTTACGGATGATGTATCGTTAACGGCTGTGCCCGCAAAGAGGCCAAAGCCCATGTTAGACAAACCCAATAGCATCGCCAAGAGGTGGGAATACGAATGCAGCGACTACGTTGAAGAAGAATACAACGGAAATAGCTTGTGCAATATCTTGATCGCTAGCTTTCACAACAGGCGCCGCCAGCAATGGCACTACCACCACAGATGGAAGAACCGACGCCAATCAAAACGGCTGTGTTAGAATCGATATGCGTGGCTTTGAATATGATGTAAGAAATGATAAGCGATGTGGCAATGGTTGAGATGATAATTGGTAAGAAACCCAACCTACATGCAATACTTGGGTGATGTTAAGACCAAAGCCGAGAAGGATAACGGCCCATTGTAGGATTTTTTTAGACGTAAATCCAATGCCGGCGCCCGTTTTTTTCTCGTTTCCAAGATGTGAATAAAGAACCAATAATAATACCGAGGATAATAGCGAAGATTGGACTGCCGATAAAATGAAAATGCTGTCCTAATAGCCAACATGGAATGGCTAGAATTGCACAGAGCAATATGCCTGGCAGTGTTTTTGCATTGATACCCATCATAAAACCTCCTAACTGTACCTACTTGGTACATACATCGCTGTGGTATCGCGCAGGATGTATAAATAAACTACGACTTAATAGTAACATAATCGGGGAATTAATCGAGGGGATTCCTCATTAAGTATCTTGTATACATAGCTTATAGTATTGTATCTTATGGTGAAAGTTTTATATAATCTTATACGGGATAATTATACTTAATGAAATATGATTCCTAGTAAAATACGTAGAGAACATCAACATGTCTCATAGAATATGCGAGGTGCATTATGATTGATATTAATGGTATCATTGAAAAAAACAAAGAATATGTAGCTAAACACCCTGAGCTTGCTCAAAAGGGTTTAACTAGTCATCCTACAAAGAAATTAGCCATTGTAACATGTATGGATACGCGTTTAGTGGGGATGCTCGAAGAATCCTTAGGATTTGATCGCGGCGAGGTTATCACCATTAAGACGGCCGGCAACAGCGTAACGCAACCGATTGATAACATCGTTCAAAGCTTGCTTGTGTCTACATACGGCATGGGCATCGAAGATGTAATTGTCATCGGTCATGAAAACTGTGGTATGATTGACTTTTCTGCAGAACAATTTATGGAATCTATGAAAGCCAAAGGCATTAATGAAGATGCCATTCGCATGATTGAACCAGGTCTTATCGATTGGATGGACCGTTTCCACATTTCTGAAGAAAATGTACGCTATACAGTTAAATTCTTGCGTCACCATCCATTATTCCCAAGAGGCATGGGATTCTACGGGGGGATGATGGATCCTGATACAGGGGAATTCCGCTATATTGAGGTTTAATCGACTACTCGATGGGGCCCTATTACAACTCTACATTTAGGTTATCAAGAGCCACTCACACCGTCTCGCTCCACCGGCCGGGTCTGACTCCGGCCTGCGGCCTTCGCAGGGCCAAAGTCGCGCGAGGGTATGGGGGGCTCTTGCTATAGCTGAAAATTGTCAACCTGTATAGATTGTATATAGTTGACTGTTCTATTTGTAAGTTTTATACTGTAATTAAATTGTCAACTAATTATATATGCATAGTTGTTAATGCTGATTTGATATGGTAAAGAGGTGCTCGTATGAGACAGTTAGGTGTTTCTATTATTGGTACGGATACGGATGTAGGTAAGACGTTTGTCACAGGTTTGCTTGGGGCGTTAGCGGTGGATGATGGTTTTGATGTAGGTATGGTTAAGCCTGTGTCGTCTAGTGCGGTTCCGTTTTCTCAATGCGGAACGATGGATGAAGATGAAATATGCATGGGTCTTGAAAGTAAGGATGCTACCTATTTGATGCAGTCTGTAGGTATTCCTGAGTCGCGTCGTCGCGAGGTGAATCCTATTGCATTGGCAGGGGATTATTCACCGCGTTTGGCGGCAGAGTTGGCCGGTGTAGAGATCGATTATCCGGAAATCGTAGATCATGTAAAAACGGTTGTAAATCAACACGATATTACATTTGTAGAAGGGGCTGGTGGAATTACAACGCCTCTTACTAAGGATATTACGTTTACAAATCTTATGACGGATATTGCATATCCTGCCATATTGATTGCTGATGGGCGTCTAGGTTCTATCAATCGCGTTGTGTTAACGTATGAGTATGCAAAACAGCATCATATTGATGTAAAAGGAATCATTGTAAATGATACGACTGTGGTGGATCCATTCTTATTAAAGACGAATATTGAGGATATGGAACGGTATACCGGTATTCCGGTGCTCGGTGTACTTCCTCCATATCAAGGACCTAATCAAGCGCATATCAAACTTGGTTGGGGGCGTTCGTTCTTAGATTCGGCTAAGATTTGGCAAACTATATGGGGCATTTAGTGAAAGCTCTATATACAAGGAATCTGGAATTAAGTAGATAGTATAGATATAAAATCTTAAGTATGAGGTGTTATGATGGCAGAGAAACAACTTTCACAAATTGCACAATGGGACCACGAATTTGTATGGCATCCATTTACGCAAATGCAAGACTGGTTAGCACAAGAACCTGTAGTTATCGAACGCGGTGAAGGCGTGTATTTGATCGATGACAAGGGTAAAAAGTATTATGATGGTGTATCATCCTTGTGGGTTAATATTCATGGCCATAATCATCCTGTGCTTAATCAAGCGTTGAAGGATCAAGTTGATAAGATTGCGCATAGTACATTGCTCGGATTGGTGAGCCCTCCGTCAGCGCAGTTGTGTAAAGAATTAGTTGAACTGGCACCAGAAGGTTTGGAAAAGGTATTCTTATCCGATGATGGTAGTACGGCTATTGAAGTCGCTATTAAGATGGCGTACCAATACCGTCAATTAGTAGGTCAAACAAAGAAACGAAATTTATTGCACTCAATGCGGGCTATCATGGAGATACATTAGGTACTGTATCCGTAGGTGGGATTCAGTTGTTCCATCAAGTGTTCCATAATTTGTTGTTCAAACCTTTAACCTTGCCAAGCCCTGGTGTATACCGTGATGTAGCAGATCGAGATAAAGCATTTGAAGATTCCTTAGCAGAATTGGAACGTATCCTCAATGAAGAAGGAGACGAAATTACAGCTCTCGTTATGGAACCATTAGTGCAAGCTGCGGCCGGTATGCTTGTTATGCCTCACGGCTATTTAAAACGCGTTCGTGAGTTAACTGCTAAACATGATGTATTCCTCATCGTTGATGAAGTGGCAACAGGCTTTGGTCGTACAGGTAAATTCTTTGCTTGTGAACATGAAGGCGTATCGCCTGATTTTATGACCTTATCCAAAGGGATTACGGGTGGTTATTTGCCGTTGGCCGCTACATTGACTACAAAACGCGTATTCGATGCATTTCTTGGCACATTTGAAGAAAAGAAAACATTCTATCATGGCCATTCCTATACAGGTAATGCCTTGGCCTGTGCCGTTGCATTGGCTTCGTTGAAAGTATTCCGCGATGAAAAGGTCATCGAAGGATTACCTGCGAAAATTGAGGCTTTCACAAAAGCACTCAAACCAATCGAAGCGTTAAAGCACGTTAAAGAAGTGCGTCAACGAGGTCTTATCGTAGGTATTGAGCTTGAAAAGGACGTTGCTACTCACGAAGCGTATCGCCCAAATGATGCGGTAGGCGCGAAGGTTGCCGTTCTCGCTCGTGAACAAGGTCTTATTTGCCGTCCTATCGGCGATGTGGTGATTCTTATGCCACCATTGGCGTCCACTGTGGAACAATTGGAAGACATGGTTCGCATCGTAGGTGAAAGTATTAAACGTGCCACAGAAGAAGAGGGCGTATTAGAAGATTTGAAGCCAATCATTCTATAATTAAAAGTATTTTCCTTGCATAATTTAAAATATATTCTATACATTCTCAAAATACGATGATTATTCTGCATATCTATGATACTATATATGTATAGTATATATATTCAAAGGAGGTCATCGTATGGACATTTATGTAATTATGCAAGTCATTATCTTGTTCGGTGCCATCTTCTTGGGCGTGCGCCTCGGTGGTATGGGCATCGGCTATGCTGGCGGCCTCGGCGTCGTATTGCTGAGCCTCGGCATGGGGATGTTTCCAGGACAAATTCCTTGGGATGTTATCCTCATCATTATGTCAGCCATTGCAGCGATTTGTGCATTGCAGTTGGCCGGTGGTTTAGATTATTTGGTACGCATTGCGGAAAATATTTTGCGTAAAAATCCTAAACACATCAACTATTTAGCTCCTACAGTTACGTATTTCTTGACGATTTTGGCTGGTACAGGTCATACGGCATTTTCTATGATTCCTGTAATCGTAGAGGTGGCAAAGAGCGAGAACATCAAGCCTTCCGTACCACTATCGATTGCCGTTGTAGCTAGCCAAATTGGTATTACCGCAAGCCCTGTATCCGCAGCAGTTGTTGCTATGAGTGGTTTCCTTGAACCGTTCGGTGTTAGCTATCCAACATTGCTTGGTATTTGTATTTCCACAACATTTATTGCGGTTATGATTACTGCATTTATCATGTCGACCTTTGCGAACAATGAGTTGTCCGCTGATCCTGTTTACCAAGAACGTTTGGCAGCAGGCTATGTGGCACCACCTCGTGAAAAGAATGTGGATTTCCATTTAAAACCTGGTGCGAAAAAATCTGTATTAATCTTCTTAATCGGTATCATTTGTATCGTATTCTATGCAACAGCGATTTCTAAGAATATTGGTATCATTAAACCGGTTATCTTTGGCCGAAATGATGCCATCGTTGGCTTTATGATGATTATTGCTGCGGCTATTACATTCTTCTGTAAACTAGATACAGCACAACTTGTCAATACAAGTACATTCAAATCTGGTTTATCTGCCTGTGTCTGCGTTCTCGGCGTAGCATGGTTAGGCGATACCTTTGTAAAAGGTCATATCCCTGAAATTAAGCCATGGCATCTAGCATGGTAACAGCATATCCATTCTTATTAGCAGTTGCCTTCTTCTTTGCTAGTACACTTTTGTATAGCCAAGCAGCGACTACACAAGCACTTGTACCGGCGGTAATCCTTGCGCTAGGTATTACGCCGGAAAATACGGGATCTGTATATATCATTATCGCATCTTTCGCAGCCGTATCTGCGCTCTTTGTATTGCCTACATACCCAACACTTTTGGGGGCTGTACAAATGGATGATACAGGTTCGACCCGAATCGGTCATCTCGTATTTAACCATCCATTCTTCATCCCAGGCGTACTTGCCATTGCTATTTCTGTAGCACTTGGTTTCGTTGTTGCTCCATTGATGTTGTAATTGGTGAAAGCTTATAAAATCCTATACTATGCATAATACACAGGGCCTAGTCACATACGACTAGGCCCTGTTAATTGTTGTGCAATGGATACATTATTGGAAAAATGCTATACTATACATAAGAGAGGGATATATAGTATGGTAGAGAAAGATGATATAGGAGCCTATTATGTATACGATTTCTATCAAGCTAGATATGAATCGCATCCCGCCGCAAGCATTCGAGGCATTGAGAGAGAAGCATCATATCTGGTATAAAACATATTTTGATGCGGGAAAATTTTTAATGTTTGGCTCAAGACCAAATAATTCTGGTGAAAGCCTTATTATCGCTCAAGGAACAGTAGAGGAACTAGAAGAGGCGGTACAATTCGACGCATACTATGCGGAGCAATTGGCAACCTATGACATTCGCGAATATAAGGTAACATTGTTCAATGAAGCGATTAAAAACTATATAGATTAATATTAGATATCCCATAAGAAAGGGCCCCTAGTACATTAGACTAGGGGCCCTTTTAGACTATAGGACAAAAAGTGTGTGTGAAAACCCTTATGACACTAGTAAATATCTAGTGTTATAGGGTTTAATCTTTCTGAAGAAGTTTGAGGGTGGACAAAAAGTGTGGGTGAAAAACTTCAGTTAACCCTTTGTAATTACTGACTAAAATGAGGTTATATCTTCCATATATAAACAAATATGGAGGAAGAGTTTATGCGACAAATAAAATGTCCTGATTGTAATGAAACATGTATTAAAACATGGTGTTTTAAAATCTGGTTCTCAGCGTTGGTTTTTGCAAATATTGTAAGGTGGCATTTACCGTTAAAATTAATAAATTAAGTAAAGAGTTAAACCTATTCTTGAATTGGTTATTCAGCACTGATATTCAAGCTGATATGCCTGGTAAAGGTCGTACATTCAGGCGTAAAACCGCTAAATTTTTGGTCCATATGGCCATTGCCACCAAAAAGTGGAAGAAGTACATGATGTGGTATATCTTGATGGAATTTACTTAGCTAGAAAATTTATGTGTTTTGATTTGTTGCAATGATACTCATGTTCTAGGATGGTATGTCTGTCGTTATGAGCATGCTAGAGCTTGGCAGTGTTTAATGGAACGGATTGCCGAACCTAAAGTCGTTGTGTCTGATGGTGCTAATGGTTTGCCTAAAGCATTACGTAAAGTTTGGCCTCATAGCAGTCACCAAAGATGCCTGTTTCACATTTTTTGTCAGGTTAGACGATATACGACGAAGTAGACCCTAAAAACGTTAGCTGGGAAAGACCTTTATAGTCTTGCCAAAGCTTTTATTTAAGTGAAAAACAATGGATCAAAGCCTTTGTATGGATTAATGAGCTTTCAGCGTGGCGAGATGACATATTCTGATTTTTTACGAGAAATGACGATTGATGAATTCGGAAATAAACGCTCTACACATGAGCGTTTGCTTAAAGCTGAATCATCATTATGGCGCCTAATTAGGCAACAAACTTTATTTACATTTTTGGAATGCATTGATATTAAAGTACCTACAACAAATAATCGTATTGAAGGTGGAGTAAATGCTCAACTAAGAAGTATGTTACGGGCTCATAGGGCCTTTCACTTGAAAGAGACTAGAAAGCGGTCTATTGGTGGTGCTATATGCACTCACCAAGACCGCTTTCTATTTCAGATATATTAAATTGTATGCCCTACAGATGAATCGATTGCTGCTATCTACAAACGGTTATCTAGTTATTGCCAAATAGATCGTTCAATCCCTCAATGGGTGATGCTCCTGTTTGGAATGAGCTACATATGTCTCAGATTTTCCAACTTATTGGGATTAGTCCACACTTTTGTCCTATAACCCCTTTTGGCGTTTTATCTGTTTTTACAGTCCTTGCAGATCCCCGCAATTTCTAGGTGATGCTCTGTTACTGTAAAATCTACATCTGTAAGTTCCTGTGGCATTTCTACGACGGGGCAGGTATGTAGAGGTATCATAGTTCCACATTTCGTACATACCGCATAGTGACGGTGCGTATGGGGTGTAATTTCGTAGTACGCCATGTCGCTACCCATGATGGTGGTACGTGTAACGATATCTTTTGTTTCTAATAACTCAAGGGTGCGGTAAATGGTAGACATCCAGGTGGTGCTGCCATCGCCTAAGCGTTCAGCAATTTCGATGGCGGTAATCGGTTTATCCGTTGAGTTTAATACGGACCAAATAGCTTCGCGCTGTTTGGTCTTTTTTATGCCTTCTGGCCAATGTGTTGTATTCATAATATCGCTTTCTATTATGGGTTAACTATTAACTGTATGTACCCTTGTACACATACTATTTATTTACTAAATTGCATCCTCCGAATAATGGATTTAATATTCTTGATGATGAGTACTACCAATAGGATGAATACCGATGTAAGTGATACAAAGCCACCTGGTGCCACGTTAAGATAATAGGATCCGAATAGGCCGATAATCATGGCCAGTAAACTAAATCCAATGGAGCAGAGTAAGGTCGTTCTAAACCTTTTTCCAATTGTAATGCAGAGGCTACCGGTAAGGCAATCATGGCACTTAATACGAGAACGCCGACGATTTTGATGGAAATGGATACGGCTGCCGCCATTAAGATAGCAAATACATAGTTAATCAAATCCACTTTTACACCCGCTACTCGTGCTGCTTCTTCATCGTAGGCGATATAGAGCAGTGAGTTGTAGAGGAAATACAAGGTTAACACAGATAATATGGTAAGTACTGCAATGCTAATCATATCTGTAGTATTTACGGTTAAGATGCTACCGAAGAAGAACACGTTAGCGTTAGCTTTCAGCTTGCCCGAACTGATGAGGGTAATGGCTGTACCGATGCTGAGAGATAAGATGATGGTAAGAATTAAATCAAGATGATGAGAAAAGTATTTTCGCAAGAACTCGATAAGGGCGCCGCAGATAGCGGTGAATATGAAAGCCCCTAATATAGGGTTCGTATTGGTCAATAAACCGAGGGTAATTCCGGCGAGGGATGCGTGGCTCATGGTGTCGCCAATCATACTGGACCGGCGTAGTACCATAAATATACCGATGCATGGGCATAATAGAGAAATGCAGACTGCTACGAAGAAGGCATTTTGCATGAAATCATAATTAAACATGGCGCACCTCCTTAGATGTTGTATCATCAGCCTGAGCCTGAGCCTGAGCCTGAGCCGTCACGTCTGTAAAGCAGGAACAGTTTTTATGGTCTACAGGATTGCACCCCGTATTATGCATGATTTCGCTAGCATATTGTTCAGGGGAGCAGAGATGACCTTGACCATTTGCAATATGATAGATATTTGTCGAATTTGCAAGGGCCATTTCTAAGTTATGTTCTACGGAGATAATCGTAATATGATGCTCTTGATTTAATGAGCACAAGAGGGCATAAATACCTTCTTGGCTCTTGCGGTCGATGCCCGTTGATGGTTCATCGAGAATGATAAGGTCTGGGCTACCAATAAGGGCCCGTGCGATAGAAACGCGCTGTGCTTGACCGCCGGATAATTTGCTGATGAGGCGGTCTTTAAACTCTGTCATATGTGTGAGCTCAAGAACGCGATTCACTTCATGCTTATCTTTGATGTTCAATAGCTTGCGATAGGAATCTAGAATTTCATGGACTGTAATAGGAAATCCAGCATGGGAGAAATCATTCTTTTGTGATACATAACGAATATTGTTCGTGTTGCATGTGATGGAACCTTTTACAGGCGTTAGAAAACCTAGAATGAGGCGCAAGAGGGTGCTTTTACCAGAACCATTATCGCCTACGATGGAAATATAATCACCGCTATGCACCTCTACGTTTAAATCATTTAGCACATAGGGCGGTTGACCTTGGTATGAAAAATAAAGATGTTGAATTGATAACATAAAAACCACTTTTCTGATTGACAAAATTATTACTACGTTTATACTATAACTATATTACAAATGCAACTGAGTCGCAACTGCAATTAAAGAATACTATATATACTATAATAGCATGAGCACTCAGGATTTAGAAAAAAGGAGGCCTACTATGGTCAAGAAACTGGTATTGTTAGTAGTTGGCGTGCTGATGGCTGCTCTATTTGCAGGCTGTGGTAATGATGCGCCAAAGGAACAAGCAGGTAAGAAAATCCAAGTGGTAACAAGTTTTAATGCTATGTCTGAATTTGCGAAGGCTATCGGTGGCGATAAGGTAGAGGTATCTACGATTATTCCAGATGGTACGGAACCACATGACTTTGAATTAAAACCAGAGAATATGAAACAATTAGCATCAGCGCAAGTATTTGTTTATAACGGACTCGGCATGGAACCTTGGGCGCAACAAGCGATTGATGCGGCTAAAAACGACAAACTTGTATCTGTGAAAGCATCTGACGGTGTAGAGGCTATTAAAAACACAGATCCTGACGAAATTAAAGAACATGGCGCAGAAGATCCTCATGCATGGTTGTCTTTGAAAAATGCTAAGATCGAAGTTAAAAATATTAAGGATGCATTGGTAAAGGTAGATCCTGCTAATAAGGATTATTACGAAAAGAACTACAATGATTATGTAGCAAAATTAGATGCGATGATTCAAAAATACGAAGGTCAATTTGCAAAAGCTCCACACAAAAACTTTGTAACAGGTCATGCTGCTTTTGCATATCTATGCCGTGACTTTGGATTAGAACAAAATAGCGTAGAAGATGTGTTTGCAGAAGGTGAACCAAATGCAGCACAATTGGCTAAACTCATCGAATACTGCAAGGAAAATAAGATTACCACAATCTTCGCAGAAGAAATGGCTAGTCCAGAAGTATCTAAGACATTAGCTCAAGAAGTAGGCGCTAAGGTAGAAACTATTTATACTATCGAAAGCAAGGAAGACGATAAAACATATCTTGAACGAATGGATGATAATTTGACTAAAATCTTAGGAAGTTTGCAATAACTTTTTATGAGTAAAATTAAACTATTTATAACATAAAAATATAATAAAATTAAAAGCAAGGTATATTCTATACCTTGCTTTTATGTTATAATGAATGAGCGTTTCATGAAAAAAATGTACTATTTATGTGCATTGACGCATACTTTGTATTGTGTTGTATTAATAAGTATTAAGAGGACATATGATTGAATTCTTTGATCGATTAGTAGGGCCTATCGATACGGATGGCGTACGCATATATCGTCAACGTACCAGCATAACTCAATTAGTCGTGATGATGGTGCTAGCCGTTATATGTTACCAATTCACCGCTATAGGTGATTCGGTATATGCGGAGGCTATGAAACACTTCATCATGAATCCCACAACATTTATGAAAATTGAACAACTTCCTATGGTTAATATCATTGAAATCAATGGATTGCTACAAAAGTTGAGTACGACGACACCTCTGTGGGATGTGAGCAGATGGCTATTGCTGATTGTGAAAGCTTTAGTTATGGCTATACTTATCAGTGGATATGCATTATGGCGTGCTCGTCATTGCTATACGATGACTATTTTAACCGGTGTATTCCACTGTATTGCATATGCGCAAGTGGTAATCGGTATCTACATGTTGAGCATTGGTGTACTCTTTGCTTTCGCTAAAGCGCCTGTCGTCCTCGTGTTGTTATTGGGCGTATTTCTTACGATTATTTGCCTTCTTCTTACCATGTCCTTAATCACCGTGGTAGGACGTATTGTGGGGAGCCTCCGTTTCGGGCAATGCCTTTGAAGGACTTCTCGTTATATGCGGTGCGTACATCATCTGGGTAGGCATAAAATTTTTTAGGCATACTACTATTTTAAAAAGACACATTCCGTTTTTTTGGAATGTGTCTTTTTCATCGATATATAGCAACTACGCATGATTTGTCCCGATAATTCTTTATTTGTCATGGTTGTTGTTTTCATATTCATTAAATAAGAATGCTACGTTATCTTCATCGTATTCGATTTGTTCAGACCATCGTCTGATTTGTTCTGGCAGATTTCCGAATTGATGTGTTAGCAGTGCGATGAATACTGTGGCGTCAAAGGCGTATCGCACAAGGCTTTCTAACGAGTATTCTGCAAGCATATCAATTTGGCGGTATAAGATGTATTGATACACCTTGTTGAGTGCGGATACATCGATGGTGTCGGCCTTTAAGTAAGTCCATCGTAGTTGATGCCGTTGTCGATGACAGCATGGCCTCTAAATGGGCTAGTTGTTTTGTCCATTCCTCATCGATAGGCTCCGTTTTCTTATATACAGTAACTAACTCTTGGCAGTAGTGGATAGAATGATTGAGTGTAAACTGACAAATAGCAGGATTAATACCTAATGCTAAGAGGTCAAAGATATTTTCGAGTACGGGACGGTCTTCAGCAGTAAATTCGCCGTCATCATCTTCGATGGTGAATAGCAATTGATCGCCTTCGGTAGCTAGTAACTTTTCTACCGATTCTTCGCAGGATAGACCGACGCCACAGAGCTCGAGGTCTTCGATATATTTATAGAACCGCGGATGCATATGACAGTATCGCATAAACTATCTTCGCCTAGTTCTAAGACTACGCGGCACAATCCATCTTCCCGTAGCAACGGACAGGTAGGCTGTTTGTCGCTAAACATGAAATAATAGCCTTCGTCATCGACGGTCATAAATTTCCGTAGGTCTTCGCCTAATGGTGTAGGCAGTGTTTGATATAATTTAGCCGTCTCCTCATCTACATCGATAGTCCACTTTTGACAACATGTATGATGACATTGATTGGCTTTGCATTGAAATGTATGGTAAAAGGTTGGATATAAAGAAATCATAGTACTCACTTGTATATATTATTAACTATTGTTTTACTAATTAAATTGTAACATATGCTATCTATTCGTGGGTGTTATTTTAGATTATGATTTTGTTCGTGAAAGCACTAATTATTGTGTATAATAGTAGTATATGGAATATTTACTAATACTATTTATGTAGGAGGAACTTATGAAATCTATGTTCGTAAAAGGCGGTATTGCATTGGCACTAGCAGCGGCATTTGGGGTAAATGCACCAGTTGTTGATGCGGCTAGTATTGTACCGGTACAACCGACAGTAGCAGTTGTTGATGCTAATCATGCAGCCATTGTAGGCGCCAATACATTGCTCAATGCTTTCATTCAACAACATCCAAAAGCAGCGATTACAGAAATTGCATTTGATGGCGAAGATGGTCAAATTAAATATGAAGTTGAAGGCTTTGATTCAACAGGTAAGTATGAGTTGAAATACAACTACAATACAAATCAAATTGGTGAAACAAAAGAAGGCGCATACAAGGTTGGTTTAGAGAAAAAGGCCTTTGATCCTACTCGTATTTTAACGCCAGACGCAGTTGTAAACTTTGCCTTTGCTCAAACAAAAGGCCAAGCAACAAGCCTTAATAGCTGGTCTGTAAAAAATGAAAAAGGTCGTTTTGTATACGATGTAGAATTTGGTGCCGCTAATCATCAAGAAATTGAAGTACATGTAGACGCTTTCACAGGTGAACTCGTATCTGTAAAAGGCGTAAAATAGGTGTATTTGACATCTTACTGCAATAGGAGTAGGATGTTACTATACACATGCTGGTATAGCTCAGTTGGTAGAGCGGCTCATTCGTAATGAGTAGGTCGT
>BNJU01004598.1_pt1 | contig 86261 bp, 84 predicted proteins | sample 8539281 | NCBI WGS metagenome assembly BNJU01 (sample SAMD00202456, study PRJDB9452) | human saliva metagenome | isolation source: human saliva | place: Japan
CAGTTATTTATTGTCATCTCCCAGAGCTGCGTCTGGTGCCAGGTAACACTGTCGCCCGCCTAGAGACAAGACCAGCCAATTTTATGATCAATCTTTCTCCACGTGCCACCACGCCCCGCGTAATACTTGCTCACGTGGTTTCATTATACTTTACAGTTCAATACGACCTTATTCACAACGGTCAGGCCCATCAAAGCAAAAGCCAGAACTTTCCAATCCTTTATGCCTGTTCAGGTACCAGTCGACAGTTTGCATAACCCTTCAGCCCGTCACACCACACGCAAAGTCACCCCGTGATCAAACGTCAGGCCGCCATTCAGTCCTCCATAGTTCGCAGCAGTCCATCAGAACAGCCCGTTAACAGCCAATCACTGCGTCAGGATACTTGCAGTCATTGACTGTTCGACAGGGCATCCTCGCCCGCTCTTCTTCGACTGCGAATCCTCCGTCAAGGCCCCGGCTCATTCTCACCATACCGCCTCACGTCCGGTCTCAATAGTCATCGGCTCGTTCATCGTTCAGTACACTGATATTTGTTGGGTCAGCCAGTAAAATTTGAAGATGATCGTTAGTCTTCGGCGTTTAAACATTCGACTTTCACCAGAAAACATTTTTCTGGCCTTCGTTGTCGTGAAGGGCAACTGCTGCGCTTTCAGTTTTCATCCTCACACCCAACACATGCGTAGATATTGCCTTTCATGTTGCGGTTTACCAAAACAGTAAGATACCAAGATAGTGTCTCAGTTCTTCTTTCCGAGTTCCTGTTGCCGCACCAGATCAGCAGCCTTTTCGTTTAGAAACAACTTCATCAATATCGCGTCTTTTTTCTTCTGTTCAAAGTCGATATGCAGGTTGCCACCGACAGATGCTTTTACCGTTCCGTCAGTTTTGGGAGAGCACCCCGTACTTCTCGTTTGCGCCAGGCGGTTCGTCTGCGTATCAAAGATAAATCTCTTTGCGGTAGGCTCCCAGTTTTCGTTGGACGCATATCTGCGCTCACGTTGTTTATCAGCTGTTGTAACTGGCCCGTCAACAGACTGCAGACCACCAACGTCAATCGCACGCCCTTCTTGCCTGTTAATCATTGTTTGAGTATCTGTTCGTTAGCAACAAAGAGCTAGGTGCTCTGTCAATAGTGCACCGTTCATAGAGCACCATCTCACTTGAACAGCTTTAATTATCTGCTATAGTTTAACAGGACCTGACGCCATCATCACAGCCTCTATTGTCCCAGGGCTCGATAACTTCAGTTTGTAAATTGAGAATCAACGATTGCCTGATTTTGTGCCATCGCGGGGCAGGCGATTGCTGTCAGGGAGCAGTTGAACACCTTCGTTTGCACAAAATAACTTGTACGTTTATTGATCTCATTGTCCGTTTGGGATCGTTAAATATCTTCGTCAATGTGGTTTCAGATAACTGCCTTTGTCTCAGCGGTCACCCTTTATCAAATGAAAGCACAAGTCGATCTCAGAGTGTCTGTTATTCGTTACCGAACCCTGTAATAGACCATCTCTCTCGATTTCACATTTCTTGTCGAAAACACTCATGCAGCCGTCATTTATTCACAGATTGCAATCTGTGTCTGGCTCTCGGCAGCATACCTCCTCATCAACAAATCGGGCACAGCACACCAACCTCAATTTTCACACACCTCCCTCTTTAACCACTTTCCGTCATCACAATTGTCCTGTAACAACCATTTTCACCACCAGCCGCGTCACAGGCCTCAACGGATATTTCATGACTTTTAGAGAAACAGATCATCAACTTCTTTATATTTGTTGCCAGAAAAGCAGTAAAATCAGGTTTCGGTCAGAACAAAATCGAATGTCTGTTCAAATCCGTATTTTGAACAGCAATCCCCGCTGGTCAGCAAACCCCGGCTGGTTGCGCAAACCCCGTATTTCGGTTGCAAGAACCCATTTCGGTTGCGCACGTAACAGAACGTCAACTGCGTTTTAGCGTCAAAACGTCCCCACACATAATCATTACCGAGACATATAAACAACAGCCCCAAACACCATTTTATTCACCCCCGCCACAGTGCAAACGTTTTACGAGTTCAAATCAATAAAAACAAAACACGAAATATAACCAGAACAAAACAGAAAAACGAGGCATAAAACGTCATGAAACGCGATCCATTTCAGACGTCGCAGTGTCTCACAGAAAAATCCCAACGTCGCAGACCATTTGAACCGCGTGCCTTGAACTCCATGACATGACAGTGATTTAATCAGATGAGTTGAAATTGCCCTGATGATGGACCGTCATGAGGAACCGAATACCAAACTCGGAGACGAATAACGTCACCACTAGCCTGTCTCGGCAATATTAGATAGATGATAGATGAATTTACGTTTACTAATGAGTTTGAGTTGTAAGATACGATTAAATATACTACACTAGAAAAGTTGCTGAACAGGAATATTCTTCAAACACTACATAGTACACATGAGGTTTAACACCAGATTATCAATCCATTTTAAATTCTGGAAGGGGATTGTTAAAATCCAAGAGAGCTTCAATCATGCACCTTCAAACTACCTGAAAAATACCGTCCTGCTGTAGGGACTATTTCTGAGGGATTGAGTGGTGTCTATAACGATATGGTTATTGCTGTAACTGCTTCAAAAAACACTCCATCAGAAGATGATTTACAAAAGGATATTTACTCTGACGTATTCTTTTGTAGCCTATAGTACCGCTAATTCAACTATCCAAGGGGTAAGACAATCCGTTTAATACAAACTAGATATTCATATCTTAGAACGTATCGCCTTTTAGACGGAGAATGTAGTGTCTATGACTTTGCAGGAACACTTGTAAGTGCAAATTATGACGAGGTAATGGTATCACAAGAAAACCAAGCGAAAGAGCTAGAACCACTCCTTCATTCAGCTAAGAAAGAGCTTCAACGCCTAGAAGCAGAACGTGAGGAAAAGAATGACAGCAAATTTGATAAAGGGATTGAGACAATCAATTTGTTAGTTCATCAGCTCAATAGTATTCTTGAAATGGCAGAAAAATGTCCTTATCCCTACATGAACAATTTTAACAGCCCTAAAGAGTAATCTAACTGTAGCAAGTAAAGAGTTGTTAGAACAGGGATAGTCTAATATGCTGGGACAGAAATTCAGACAGAATATACTAAAGGCTTCAAATGAACAACAAAGTCTTTCAAATAGTACACATTTTGAACGCAATAGCCAACCAGATACAGCAAAGCAACCTTTAGAAAATTCAACAGAAAGTCAAAGTCAAGATGAACAGTCAATGAAAACCCTGACTCAACAAGGAAGCATTTAGCAATGACTTGGATGGTTGTCTTGATGGCAAAAAGTAAACCATAAACGACAGCTCAGACTTTCAAAAGCTGTGATTATTTTACAAACTTAATCAAGGTTGCAGTAAGTAATCACAAATATCAGACACAATGAGACGCTTTTAGAGAACCTAAGAAAGAATTAAAACATGTTAATGATCCAACTAGAATTATGTTTTTTAGAAATCTTTGAAGTAAAAAATTACTTTTCCATACGTTTTACCTTTCTTTATTGTGACGAAAGTATATTTTAGAGGAGACGTTTTGGATTTGAGAGAGTTTTCCTAGAAGAATACAAAGAACCAATTAGAATGGCTTATCTAAAATATTTTTAGTAGATGGTTGTTAAGTTTCGCTTCAACCCACCTATCCAGATTTTATAATTTGACGTATCTTCAAAAAGTTGATAAAGATTTTGAACAGTATTATGAAAGATATACTGTAAATTAGATATTGAATTTTTATAATCGTTCTCGTACGTTGTCTTAGGTTAGGAGATTAGGAAATTGATCGAAGGATGATTTTGGGGAGTATCAAAGCTATGTTAATGGTGAGATTGCAATCACAAAACTGTACTAAGTTTAGAAATTCAAGGTCTATAAAAAAATGTGAGAAAGAATAGGCTTGAAGCAACTGAGAAGAAGGAGACAAGAGTATTCTCAATGAACTGTACAAAGTTATATTTATTAAGTCGAGAGGTAGAACACAGAAGCTATCTAATGCCAAAGAAGAAATGAGTAGTTTTAATTGATGTTGTTGTTGATGACGTGGTAAAAATCAAAATATTGTTCGTCAAAAACCTTTATTTATTTTTTGTATAATACTGCATATAAATGGTCAAAGCGTTCTATTCTGTGAACAATCATCTAATTGCTTTATTTGCCCCCATTTCACCAGAGTGATTTTGTACGGTCGACAACGCCCCACCTTTGCGCGGACAAGATCTTTAGGCAAATTGCGGCATTAAAAACAACCACTTTTCAGAAACAGTTGTTTCATCGATAACATGAAAGTTCTTCTGCCTTTGTCATTTTCTCTGTCCGAGCTGACTTTCTCACAAACGCCCGAACCGGCGTCGTCAGGTAGTCACGATCATTAAATTACCGACAGGCCACGCTCATCAGAATCCGACGACGGTTTCTCGATTCCCTGCCGAGCCAGAAACAGAACCAATTCATCCGCATTTTGACAAGGTTCACGTCTGCAAACCGCAAGAGTTTCATATCAGCTGTCAGTGCAGGACAGCTGCAAACGTCTCCCGCGAATGAGGCGCACTGCCTTGACCTTTTCAAGGTCTCCAGAGTCTCTCGTCATAACCTCCGTAATTTTTATTGACAAATTAAAATCCAACACATAAGTAGTCCTTCAATTTACTATTAATTATTAATAAAACCAGATAAGACAAAGTATAAAGAAAAAAGCGTTATTAAATAATCCATAACATGCCTTTTATTTATAAGCGATTCTCCATCGGGAATCTGACGAGTCTCCGACTGTGTGAGCGGTCGCAGTAAGAATCGATTCCGCTTTATCGTTCCCCGTCAGTTACTGTCAGAATCGCCCTTCGTCTGCCATCTGGCCCACGAGTTGCCATGAAACTGCGTTATCTGTCCCAGTGCAGTGATCAATCTTTATTGCACTCCTGGTCGCAGAACGCCACCGTGCCCGTCAGATTCTTTCAAGCCCCTTCAGACAAGATCAGCACAGTCAGGTCAACAGAAATCGACAGCAGCGCCACGACACAGAAAAATATCAAGTTTTTAAACGCAAGCCTCCCGCATTCTGCCTGTAATCAACGATTACATTAATCTGTGGTTCGCCGACGACAGAACACCGCCCAGCCTGTTTCTCCACCAGAGCTGGGGTCCCCTCATCACGAACAGGTCCGACCATCCACCTCAGCACACCAGTCTTCCCAAAATATCGTCATCTGAACTGAGTCTGCGTCTCCAGAACTGTCACATTTAACCTCCCTCACCTTATTTGAAAGCGAGCAGTTGATGTGACTGTATCCAGCTGACCGTAGCCAGCCCAACGTACAGGTCATCGTGGTCGACACATTGTACATTTCATCGTCTAAACCATGTTCTTCATCAGAACTTGCCGCTTCAGCAGTCATGAGCACGGGTTCAATAGTCAACTTCCATTTTCGAACAGAAAGCCCGCGATTTCGTAAGTCGTTATATCGTCTGCTCACCATAAATGATTCCCTTTGTTGCAAGAGTTAACTCAGCACCAAAATATCAACGATAATCAAACAAGCTGTTACACCACTGGGCGATGATACACGGCTTCCCGAGTCCACCCAGCTGTTGTGAGTGTGTGTTGCTGGCGCAGGTTTTCCTCTGTTGCCCACCACCACTCACAGGACACGATGGATCATTTCCCTCAGAATTGTTTAGTTGCACGAAATGACCACTCAGCTTTCTCTGTGCACCGTGCCATCTCACAGTCATCCTTGCAGAGCGATCACGGAGTTTCTGGAGAATCGTCCAAGAAACAGCCACCACACGAAGCGTAGCCGAACATTCAAACCAGGTCAGGCCGTTTATTACGATTAAATCGCTCCAAACTTGTTGATTTATTAAAACTGTTAAGAAGGTTATCTGCGGATCCAATACGAGGAGAAGAAACATATGCGCCACGTTTTTAGATATTTACCAGACCGCGTTGTCATCGTTGCAGAGCCCTCGTCAGAACCCCGTCATACTTAATTGCGCATTGATATAATGGTTACGGCAGATGCCCTTGAACACCCACAGCAGTTCAGACCATCAACAGTGACACCAAGAGCAATCACGTCTGTCACCTGTCGCTTAACCTCTCAGGTTACTACAGCATGAGGCTTTATCCCTCCTCGTCAGCCAGACCAGCTGCCCGAATCAACCAAAGTGACTTGTCCATTCATGCCTCTCATCCTCCCACACCGTGAAACCTCACATCTCACCAGCCCAGCACCCAATCCAGGTCTGGCTGGCGATCACAACCCCTTCAGTAGGAGCACCACGACAGAGTCTGTCAGCACGCTTCCAAACATGTCAGGTTCAGGAACAGCATCACCTTCATCCGCTCTCCACTGCGGTCTGGCTCACCATCGCCCTTCCTCAACGTCCACCTGCTTCAGCTCCATCTGCTTAGTACCGCATATCTAGTTTCAGGGCAGTTTGGCGTTCATAACGCATCATCAGTTTTGTGAACGTTTCATCCGTGGCGTCGGTTAACAGCAGGTGCCCCTGGTTTTCGACAGGGCCAGGGTAACCACAACCCGCCACAACCCCGTTCAGGCCCAGAGCCTTGCAGCTATCATAATGATAAATCCACCTTGAACATCTCCGCACCCTTCGCGTCCAGTACATCGTCAGTAACGAAACATCGACATTTAACTAAACACGTCATTACCGCGCTGGTTATCCGACCACTTGTCGCAAGCAACTTTGTCAGCAAGTTGTCTCGCCCTGATCTTCCAACGTGCCGGCCACAGCTGTCAGCCCTCAATTTGCCTCGATACGTCAGTTGCAGCGCCTGCCGCAACACGGATCAAGATACCGGTTGAATCCGCCCGACCAGACCATCCGTCTCCGTTAAGATACACCACCGCAACGTACAGATAGTGCTCAGAGACACCTTCCGGTCAGTTCACGAACCCCATATTTTCAAACGCTGTCGTTCACTGTGTCACAACAAGATACAGAGTTTAGTATCGTTCACAAACCAGGAGATAACGTTCGTAGCGATAAGGGCTTCGCCGCGAGAACTCCGGCCGATCACCGACGATAATTGGCGTCATCGACGATAGATCATGCCGATATCAACGGACCACAGAACTGTCAGTAACGCTGCCAGAGGGCGAGGCGCGAAACGTTCGCGGCAGACCGTATCACCAACCGCGCTGCACGGTAGTTTTCGCCGGTCGCCTTCTTACAGCGTCGGTACAGTCACAGTAATCCGTCATCGCGGAATTTGACCGCTTTCCTTAGCACGTTCATCCCGCTCACTCCGTCACTCCGTCATCAGCTCAGCACCCGACCACACCCGGCTCGCGAGCGCCGACGTCCTCGATACCAACAACCGTGTCGACTTCGTCAGATCCGACAGCCCCGCGACAGATGAGGCTCATGACTCCTTCACTGCAGTCTGCCTGTCAATCTGTAGCCTCACGCAGAACCCTGACCACAGTTTTCTCCTGCAAGACACCCATCACCAACTCAGAATCATCGCCCAGAAGCCCTCGGGTCTTGCGATCGACTCTCGAGTATTTCAAAGAAGAATTAGCCGCTGGAGAAGGCAACAGCTCCTCAGCCACGAAAGCCCAATCACCAGTTTCAAAGAACGAAGCACCCACAGTCTACCAGCGTTCGACCGACGCTGTCACCGAAAGTTAGTAATCACGTTACTCACTTCTTTACGCATGAATCATTACGTCTGGTCATGTCTTCAGCTCCATCCGCCTGTTCTTAACGAACACACCAGCAAGCACGTTATCTCTGTGTTTTGATAACTTCACGCATATCAACATATCATTTTGACGGTTGGTAACCCTCAGCCGAGCACGTCACAGATACAATATGACAAAGAGGAGCAAACCACCGCGTCCGTGCCAGTCCTATTCAGCATTACGACAGCACCGCCACTTCGAACCTTTAAGGTTGCTTGCAACAGAACATGATGCCTGCGTTGCCACCGCTCATTGCGTACCCAGGCCGCCCATGGTGTCCCCAGAGTCTTCATGACAGCTCATCGTTCTGCCTGAAAGTTTCTTTCTTCACTTTGACCTCATAGTACCAGTTTGTATTCATCGTAGTTTTAGAGACGATATCTCCATAGCTGTGTAGTATCGTAGTTGTCAGGTGCCATTTCAACTGTTCTTTCTGGCTTCTGGCAGTGACTATTATACCGAGCCAGTAGCGAAAGCTCTTTCAGGTCATGAACATAGCAACCAACCGTTCTTCACGTATTTCGTTTCACAACAGCCTGTTCGCCACCGTTATCATCATTTATTTCAACACACCCTTTAGAAAATCAGCTTAACAAAAATATCTCGAAAAAATTGTGCGCGGTAAACATTCAAAACGAAGCAGCGAGTTCGCACGGTTTGTTACCCCAACGATTTTCAGCAAAGTAGCACAACACAGGCGAGGTAAGCACAACGCATGATCCGTTGTCATCAGGTGCAGCAAGGTCACGTTCGAACGCCGAGTATCATAGCACAAGAACAGTTAGCGTCAATCAACGATGCCCGTCATTTTCTGCGGTCTGCGCGACGGTTTGTTGCAGTGTTGGAAGGTGTCTGAAAGCGTTCCCCAAACGCCATGGCATCAAAGCACAGAACACAGTTACAACATTGTTAGTCCTCGATCCGTCAGGAAGATGACAGAACAGCATCAATAACACGTTTTTACTTTAAACAAAGATTACCATAAACATAGGGGTTCAAACACGGTGTACCACAGGCAAGCTAGAAAATACCCGCTATTCTTCCATAGCCGCGTTTCTTCACATCAAATGAGTTTGATTGATGAACGCAAAGCAATATTCGCCCCGCATGAGGCTGCCGCATTGCTTCATCGCCGAGAAGGCGGAAATATTTCAGGCGATTGCGGCGAATCGCGGGTATTTTCACAGCTAATGCAGGTTCTTCAACGTTTTTCACGTTCAGCAGCACCAACAGTGACGGTTTGCTACCTTCATCCAGCGCTCTAGTTCGCGCAGTTTCAACCGAATGTTGGCAGGCGCTGCTTCGCGGATTGAGTTTACGGAACAGCAGCGTTTGTTCTGCAGTTTCACCGCGTCTTTCGTTTCAGCAGGAAGCTTCTTGAAGTAACTTCTCGAGAACCGAAAGCCGCCTCCGCAGTCATCAGCGTCCAACACGTTTCAGTTGCCGTTTGTCGGCGGTTCAAACGTTCATTTTAATTTCCTCTTCATTCCCTTTAAACAGCAAACAGTGCCTGCGATCTGTCGCAAACAGAGCGATCAATTCGTTATCAAAATGACAATCGGGATGTTTAATTTATGTTTAATTTGTTAAAGCGATGTTGATGTCATTGCTACCTGACCAGCTCGAAGACTTTCAGAAGCCTGTTGTTATTTTTCAAAACTTTATCACGCCAGAGGCTTCATAATGTCAGCGACAGTTTGCTTTTCCGTTCAGTTCACGGAAAATGCCGCGGCCCCAGATAATGAACAATCAGTTGTCTCGGCTCGTTTGCATTCGCAGCAGCAACATGACCACCACCGTATTTGGCAGTTCACAAAACATTTGCTCATAATAGGCTTCGTCATCATTAACGTTATCATCATTTTGGCAGTTTTCGCACGGCCATACCTCCAGCACCGTCATTTCATCACGCCCCGAACTCCGCAACATACCACCGTCATCAGCCAGCAGAAGCCATCGCGAAGATACCGCCGTGAGCGTCACCGCTGTCGGGGAAACACCGTTCGTTCGTTTGGGTCAACGTCGACAGCGGGCTTGCGTTCTTTACAAGCCGATTACGACCGCCTTTTCTCGCTTCCGCCACGAGGTCGCGTTGCCCAACGTCAGCGAACACCAGCCACGGTTGATACCGTGCTGCCTTCCCTGCACAGTTATTAATACTTTCCTTCGATACGCCAGGAAGTATTGTCAACTACAATACCTTCAGCAAGACAGTTGTGCCGAGATATTGCATTGGTTCATCAAACACAAAACAGAACACATCATTACCTCATTGGTCAATAATGAAATCATGTCAATAGAGTGAAAAATAAACTTTAAATTTGAGCAAACTTTTGCCTGTTGTAAGATGGTAACACACGGCATTACAGATTACATAGGTCAATGAAGAGGGGAGAATTGCAAAAACGATGAATGAATCGAAAGAGCATGCCGCATGAATACGCAGTTTGCCGTTAAAAGAAATTTCGCAGTGAATGTACCCCATGTTGCTGAGATGGGAAGAGAAGTTCAACCAGTGAGGCAGCCAGTTATCTCTGTAACTCTGTGGCCTCCAGATAAACATAAGAAGGGGTTAAACATTTTTGAGAAGAAATATGAAACACGGACCGTGATAAGCAACCAAAAGAAGTTAAGAGCATACATTATCGTAAACCGACCAGCACAGACAGCTTTATTGGTGAGAGAATGAATACTTGAAGATTGCCAAGATGATTCAACCTTGATTATAAACGACGAGAATGAAGCAACGAAAGAAAGGAAGACAGCGGAAGGAAGAGTCGACAAAGGCAACGAGAACCATACGAATCTCGGACCGTTGCGAAGACGCCTGATACCGGAAGATTTTTGCCGATAAAACCAGCGACGGCAGAAGGCACATCGCCGCCTACCGGCAGACTGGCGAAGACAATACAGTACCGCAGGTAATGTCGCAGATCATTGCCTGCAGCCCGATACGCTCAGTCCGCGAGGCGCAGCGTCAAGCGCGTTCGCAGAGTCGACTTCGAGTACCACGTCGCCGTCTTCATGAGAACCTGCCTGTTCAGTAGCAGTTTCGCCCGATCAGAGAGCAAGAAAACGAAAGTTGCCTTATAGCGGAGATGCAGTTACCGAAGAAGAAAACAATAAGGTTCATCGCCCAGAGGACCAACCGATCGATTGACAGCGAGCTGAAATGCGCCGATGAAACATCAGATCGCACCATTTCAAAAACGCATGCCGGGTTTCAACGAACTGCGTTTGTTGCTGATTGGTTGCGCTCGCCAGCCGATTCTGATGGCGCGGCAAGCGATACCATGGACGATCGAAACCGACGCCCGTCAATAATTATCACCAGAGTCAACTATTATTAGTGGTCACACACAAGATTGGGAAATTGCAGATTGACAAGAGGAGAATAAACATTAGCATGAAGCACTGGCAGGAAGAAATAGTCATCACCCGCTTTGGGCGTCAATGACAAAGAAAGCCGCGATTGAAGACGAACAGGTAAGCGATTCGAAATAGTCCCCGACGGCGAGCATAGCGAAAGAACAAAAGAACAAAACCGAGCTTTTACATATTGTAGATTCAGCATTGACTATAAAACATAACAACGGTCGTAGTACTGAGTTACACAAAAGTTTGAACCGCAACAGGAACAAGTTGAACTGCCGAGGAAAGAAGAAGAATATTTTACCGAGGGCAATTTCATCATCGCCCACAGTTACGTCGAACGGACACCCCGCCAGGTGCCCGCGCACGAGATTGCTCAAAACAAAGAGAGTTCACCATCGAAGGTTCAGGGATTGTAAATATAGCCGAGGCCGAATATTAACGCACCAAACATTAAAATCCATGCAGAGCTCGAGCCTCGAAATCGAACAATTGAAGATACCGAGGCCGACATTCAGATAACGACGAAATCGACGCAGAAGCCAGAGACATTGAAGAAAACGGAAGAGTATTCAAGAGTCAGCTGTCACTGTGATTGGTGGTTTACTACAAGTTAATCATTAACAGTAAGAACATTAGTCTGCCGGAACAGTCGCGAAATGGAAGAAGCCTCAAGAAATAGTGACAGGTCCAGCGACAGCTTTTTGATCGCTGCGAACGATGTCATAAACCATATCGTCGCCTGAGAACAAGAGACACCAGCACGACCAGTCAATCGTTTGATCAGTATCCTCGACGCCAGTAGGGCACAACGATGACGGCACAAAACACGAGTCACAAAATTAACAAACCCGAGAAGAAAGATGAACAGTCCAGGGCCCGACTGAAGAAAGACGACAAACAGAAATCGACTGCCGAGCACGCAGAGCCATCCACCCAGCCGAATTTTTCAGAGCGATCTGCGAGCGGTCATTTTCGCGGTCGAAAGTCGTCTCGACAGCCGCACGTCTCCTCCCCTCCGTCAGGCACCACCAGCTGCATCAGATTCCATGACCTTGCTCTCGACGAGTCAACCGATCACCACCTGTGCCTGAGCTGTCGTAACATCATCTGTCAGCCTGGCCAGCCACTGTTCATCCCATTATTGGGCAAGACGGCTCAGGCACTGATCAGCAATCCCAACCTCACTTTTCATCAGACAAATGTTCGCACCGAGGGTGTTATTAAAAAGTATGACCCATTCGTGTGAAGCGTGGCAATAGTTCAACAGCAGTTCGACAGGTATGCAGTCAGCGTTGAAGCCCATGACGTATTGCGATTTTGCGGAATATGTAAACATTTTCCGACAGTCAGTACTCCACGTTTAAGGGCCCAGAACAGGAAACAGTGTTCAGTTATCACAGCCAGATAATACATCGAGTTTTAGATGAAAACACCGGTCAAAATAGCAAACGATACAAATAAGCTCAGAAAGAGAGCATCAATAAACATGGTTAAACAACAGAACAACAAAGAGAACCCCACGACAGCCGGCGATTTGTTAGAACAGTCACAGCCACAATACCTGGCAGAACATACCGCCCCGAAAGATTACGTTGACGCCATTATCTGGCGCAGTTGATTGAATGCAGAGAACCGCCGCCCAGAAAGACGGTGAAGAAGGCGGAACGTCACGCAGAGCTTCACGATGAGCGTTTGAATGAAAAACGCCTCGACCGAAGAACTATTCGCGTTCCAGTGATCCAGATAGATTGGGATACGTCCGACCGGTTACCATGATCGCTTCCATCAGCCCCGACCAGTACCTCAGCAGAATGACAGTGTTGTGAACACACAGCCCACGACAAAGAACAATACACTTCCTGATTGCAGGAAAGAGTTTGAACAGTCGCAGAATTGAACACACAGCCAGCGAGTTGCCGCGCGGTGCCCGTCACGCAACCGATCACCGGTGCCTGTTAACCCCAGACTTTACCTGGCGATTGCGCAGGCGTGGTACAACGCCAGCTATCGCCATCATCTTCATCGGCGCTGCAACGGTCAGCAATGATACGAAGAAATGACGATAGCGTAGCAAATCAGAAAACATACCACCAGGTTTCGGGCGAATCGCGACGACAACAGCAGCATCATTCAAAACGCGGATTGCCACGGTGCCGCCAGCAGCCGGGCCGCCACTTTTGCGGTGGCACCAGCAGGTGTAACCGTAACAATGGTCGCAGAAGTTCCGCTTTCGAGTTCGCAGCGCACCAGCGTCAGCGCTCAGAAATGCCCAGCGCATGAACGCTCGCAGTCACCAAAGACGACGCCAGGCGGGGCATTCAACTCATTCGACGGAGCAATTACGTGTTTTATCGCCAGATGGGAGACGGCACCCGTAGAGAGAACGAACAGGGAATTGCAGTCTTGACCACTGTTTGACTCATTGAACGGAAAGAGTGCGAGCGTAGAATAAATGGTCAGAATTGCTAACTGTCGACGGTTGACGGCCGAACAAGTTGTCGAAAATCAACGAGCAGACCCAGCAGTAGTACGGTGTCCGCAGACAAAACCGCTGGCGTTATCGTTGTTGAAGGCGCAATCGAGGACAAATATGCCCAGATCATAATAAAAATTCCAGAAGCGATTCAGGATCATGCCAGAAGAAAAGATCACGAGCTGCCAGAGGACGAGTGAGTTGAGCGAAAAAGCCCTGGTAGCGGCCATTACACGAAGCGACAGTTGAGATCGATTTGGTTTGCGTTTCAGATAACCAGAGAAAGGGCAAGCAAGAATGTTTTAGTACCAGATGATTCAGAGACCTCAGTATCCCCGGTCGCAGCACGGCTTCCGGCAGTGCAGTTTTCCTGTGCGGCATGGTAACGCAGTCACACGACGCTCACCAGATCAACGCAAGATCAACCACGAAAGCAGTTCGGTCAACCGCAGATACCCGCGAGCATACACCAGCACTGAACCCCGCCTTAGCGCCGAACCGCATCGTCGGCTCATCACCTCTTCATTCGCCGCCCAGATTGCCAGCCCGCCACCTGAAGCCCATTCAGCTTCCAGCGTGAACCGAGCCTGCCGATGAAGACACACAGTGAGTGAAGCTAAGAAAAATGAAGGTGAGCGACAGATTGCGCGCAACAAAGAACATACTTGCTTCATTCGTGAAAGAAACAATCAACTGGCGCCCAGCGTTCGTTATGGCAAACGTTGCCCCGTTTCAATGATACCGCGCAGTTCCAGTCACGAACGACGTTTACACCGTTCACCATTGTTATCAGGCTGTGCCAGCGTAAATCCCGTTGCGGTTATATTAGCCAGGCACGATATGAACACACCAGGAACACCGACCACGCAGAAACACAGTGCGGGCTATAACGCGAAAGATTTTAACCATCATAGCAGATATCAACTGGCGAACGTTTAATCAAAATACTACTCGGTTTGTTTGCGTTTTCGGCAGCTCACTTTCCCAGCCAAGAAAACACAGAACGATTCCAACCAGAAAGTGAAAGCGTCCGTTCGTTCAGCGGCAAGAGAACGATTGCGTCGAACCTGTCGCCGCGCATTCACAAAGAATCAGAAAGACTCTGGAAAAAACTGAACGGCGCAATTATATCGAACACCAAAAGATGATTCGTCAGTGCCGACGCCTGAAAGCCTCCCGAGGGATGACAGGCTTCCTGGTCGTTATCGCAGATTTAATGAAGAAAAATGCCCCAAAATACAGCATGACGCTTCAAAATCCAGCAGATCGTTGGTTCCAGACGGAACACCACAGCCACAACGCCGTTTGTCGACGGTGGCACTGTCTCAGTCTATTCAGGAAACCACGACAACACACAGCAGCAGACCAACTCGGGTCCGCTGCGAGCGAGCAGTGATACGCAGAAGCACCATCCGCGTCAGCACTACAGGCTTCGAACTGGGCAACGTTAACGCAGCAGGCCGTTTGGCGCCAGACGGAACGGTTACACAGATGACGGTGAGCACTCATCAGACGCAGTTGCCAAGAAGTCTTCACGATCACAACGGTTATCCGAGCCTGTCTTGGCATCATCTCCAGTCAGCACACAGCACAAAGGCGACCCAGCGGCCTTAACACACCGCGATCGTGAACACACCGATCCCGGAACAGCGTTTAGTGCGAGCCGACGCCAAGAACAAACATAACCGCCGTTGGTTAACCAGCGTTTGGTGTTGTTAACAGTTCACAGCCCAAGTCTCAGAACAGTTAAACCGAAAGAGCGACGGTCGTTGTCTGCCAAAGAAGTTCAGAACAGTTTGCTTTGACGGCTGGTCAAATAGACACCAGCAGATATCAAACGAAAGACGACCATTAAGACAGCAATCACGTTTGAAAAAGCGCCTCGATCTCCGCAGTGATCACCCGATCAGCGAATCACTGGCATCTCGTATATCATTCATCGGCGAAGAAGGCGGACGTGATCACATCTGAAAACCACCGAGACAAAGTTCACGATAGCGGGCAGAATCAGGTCCAACGACAGCCCGCGATGATTCCACCGAGAGCCTGCCTGAGAGTTCTCGATTACAGATGATAACGCAGAGCTACCGAACGAGCGGCAAAAAAAATCATTCATCGATCAGAAGAAACCCCGAGCGGGGATGAATGGTACCAGAAGAACCGCCAGACAATCTCCACAGTTCATCGGATACGGTGTCGGTCGGCTCGATTGCAACACTGTCACCCCAGCTGGCTGAAGAACCCAGAGACAAAACCGCGAGGCGCAGTGGCGATAACGCCCACCAACATCATCACAGATGTCACAAGAATTTTACATTGTCCTTTAACGACCTGACACGAACACACAGTTACGGTTTCAATGACTTTCCGATGATTTTAATGTTTGCCCAGCATTTTAGAAAGCTGGCAGCAATGCCGAACTGCTGCGATTTGAGTGAAGAAGAAACAGCTTCCGGAGAGTAGCGTCCATAGGGCCCCAGATTTTCGACAGAGCAGCTAATCCGCAGCCAGCTCCCGCAATCAATATAGTTAACTCAGTTCAGATAACTTCGCTTTATCAGAAACTCGAAAAGGTTGGCAGAGTTTGCCGAGCACCACGCAAAGCAACCGCAAATTTCACGGATCATCGAAGAAATTGCTGACACGTCATCAGAACATGATTTAAGGTAATTTGTATCGAAGCGACAAAGAAACATTTATGGCCAGAAAAGTCTCATTGCGCCAGTTCACCGCGTTGAACAGAAGCAAAATACACAGCATTGTTTTGAGCAACATAACCACCACTTTCGGTTACTTTCATCGCCGATTTTCCAAAGAAAGCGTTACACCTGAATAATTCAGACACTGCTGGGGCAGCAAAATGAAATCAAAACGCATTTATGAGCTCATGGCAAAGCCACTTGGCCTGGGATCCAGCGCAAAGAAGGTCAGAGATTACAGAGCAGAAAGTCTGTACATTGTTCGAGAGGACGTACCGACGGAGCCAGAGCGAGTCTGTAATGCGCAGAGCGTAAGGGCGCACCCGACAAACAGGTGAACCAGTCAGACGAAGTTGCCCCGCATTTCAGCAGGCAGCGATTGAAAGATGTCGGCTACTAATCTTGCGGACAAGAAGAGCGAAAACGAGCCAGTTCATGGTTTATTCGCAAGAACAGCAGTGAAAGTTGGTCGAATATTTCAACAACATCACGCGGCAGTAGCTTCGCCGACGACAGCGTCAACAGATCACCAGCACAGAACACCGTGCGCATCACTACAGAAGTTCAAAACACAGGCAGCGAGTCCGTTATTCCGAAACAGAATAGCGAAGGATCACAGTCCCGACGAAACATCCAACATCGCTGTGGCCCGATGTGGAAGCGAAGGTAAAGAGTTCATCGCGCGGCACAGCCGAAGAACCACAGACGACGAAGTTAACGCAGTACTGCAAAGCTATTTCGAGCAAAGCCGTATTAACGCGCTGGCCGATGAGTGTTGCGCATGATTCCGTTGTGCGCGAATAGCTACGTTGCTGTTGCCGAGACCAGGTCCTTAATCGCAAACACGTGAGCTCAGCAGTGGTCAGTTAAAGAAGCGTGAAACTATTGACCTTGAAGATGGCGATATTGAACCCTTCAAAACGAAGTTGAATAGCTGGCAGCTTCGATCAACAGAGCAACAGTGCCGAATCGAATGTCAGCAGACGGCCAAAGGCGTGAATGTCAGAAGGCGAGTCAGAAGCCGACGCAGCATAAAAGTTTTGCATATCGCAACAGCAGCGACCTTGCGCCGACGCAGAAATTCAAAACAAACATCGCCAGTGAACAGTTTAACAAAATGCAAAGTTAAGAACTTCGTAAGGGTCAACACCAACGCCGACGGAACTTCGATCAAACACTTCGTTGCAACGAAAGTTATGAGCAACGAGCGGAACCAACACGGTAGCGTCGAATTGTACTCAGTTGCTATTCCTTCGGTGAAACGAATCTTGCAAATGGTAAACTGATTTTCAGCACTCGATGAGCAGGGCGACAAACTGTTATACCGTTGTCAGCAGGCAACATTTCGCAAAGCCGACGCCGATGACAAGCAGACAAGCCAGGCAAGCCCACAGGAACCCGTTTCAACCAAAGTTGCAACGCAGTTGTCAACGAACCGCATCCTCAGTTACGACGTCTCTGTTCAACAGTAAGCGGAACTAAAACAAATTCGAAGATTTAACGATTATCGGCAGCATGAATAATCTCGCATAAAGAGGCGATTTTTATGAAACTTAATAACTCAGGCCCATATTAATAACAGACATATTCCGTCCGTATCACGTTTAACGACCAAAAGAGCTGCCGATATTTCAGCAATAAACCTGGTCAAAAACAACCGAGTTTCGTCGGCGGTGATGGCAAAGTCCATCCTTGAAGAACAACCATTGTTTACCGTGCGAAAACGGGGCGAGTCGTTTGAGTCCCGTCGACGAAGTTCGCAAGAACGCACGGGTCGCAACGCAGTCGGATTGAAAAATGCCAGATGAAACTCATGATGATTGCCAACACGCCACACATTTCATGTTATTGTTCACGGCGGCCGTCAGAGCTAATCAACGATTGCGCAGACCAAACACGTCGAAAAACGAGACCGATCCCACGACGTCCGTAGCCCAAGATTGCCACCGAACACAGCCAACAGTCGAAAAAGACCAGCAGCGCAGTCGCAAATCGTCAGCAACAGTTGCGTGACCACAGCCAACGGGTTGCGCGGCGCAACTATTAAGACCTGTTATCGCGCCACGGTGCCGACTTTCAGAAAGAAGCGACGGCAATCAATACCTGAATTTGAAGTGGTCATAACGAACAATGCCGTTGTTTACGACGGCAAATAGTTGCCAAGAAATTCGCCGAATTGTCTGTTCTTCGCGCGAAGAAGAGCGAATCGCACCTTCAACAGGTGCCATAACAACGAGCAAGCCGCATAGCAGCAGTTAAATCACTTTCGAAGAACAAAATCACAAGTCGAAGTTGTGTCATGAAGCTTGCACCGCGCACCGCCGTAGCCAAAGAAGCCGCTGGCTCAACAGCTCGCCGCCCTTCGTAATGGCAGGCGTAGAATGTTCTGCGCGCAAAGCTCGCTGAAGAAAAGATCAATAGCCCCGTATTTCAAGCGCTTCCAGCGCCTCAATCAAGAAAAGAAAGAAAAACAACACGAAAATGTCAGCGCTCATGATTAACGTAAAATCCGGACTACCAGGAATCAGCGCAGATACCAATGCTCGAACAGCGTCAACAACCCGAAAGTTACAGCGAAAGCGCGACGATGAAGGCTGACGAAACAGCAAACGCGCAAGAAGCAGGCCGAAAGTTATCGCCGAACCGTCCAAAACCCTGAGTTGTTAACACGAAGATTACACGTTGCAAAGACGGCAAAGGCGAAATGAAAACGGCAAAGATTATCATTACCATAGCGGCGACAAGAAACGTCAAGAAATTGAGCGATAAGTTAACAAGAAGCGAAAACGGCCGACCACGGCGATGGCCGCGTGAGTCGGGCATGACGTTATAACAAAGGTCAAACTACATGGCGGAAAGTTCGTCGCTGCTGGTAGCACGTTACGAACGCACCAACGCAGACAAAATTGAGTCCAACGGGCCGTTGCCCAGATCTTCGCTGACGGTACAGTTTCCCAAAGAAATACCGATGAGTATGCAGGGATCGGATATGGCACACACATCCCTTAACATCGCTCATCACTTCAGTGTTCTCATCTGGCACGATGAGAAACCACTATAGCGAACGTTGAGGTTTGAATTGGTGTTAGACCAAACACGAACGCTCGCTGGTCTCAGCGTTCCCCGGTAGGTTGTGTGCGGCACTTTGGCAGACCGTTGCGTTCAGTTCTCGTTAACCATATCTGGTCGGCAAGCGAAGTCATCAACGGCAGCGCTCGATGTTTGCTAATAGAACCATTCGGACGCTTCGGCGAAGTTATCGATTCTGAAGAATTGGCTTCAATGAATACCAACGGTCCTTACTGGTTCCAGCGAAATTAAACAGCCCCAACAACAGATATCGAACCTCATAACCTCACCATGGGGTCGATGATTAAAACACATTCGATTACCTGGTCGGTGGCAATTCCACAGAAAACACCGGTAGGCCCAGCGAGCCAGTTAGATTCAACTCAAAATCCCGACGGATTCGAAACTGTTTCGGCACCAGTTAACGAAAGTCTCTTCAGTCCCCAGCCAGTTCAACAAAATCATCATCTTCACGGTAACAGTTAACGCTGTACAGTTCGTCAAACCGCGCTTGCTGCGAAAGAATGTTTCACCGACAGGCGAAAAAATCAGCAGACGAAACAAAGTTGCCGGACATCTTCAACGAACACGTTCGAAGGCAACACCAGACAAGACAGTTATCCAACGGAACTGAACATCACCATGCTCACAAGCTGAAACATTGAAAAACCAGTTGAAAAAATCAACTCCCAACCAACACTACTCCTGAACAGTCTCACCAACCTCAACCGTCGAAAATCAGTTCAGCACCGCCGAAAGTCTCAACCAATCAATAAATGGAACAGTCGTTCTAAATATACTAAACCATTTAAGACTATTGGATGAGTTATGAGCCTGCCCTAAGAACGTAGTACCCAGCGAAACAGTCCGTGCGCCATAGTCAAATCAAAGGTACGTAGAAGCACGTTACGCCGAAGATGACGCTCGAAGAACTGTGGTTAAAGAGGCCAGCAGCAGATACAGCAGGTGAGTGCCGTTCCAGACCATCAGCAGCATCACGGGTCAGTAACACCGAACGCGTGAGCATTAAAACCGTCTTCGCGGGTTGAAAGCAAAGCTGCAGAGGCTGCAAGACAGGTCTCGATGTTTACCGCAGGCGGTCAAAACCCATCACGGTTCACGATTACAGGCGGCACCTGCTGTCTCACATGGCACCAAACCACTTAAAAGAAATTGAAGAACAGAAACCCGCCCCAAGATCTCCAGGCGGTCTGCAACACATCAAAGTGAACTGAAGTTCACGAAGCTCCTGGAAGACACCAGAAAACCAGCCCGAGCCAAACACAGCACCAGAAGGTCGGCCTTAACCGAGGCAGGTTTCCGGGACTTTCGTTCCTAGCACACAAAGAAAGACGGCCTCTCGGAGTTTAGCAACCGTTATACGGGCACGTTCTTTGTTGAACATGGACCGTAGTTAAAGGGGCAAATGGCCAACACAAAACACAAGAGGAAAACACAAAACAGGCCGCATCATAAACAAGAACAGAGTAAAATGAAAAATCGAAATTTCAGAGCGTGACAAACACATCAAAGACGTTGTCAGTGACGAATTGATATTGAATAACAACGTTTGCGTTAACGATAGCAAAATACGCAATCATTTCACTGGTCGACGACGACTACGCATCAACGTTTGCCTGACAAAGGCGTAGAAATTCAGGCCGAGACATTCTCGTTTAGTAGCCACACCGGTACGCCCGGTCTGTTAAAGACGGAAACATGCAGAAAACGAGGATACACCGCCGACCCGATTGATTGCATTACCTGTCACCAGCGTCGCAGGCATTCATGAAAACGCCAGTTGTCAGACGACACGGAAGAAGAAAATGATCCGCAAAGAAATATCAGCAAACCGAGCGTTGGCAGCGACACGACGAGCGTCAGAACGCTTTCACCAGACGCCTGAAGACGGTCAGATTATCTGGAAGACGGAAGAAGACATTGGCTTTCGTCGATTTGTCAGAACCGTCGGCAGACGGCAAGCAAAGATTGTCAGGCTGTCAGAGCACAACGTTTCATTAAAGAAATACTCGGTTCAGAGGTTTTACCGCAACGTGAGCACGTAGTGGTCCTTTTAAACGCGACAGGAATAGTTGCACCAGCCAGCCATTACCGCACCATCAAACGACCATTGTTGCAGTGAGCGATCTGGCGATAGCCCCATCCATGAACGACGACAAATGACGCAGCGTCGCCAGCCACTGCGTACTTGTACCGTCAAGAGCTCGTCAGGCGCAGCTGCGTGCCCAACATCTCACAGCCAGCCCAGAGGACTCGGCAAGATCGATGACCGCCGACGCGAGAACAGCAACGGCGAACGCACAGAACGTTGATATCTGGCGCAGTTATTTTCCCAACGTTAGAAAGGCAGAAGAAACCCAGTCAAACAGGTAGCAACCGATGACGAAGTGAATACCGTCACGAGCTGACAGCGGCGGAAGCGAAAACAACCATGAAAAATAACCCATAACACAACACGGTCAGGATACAGTTGCTCATACAAGATAACACCATCACAGGTTGGTGTTAAAACGCTTCATTGCCAGATGATTAGTTCATGCACCATTTCATGGAAACAGTCATAACAACATTTCGAGATCATCAACATCGAAGCGAAAACACCCTGTAAAGGAAATTGAAACGCCCGTCAAAAGAAAGAGAACAATGGAGCCAGAAAACCAGATACTGTTATCGGTGATAACATCATCGATAGCAGCGCGAAGACGACATCTCGACACAAAGACAGCACGACCGAACACAACACGATTCCCTGCTGGTTCGCTCGAATGCACGAAAGCGAAAAAAACGACGATACCGAAACGCTGCAACGGCTCAGAGAACTGCCTCCCCAGACCGAGCATCACTGCCCAGCCAGCGAGCATGCCAGTGCGGCTAAATGGTCCAGCATGACGAGCAGCGACACACTGAAGATGACCTGTCATCACAGAGTTCAAAGACCACGTGATCCGTAAAAAAAAAAGACGATTGCCAAACAGCGAAAATCCATGCTCGTCATGTCACTGTGAAGCGAAACGAACAGTCTGTAAACACAGAAAAAGAAAACCATGCCTTGCAAACGACGGAGACAACATGGCTCATAACCAACGAACCCACCGAACATTAGCACAGCGCGATTCTTCGCGTTGCGACATCCCTGAAATAAAGACACCGAACGAGCCGATCATTCCTCCATTCGAGACCATATATTCGATAGCGGTCTTCTTCAAGAAAATCAAAATCGTGAATGACTTCAGATGTTAACATCTGTTTATCTGTTAGCCAGTTTTTATAGTTCAGACGACGTGAAATTGCACAAAGGGGAGAACACCATCGTCCACCAGCGAACGCCTGACAGCGTTGCCAGCGTTAGCAGTTAAAGCAGCGTTGTCTGTCCATGCATCAGGAGTTTAATCACCGCGGCCCAAAGACACCGCGATTACGCAACGTGCCGCATCGCCACGTCGAAAGCCCAAGAACGTATTGAATTGCTTGCGAGCAGCGATCAATTGAGCAAAGGCCGATAAAGTGAAGCACACCAGCGGATTTCACTGCATCAGATTGGCGATGACCTTCGTGCCAGCGTAGTGCATGATTTGGTCATTCAATCCCCTCACAACAGTTCGCTTGCGTCGTTCATAGGCCGAAACAGTAGCAATGTTTCGTGTCGACCTTTCAGCGGCGGCGCAATGCTGAACATCCGCATGTTCAGTAAGAGAACAAGCGCGTTAGCGGCACTTTGATGCTCATCCAGCGCAGTTATTACGCTGTTTGTTTGATAGGCGATTAGTGAAACCATTGAATTGAATGGACAGACAAAAGGTTAGAACAACCAGCTTGACTGCCCCAACTGGTTAAACGCCCAGGATAAACAGCATACTCCCAGGCAGAGCATTATGCGCATTGCGCCAACAGCAGGCAAAGATGGAGCAATATGAGCAGTAGATAGAGGCTCGATAAAACACAAAAACATAAAACGTCAACAAAATAAATTACCGACAAACAAAGGCGCACATCATAAAGACATCAGCGAGACGACGAAACCAACAAAGAGGCTGAAAGACACCAGAACTCGAAAACCACTACAGCAAGGCTGGCTGAGGCCGCAGTGAACACGCGACGACAGTAAACAACCAGAGACAATACGAGGAGCGACGGCAGCGTTCGCCTCAGTCAGCCTGCCTCTGCCGCGGACGGCTTCGACACCATGACAATCACGGTGGGTTTTCACTGTCGAGAGCGGAAAACTGCAGTGTCCCTCAACTGGCGAGAGCCTGCTCGCACAAAAACATCAGCAGAAGACTGCATTTCCGCATGAAGCGATCCAGTTTCAGCCAGAAGTCGGGCACTCCAACAAAGAGCACATTTTTATACGCAACACAACAGGTCATCAAACATGATGTGCAGCGACGTTTACATGTGCATAATATAAACACAAATAAAACAGCAACGCAAAGCCCCAGAAAGAGCACTGCGTGAGTCGATACGTACTAAAGACAAAGAAGGTAGAAGGCTTTTCGCGGGACCGCCAGTAGACATGCACAGATTTCAAACGAGAAAACGTGAGCAGAACACGAAATCTCCAGCGCTTGTTCAGGAGCAAAGTTCCAGAAAGAGACAAAGAATGGGCGTTTGTTTTCGATTACTTTAGCATCTTGACAAAGTTGATTATTGACAAAGTCAACATGGCTCACGCTGGCCTGGTCGCAGATCGCACGATCGCTCACACACTGCAACAAAACATCATTTCAGAAAGCCAGAAGCAGCAGAAGACAACCTTATCTCACTATTGAGAAGAAGACGACCGCCAGCAGCTCATTCACCGAAAGTGAGTTATCAGTGCGAAGATTAACCGAAGCTAAACCGCAGAATTGATAACGCAAAGCAGGCTCTTCTTGATGTCGTTCTGCCGCTTGATTACGGAAGAAACGCCAGAACGCTGGCAGTTCCCGAAAGGAGATTTGAGAAGAGGTTATCATTTTCATGGTAAATATAACACACTTCCTCCTCATAACGAGGGGAGACGGAGTTGTATAACCACTACTATAGAGATAGTAAGAGTTTTCGAACAATCCTCATCAAATCTCGAACAACTGCACACCCACCTATCTTCTGCGGTTATGATCAACCGCGAAAAGGAAAACAGCCGTCTCTGCTACGGTTGAGCAGAGCAAAGTTGGCCGAGCGCAAAAATAAAGGCAGCAGAAGTCCCACCAGCGATTGAACACCGTGGTCAACGAAAACCAAAGCGACAAAGACAAAGAGCGGAAGAAATATGCCCGCCGCACGGTACAGAGAGCAGTTCCCGACGCACTCGATGACCGATCGATCCGAAGAATGTTGTGTGTTACAAAACTTCTTCGAACAAAACTTCCATTCATCACAGTCTGTCAACAGCAAAACAAAGAACATAGTCGATAAGCCCATAGCAACCTCCCCGCAACGATTCCACCTGAATCACACTACTGAACGCCCCAAATGTTTCAGTCCGATGAGGTCAGGCCCCGTTTCCGCGTTACAAGAGTCATCCGTAGGAGAATTACCATTCACAAACAACAATTACTTCGATTGCCGCGAAAATCGGAGTCGCCACTGGTTCGATCCAGTTCCCCATCATCTACCTCAGAGCAGCGCCGAAACGCTGGCTGGCTGCGCAGACGCCATAACGAGAATATCGCCATGAGACAGAGAACTGGAAACAACAACTGGTGCGACCGACCCAAAGACCGCTGAAAACCGCAGGCGACTATTTCAGTGGCAACAGAAGAACTGACCGTTGGCAGTGACTGCCGAACGATCAAACATCAGCGTTTCCGATCATCATTCAACGCAGCAGCCGTCGCACCACACGAGGAACCAGTTCTTCCGTCAGCGCGCGGCCACACGTCAGACACCAACGCTCACACGCACAACGCAGTCGGTCACGACGACAACATTTACGACGCACCAGCGAAGAAACAGAGCCGTCCGAGATCTGATAGCCCGAGACTATCAGCTTATCAAAGACCAGAGCCCAGCAACATTCAGCATCTGATGTTGAACGGCATCATAGTCTGACCTGAGCTGGTGCGATTGAGCAGCGTTGACACAGACATTAATCGTAACCGCGACTATGCAGCAACAGACAAAAATAGAGGAGTTTCCTCTGCGCCTTTGTTAACACAAAACAAAACATCAAAGAGCAGCATAAACATAAAGAGTTAAGAAATGAGCAGGCCCATGTTTGACGAGCCGAGTGTATATTTTAGCAGACGAAACTATATATGAACGGAGAAACATTAGTCGCAGGAATCACGGCGCCAGAAGGTGACGAGTTGAATGAGGGCGGAACGCTGACGTAGCTCGCTGCTCATGAAGCAGGTCATATCGCTCGCGCTCATGCGACAACGCGCCTTATTTGCGGGCCTCGACGATAGATACTGATGATACGTTATCTCGCACCGAACGCAACAAACATTACAGACAACGGTTAATGTTGAACAGTTATCGATGGATAAAATCCGCTGACGAACAGCGAGCACAATCCCAGAACACCACAGCAGGCCAGTGAACGCAACATGAACTCAATCATGTTACATTACCCTGGCCTGAATGCAACGGACATGTTTCCAAGATCGATTACATTGCGATAGCGTTTTGAACCGAGCAACATTGTTCGTTAATGAGCGAAGATTAAGAAGATACATTGATCGAATGCCATAGTACTGGTTTCAAGAGTTGGCATAACGGAAAGAATCAGTCTCATGTGTTTATATGCCGACGATGGCAACATTGAGACTTTGTCTGCGAGCATCTTCGCGAGCGACGAGAGCACAGTCATCAACAAAGAGCAACAGACAGATCAGCAACACAAAGAGGGGGCACCCAAAAATAATCGTTTATCAATGTGGTCATCGTGCCATTAATAAAACGATGCTGCGATTACGTAAGGAACAAGGTAAAGGTCATGGCATAAAGATAATACATCAACACAAAACGTGGTCAGTCGACAGCGACAAAGACCAGGTCATAGCAGCGATTAAAATGAGGCGGAAACTGCCGAAGAGCACGGTTCAGCGATTTCAGAGCCCGCAGAAAATCCGTGCAGCGAAGGCGAGAACAGTGGCTGACCAGCACAGCCCCGGTGGCCCCCTGCCAGAGCCAGCCTGTGGCCTGAGGGCAGAAGCAGATATCAGCGCAACTCCACGCACCGCAGAACAAAATACTTTAAAAATAGCTCACCAAAGTCCCTTGACTTTTCAGAAATAGAGTTTATAATAACATTGAGTGTGCTTTGAAGCGTAGCGAAATATTATTTATATACTCATTCTTTTTGAAAAGAAAAGGCGATTGGTAAACATAACCAAAGAATTTTCTTTGCAGGCGTGGGGTTTGCGCAGTCCGTCTGCCCCCTCGCTTGCCCCTCAGATTTTTATTTTTGGCTCTAGCAGAATTTTTCAGAATTTCTGTGCTAGAGCTATTTTTTTCTTCTCAGCTTGCCCTCGCTTACACGGATTTTCTGCAAGGCTTTCTGAAATCTTCTGAACCGTTCTCTTTCAGCAGTTTGCTACCCTGCTCTCTCGCATTTTTTGTGTCAGCTTGCTATATTTTGGTGTATCTTTATCCTTTTTTTGTGTATGTTTATTACGTTTTTGTGTTGGTGTATTATCTTTTTATACCCTTGTCTTTCACCTTATTTCCTTTTACATAATATCTTTGCTTATCGTTTTGTGTATAATGATTATTTTTGTGTCGCTTGATTATTTTTGAGAGGTTGCCCCTCTTTTGTGTTGCTTTCGATCTAATCTGTTACTCTTTGGTAGTAACTAATTGCTTCCTCATTATCCTTGAAATGCTCATAGATAAAGTCCTCAATGTTACACCATAGGTCAGCATATAAGCTACATAGAGTTTGGTTCTTTCCGTTATGTTGCCAACTCTTATGATTGAGTACCATAGCTAATTCAGTCATGTATTCAATGCTATCTTGCCAATCCTCTTTCGCTCGGTTGTAGGTGTCTTTAACTCCCTCAGTTCCAAACATATCAGCAATGCTAAAGTCAGTCCAGAAGGTCGTTTTAGGCTCATATCCGTTCATTTCAAAGATAGGGTTAGTGTAACTTGGAGTTAGGTTCATGTTGCGTTCTCCTTTAATTCTAAGGGGCTTATCGCCCCTCTCTTAATAGTCAATTTCTGTATAGGTTAGGTTGTACTTCGCTACAATTTCATCTTGGATTTTATCCATATCTTCTGTAACTCGGTTGATAACTTCTTCCAACTTATTAACCGTTGTCTCTAGCCATTCTTCAATGTTTGTTACGTTCAATTCTGAGATAGCAGTATCAATAGTATCTCTATCAATCGAAATTCCACACAAGCTAATAAAGGTTGCGTTTGGCTCGCATGATTCTTCATGAGCGATATGATATTTTTCTTCATAGTCCTTCATGTAGGCTACGTCAATACGATTATATACCTCATTCCAAAACTCGTTCATCATTTCTTCTGTAGCACCGTAGTTCTCGACTAATGTTTCTCCGTGCCACATATAGTTTTCATCTGCTAAAATATCTACTCGGCTCATTAAGGCTCTTATTGACATAGGTTTTTCTCCTGTTTTCTTAACTTCTTTATGTTTATATTATACACTCTTTTTTATCCTTTGTCAATACTTTTTCGTGTTTTTTGATTATTTTTTTGTGTTGTAAAGGCGCAAAAAAAGAGGGAAACTCCCTCTAGTTTTTTATCTATTTTGCTACATAGTCACGGATAGTTTTGATTAAAATATCTGTGTCAGCATAACCTTTTTCTCCAATCACTTTTTCAAGCAAATTCAAGGCTTGTAGTGCCATTTCTTTATCGTCTAGGCTCTTGCTAGGCTCTGTGTCTTTGTCGCTTGTATAAGGCTCTGTGTCGTCCTCAGAAGGCTCTCTATCGTCCTCAGACAACTCTGTTTCTTCTTCCTTGCTACTTAGGGTTACATCATAGAAGTAACTATCTTCATCAGCTACAATAACTTGCGTTGTAATGCGTGTAAGCGTTGAGTATGCTACAACATTATCATAGCCTACTTGCGCTACTGGTAAGAAAACTAGTTCCCCTCGTCTAATAGTGATACAACCTTCCTCTACGATTGAATGATAGTCTTTCAGCAAGCCTTGGTAGTTGATTTTTACGTTGTAGTGTTCAGCAATCACTTTTAACAACTCGTCCAATTCTTCTTTGTTACCTACTAAAAGCGCTCGTCCTTCTTGCAAGGTTTCAAGCAATTCTTTTAGGTCAGGTGCATTGTCCTTAGTTGTTGTTTCCAATTCCTCTGTCTCATACAAGCCTTTGATATTCTCGTTGTAAAAACGTCCTACGCTACCACCTTCAATAACGATTTCAGCATACTCTGAAATAAGGTCAAGTAGGAACTCTGGATCAATTCCAATATAGCGATAGGCTCTCCCATTTTTCATAATGACATCAAGTGAAGTAGTTGTTGCGATTTTGATTTCTTGAATGAAACTTGACATGAGATTTCTCCTTCTAGTTGATAATCTTATAACGGAGTATAGAAAGGCAAAGTTTTATTATCATCAGTTTTTGTAAAAACATTTAGGATAAGTGTTTCCGCAAATATCCTTCAATAGTGTAATTTAGGTAAATGTTTTTGGGAGACCTTATCTATACCCCTTTATAAAACTATCAACTATATTTCTTTATTTTTGCCTTCTGATAGACTTGTAATGAGATGAGAGTTTTTTGTTTGAAGAAAAGTTTTATTATTTTTGTTTTTGTTCTCTTTGGATCAATCAGTATAAAATGAAAAATTACGTTTGGTATCGGAGAACTTTCTCTCTATCCCTTTATAAATCTACCAATAGGGCTTTACTTAATTTCTTTATGATTATATTATACACTCTTTTATAATCTTTGTCAACACTTTTTTGCGTTTTTTGATTATTTTTTTGTGTTATTCCCTCAATCCCACCTTGACAAAAAGTAGAAGGAGTAGGACTTCCTACCCCTTGCTATTTTTTATTGCACTTCCTACAATAGCGATTACACTTGCTCCTATATATAGCCATATAGGATAGGCTAATAACTGTCCTAGATACACGTTGCGATTCTCCTTTTTTTCCTTTTTGGTTAGTCATAACCACCTTATATAGAGATAGGTAGGTTGTACGGAGTTTATGTGTTTCAAGTTTCAATTATAAAAGGAGATTGTTTGCGAAACTCTTACCTATCTCTGTATTAAGTGGTTATACCTTCAAATCTCTCTCCCCCCTCGTTGCGTGAGAAGGGGGAGGAGGTATTATTTATAGCTTACCATGAAGAATGATATAGATATACCTCTTTATCAAAATCTCCATTTTCAAGGACTTTATTGGCGATTTCTAGCGTTTCTTTTACATCATCAAAGTAACAAGGGCAATAATCTGTTCCACCAAAGAAGAAGCCTGCTTGCGTTGGCATAATTTCTTCTAGTTTAGCTTCCAGTTCTTTATAATCTTCCTTACTGATAACTCCACTTTCAATTAGTGTTGAAGCACTAGCATAGAAAAGGTCATCTTCTTCCTCAATAGTAGGATAAGGGTTTAATGCTACTACCTTCTCGCAAGTCTCTTTTAACTCTAAAAAGTGGTCTTTTGTTACGAAATAGTATGAGCAGTCGTCTGTTCCACCTTGCACTTTATTGACAAACCAAGCGTGAATATGATTGGCTTTGCGCCAATAATCAACTTTATCAAAGATACTAAAGTAGTCAAAGTAAACACCTACATTCTTGCTCTCGCTTTCTAGGACTTTTGCTTTCCCTAAAGTCATGCTTTCTGAACGCCCCAAGACGCTAGAGTTTCCGTGAATTTCTCTCCACGATCTTTTGCCTTAGCTTTTTCTCGTTTAAAATCTAACGCCATATCTGCATAAGCGTAGTCCATAGCAGAAAAGCCTTCTACCTTCTTTGTCTTGTATAGGTACATATCCAATCCCATTGCAATTCTCCTTTTTCTAGGGCTTTGTTGCGTTGCCCTTGGTTTTATTTTATGTTTATATTATACACCTTCTCTTAAACTTTGTCAACACTTTTTATCATATTTTGATTATTTTTTTGTGTTGTCTTGTTGCATATAAAAATAACCTGCTCTTTGCAGGCTATTTAGGTTACTTACGACTTCTAGCAAACTGGATCGCTTCACTTTCTGTAGAGAAAATACAATCTTCTCTTTTAATTTTGTCTTTTGGTGAAGGCGAATACTCATAATAGACAAAAGGGTTTTCTAGTTGATTTTCCACTCCTCGATAATGATAAAGCCACCGTGATTTATCATAGTCTGTCAAAGCCATAGTCCACTTAACCGTCTCTTGACTTAACAAACTAACCCAAAAGGCTAGTTCAAAACACTTACCGTCCTTCCTCAATATTGCTATCTCTGGATTGATTTTGTCATCTCCTAAGTATTCTAGTTCTTTTTCTCCTACTAGCTCATAGCCTTGCTGTAGTAGTTTTTCAAGTTGTTCTGAGTATGCTTTTTCAATATCTGCTTTTGTTAGTTTCATGTTGCGTTCTCCTTTAATTATCTTTATGATTATATTATACACCTTTTTATATTCTTTGTCAATGATTTATATTATTTTATTGTGTTTTTATATTATTTTTTTGTGTTTTATCTAGTGAGCGCTCTATCTACTGCTCATATCCACTCCATGAAATCTTTTTACCTCTAACTCGTCCATACTGCCCCTTATTTTAACCCCTGTCACGTTTTATAATACTCTGCCTAGAATTATGCTATTTTATCCTAAAACGTCATACAAGCCAATTTAGGGGCAAATTAAAAAGCTAGTTGATCTAGCCTTTTTAATCTATCCATTCAATTTGTGGTTTTCCTTTAAATCCCTTCTCCCAAACAAACCAAGCGTAAGCAACTGCGCTAGATGAAAAACCATCAAAATTCCCACCTTTAGCGCACTTGATTCTCTTACTAAAAACATACACGGTCTTTGGGGGATATTGTTCAAACATTTTGCGCCTTGCCTGACCTTCTAAGAAAGTCAGCTTTAGAAACATTGCTACCTTATTTCCTTCTGGAACAACTTTTAAGCTATGCTCTACAAACTTCTGAGCTATATTGTAAGGGGGATTAGTTATTAAATCCCCTTCCCACTTTTCTATACTGAAAAAGTCAGCTACTTCTCCATATCCACGGTCTATTAAATCGCTAGAGTGTACTTCCACCCCCCACTCAATCAACCTTTTACTCAGGTGTCCTTCTCCACAAGCAGGCTCTAATACATTCTTAAAACTTTCAACATTCAGCAAATAATCTACTGCTACTGGATCGGTTGCGTAGTAGTCCTCTTGGTGTCTTTCGTGTTTTGAGTGATTAGAAGCTCCTATTGGTGCATAGACGGACTTATTGCTTGCTTGCTTGCTTGCTTGCTTGCTTGCTTGCTTGCTTGCTTGCTTGCTTGCTTCTAGGCTATGTTCCTTTGTTGCGTTTGTCAATTATTCTCCCCTTTATTTTTAAATTTCCACATCATCTACAAACTTCTCACAAGCCTGCTTCTTAATTGTCAGCTCGTCAATTCTTATCCCAAGTCGTACACTACGATTTCCTAGAGTTTTCTTAAATCTTGACATAGCCTTTTCTAAAGAAGGCTCACTATAATAGATATATAGTGCGTCCTCGAATGGAGAATTATTCAGCTCGTTCAATTCATCTTTCTTCAAAGTTCTCCTGCCACGAAAGAAATTGTCACGCTTTTCTGAAACAATACTATCTTCGATAGGTTCATTAAGGTTATAAACCACTCTCTTAGTAGTGTTATCTCCATCTTGTTTTAAAATATACGTTTTCTGCTTTTCTATGGCATTAAACACAATTTCTTCAATTTTGATATTTCCTTCTACAATGCTTATCTTGTAAGCATAGATTTTCACTTCTTTTGCTGTCATGCTTTTTTTACCTCAACTACTCCTGAATCCACATAGTCTTTTAGAACTCTATGATAACCGTCATCTCCTAGTGAGATAATAATATCTCCTTTCTCGTCCACATACCCTTTTACCCAGATTTCAGACTTATTTTTATTTCCCATTTTAACCCACCTCTAGCATTGCTCTCACTTCTTCGTATGGTGTCTCAGTCACAAAAGAGAAGGTAAACCGTTCTCCTGCAAACTTGATCTTTACGCTTGTTTCAGTATCGTGTTTTTTCACTTCGTACATTTCAAGCGAACTCTTAGCAAAGTCATTCTTGTAATTTCCAATCCGTACTGGCTCTTTTGCCTTGTCAGACTTCTTCTTACCTTTTTCATCTTCACTTGCTACTACTTCGATAGTGTAGCTATCCTTTCCTGATAGCAAAGTAACAAGTTCTCCCTCTCTGGTTTTCCCTTTAAGCTCCATTATTGTTTCCTTCTTTCTTTTTTAGTTTCTTGTAGGCGTTCAGGCACTTTTACATAGGTGTTTTTCCTCAACTCCTTCAATGTTGATAGTCTCAAAATATTTAGCCCCTTGACAGTATTTTTTACATAAAGAATCGTGCATAAGGCTATCATCACAAACAACAAAAGCATGAGTTTTAGCATTGCCATGAACATAGCCTGTATTATTGTTATCTGCACTTGCCATAGGCAACTGCCATACAATGTTATCTTGTGTTATAGGTTGTTTCATAGTTGTTTCCCTTCCACCTTATCAAGCTCAATGACAACTATTCCCACTTCGTCATAGTTGCTTGCTACCTGACTGACTGCGTTTCTTGCCTGCTCTAGCGTTGAGAAAGAGCCGATAAGCTCTTTTTTCTTCAATCTGCCAAAGACATTATAAAGCGTTCCTATTGCGTTATATACCTTCATTTACTTTGTTTCTCCTTTGTCAATAATTCGCTCAATCTCTTGCAAGTCCTCTAGGCTCAGTTTCTTGTAAAGTCTTTGACTTTGCAAGCTACCACGCCACAATGAAAACTCTCTTGACAATTTTAAGTACACCTTGTCTTTAGCGACTTTTGCTTCTGCGTCATTTTTGTCAGTCCAGACCATAAAGTTAGGGCTATAGTCACTTAATTCAACTCCACTTGCAATAATATAGTCACGTTTATTAGTTGCAATATGTAGCTCCCCTACTTTAGTTACAACTTCTTCCACAATATCTCCTTTGTTTAAAAAGGATAAACCACCTACATTTATACATTCTGCGTAAACTTCCTGACCTACAAAAAAGTCTTTCTTTGTAAAACGTTGTTCCATTCTTTCTCCTAACCTTCTACTAACTTAATCTTGCTACCGTCTGCAAGTTCAATTTCATCTTCGGTAGTTTGCAATAAGTCAACAAAAGCCAATGCTTCGCTACTCATTCCATCTTCCAAATATCCCAACCATGCTTCAAACACGTCTAGGTCATGTTCTTCTAAAAAGCTGTTCATTGCTTCTACTGTTGCTTCGTCAGTATCAACATACCAACGCTCGATTTTCTTGTCATAAGTTCCTTTTACTACTAGTTCCATTTTCTTTCTCCTTATCGTCCTAATAACTTAGCATTTTCATAGATATTACCTACGACTGAGTGGTAGGTAGTGCAATCAATCAGGTCAGCAGTATATCCGTGTTCCTCGTTTTCTACTGCCATGAACTTACCGTCTTTGTAGATGACGTACAGGTAAACAAGCTCGTCTCCACTTTCGCTTAGGTCAGCAAGAATATCTCCTTCAAAGATTTCTACACCTTTTCTGTCAGAACAAGCCTGTTGATTGCATAAGGTATTCTTCGATCAATCGTCCAACCAATTAAGTGATTGCATGAAAGTTTTTTGCTATCGTTAGCATAAACATTGTTATTCCAAATAATCAATTCATCACTAGCAGACATCTTTTTGTTCATGTTTATCCCACGCTCTAAATTTCAAAATTTTTCATTTTATATACTCTCTGTTCTTGTTTTATGATTATATTATACAATCTTTTCCTGAGAGTGTCAAGAGTTTTTATTATTTTTTTGTGTTTTTATCTTATGTTTTTGTGTTTTAGTCCATTTTGCGCCTTTGCAACTGCAATTTTATCTTCCATATTCAACTAAAAACAGCGTACTATGTACGCTGTCCTCTGATTATAACATGAAATTTACTCGCTTCCGAAAGAGGGCTTAATCTTCTTTCTTTTTGTATGCTAGGGCAGAAAGTCCAAGAATACCCATACCTGCGATTGCAAGAGCTGTGCTTGCTTCTGAGCCTGTGTTTGGCAATTCTTTAGTAACGTAGGCTTGTGCTGTAGGTTTTGGTGCTTCTGGTTTTTCTGGTGTCTTAGGAGCTTCTTGTGGAGCTTCTGGTTTCACTTTGTCATAAACACGAACTGTTACACCCTTAGTATCTTCTACGTTCTTAGAATCTTTAGGAGCAGGTTTGTAACCTTCAATTTCTTTAAATGGTTTAGTACCATCTTCTTGTGGGGCAACTGGATTGCCTTCTGTGTCAATGTGGATTGTGATAGGTTCTTGTACTTCACGGTAAACGTAAGTTACAACTGTCTTACCTTCTACAACTTTACCTTTTTCAACCCCTTCTGAACGGACAAGCTCATAAGTCACACCGTCTTTAGTGATTGTTACTGGCTTGTGGTCTGTAGTGTCATAGTCTGAACCAACTTTTCCACCTACTGTATCTGCTACTGGCTCTTTCAATACAGTTCTTGAAGCGTCATCTTTAACGTAACGTACTTCTACATTACCTTTTTTGATTTGACTATAAACACGGACTGTTTCGCCTTTAGGATTTACTACGTTCTTAGAATCTTTAGGAGCAGGCTCATAACCATCAATAGTCTTAAATGGTTTAGTACCATCTTCTTTAGGAGCAACTGGTTTCCCATTTGTATCAATGTGAATTGTAGTTGGTTTTTCAACTGGTGCTGGAACTGGTGTTGGTTTTTCAACTGGTTTAGGAGTTGGAGTTGGAACTGGTGTAGGAGTAGGTGTTGGTTTAGGAGTTGGTTTTTCAACTGGTTTTTCAACTGGTTTTGGTGTTTCCTTCAACTTGTAAACATAAGTGATTGTTTCAGTTCCGTTAGGAATTTTAGTTGGATCAACTTTATCTTGTCTAGTGAAAGTATAAGTTTTACCTTCAAACGTGATTTCGTTAGGGTGTGTCAACTTAACTGTTTCATCTACTGGTTTTTCGCCTGTGTTTGTCTTAGGGGCAATTTCTTTTCCACCTTCTTCAATAAACACTTGAACGATTGAACCTTTTTTAACATTATCAGCGTTGTTAGTTGCTTTTGGTTTATTTACCGTGTAAGAAACAAGATGATAGTTTACTGTTGGAGCTTCTTTAGGACTAGAGAAGTTTTCATTAACTGGTGCAGGTAGTTTTGAATGATAATCCATCAAGTTTTGAGTTGGATCAATAACTTTAGCTCCATATTCTCCCAACTTTAATTTTCTAGTGTTTTCTGTAAATTTGCTACCACCGTTAACAAAGGTATCAGATAATGTTTTTGTATCATCAACCCCATAGTGAAGGTTATGAGGTTTATTATCTGTTGTTGGAGCTGTTTTAATTTCACTTGCTTTAAGGTTAAGAGTAGGATACCATTTAGTATTCACAAATTTAGAAGCCAATTCTTTAGAATCAATAGCTTTACCAGAAGCGTCAAGGTAGTTCCATGTACTTAAAACATCAAACTCTTTACCGTTATTCATAACTTCGCTTGCTTTACCCAAACCACCAAAGATATAGTTAGCAAGAACTGAACCTGTACGGTCTGCCAAAAGTGCCACTTTCCCTTTTGCTCCTACAGGAGAACCTTTTAGAGTTAGCGAACGTTCAACTGTTTTAATTCCTAACTTACCAAGTTCAGAATCCCCTGCAACGTTCACTTTATAAGTGATAGTTTCTCCATCATTTACCAAGATAGGAACTACTTTAAGTGATGAACGGTCTTTAAGAGAGTTGTGTGTACCACCAAATACGTTCCCACCTGCATACTTCATAGTGATTTCTTTAGGAGCTGTACCGATAGCAGAATCTAAAACAGCAACCGTTGGATCAATTTTATCTGCGTTGAACTCACTAGGTGCGTTCAAATAACGTACTGTACCCTTGCTTGACGTGAACTCGCCATAGCTAGTTTGACCTTTGTTATAAGCGTCATCGCCCATTTCACGCAAGCCATCAGCAGTAGTGTCATAGATTTTTCCTTCTTGATTTAGCTTATCAATAGTTTCTTGACGTTTCTTGTCGCCTGCTTGTGATTGTGCTTGATAGTCTTTTACTTGTTTTTCGATTTCAGCTTTTTGTTCTGCTACGTCTTTTTTAGCTTGTGCTTCAATCTTTTTAGCTTCATCTTCTGTGTTAGCAACTCCAAGGTTTTTAGTTGGTTCAGCATTAACTTTCAACCCTGCTTCTTTTGCCTTGTTTGCTGTTTCAGTCAAGCCTTCATCAACCGTTACAGTCTTGCTTTCGCTTGCTGTAGCTGTAGTATTTGGAGTTGCTGTTGTTGGCGCTGTTGCTTCATCTGCTGAAACTCCATTAGCACCAAGGAAGAATGCTCCTGTAAGCGCAATTCCACAAACTAGTCCAAGACTAGTTTTACGTTTAAATCCATGACCTTTAACATTGTCTGTTTTTCTTCATTATTTGTTTTTCCTTTCTTTTCTGATTAGAGGGCGCTGTTCATGAACAAACGCCCAATAACCTAAAAATACAAATTTATATTAGTCTTTTTTCTTCTTGAGGCTTGCACCTGCTAGAGACAACATTCCTACACCTGCCATTACAAGGGCAACTGAGGCTGTTGAACCTGTGTTTGGAAGAACTTTTGCTGTTGGTTTAGCAACTGCTTTTTTAGCTACAGCTACAGGGTGTACTTCTGATGATACAGAAACTTCATGAGCTTTAGCTTCAACCTTGCCAACTTGTGGTTTTTGTGCTTTCAAAGTGATTTTAGCTACTTTTACTGCTTCTGGCTTAACTTCATTTGTTGTAGCACCTAGTTTAGAAGGTTGCAATTTATCTTCTTTAGCACTTGAAGAACCGTTAGAGCCTGCTGTTGATTTAATTTCAGCAGATTTCTTAGCAACTTCTTTACCGTCAATAGTAACAACTGTTGTTACTGTTCCGTTACCAGTTACTTCAAATTCAAGAGTGTAGTTGCCATCAGCAAGTTTTTCTGAAAAGTCAACTTTACCATCTTTGATAGCAAGGTCTTTAGTAGTTGCACCTTTAAGCGTTGCTTTAGTAACAGTCACACCGTTACCACCAACTGTTACTTTAACAGTTTGCATTTCGCCTTTAGTTACTTTTTCAACTGTTGTAGCTGTGATTTGTTCTTTAATCTTTTGACTACGAACATCATTAGGGATCAATTCTCCGTTTTGTTCAGCAAGATAAATATTTGGGTGTCCTACTTTAATCATTTCCTGATTAGCTCTTGAACTAGCGTCACCATAGACAATACTCATAAATGTCTTAGCGTGTTGTTTAGCCCAATCAGCGATAGAACCATCATAGGTTTCATCTGGCATTTTCCAATCATCTGTCAACTGCATTACGATTGCTGTTGCGTTCTTGTCACGAACTTCATCAAACAAGTTCTCAAACTCTTGACTTCCTTGTTTTCCTTTGAAGTCGTAAATGAGTTTGTTCTTCAAAAGTTCGTTTTGCCATCTACCACCGTTGAAATAGTTGTTTTTATTAGGTTTAATTACTTCAAGAATATCCAACAACTCTTTTTTAGTCATTAAACGTGATACAGGACGGTCATAGTCAGCCTCTCCTGTTGTGTAATATGAACCTGAGTTGTTAGTTTCATAAAATGCCAACATAACTTTATCTTGGTCGTTCATACTTTCTGCGATAGTCGTTAAATCTTCCAAGATTTGTTTTTTAGTTCCACCTACTGTTGAACCAGAACCATCAATAGCTACAAGGAAGTTACGAGGTTTAGCTTCGTTGGTAACTGCATTTTTAGCTTTAGTTGCAAAAGCTAGGTTTCCTGTGACTTTGCCTGCTTGTCCTGCTTGTCCTTCAACATTCAACTTACCAGAAATGTTACCTGCTGTGTTGTCTTTAGCTTTGAAAGTATAAACAAGTTTGTACTCGCCTACTTCATCAAGTGCTTTAGAAAAATCAATTTTACCATTTGCAAAGACTGTTTCTTTACCAGAAGGAGATACCAACTTAACTGAAACAATTTCAGCGCTACCAGTATTTGCTAGGTTTCCACTCCATTTGCTTCCTGCTTTTTCATTTTTAACAGCAAGTGTTTGAGTGAAAGTTCCGTCAGCGTTCTTAGTTGCTGTTGAGCCACTTACAAGTTCTGCTTTTGCATTTTTGTTAGCTTCATTCACTTTAGCATTGTTTTCACGGATCGTTTTGTTTTTAGTTTCTGCGTCAGCAAGTGCTTTAGCAATTTTAGCTTTTGCGTCTGCAAGAGCTTTTTGTGCGTCTTTTGCGTCAACTACAGTTTCGCCTTCTACAGTAACATTCACACCTTTAGCTTTTTGCGTCTGCTACAGCTTTATTCAATTCAGCGCTTACTGTTTTTGTTGCGCTACAATTTGATTAAGAGCCTTTTTCAGCTTCTTCAACTTGTTTTGAGAAGGTTTCAATATCGCCATCTTTAAGGTCAATAGTTTTCACACCTTCAAACTTAACACCTGCTTGTTGAGCCATTTCAACTGCTTTAGACAAACGAGCTTGTGCGTCTTTAACTTTTGCAGTTAAAGAGTTCAATTCTTTCAACTTGCTTAGCAATATCTTCTTCGCCTTTTAGCAAGGTTGTCATACACAACTTTTTCATCAAGTTGTACGTTAATACCTACAGCTTTTGCGTCAGAAATAGCTTTTTGCAATTTTGCGTTAGCTTCGTCACGTCCTTTAGCAAGTTCTTCAACCTTCTTGCCTTGTTCATCAAGGTCTTTAGAAGCGTCTGCTACTGTTTTATGAGTGACTTCTTTACCTTCCTTGACTTCTACATCAAGTTTTTTAGCTTGGTCTTTAAGTTCAGAATATTTCTTGTCAAGACCTGCTTGATCCTTCACTTCTTCTGTTTTAGGTGCTTCTTTAGTTTCTGCTTGCACCTCTTGTTTTGGAGCTTCTGTAGTAGTCGCTTTTGGTGTTTCTGTAGTTGCTGTTGCTACAGGTTTTACGTCTGTTGGCGCTTTTACTTCATCAGCAGAAGCTACTTGCCCTGCCATAAACATTGTTGTTCCAAGAATAATTCCTGATACAACTTTCCCTGCTTTATTCTTACGAATAAAACCATGACCTTGTTCTTTCATTTTCATAAAAATTGGACTTCCTTTCTTATCCATAAAGATTAAGCCTTGTTGACTTTATCTTTCAATCCTTTACCTGCTTTAAATGCAGGAGACTTCTTAGCTTCGATCACGATAGTTTCACCTGTTTGTGGGTTGCGCCCTTTACGCTCTGCACGTTTACGGACTTCAAAAATACCAAATCCGTCAATGCGTACACCTTCTCCCTCAGACAAGTATTTTGAGATTTCCCCAAATACATAATCTACAGCCTCTTTTGCGCCTTTTTTAGTCAAACCAAGTTCAACTGCCATAGGCTCATAAATGTCACGTTTTGATTTCATTTTAACTACTTTGTAGACATACAAGATTATTCAAATTATAGCACTTTCTTTTTAGAAAAATCAAGTTAATAGTAACCAAAAAGTATTGAATTATATTTTATAAAAACAATACTTTTTCTTCTCTATTTTACTTATTTCAACACTTAGTGAATTTTTAATGGTTTTTCTAGCTATAAATCACTAATTATTTCTTTCTCCTTCGATACAAATTTTTTTATAAATCTCATATTCTGATAGCTTTGTATCAAGCAATTTCTTTGATAAATCAGCCATATCTCCATTAAATTTTACGGTTGCTTTTAATTTTTGCGACAATAATTTCTCAACAGGTACATGACGTTCTTCTGCCAATACTTCAAGTTTCTGATAGTAAGGGTTATCTGGACTAGGAGTTGCTATTAATTGTTGCAGAATTTCTTCTGGGTTAAAGCTCTCTGTCAAAATCTGGGAGATTTTCTGGATAGCTACTCTCTCAGAAGCAATCTGCTTGTTTCTTTCTTCCCACTCGTCCACGCTGTCTAATAGTTCAACATTCTTACTTAGCTTTCTAAAAATGCTAGGCAAACATAAGAGCGTGTTAAAGTCATCAGAGGTCATTTTAGGTATGCTATCTAGTGCCTGTGGTTTATTGATATTCAAGATCAAGGTCATTAAAAGGACAATCTCGCTTTCGTTTCCTTGCGTGTTGACCTTCACTCTGTAGTGAGTGTTGTTGAGCTTTGCATTATCAAGCCCTACTTCCTTGGTTTTATCTCTAAATTCTTCAACCAACTCAGGGTAACTATCAATATTTTCTGTCAAGAGCTTATTGACCTGCATAGCGTCAAATAGGCTATAGAAATTATCTAGCAGTTCTTCTGAGCCAACCATTCTATGCTCCCACTTTTCAAGGGTTTCATTAAGGACTACTTCTAAATCCAATAAATGATTTTTTTGCCACTCGTTCAATGCCATCTGCGTTGCTCGTCCTGTATCAAAGAACTCTCTCAAACCGTCTCTCAGGTCGTCATCTGCGATATATCCTTCATTGAACCCTAATTCTACCCACTTGTCATAAGACGCTCTCAGGTGTGGTTTTAAGTGCCAATCCACGTCAATATACGTCACACCTTTAGGAAAACCTTCTGTGTGCAGATAATCTTCTACAAGTTCCTTAATGGTGCTTGGTTCAGCTTCAATCAAGGTTGCTGTAAAGTCCTGCAAGTCAAAACGCTTTTCAAACATGAGGGTTGCTTGTCTTAATGAATCATCTTTATTTTCTGTTTTTCGTTTAATCGTAACCATATCTACTCTCCTTCGTGTTGTCTATTTTATTGTATCAAAAAAAGCAAGCTATTTGTGAACTTGCTTTTTTGCTTTAGACAACAGCCATCAGCTCTTTTGAGCGTTTGAGCTGTTCTGTTAGTTCTGAGACTTGACTAGATAGGCTATTCACCTCTTTTACAAAGCCTTGAATTGCTTTAATAACGCTTGAATATAGCTCTTTATCTTCTGCGTCAGCTTCCTTTTCGCCTTCTTCAAGGACGGTCAAGTTGTGTTCCCCCCAATCACTTAGTGTATTCAAAGGTACAACTAGGTCACATAGCACCTTTAGTTCTGTCTCAATATCCTCTTGGCTAGAGATAGTACCAAAGACTACAAACTGGATAGCTTGTTCTTGATCGCCAAAGACTTTCTTATCTTCATCTGATAAGTCTCCCCCTGCGTCATCAATCCTATGTAGCCACGTTTCAAGTCTAGCACCAAACAGCTTCTTATTTTCTGCTACATTCTTGACTGCAAAGTTCAAGCCTGCCAAAGTGTAGCCTTGAATTGAGATTACTTCTGCCATATCTACTCTCCTTCCCTGTAAGTTGCAAGTTGAATCTGCTCTGTCATGGTATCGTAGTTTCCTGAATAGACTAGGATATTCTTACCATCAGTAAACGTGATTGTAAACTGTAGTGTTCCGTCTAGGTTAGACTTGAATACCTTAGTTTTAGAAGCGTCATACTTGTATTTTAGGAACATTTTTTTCCTTGATAATCATTAAATCTCTACGATAGCTTGATAGGTTATGATTGAGCCTATCAGGTACGATAGATTGCTTGTCAGGAGCTTTTTCAAGAGCGTCAACCATGACTTGAATCATCTTTTTAGTGGTCTCAGCTTGTTCTCCTGTTACTTGCTCATTTGGTTTTTCCAAAGTCTTTTCTAGTTCTTTTTGTGGATCACTAGCGATAAGTTCAACTTTTTCTGTCGTTTCCTCTTGCGCCTTAGTTGTTTGGACACTTGCTTCCTCTAGTTTAAAGTCATTCCCTGTGTTTTTCTTGTTAAAGAACAGGAAGAAACAAACCGTACCAAGAAACACTAAACCAATTAAGCCAAGTAGTATTTTTTTAGTTAAACTGTTCATAGTTATTCTCCTACTTTATGATGGTTAAAATCTTCTTTGTTCTCGTTAGTGCTATAGCCCCCTTTGTCGTCTCGGACTGTATTTCCTTGCAGTAGGTCAATTATTTTTTTATAGTATGTATTCATATCAGAATACCCCTGCAAAGCCCCTGTATAAGTACAAGCAAGGATTTTACCTTCTTTATTTGTCTTAACAATGTAGTTAAGTAAGGCAAAGTCTCGCTTGTCGTTCGTGACTGGAACTAACACCTGAAAGTATCGGTTAGAGCTTGTAGAACCACTCATAACTGACACCATAACAGGACTTGCTAGAGCTGTAGTTGATTGTGTTTCTTTTCCCCAAGAATGAGAAGCCAAAAGATTATAGATATTTTGTTGCACGCTTAAATCTGTGTCAGCTCCACCTTCATTTTTCTTAGCTTCACTTTCACTTTTCTTAGTATTATCTTCATCAGCAGGCTTTTCTGAGTTCACACTAGAAGCTAGATAAGGCTTCAAACTCTTGAAGGCTGTATCTACCTTCGTGTCATAACGAATACCAATAAGCGTTTTAAAGAAATTATTAAGCTCCGTGTCTGCGTTCAACTTCGTAAAGTTCAATGCAAAGTCCGTTTCATTACCATTCTTATCTTTCTCTTGCTCTACTTGAATATCTGCTAGTTGACCTTGAACTACTTTCAGCTCGTTGTTTTCGATATTCCCAATCTGCGTTGGCAAATCCTGAGTAGAGAATAGCTTACCTACTTCATCAGTCGTGTAAGCCTGCGTTACCGTTACCTTTTTAGAGAAGAACACACCACCTAAAATAAATGCTACGATTACAGGGATAATCGTTACTAGCGTAATCTTCTTCCAATCGGACGCTTTTACTAAGTCCTCTAGGTCGTCTAACCATATTCCAAATTTTTCAAACATTTCTTACTTACCCTTCATCTGGACTATCCCAAAACACTAAACCGTCAATCTCAATATCGCCTTCATTATGAAAAATATCACTTCTAGGGAGCTTTTCTAACCAACTCATAAATTCTTCACTCCCAACAGCTCCACCTCTCATGATGTTTTCTTCTGGCATATTCACAAGATCAACTTCTAGGTTTTTGTATAAATCTGGGCGCAATACTATTTTGTCCTCAATTTTGCGCCACTCCAACAACGATATAAACACATAACGGTTTTTGTCATCACTCTTGCGTTGCAAATTTTCTACTAACCGTTCTACTCGTTGTTTTTCGTACTTGTTCAACCGTCTTAAATTCAAACGGACAAAAATATAATTCTGAGCCATTTTTATTCTACACTCGCACTTTCTTTCCGTTCAATATAGGTCAAAACAGAAGCATAGTCAAAGACTGCAATTTTTTCTTCGTTCTCTCCTGTCTTAACTACTCCCCAAAGATTACCGTCTCCATCTAAGCGATAAACACGCATAATTGCTCCGTCAGATAGGTTGAATACCCCACCTAACGTATCATCTTTGTTGATATACAAGCCATTCTTCACTAGAGCATTTCTGAGCGCTTGATAATCTTCTTTGCTAAGATTGCCTTTTTCTTCCTTCTGAGCTTTCAAGCTCTCTGGAACTTCTGCGTTGTTATTTACGGTTGCTACCTGCTTTGAACACGCTACACCTACCACACAAAAAGTTAGTAGGAAGCCAATACTAATAGCCTTTCGTAGCAATCCATGTTTTGAATAGTTGTTCTGCTTTGTTGTCATCATAGTAGGTTTCCTTCAAGTACAAGTGAGCCTGTTCTGATTTTGCTACACTTGTCATCATTTCTTCAATATCATTGCTGATACGTTGCAAGCATTGATTGAGATATTGAGCAAGAGTGAGCGTATCTTCTGGCGTTGTTACCTTACGCCCTGCCCACTTGTCATAGGTAAAGTCTGGGGTTAAAGCAAACTTCCAAGTGTCGGTTGCTGTAATGTTGTTTTCACGCAACAGCGTTTCATATCGCTTGTAGCTCTTGTAGTATTCCTTCAATTCCTCTGACTGTTCAAAATCTTCCTCTGAGTAGATAGGGAAATTGTAGTATTCTGTCGTATAGACAATATGTTCTAACCCCTTAATATCATTCTCTACTAAGTGTTTTTCGTCAGGAACGATTAGGAAGCCCCAATCCGTAATATCATAAATAACTGGTCGGACGTAATCTCCCCAATCCACGTTATCTTCTGGATCAACTACTGGAACACTCTCAATCATATAGTCGTTCTTCAATCCGTCAAGGCGTTTTTTCCATTCCAAAACTTGCTCGTCATACCAATCCGTTAGAAGCTCTGCGTAGAACGTTCCACCTTCTTCCTCGTCTTTTTCTAAGGCGTAGTTCTCTGCTGATTCAATCGCTTCATAGATAGTAAGCGTAGCATAGTCTTTTCCTAAGAACTTACGGTATTCTGCCAAAAAGTTATTGTAAGAAGCAATGACGTGTTCTAGCAAATCCTTGTTGTTCTCAACAATAAATAGAAATTCCTCTTTAATTTGTTCTTCTGTTTTAGCCATGTTTATTATTCTCTCTTTCTAGTATTTTGTATCGTTTGCTATTTTATTGATGTTTTCATCTAAAATTTCAATGCCATTATCTGTATGATAGCCTAGACGCAACACCTCTCCTGTTTCACGATTGTAAGCAGTAGGTACTTTGTCAATATCTGGAAAATGTTTTACATATTCCCCACCAAAATCACTTGTCACGTCCACATAGACTATTGCTGTTTGCGCTCTACCTGTGAGGCTTTGTAATTTTGGAACTGTTGCCTGACACGCTTCACACGTTGGGTTCATAAATACTATGTATGAGCTACCCTCGATTGCAGACTTATCTTTATCTGATACAGAAAAGACAAAGTTAGGATTGCTTTGATCCAATACCCTAAAGCCATCTGCACCCATATAGCCTATGTAGGTTCTAGTAAACAGGCTAAAGCCTAACCAAACAACCGTTGTAATTAGCCCTACACCGAACACAACCCACTTCCAAGCATTTTTAAAATTAAATAGAACAGGTATCAATCCAACCGTAAAAGGCAAAATCATAAATCCCAATACATGATAATAATGCTTAAATGAATACCCTAACTGGAAGGGAAGAAGGAGCAATACAGCTATCAAGACAACTTTCAGTACGAAAAATAACCACTCCTGCAAATTAAACTCTGAAAAATTCAACTTCATTAGTTGCTCCCTTCTTTCTTCTCAGTCTGTGCTTCGCTTGAATCAGATTTCTGTTTATCATCTTTCTTTGAAGAATCATCAGATTTTTTCGTTTGTTCATCTTTCTTCTCAGGTTTATTTAATTTTGCTTTTGAGTTTTCAATAAACTTTTGTACCCACTCGTCATCATAGACAACCTTTTCCCCTTTAGCGTCAAAGACGGTCAAAGAGCCTGTTGACTGGTCGTACTTCTGAATGAAGTATCTCTTGTTCTCAAACGTGAAATAACCTGTAAGACCTGTCTTATCATTCTGCTTGATCGTGTCAAAAGCTGTAGTAAGAGCATTGACATTATTTTCAAACTCTACACTAGATAAGCCTGCTCCTTTTTCTTCTTTCTTAGGAGCTTCTTCCATGATTTTTGCGACTTCCTGTTCAGCAAGACTAGTATTCTTACTGTTAGTATTAACTTGCCAAAAAGCCAAACCACCAATCGCAAGTACGGTAGGAATACCAACTACGATATACTTCAAAATACCACTTTTCTTCCGTTTTTCCACTTCTTCTTCCTCGTCCAAATCAACTTCTACGTCAGTTTCATCTTCGTTATCATCTTCATCTGAAATATCAGCCTCAGTATCTTCTAATTCTTCTTCAATTTCAGGCTCAGGCTCTACATAGGTTACTGGCTCTATCGGTTTAGTTGCTACTGGTTGTTCCTTAACTTCTTCAACCTCAACTACTTCCTCACTTACAATCGGTTCTGTAGCTTCTACTGGTTCTTCGATAGGTTTTTGAACTTCCTCTTTTGGTTTTGGAGAAGCAAGTCTCATTCTTTTTCTTGGAGCGACTGCCTGTGGTGTCCGTTCAGTATGCTGTGGAGCAATGATAGTAGAATTGCCCTCAGTAGGCTCATTCTTTTCTTCTTTCTCCTCAACTGGTTCAACTTGTTCCTGTTCTGGTTCTCCCTGCAAACTTTTGTATAACTCCAAAAATTTTTCCTGACCGTTGTTCTTAACATAAAGGTCAATCACTAGTCCTACAAGTATATTGTAAAGCTCAGTTTGTTCTTTTTGTCTTTCCTTTATACTCATACGTCAGGACTTTTGTAATTTCAGAATCACTTACCTGACCGTCTTGTAAAAATCGCAACATAGCTTTTAATCGTTGTTGCCCCAAAGCAGGTTGATTATTTATTTCTTCCTGCAATGCTTCATACTTACTAATCATTTATTCTCCTCTCTATCAATCTACAATTTCAATCTTATTATCTGTGCTTAGTCTGTAGCCACCTAACTTAATAGACGATACTGTAATTGTTAATTGTGAGCGAACGTGAGTTACTTTTTCAATCTCCATATCGTCCATAGTCACTTTATACCCACTTTTCATAGAATCAACTGGCAAGCCTCTGCCATTTGAACCAATCAAGTGAACAAACACTAGTTCTTCCTCGTTAGAAGAACCAACCTTCACGTTTTGTAAAATAATTCTGATCTCGTCTGATGACTTTTCATAAGCGCATACTGTTTCAAACTCAGCTTCTTCAAATATCAAGTCTTGGTTAATTCCTCTAAAGAACATTAGACCTTGTATTTTTTCTGCTTCAATAGCTACCATCTAATCTCTCCCACTATAAAATTCTTTCAGGTTTTCTTGCTCTCTATCAATCAAGGCAAGCCCACCTGTATAGACAAACAGTTTCTCATAAGAGACAACTTTGACGTATGAATCCTCAAAGTCAAACTCTACATAAGGGTTTTCTGAACGCATAACTTGACCTGCCTGCACCTCACGGTTTGAAGGCGTATCAAGATACAAACGAAATAGTCTGCCTGTATTATTTGCGACATTGCCATCTTGATATTTTGGATAGATTGTATTATCTTCCTCAATCTCTACCAATAGTTTTAATGGCTTAGTGCTTAACACTTCTACCATCTTTAGTTTTTTATCAGCAAAAAATCCTTCAATATCAAACGTCTTATAGCGTTCAAAGTTCGTATAGTTCCTCGTTTTCTCATAGGTAGGAACGTGCTTTATTGACTTTCTTACTTCCACTTTCTTCTTCCTTCTTTCGTTGCGCTTCGATTTCTAAATCGTTTATATAATCTAAGAGTTGAATCATCTTAGCAATGCTAAAGTGAAATTCATTCTCTCCTGTATAAAGCTGTCTAATACTGTTAGTTGCAATAGCCGAACCAACTTCATCTGTCTCTCTTAACTCTTTTCTCCATTTGAAAAAGAACTGCTTATCACGGTCAAATATTTTTCGTAATTTCTTCTCAAAGTATTTGCCCTTCTTATGTTTATCTAAAATTTTGCAGAGTTGCAGAATAACTGTACCTCGCAATTTAAAGAACTTCTCTTTATCTCTTGTATAGAAGATTTTAGAGGTCGTTCCGATTTTCATTCCACTTACTACAAAGTCTTTAGGAGCAAGTTTCTTTTCTTTAACAAACTGCATAATTTCATCTGTTAGTGCAATATACTCTTTTTCGATTATTCTATGTTTTTGCAAGTTTGTCTCCTCTTTGTTATTTTTATATAATCTATAATACCATTATTATTTTCATCTACAACTATATAAATAAAGGATTTTATAAATTTAAAAAGTTTAAAGTTTTTCACTTTTCTATTGACATGAGTTTTTCATTGTGATATTATTAATTGTGTTAGTGATTATATTTTTTGTGTTTGATGATTATTTTTAATATATCTCAACACAAAAAGATAAACACAATCTATATCATTTAAGGAGAATATTATGAAAGTTGTAACTATTACTTCCCTCAAAGGGGAGTTGGTAAATCGACTATCGCAACATTATTGGCTGATTACCTAGCTTATCATGGACGTGTTTTACTAATTGACGCAAACCGTCAGGGAGACACTACTAAGCGCTTTGTCTATCAGGAAAACGAAAAAGGAGAAATTGTTAATATTTCTTCTGAGGAAAACCTTTTTGAAAATATCTTTCGTAAAAAGGCTGTTGTTCCTTTGACAGTTAAAGATAACCTTGACCTACTCGTAGCTACTAAGAGCTTGAAAGAGGTTGAAGATCATATCGAACATAAAGAACGCAAAAGCCCACTAATCTTTAAACGTTGGCTTAAACGAACAAAACTAAGTGACTACTACGATTATGTAGTGATTGACACTCACAACAGCGAAGGTATCTTACTTGATAGCTTCTACCTAGCTAGTGACTTGTTAATTGCTGTTGCAGGTTCAGGGCGTGATGAAATGGACGGTGCTATCGGAGTATATAACCGTGCAGAAGCCCTTAAAAATGATGATAACCTCGTTAATGATGATGACGAGCCTATTATGAAGGCTAAAATCGTCTTTGTAGGGAACTTACTTAAATCTGGTGGTGGTTCTCATGGTATTACTGCTACAAATGAATACCTAGAGCAGACCAAAGATAACGAGTTATTCATTGCTAATATCTGGGAGCGCAACATTTTCCGTGACGCAAGTTTGGAAAACAAAACTATCTTTGATATTATGAAGCGCTCTAAGTATCGTGATAAAAGTTTTGAAAAATACTTTAGCAAACTACAAGAAAGTCTTGAAACAATTAAAGGTGCTATTGACGTAGCATAAACATAAATTAAACATAAATTAAAACATATTTTTGATTATCATTTTGTGTTGGAGTATTATTTTTACAATCACTCTAACACGATAGAATAATCACAAAACACTATTTTATAATTTAAAAAAATTAAGAAAGAGGAAATTAAAATGACATTTGACTTACCAACTAAACAACCTACTAAAACAACTAAGAAAGTTGTCTTGGACGCTATTGACACAGAGGAACAAACTCCTGTTGAAGTTCCTGAAAAGAAAGTTGCTAAGAAGCCTGCTAAAAAGAAAGCAGAAGCAAAGAAAGAACCTGTTGTAGAAGCTACAGAACAAACTAACACTTTCTTCCGTAAGCTCCAAATCACAGAACCGAAAGCAGAAAAACTTTCTACCAACATTTCAGACGCAAACTTGCGCAAACTAGAGCGCCCTTAGTTGAAAAAGGTTGCCAAAACAAGTCTAAAGCTGTTGGAGCAATCCTTGACGCTTTTGACGTAGAAAAAGCGATTGAAGAACCTACATTCTTTGTGAAGAATACCATTACGAGTGATTCACGCCACAATCGCCTAAATATTTCCATGACACCTTCTCAACGTGAGAAGCTAATGCGTGTAGCTCATGCAGGACTTGGGAATATTGCCCTTGCGTTCTCATGTATCTTAAACTCATTTGATGTAGAAGAAGCCTTGAAGAATATGGAAGAATAAGCTAGATTATTTTCTAGCTTATTTTTATTATTTTTGTGTTTTTGAACCCCATTTTATGTGTTTATGTATTATCTTTTGTTTTAAGAAATTAAAAACGTGTTGTGAAACACGCTTTTTATTTCCTGAAATAATCTTTCCCTGTTGTTGGATCGAAGTCTATTTTCAGTTCTTTCAAATATTTCTTAACTGTGTATTCTTGTACTTTGAGTACCATAGCGATTTGAGGAACGCTTTTCAGACTACCTTTCTTAACACCTGCAACTAGAGCTGTCATACGGTCAGACTTAGCCATAGAAGATGACAGGCTCATGTTTGATTGAGCGTTTCTTAAACCTGTTCCTCTTGTTGCTTCTCTTGAATACTCAGCGATTTCTTTGTCAGACATGACCTTGCGCTCACTCTTTCTGGTGATGACGCTTGGATCATACGTTGTCACTACCTCGCCTGTATTTGTACTACTCTTTTTACTAAAAATCATTAGGATTGTAACCCATTTTTGAACTCCTTACTTTGTTTGAGAATATTTTTACCACTTTTTAATTTTTCAAGATTATTTTTCTTAAAAAGCTGATTTTCTAAAGGAGTTATGGTAAAATAGTAGTGAATAATAATTTATTTTAATGAACAAAGGAGCAACATGGAAACAGAATACATTGAAAAATTGATTGAGTTTGCTTGTAACCGTATCATAAATGACCTGAAAGAAGGGAAACTTACTGCCTACTTTGTAGCGCAACAAATCGGTGTTACTAGTAAGTCCGTCTACACTTAGTAGAGAACGGTTGGGAGCAAGCACGATACAGTACGATTACTGGCTTAATTGAGTTTTACGAAAAACACTATGGAGTTATCAGTCTCCCTAAAACTGATGAAGATTACAAACTATAAGGAGTACCTATGAGTTCCAAAAGTTCAAAGAAAAAGAAAAAGAAGAAACTGCAAAGGTATTATAAGAACGGTAAGAACGTTTATCCTTACGCAGAGGCTTCTAGGGTTTTATGGAGTATAGGATTTTTCGTTGCAATCTTTGTAGGCTTAATTGTAGCAACACAAACTATCATGTTCCTGTTGCAAAAACTAGCCTTAAAGGTTCAGGGGGTAGTAGGATTTAATAGCAAGCTAGGTAAAAACCTAGATAACTTTATCTACATAAAACTACCTTTAAGTGGGATTTTAACAGTTTTAGTGGTTTTACTCCTCTTTATCGCTATTGCCTATCTAGTAACGATTGCTTTTCGACACCATGAAGGGGGAGTTGCAACCATTCAAAGATGATATGTTGGCTAGAACTATGCGTAGGGAAGTTATCAAAAACCTAGAGATAAACGTACTGGACTATGACGACAAAGGCAAGGTTAAGAACTCAAAGCAGGATATAAAGGCTAGAGATATATTAAGACGTATGGCTATTGAAGTTCATACTCGTAAAGAAGTAAATGGCAGTGATTTTCTTTCAATCGCAACCGTCAAGATCGAACGCCCCAAAAACAAGGCTATTCGTAAGGTGCTTGAAGGTACGTTCTTTAAGGACTTACCTAGTGAGTTGACTTTCGTAACAGGGGAGCTATTTGCCTTCTCAGAACGCCTGACTGAAAAAGAGTTCTATTTCTTTGAAGCAAAAGCTATCGTAACCGAAGAATACGTCTATAAGATTGAGGAAGCGCAAAAGAAACTACAAGAAGCTCTTGGCAATGGCAAGAAGTCTGATGGTTCTGATGAAGTTGAAATTATTGATACAGGTATCTTTACCGAAGAAAAAGCCTCTTGGGATATTGAGGTTCTACATGATAAGAAGCTACAAGAAAAGATTGAAGAACAAACCAAACTTGCAAATGAAGAAGTCGCAAACCTCTATCTATCACTTGAAACCTTTATCAGTTCTAACGAAAAAGTCAACTTGCAATTTGTTAGTATGAGGGCAACAAACTCTAACGCTCAATTTACTTACACGAAGCCAAAAGGTGTAAATAATATGGGTACGGAGCTGATGAAGGAAAACTTGGAAAGTGACTTGGGTAAACAGGATATAAACATTACCCTAAGAGCAGGTCAGATTATCATTCAAATTCCACTTGATAACAAGATTACTGCTGACGCTTATACCAACTATAAGAAAGCCTTTATTGGCAAAGAAAAACTACCACCATTGCAAGCCTTGGTTGGGGTTGATACAGAAGGTCTGCCACGAACTTATGACCTTGCGACAGCGCCTCATATCCTAACAGCAGGTACAACTGGTTCTGGTAAGTCCGTTGGTATCAACATGATTTACTTGTCTATCATCTTACACAATAGCCCTGATGACGTTAAGTTTATCATCATTGATCCGAAGAAAACTGAGTTTACTCCTTACAAGCGAAGCCCTTATCTCTATACAGACGTTATCACGGACATGGACGGTGCTAAAAATGCCTTTAATGCTGTTGTAACTGAAATGGAACGTAGAAATAGCTTGTTTGAAAATATAGGAGTTCGTAACCTACAGACTTACAACCAGAAGGTATCTCCTGACAAGAGAGAGCCTTATCTTATCCTGATTGCAGACGAGGTAGCAGACCTTATCATGACTAACGGAGACGAGGTTGAAGATTCAATGCAACGTCTAGGTCAAAAAGCCCGTTCAGCAGGTATCTTGATCCATATTGCAACCCAAACGCCACGAGCTGACATTATCAAGGGTAAAATTAAGGCTAACTTGCCTTCTCAGATTGTCTATAAGGTTGCTAACAGCATTGAAAGTGATATTGCGATTGGAGAATCAGGAGCAGAACGCTTGCTTGGTAAAGGAGACACTTACGTTAAGTGGTCGGATAACCCTAGCCTTGTCCGTGTTCAAGGGGTATTCCTGACAGATGAAAACATCAATGACATTATTGATTCCACAATTCAAAAATATCCTGATGAACGTTACTACAACGAGCGTGTACCTATGGACGCTTTTGAAGAAGGGTTTATCAAGCCTAAAGACCTTGGAGATATTTCAAAAGGTGGGGTTTATCGTTATGCTATTAAACACCAAAATAGCTCTGTTATAGACGAGGACATGGACGAGCAGGACGTAGTTACCCCTAGCCCTGTCAAAGAAAAACCAAAGGGAACACCTGCTATTGCTTCTGCTCAACCTTACGAGATTAAGAGCGTTCACAAAGAAACCTTTGATGAGTACAGGAAGCGTTATGAAGAAAAGAACGCCCAAACTGCCCTAGAACTAGATGATATACTAGACACTAGAAACGCAAAATGGAAGCCCTTGTTAAGCAAATGGAACTTGACAGAGAAAAAGAGCAGAAACAGGAACAGGATAAACCAAAGCTAGACCACGAAGTAGAAGAAGCGATTGAGGAGCGTATTCCAAATACTGTTCCTGAACCTGCAACACCTGTTGACAAAGAAGCTATTGCTAATGAACTCTATCCTGATGAACCTACTCCTACCGAAGAAGTGAAGAAGGACAACTCAATCCTTCCAAAGCCAATTCCTAAAGATTGGAACTTTAGAAAAACTGGAAATAAAGGAAAAATGTAGGGTTTCACATGAAACATAGGAGAATTAAGAAAGTATGAATAGACTAAAATTACTTTGGTTGAGGGTTGACCTTTGGTTCAACCCCTACAAGTACAACGAGGAAGGGATAAAAGCCCTCTATGCTCATAATAACCCTAAAGAGAAAGTTAAAGGACTTAGCAAGCAACAAGTAGTAGATAGCAACATGATTGCTCTTAATATCACTACTGTTGATAGTCCTATTGAACTTGCTGTAGGTATTAAAGAACTTGAAAGCAGACCTTTTGATAATGGTATCTACTACCACGATAACCATTACCATCAATACTTAATTAAGTATGACAAGGGTTCTGGCAAGAGATACCAAGCACGCAACGGTAACAAGCGCAGTCGCTACAAGAAATACCTGAAAATCTATCCTAAAAACGTAGCACGCTATGACCTTACTCATATCAATTCTATTGGATTCCACGGAGACGAAACCTTCTGTATTGGTTTTGACAGCAAACTCAACCAAGAGGACATGAATAGGTTTGAGGAAAAGGTGCGTGCTGTCAATAATAAACAGCCTATTTACTGGTTTACAGATATTCAACTACAGGAAGATTATTCTGCTGTCTGGGTAGCAACTATTGTTTCCCTTGGACGGAACAATCCTACTCCAAGAAACCTTCCATGATCGCTCTAATTTCCATTGGGAGATTGATGGAAGCGTAAGTAAGATAACAATTTTTAAGAAAGGAAATTTTAAAATGGTATTTTCATTTTTAACTAAACAAAACAAACATTCTGAGGGAAATATTTTGAAGGAAGTTTTCCGTGATAAAATCAATATCCCTACTCTTGAAATGTTGGTAGGCTTAAATGACGAAGGAAAACCTGTCACTTATGACCTAGCAACAGCACCACACCTTTTAACAGCAGGTACAACTGGTTCAGGAGCGCAAAAGAGTATAAATACAATGTATCTATCCTTGATGGAACATAACAACCCTGACGACTTAAAACTGATTATCATTGATAATTTTGGTACTGAGTTTAACTCTTACAACAAAAGTCCATTTATGTTGACAGACGTTATAACTGACTTACAGAAATCACTTGGAGCTTTTCGTTTCCTTGTTCAAGAAATGGAAGTTAGAGAAAAACTATTAGATCAGTTCCATGCTCGTAACCTTGAAACGTATAACAGCAAAGTTCCTGATATTATGAAAAGACCTCGTATAGTGTTTTATGTTGATGAAATAGCTATTTTGATGTATCGTTACGGTGACGAAATAGAGGATATTATGTCACGTTTAGGAGCAAAAGCACGTTCAGTAGGTATTACAATTCACATCAACACTCGCTTCCCAAATAAAGATATTATTAAAGGGAGAGTTAAATGTAACTTGGATTCTAAAATTGCTTACAAACTCAGTTCAAAAATTGAAAGCGATATTGTTTTAGGAGAACTTGGAGCAGAGACATTACTTGGGAAGGGAGATTCTTATGTTAGATGGTCGGATTACGCTAATCTTGTTCATGTTAAAGGGATTTATCTAAGTGATGAAGAAACAAACTCATTTATTGATTCTATCGTCAATAAATTTCCTGATGAAAAATACTATAATCGTATTGAATTTTAAGGTAGGATAATGCAGGAAAGCTACGACAAAAAGCCAATGTTTTCTGTAAGGTTCGTATGCTTAATGGCAAGCGCCTTACTTATCAATTTCCTAATGACCTGAGAAAAGCTATGCTACAGTCTTATCACGAAGGGAGCTTGAAAGAAATCCTAGACGGAGCTTTAATTAACGTTCCTACGACCAAGTACAATAAAAAGGTCAAGCAGTCCTGCACTTAGGACAGATAACGCAAGTTTTTCATAGCAACTCATAAGAGTAGATGGCGAACCAGAGGGCAATTCCTGACAAGTGATAACTGGCAGGGAGACCTTGATAAAGCAGATATTCGATTCTTACTACACGACCACTCTTTCCTGAATAAAGTCAGAATTCGTCTGGATTTGTTCAAATGGAGAAGTCGCTTTATAAATAAAAAGGCATATTATAGATTATTTAATATGCCTTTTTCTTTTATACTACTTTATCTTATCTAGGTTTTTGTGTTATAATGATTGTAAATAAATTGAAAGGAGTTCGCTATATGTTGGATTTTGTTTACAATCGTAATAAAATTACAGAGGTTATGGCAGAGGACGCTCTAGCAACTATGGAATTGCTAGAAAAGGTCAAAGGCAGATACAAAGCACCTCGGCTCATTCGCAGGAGACGGTTTGTTTATCCCACCACCTGCAACTAGCTATGTTATCAACAAAGCTCTTGCAGTTTTGAACATGGATCAAAAAGACCTTATCAAAAAAATGCAGATGGATTGGATTCTGTTTCTAACTCAGCAAAAAGAAGTCAAAGAAAGTATCCGTCTTATCACTACGGATTCTGATGACGTAGCCCTTGTCTCAGAAGAAGTATTTGTAGTCATCTTTGACTACCTAACTGACGCAGTTCAGGCGTTTGCTGAAAGTCTCGAAGATTTCGGACAAGAAAATAACAAAGAATAGAAAGAACTTTCGCTATTAGTAACTATCAGTAAAAACAACTATTTCTGAAAAAGAAGTAGTTGTTTTTAATACCCTCTAATTTGCCCCTAAAATCCTGTCTGTCCCTTTTTAAGAAAAAGTGGTACATTTTATCGACCATACAAAAATCCCTCTCTGGAGCAAATGAGGGGCAAATAAAAGCGAACCTAGATGAACAACAACGATTTTTAGAATAGGAGCGCTTTTTATTATTTTACTGTACGAATACTATTATACCATAAAAACCCTTTGAAATAAAGGGTTTTTGACGTTTTTCTAATAATATTTTTGAGTTTTTACCACGTCATGAACAAGCTGTATCAATTCGTGGTAGGCTTCTGCATTTTCTTCTTTGGCATTAGATAGCTTCTGTATGGTGCTTTTCTACCTCTCGACTTAATAAATATAACTGTCCTAGTTCATTGAGAATACTCTTGTCTCCTTCTTCTCGGATTGCTTCAAGCCTATTCTTTTCTTTCTCAACGACTTTTTTATAGTTGCTTAGAATTTCTAAACATTGAGTATGAGTTTTTGTGATTGCAAAATCTCCACCATTGACATAGCTTTGATACTCCCCAAGCCCAAATCGTCCTTCGGTCAATTCCTTACCTAAATCTCTAACGTATGAACTGTGTGTACGAACGATTATAAAGGCATTGTCTATATCTGAAAGTTCCTGAGTATATCTTTCATGTTCTGTTCTAAAATCTTTATCGTAACTTTTTGAAGATACGTCAAATTCTAAAATGTGGGATAGGTGGGTTGAAGCGAAACTTAACTGACCATCTGCTAAAAAGTATTTTAGATATAGCCATTCTAATTGGTTCTTTGTATTCTTCTGGGAAAGGCACTCTCTCAAATCCAAAAACGTCCTCTCCTCTAAAATATACTTTTCTAAATCTAGTAAAGAAGGTAAAACGTATGTGGAAAAGTAATTTTTTACTTCAAAGATTTCTAAAAACGCAATTCTAAGTTGGATCGTGCTTGATTTTTTTAATTCGTCTCTTAGGTTCTCTAAAAGCGTCTCATTGTGTCTGATATTTGCTTGATTACTTACTGCAACCTTGATTAAGTTTGTAAATAATCACGAAAAGCACGAAAGTCTGAGCTGTCGTTTATGGTTTTACTTTTTGCCATCAAGACAACCATCAAGTCATTGCCCCCAAATGCTTCACTTGTTAGGTCAAGGTTTTTCCATTGACTGTTCAACTCTTGACTTTGACTTTCTGTTAGTACGTTTTCTAAGGTTGCTTTTGCTGTATCTAGTTTAGCTGTACGTTCAAAATAATAAGCACTATTTTGAAAGACTTTGTTTGTTTCATTTTGAAGCCTTTGAGTATATTCTGTCTGAATTTCTGTCAACATATTAGACTATCCCCTGTTCTAGCAACTCTTTACTTGCTACAGTTAGATTACTCTTTAGGGCTGTTAAATTGTTCATGTAGGGATAAGGACATTTTTCTGCCATTTCAAGAATACTATTGAGCTGATGAACTAACAAATTGATTGTCTCAATCCCTTTATCAAATTTGCTGTCATTCTTTTCCTCACGTTCTGCTTCTAGGCGTTGAAGCTCTTTCTTAGCTGAATGAAGGAGTGGTTCTAGCTCTTTCGCTTGGTTTCTGTATGATACCATTACCTCGTCATAATTTGCACTTACAAGTGTTCCTGCAAAGTCATAGACACTACATTCTCCGTCTAAAAGGCGTTTGATACGTTCACAAAGACCTTGAATATCTGAACATACAGTCAAACTAGTTTGTCTTACCCCTTGGATAGTTGAATTAGCATTGCTATAGGCTACAAAGAATACGTCAGAGTAAATATCCTTTTGTAAATCATCTTCTGATGGAGTGTTTTTTGAAGCAGTTACAGCAATAACCATATCGTTATAGACACCACTCAATCCCTCAGAAATAGTCCCTACAGCAGGACGGTATTTTTCAGGTAGGTTTGAAGGTGCATGATTGAAGCTCTCTTGGATTTTAACAATCTCCCCTTCCAAATTTAAAAATGGATTGATGATCTGGTTATTTAAAACCTCGTATGTACTATGTAGTGTTTGAAGGTGTTTCATACAATTTGCAACAGCTTCTGAATTGTAGATATGTTTAATCGTATCATTTACAAGCTCGAAATTTTCATTGAAATTAGAGCGTAGGTTATAAAGTCTATCAAGTGTATCTAAGTATTGCAGACGGAAAGCTAAGTAGTCAGCATTGTCTCGTATGTACCAGAGTTTATTATTCAGTTCACTCATAATGTCAGAGTTATCTGTATAAAGCGAAACAGATTTCCAACTCATATCTAATTCGTCTGCAAGTTCATCTTTCCCTTCATCACGCAATATCCAAATAAATTTGTCAGGATATACGCAGGTTTCAAAATGGTATTTATCATCTACAACATTAGAGATTTTCTGTAAGACTACTGCAACGTCTGAAATAAAGTCACTTTGTTTTTCACTTAACATGGTTTTATACCTCGTTTTTCTATTTTTATATTTCTAGTATAGCTCATGTTTTTATTTTTTTGTGAACAGGCTCATAAAAAAAGACTGTTTTACATTTTTTTCTTGAAAGTGGAGTAAAAATAAAATTGTTTTTGAAAAAGGGGGAGCTTTTATTTATTTACTCTCTCTCAATAATAATAATAATATATATATAGGAGCGATTTTGACACCCCCTAAAAGCGCATGGTTGAGCGATTCTATTTTTATTGCACAACCGAAATACAGGGTTTGCACAACTGAAATACAGGGTTTGCACAACCGAAAATACAGGGTTTACACAACCGAAATACAGGGTTTGCTACAACCGAAATACAGGGTTTGAGATAAAGGCGAAAATTTCAATTTTTTTGGTTTGCACAACCGAAATACAGGGTTTTTACCTTTTTCTAACAACTAAAATATAAAAAGTTGTGGAATGCAACTTAAAACCTCTCAAAAAAGTTCATGAAAGCTATCCGTTGAGCTGTTTTTAAACAACACAACTAATAGTAAAAAAATAGTTGTGTTATTTTTAAAGATATAGTATAATAACAAATAGTTAAAAAAAGAAAAAGGAAATTATTATGAAAAATAGTGAGTTAGTTGAAGTAGAGAACCCCTCTACTGTACTTGATTTAATTGATAAAGAGAGAAATATACTTGCCAAGAGCCAAATTTTAAAATTGTCTAATCTGGCAAATAAAATGACAACTACGCAAAATGCTATTTTTTCATTGGCTTTAAGAAATGTAAAAAAATCGAAGGAATAGTGCTATTACAGAAGTTCCAGTAGCAGATATAGTAGAACTACTCCCAAATTCGACTTATGCTCATTTTGATAAAAGAATTATTGCTAAAGATAAAGGCGTTATCCTAGAAAACCACATTGACTTAATTGACGAAAAATTCTTTAACAACGATCCAAACGGACAAGCAAAGTCAATAAACATTTTCAGTTATTTTTATTACAAGCGAGGGAAATTTATTGGGGTATTTAATACCACTCCTGACCTTGAAGGTCATACACCTTTACTTGATATTTTAAAATCTCAGAAGCCAATCCATTAGTTTATAATTTACAAACTTTTTCTAAGTTATCAATTTCAGGACAAGTATTGTATGAGGAACTATTGATATTAAGTAATCAAGGTGTAAGGTCTGTTAAATATAGCTTAGATGAATTAAAACAGTTGTTTAGAGTGAATGGTGCTTCTATGAACCAATTTTACACTATTAACCAGAAACACCTAAAAATGCTGTTGCTGAAATTAACGAAAAGACAGATATAAACCTAGTAGTTAAGCAAATAAAAGAAGGACGTGCAGTTATTGGCGTTGAATTGGTCTGGTCTGTTGATAAGATTAAGTTACAAGCAACTGATAAGCAACGTAAGGCACTAGATGAATTATACGTCCAACTTGAAAAACTAGAACCTACCACAAAAGAAGATTTATCTTTATTACGCAGACTTGAAAACCCTCACCTGATAAGCAAACAGGAAGCGCAAGGACTTATCTCTAAAGCTATTGGACGAGTAGAAATTTTATCTATCGAACAGCAACCTGCACTATCGACTGAACCAGAGAAAAAGTTGGTTGCTGATGTTGAGAAAGTAAAAGAGTTGTTTCCTAAAGCAGAGAAAAGACAACTTAATCTAGTTGCAACAACTATGCAGGACTTTCCAGAGGAAGAACAGGACGCTATCTTAGAGTATGCTTTGTTTTTAGGTAAACACAATAACGCTAGAAGTGTGAAATATATCCTACACCTTCTTAATGGTTGGGTTATTGAAGGGATAGAAACAAAAGCGCAAGCAGTTGCCCTTCACGACCAAAACTACGGAGAACCCCTAGAAGATGTTTCTGAGGTTGAAATTTCAGATGATTTTAGAAGCGCTATGGACTTATGGAAGGACTAAGCAATGAAAATTCTAGCTATTGATCCATCTTCAAATTTTTACGAAACGTCCACAACAGGTATCATCTTACTAGACAATGAGGTTGAAATAAGCCATTGGCTAGTAGGATATGGACGTGACAATTTCAAGGCTTGGTATGATGAAATAGGCAAGAACCTTGACTATGACGTAGTTGTAACGGAAAAGTTCACGGTCAGAGAGAATAACAAGGCAAGGGATAATACCCCTATCCAGACAATCGAAATGATACAAAAATGCTTCCCTGACACGAAGTTGATTAGTAACAACGAATATAAAACGACTGTTCCTGATGAACTACTAAAACTCTTGAACCTATGGAAGTTCCCTGAGAATGGCAACCACAATGACTTGCGAGCGTCTGCAGGAATTGGCTTGCATTGGGCGATTATGACCGAACAAAGAGAGGTTATACAGGCTATCGGCAAGAGAGTTATACCTGAACAAACATAAAAAGTTAGAGAAAATTCTAGCTTTTTTTCTTTTGTGTGATATAATTCATTTATGAGAATAAAGTCTCATATTAGACTATGAAATAAATAAAAGGAGAATACATGGAAAAACAAGTATTACCACTAAGGGCGTGGTTGGCATGGAAAAAGATTAGTCATAAAGAATTGGCTGAGATTGTTGACGTAGCCCCAAGAACAGTCTCTAAATGGGCGACAGATGGGTTTACCCTACTACCAAAGCACCAACGAAGAATTGCAGAAGCTCTAGGGAGTTGAACTAGAGCAGATTGATTTTAATAATTAAAGAAAGAGGAATAATTTATGGCAAAAGAAAAACAAATGAACCGTTTGATCCAAGCGCTTGGTTAAATCAAGCACCTGCAACCAAGGAAGAAAAAGAGAAAAACGCAAAAGCAGAGCGTGAAGAAAAGAAAAAGAGAGCAACAAGAAAGCTAAAATCCCTAAAAAGAAAAACAAAAAGAGAATGATAACAAATTTAATCTAAAATATGGTATCTTTGTAGGAGCTTGTGTTGTAGCATTGGCAGGCTCAGGAGCTTGGGCTTTTATTTCTCATAATGAGAACACTAAATATAATGCTGAGTTAGTTTCTACTGCTCAATCTGAGGTGCAAAAAGCTAAAGATGAAGCAGAGCAAGAAGAAGAAAAGAAATACAGCCTTACCAAAGAGGAGTATGACAAGAACGTTGATATAATCGCAAAGGGTATCAAGACACTTTCTAAGAAAGACAACGGAGACTGAAAGGTTACTTTACGTCTAATAACAAGTTCTACAAAGTCATCACTTATGACCGTGAAACAGGTCAAATGTACGTTGAAGAAACAGATGACAAGAACAAAGACCAAGAAAACAGTAATGGTAAACCTTTGACACTTAGCAAAGATTGGATCAACACGCTAGTTGTACGCCTTGAAGCACAAAATAATTAAAGGCAGGTGGCATATATGATTGAGTATTTTAAAAACCTATCTAATCGTGCTAAGATTATCTGGTCTATTTCAGTTGTGGGAGTATTTGCTATTGCTGTAGCAACCGTCCTTTGGCTATCTCAAAGACAAGATACAGGAACTAATTTTGAGTTGAAAGAAAGTTCAGGAGTAGTCGCAACTACTACTGAACAATCAACAACTATTGAAAGTTCAGAGAAACCTTCTTCTTACTACAATGACACTCACGCTAGAGCAGTTGAAAAACTAGAAAACCCTTCTAGCGAGATTACAGGAGAGAAGAAGGAAAAGGTAAAAGCAGGTATCGAAAAAGCTATTGCAGGCTTGAAGAAATATCCTGAAAATGTAGGGAAGCGTCCAAGGTGGCTACAGTCCTACTACAAATGATATGGTTCAAGTTATGCACCAAGCTCTTAATGCAGAATATGACGTTAAGATAGATACACTCACTACTACTAAGAGCAACTATGACAATATCTATCAATTTGCAGTTGATATGGTACGCAAGAAAGATAATACTTCTGTTACCGTTGCAGGAAATTATAGTGAGGAATTAGATCAAGTCCAGTTTTCTATTCTTGTAGGAAATATCCAAATTCAAAAACTAGCAGTACGATTATAAAAATATGTTACAACACAAAAATAATCGGAAGGTAGAAAATTTAATGACAAAGCAAAAATGTAAATGTTAGCTATCATCATAAAAGAAAAAGGTCTAAGTACAAAGAGCAAGTCTGCTTTAGTCCTAGGTTTATTTCTAGCAAGTGTCGTTCATGCGTCAGGCGTAATACCAGTCATTAGTGATGGCGTTGTGGCTTATGCTGATGTTCACTACTCTTATGCTCCTGATGACTGTGGTGTAAATCAAGACGCAAAAGCTAAGAGTAAATCTAGTAAAAAAGACAGCTCTAGTTCAAGTAAGGTATCGGCAGAAACATTACAAGATACTGAATGGACGAAAAAAGGAACAAAAGCGTATCAAAACGCCATAGACACGATCAACTTTTGGAAAGAGCAAGGTCTTTCAGGAGTTGAAATTGCAGGTATCATTGGTAATATCGGTGGTGCTGAAAATACAACCTTTACCCTAGACTTAAGAGAAGAAGGTGGGGGAACAGGTGGTGGACTTTATCAGTTTACCCCTTCAAGCAAATACACTAGTTGGAGTGGGTTTGATGGTAAATGGTCTGCACGAAACCAAGGAGAGTTTGTTCTTCACTCAGAACCTCAATCTGTACTAGCGTATATCAACAAAAAGAACACTAGTCCGTCTCAATCGGCAGAGGATTGGGCGAACCTATACGAACGACCAGACGCAGGAGCTTTGGCAAATAGCTTGCAAGCTCGTAAAGACGCTTCTGAAAAAGCCTACAAGGTTTTTGAACTAGATAAAATCGAAGGCGATTCTAAAAAGTCTCTAGTTGGGGTGGTTCAAACGTAAGCTCAGATAAAAAGGTCAAAATCTCAGCAGAAGATGGCAACAAAAAGGGAACGAAGATTGACCTGAAAGTTGCTATCAAGTGGTTTGAGGAGCGTGAAGGTAAAACAACCTATAGCCAAGACGTAGCAAACCGAAAAGGGCCTCTACAATATGACTGTTCTTCTGCTATTTACATGGCTCTAGTTGAGGCAGGAGCAGGGAAAACAGCAGGCGATTATCCAGTCTCAACAGAAACAGAACATGAGTGGCTTCAACAAAATGGCTTTACTAAAGTCTATGAAGGTAAGTGGGCTGATAAAGGAGACGTTAAAGAGGTCAAAAAAGGCGATATTATTATCTGGGGAACAAAAGGACAATCGGCAGGCGATCTAGGGCATACAATGATTATGCTAGATAATGAAACGATTATCCATAGTTCAGGTGGACACAATGGTATTGCAAGAGACAACTATTCTCAATACCGTAACGAAGCAACAGACCATCAGACAGTATATGTATATCGTTACTCAGGTTCAACAAACTTTAACGAAGATGACGTTGAGAAGGTTGAGACAAAATGTAAACCTAAATGTGCTTACAATGACAGTTCAGAACGTGTAAAAGGTACAAATAGCTCAACAGATAGTAGCACTTCTACTTCTGGTATCAAAGATACAGCAACAATGTTGAATGAGTTTGCTAAGAAACATGAACAAGCCTACATTGAAAGTTGGCGTGTAGGTGGGTTCTTGCCTTCTGCTTCTATCATTCAAACCATGATTGAAACTAGCTTTAACGAGAGCGTACCTTCTTTCGGTCAGGCTCATAATATGGGTGGGGTTAAGACCTCTAAACTAGAGGACTTCTCAGAAACTATGAAGCTCTATGGTAAGGACGCTGTTGCCTTCTCAGGTGCAGGAACTACCGTTGGAGATAATACAGGTGGAACTTATACCTACTTCAAGAGTTTTGACGCAGGTATTGTAGGTAAAGCTGAGTTCATGGCACGTCAGACACTCTATGACGGAGCAATCAACAACACGGACGCAAAAGCAGTATTTAAGGCTATTGCTGACGGTGGTTGGGCGACAGATTCAAGCTATCAAGTCTCACTAAACAAAATGTACGACCAGTACGGAGAACAGCTTAAATGGTTGGACGAAAAAGCTATTGCTAAATATGGTAAGACACCATTTAAGAAAGGCTCTATTGCTGAAAGTAAAGACAAGGCAGTTGGGGCTAAGATGGGCGCTCATAGAGGAACAGCAGTATGTGGAGACACTAACAGCAGTTCTGGTGGAGACGGTTGGCAAAAGGCAGGTGGTTCTACAAGCTATACCTCAAATATTTGGTGGAAAAAAGATGAACTTCCTGACGAAATGAAACAGTATGCTCTTGATCCAACAAGTGTTGGCATGAAGTGGCACTCAAAAGAAGGTTGGGAAGGAGCTTCTGCTTATATTTCAAGTGGAATTTACGACCAATGTACCACTTTAGCAAGTGCTTTGTTTGGGGCGTTGTGGGAAAAAGACGGTCAACCTTTAGGTTCGGCTCATGGAATGACTGGTAACGGTGTAGATATGGCGAAACAAGGTGCGTCTCACTTTGGTAAGAGTACAACCAAGACACCCACTAGTGGAGACGTTGTTTCTCTAACTCCTAATCATGTGGCTATTGTCAGTCACGTTTTTGAAAACGGAGATATTCTGATTGTTGAGCAAAACGTTCCTAACTTTTCAGGAGAAGGAAATGGAGAAAAATTTCTCATGGAATTATTCATACATAACTAAGGATAACCAAAAGGCAAACAACTACGAATTTTGGAATCCTTCATCAGAAGGCTACAAAGTAACAAGTAAAGCTAAATCAGTAGGCTAAGAAAGAGGGGATTTACCCCCTCTTTTCTTTTTTTATCCAGAACACAATTATTAAAAATAATCAAACAACACATATCAAAAACATAAAAATAATAAAAAATACTTGACAAAATAATATTTTTGTGATTTAATGATGGAGAAAAAGTAAAAGAAAAGAGCTATTTAATTAAGAAAGAGAAACTAGTTATGTCACTAAGAAATATTATTGATTCAACGATTGCAGGATTTTTGGCAGTAAGTGTAAAAATGCAGGAGACGGATATAAGAAGTCAAGCCATAAGTCTATTGTGGCGAATAAACCGATTAAGAAAGATTGGAGTAAATGATATGAGAGAGTTATTATCTAAAATTTGGTATTATGGAACATTGCCTATTTGGTGGTTCTTTACTGTTATCGTCAGACGTACTGACTAAGATTTTCTGGGGTGGAGCTATCATTAGTGGGTTTGTGTTCTTGCTAACCTATAAAACCACTTATGAATGGTTGATATTTTCCTTTATGTGTGTATGTTGCGCAGGGGGTATGTGGTTTGCAGGTATCTTCTATGGATTTTTGGGTAAAAATCATAGTACGATTGATCCGTATTGTTCAAGGATTGATTGACGGTGTTGACTATTCAGAATATGACGCTTAATTAGTAAGAGTAAAAGTCGCTCATAAGAGAGTGGCTTTTTGTTGCTCTAGGCTAAAAAATCAAGATAAATCACAAATTTAATGTGAAAACCATAGTAAAGTAAAAACTATGATATAATTAAAAGATGATAATAAAAATGTTATTGAGGAGGATATTTTTGGAAAAAGAAACCAAAGATTACGATAGCTCAAAGGTGGATTTTATCAGAGTTGAAAAACACAAGGAAATGACCTTGAAAAGAACTAATGAAGGTAACTGAAATTAAAGAGACAACTTTAAAAATCTATCTTAGTCGCTTGATTCAACAAGACTTAATAGTATCTATCCGAATTAGTGGAGAAGAAACTAAATACACAGTTAAGAAAGGAAAAAAGCAGATGGTAAAAAGAAAGTTAAAGAAAAAGTACAAACAACTAAAGGCTAAAGAAAACACGATAGTTGAAATTGAAAAGGTAAGCGAGCAAGTTGAAACAAAGCAGGGTTTTTTATATAAATGTCGCTCTTATCTAGGTAAGGTATTTAATTTAAAAACAAAGCATGGTAAGATTATTGCTTTTGGGCTGACAGCATGGTTATCAATGGCAGTAGGTTCGCTCTTTCTAACTATGTTCAGACAGGAAATACCGTAGGGTGGTACAGTCGCAACCTACAAAGGGGCTATATCCGAGGACGGAAGCTGTATGAATACTACAAAAACTCCCTAGAAGGTTCAAACCTAGTTAAGACTACGCTTTTATATCAGACGTTCGGAGACCTTTATGGCGATAAAATCACAGATGAAGAAATCGCAACAGCCCTACCGAACTACCGAAACGCAGGACTAAAGACTTTATTTGAAAAAGGAGATAGTACAGAGAGTATCAATACTCTAGTGCGTCAACAACTAGCCTTGCAGTATGGATTGAAAGACAAGATGGACGTAAGCCAAGAAGAAATGGCTGAACGTTGGGAAACTTTTCACCCTAAGATGAAAGTCCAGATGATTATGGTTGCAGACGAAGGGCAAGCGAATGATATTGCTACGCAACTTTCTCAGGGAGTTAAGATTGATAATTTCCTAAAAATGGATCAATCAGGATTGAACGGTCAAACAGCAACTATCAAGTCTAACACAGAGCAACTTTCTAGCGAGGAGCTAACAAAACTCCAAGGAACGAAAGAAGGGGAAGCTACGGTTATTGCAAAAGATAACCTAGCACCAGATGGCTCAGTCGTTAAAACATACTATGTTTTTAAAGTGCTAGAAAATCCTGCAAAGGGGACAAGCATAGACAGTTGGACTGATGAAGTAAAAGAGCAGATTCAGGAAGATAAAGTCCGTATTGGGTTAGGTCAAAAACAAGCGTCCGAAGAAGAAGTCGCAAAAAATACAAAGGCAGTCAAAGACGCTATCAAGTCTGTATTTAAAGAGCAGGACGTAAGAGTGACTGATGACTACATGAAAAAAGCACTTGCTGATTATTTAGGAGATTAACGAATGGGTATTTTTAAAAAAGCTAAACAGAAAATTGAAAACACGTTTGATGAAGATACATTACATAATGATGTATCAAGTGGAGCGCTAGAAAAAGGCTCTATTCTTTGGGGATTGAGAGCTACAGTCATTGGTACAAAGAGCGTACTAAACGAGGTTGTAGGAAGAACAGTAACGGTTGCGAATAATGAACGAGATAAGATTATCAGCAAACAAGAGCCTCAACAACCTCAAACAGAAGTAACAAAACAGGTTCAAGAGCCTGTAGCCCCTCAAAGCTCAGATATGTCAGAGTATGACGAATTTGAAGAATGGAAGAAATTCCAAGCTATGAAGCGAGGGAAGGGGAGTGAATAATGGCAAACGAGGTACAAGAATACCAACAAGTCCAAGAAAACGACTTTGACGTTATTGAAATCCCAAAGGGAGATTGGACTGGGGAAAGTCTAAAGCATGGTTTGGTAAACTCATATTTCTACTTTGATATTTTTAAAAACCTAACGAATGGTAAGCCTATTAAAATCTTGTGGGCTGGGTTCTCATTGATGTTGGTTTTTGGAACAATCTTTATGGCAACTTTAGCCTTCCAATGGAACTCTACAGTATCAGTATTTACTGGTTTAATTTCTGCAACGCTTGTAAGCATTACGCTTCTTTGGTTGGCATGGTTGAATATCAAGCCTTCTAGCGATACAACATTATTGATTGATAGTATCCGTACTTTCTTTTACTTAGTAAAATCAAAACCAAGCCTTAACAACCTACGTTTTAAAGCACAGGTCAAGGGCAATCAGATTATTTTTGAAAACGGTAAAATGTTTGGAGAGGTTTATATCGTAGAAGGGGTAGTCAACAAGTCTATGCTTTCAAGAGATTTGGTCTCTATTTATACAGACCTTGAAAATCTACTACCGAACTTAGGCGAAGTCACAATGATCCAATCAAGCCAGATTGAACGTGTTGAATTTACTAGTTTGAAAGAACACTACAGAGAAATCAGACAAAATCCTAACAGTACGAAATTGCAGAAGAAGTTGGCTCAGATTAAGAATAGACGAGTGGTTGATGACCTAAAGAATGAGCTGACACAAAAAGAAGTTGTATTTTTTATTGCAAAGAAAGAAGAAGAATTGGAGAAAGGGCGACAGTTTTTGAAAAACGGTTCTGAAAAAGGAGTTGTTGCAAGCTATATGCCTATCTCACAAAGAAACTTAGAAAGGTTATTAGATAGACTATGAAATCTATTGAAAAAGAATATGCCCTAGACTATCTAATCAACGGGCGCTATAGAAAGTATTTGTATGTGTTCGCTCCTTACGGACGAGGGCTACAAATGCAGGCAGAAGATATTATCAACCTCAAAGGTTTTCCTGTAATCTCAGGCTGTACGGTTACAACGTGGAACAAACTCCAACTACTAAAGCCAGAAGAATATCGTAAGGAAATGAAAGGTTTAGCCAATTTGGTTAAAGTAAACGATCAAGACTTGCCTGACGGTGGACTTGCAGGAGATATTAAGTGGGCTACAAATCATCATAGCGCTATGTATCTTGCTGAACAATCAGACGATAAAATGTCAGGGGGCTTGTATGTTTGGGAAATCATCATCACAGCTCTTACCAGAGAGAAATTAGACAGACAAGTAGAAGTTATCCTCAATCGTTGGGGTGGTGTTGATAACTATATCAGCAAGAAGTACAACCCTATTCAATACTTTGAACTGGTAGATACAGTTGGAACAAATCGCTACAAACGAGGAGCATTATTTAACCCTCTACTTGTATCTGAGAAAGTAAATACTACCACTTTAGAGAACTATGCGAAGTTATGTTTCTTCCAACGTACCACGCTACAAGACGAGTTGGGAGAAGAATTTGGCTATGACTTTCTAGCACCTTCTCAAATTGGGGAAAATGGCAACTCTAAATATCCAAAAGTCCTGATTGACGCTAAAAACTACCTAAATAAATTAGGTATTGTAGCAATACCACGCTCATTCTCACGCTTTGATTATGTCTTTAATGACGTTTATCAAGACGAAGCAGAGACTATTAAGAAACCTCAGTCACTAGCGAGCGTAACAAGTCAACAAGTGGCTAATCAGTTCCTTATGGAAGGTAAGAAAGTAGTCCATATTGTCCTAAATGACTTTGACTACTTTAGACTAGAAACCCCTCATAATCGAGACACAAAGCAATTCCAAAATGCGATTATCGAGGAAACGCAGATTATTGATGGCTCACGGATCAGTATTAACCCTTTGCAACCTTTTGCGAAAAACAGAACGGAAGAAAAGGAAGAAGAAATCCCTGCTTATGGTCGCTCTAAGAAGAAATTCAATACCATTGTTCAAACCTTGATTTACTACCAAGGCGAAGATACAGGAATGGTTGATGAAATCTTTGACGAAATGATGGAAAATGAAGCTCTTTGGAATAGGGATAATGACGTGATGGTTGGGAGAAGAAACTACCTTCAACAACCTGCAAGTAAATATCCTGCTTTTGACCGAGCAATTACACGTTTTGAAACCAAAGAAGCAAACTTGCGCAGAGATATGAAGATTGATGAAGCTAAAGAAGTTGCTCAGATTAAAAGACGACTAGAGAGCTTCTTGACAAACAATAGGTCGCTCATTGGTTCTAAGACAACCCTTGAACTAGACGAAAGCAAGGTCAACTACTACATACGATTAGATAAACTTGACACTCTACAGAAAAATATTCAGGTTATCAATCTAGTTGACTTTGTGACTGAGTTCTTAGAAGCAGGAGACCTGATTGTTATTCATGGTGCGGAGATTTTAGACGTTCGTACTTATGATTATCTTTCAGAACAATTTGAACGTACCTATGATAAAAAAGTACGAGTGCTATTGAGTTATGACGTGACGGATTCATTGAAACCAAGCACGAAGAACTCTTTAGGTTCGTCTAACGTATTTACTCTTACTAAGCGCCTCTATGAAGAATTTAACACAGGGGTTGATTGGTCGTTTGTAGGTCGTATGAACAATTCAAGGAATTATGAACAGCTAGTAAGAGCAGAGCTTCCAGCAACTACCAAAGTTGATATTGAGTACGAAGGGGGCGTAGGACGTGCTTTATTCAATCGTCCTGTAACGAGATCATTTTACTTGATAGGAGTTAAACCGATATGTTAGAAAAAGACTTTAAGAGGCTATCTCCTCATGTTAATAAAGCTGTTAAAGGTGGATTTGCCTTTCTGATGATAGTCTTTACAACTATTTTTATAGCCTACAATGCGATTGAAGGGCGTAAGGCGATAGGGAATTCACAGACACCTATTGGCGAAACCCTACAATTTGCACGTTCTGGGGCGAGCATTACAGTAAAGAACTACTATACGGACAAAAATCAAGACGTGTTGATTGCTACGCTTGAAGTAAAAGAAGGCAATAGCAAGTTGCCAACAAAAGCGAATGACTATTGGGTAGTCACTACCTCAGATATTGGTGGTCGTAGCATACCTACCTACTTTGGACGTATGAACACAGACGGAGACTTCTTTATCATCATTCCATATCCTAAACAGCAAACCTACACGGTTGCTATCTACAACACTACAACTAGTGGTGGGGATATAAGCTCTAGTGGAGACCAACTAAACATTGGTTCAGGAACAAATAGTAAAATCATTTCAGATATTACAAGTGACCTATTAAAAAACGTCAACAAAAATCAAGCGCAAGGCGTGAAACAGACAGATATTATTGCCTTAAATATGACCTTGCAATCTGAAATTAAAGACGACAACAAATATGCTATCACTACCCTAGACGTAGATAGTCTTTTGTCTAAAGAAGGCGACACAGTAACCTTTGACTTTAGAAAATTCTACACGCTTGCTTATCGTGACCTAGTAGTATCAGTCGCAAGAGAGAAAGTGAACAGCTACACAGAGGAAATTCAGGCGCTTAATGACAAATTAAAAGAGGTCAGAGAGACTTTAGACCGAAATCCTAAAGATGAAGTTGCGATTAAACAACAAGAAACGATCAATGAGAGCATAGAGAGTGCGCAGGATAACCTTGAACAAGCTAATAAGAACTTGAACGAGGCTAAGAAGCGATTTAACTATGACGAAAATACTTTTAGTGACTACACAACTAAAATGTACTCATTGAAATAAAAGCAGAAAGGAGAGCTTAATTTTTGGTAACTGTAGGAAAAAGAAAAAGCACCACAAACCAAAGGGGAAGGTCAAAGAAATAGACGATAAGTTTTCTAAAGCAGTTCATGTGAGTAGTTCAGGACGACAAGAACTAGTGTTCAACTACGATAACAAGGTTGTTTCTTGGAATAACAAGGTAAAAGAATACAAGGAAGAACTTGAAAAGGGTTCAGGAACAGAGAGTAGCTTGTTTCGGAACGAGCAATTCAAGAAACTGTTAGATGATTTTAACAACAAGTACAAGGACAGCTTAATCATTCTCCCCCCCTATGATGGAAATTTTAGGGGGCGTGAGAAAGAATTAAAGTGATATCAACGATACCATAGCTAATATTCTTGAACCAACAAGAATTATCCTTGGAAACGCAGGTACAGGAAAAACAACTATTGTCCGTGAAGCGACAAGACGGATCAATTCAGGTCAGACGACAAATAAGATGGGATATAATCTTGTAGTTGTGGAGCTATCCCTACTAGCCTTGTTAGATGAAGGGGATAGCAAGTTTACTGCAACGCTATCTGAAATGATACCTAAAATCCTAAACCTAGAGCAGAAAGCAAGAGAGTTGCTAGATGATGAAAACATAAAATTTGTTCTCTTTATTGATGAAGTTCATACTCTTACTAAGGCAGTCCAGAAGGAAAACGGAGAAAGTAATGGTGCTGACGTATTAAAACGTCATATCAAGCCTGAAATTGGCTCTTTGATTCTCATTGGCGCTACAACGCTTGAAGAATACCGATATTACATTGAAACTAATCAACCCTTCAAGGAGCGCTTCTCAGAAGTCACGATACTACAGGACTTTTCTAAAGAGGCAGTAGAGGAAATTGGAGACGCTCATTGGAAGTACCTGACAAAATTAAGGGGCGTAACTAATTCAACGTTATCCAGAGAGCTGATACGCTTTATTATCCGTGTAAATGCTAGAGAAGATTTAATGAGTGCTGAACCACGGAAAACCAAGCAATTTCTACAGAGTTTGGAAGCTCACTCCTTCAACGTAGGAGAAACACCTGACTACCAAATGGTCGTTGATGTCTTTAGGTCGGCTAAGAATATAACAGCAGAGGTTGTTCCTGATATTGAGAGTGCAACCAAAGCGATAGATGAACGAATTAAAGGGCAGTACGCTTCTAAGTATCTATTAAAACGTGCGTTAGTATCACGATACGGAAACCTATCTAAGAGTGATAATAGCCCTTCTTATCGTTACTAGAGCTTGGCCCTCACAGGTGTAGGTAAAACTGAAACAGCTAAAGTCCTTAATGAGTATATCTTTTGGTGGGCTTGGTAAAAATCGTTCTTCTGAACTGTTCTAACTACGCTTATATCGAAGGTGGGGTTGAGAAGTTCCTGAAAGAAGCAGGGGAACAGGTAGGAGATAGTGAGTTTGCTATCCTTGTTATTGACGAGGTGGAGAAAGCTATCCCTTCCAAAGAGAATAAGATTATCAGTTCCTTGCGTGATGTGTTTCTTGACCTCACAGGAGAAGGTATCTTGAAATATGCTCCACGCTTTGGTGGAGTGGATAGAAAGACCTCACTAGCAAAAGCTATCGTTATCTTTACCTCAAATGCAGGTTATGAAATCTTTGAAGGGAATGACAAGTTCTCAGATAACACGATAACTAAAAATACTCCTGAAAATGAAATCAGACGGATCATGTTCTCTATCGTCAATGAGCTAGAAAGCCATCTACACGAAAAGTACAACTTTGCCAGAGAGTTCTTTGGGCGTTTAGACGCTACACTACCGTTTACGTCCTTGACCGAAGCAGACGCTATTGAGTTGACCGAACTATTCTTGGATAAGTATATTCAAAATGCAAAAGAGCAAGAGAACATAGAAATTGAAATTGATGATAAAATAGAGTATGAGAGTACGCTTATCCGTGGGCTAGATGATGGAGAGGTAAGGGAGTTCTATCCACTTGCTGTTACTCTATCCTCTTACATAGCGAATATGCGTGACAGCTCTAAAGGTGGGGCAAGGCAAGTTCAGAAAGTCTTTAACAACTATCTAAATGTGTTGATTGGGGATATTAAGTTGAAGCGTAAAGGGTTTAAAGAATCTAAGACAATCAGGATTTATCCACGCTTACTTGAACCAGACACAGGAAATGTTGTTCAGGATAAAGAAGAACAGAGAATGGTTCGCTATGCTCTAAAACCGAACAGAATGGAGGATATAGAGATAATCTATGAGGAAATTTAAGAAAAAACTAGGTAACATACTATTGTTGTCCTGCTTACTGTTTTCTACAGGGGTAACAACAATGGTATCTACCCCTCATGTAGTCTTTGCAGATGATGTTGATAAGCAAGCAGAAGTACAACCCCCTAGCAAAATCAATGATGTTGAGATAAACGAAAAGCCAGAGACCTTACGAGGGGCTATCGCTAATGCAGTTTATTCAAAATCTGTTAGTGGGGGAGTAAGGAAATTCTACATACCATACGCTAATATCGCTAGTGGTTCGCCTGTTCTTGCAGGGGTAACTACAGGAGAAAAAAAATATTATCAACTTGCCATTTGGAGATCAAGGTGGCAAAGGCGATACGCAAGTAGGCTATTTTTTTCTGCAAAAGGAAATAGGTAGTAGTAAAAGCCTCTAACGCTTTAGCTCGTCAAGATGAAAACTTTATGCAGAGTTTCTACAAGGCGAATGATGGCTATTGGTACAAAGAAAAAGAAGGTAAAGACCAAAAAGCCTACTATCCAGTACAAGTTGCGTCTCATAACCTAAGTACAGGTTCAGAGTGGCAACAAAAAGATTTTGGCACTGCTGATGAACTGAAAAAGGCTCAGAGTGCTACAATGTATGTCTTTGTACCTGTCGCAGATATTAAGACGAATGGAGACAAGTTTGATAAGGGTAACAGCTATGCAGTTCGCTCTAATCTAATTAAGAAGCAAGAAAAGAAGAAAAACCAAGCTGACCGTAAGAAAACTCAACAGGACAAGCAGAAGGCTTTGGCAGAAGAATTTGCTTCATCATATCCAAACGTGGGAGATAGACCTTCTACAAACACACTCCTAGCGTACATTATGTACACTAAGGGGGGTTCAGGAGATGACGCTATCAAGGATATTGACCTATCCTATGGAGAAATCAAGTATTATCCTGCTCCTTCAAGTAACGTGCTTGTAAATGACGAAGCGTACAAGTCAAACGAAGCAGTCAAAAAGTACGCAGGTAACGGAGAAACTAAAGGAGCTTATATCCCTAACTCAATCAACATGGCAGGTAGTCCACAACCAGAAGGTAAGACACTTGCTAATATGCTGAAAGTGTATGGTGGTTGGGGCTTTATCTCAGTTAGTGCGACAGCAACAGATACGAACTCTACTACAAGTAATGACCTTGGTTCTATCCTTGGGGATATTTGGAACAACAACAATGGTTGGTTTGGAGTAATCGGAAATGTTATCTTGACTATCCTTGCTCCTGCACTTTGGATTTTAGCTATGATACTTGACGTGTTCAACTCAGTAGCTAATGCCTTCCTTGGGTTTGTAACAGGTTTAGTTAATATCTTTGGCGATCCAATCGGAATGATTTTCTATAAGGCTAAAGGAGAATCAGGCTCAGATAATTGGCTCGTAAACCTAGCTGTAAACATTAAGGACTATTTGTTCACTAACGAGACTATCACAGCTTTAGCTGACACTATCAATGAGTACAGGAATTGGATATTCTTGGTATGGTTGCTAATTGGCTTCCTATCTCTTATTTATCGAATGACCTTCCGTAAAGGTAAATACGGACAGGCTATCACTAAGTGGTTCTTTAGAGTATCTGCACCAGTCGTTATGATTATCCTTGCAGGGATTGTAACAGGTATGCCATTGATAGGCGAAGCAGGGTACAAACCACAAGAGGAAGTTAGTGACAGAGAGATAGATATGCTGAAATACGGTGTAGCCTTTAACTTTGACTTGCGAGAAGCCTATAACTTTGCAGGTAAAGATGGCGCTCCTAAGTATCAAGAGCTGATTGATTCAGACGATATTGATATTTCTAGTTGGGGTATGTCATCTAAGCAAATTAAAGACCTTAACCAACGTATCGAAGCTAAACTTGGCTCAGAACTATCTGCTGATTTAAGTCAACATAACACGCAAGGGGCTACATTTGATGTCAATACTTATTTAAGTGGTATTGCACAGGCAAGTAAACTAGCTAACGTTCATAGAACAGGTAACTCAGTTGCTTCAAATGACCTTCCTTCTGATTTTGTTAAAAATGGCTACATGAACTACCGAATTGAAGGGGTTAATAAAGAGAAAACTAAGTTTACCATTTACGGTGCGCCAATGCTTAAACTTAGTGGTGGCTCACAACAATCTGCTGACTTTATTCCTGTAGGTTATCAATTTGACGGTTATCCTTATATCTTCACTCAAAATGACGCAAGTATTAAGCGACAAGAGGAAGAAAGCGAAAGCGCAAGTGATGAAAATAAATCTACAGAGTATGCTTTCCTTTCAGGAACGTCAGACGCAAAAGCTCCAAATTATAAGAAAGGGTTCTATATTGGTTTCTATGGTGTGTATTGGGAAGCAACTCCTGTAACACTATCTCAACCGTGGACTTATCTTTACGGAGCTAACACAAATAACAATGCGATCACAGAACACCCTTCAACCTATATGTATGGTGCAGGTAAATCTACACAGATTGCAAACCTTAGAAAACAACAAGGTTCTAACCTAGAAGATGATGACAAAGCCCCTGAAACCGTAACAGCTCCACCAGAGAGCGAAGATGGAACAGGGTACAAGTCAGAAGGGCGACAACATTATTTCTACTGGAAATATATCAACGCCTACAACCTTGCATTGATAAATAAGTACATGGGTACGAAGTCCGATATGGACGTATCAGACCTACAACTTTCTAACCAGTCAGTCGTATTCCTTCTCCAATCTCAACTTAAAGAGACAGAATTACGATACTATGCAAGTAACTTGAACCACTCAGATTCAGGTAAAGGTAAGTCAAGTTCTAAGACACCATTCATCTATAACCGATTTATCACTCCTCAGAAATCAGATGATATTTCTTCAATTCAGATAAGTGGGTTCTTTATCACTCTTGCTTACACAATTATCCTGATGACCTACGTTAAGACGCTTGCGACAATCAGTATTACTGATTACATTGTCGGACGTTGGAAGGCTATGTTTGCAGGTATTAAAGGTTCATGGTCGAACGCAGTTTACTACTCAATTCTAACGTGGTTCTGGGGGGTTATCGTTACATTTATCCCTTCAACGTTCCAGTTCGGAGTAAGTATCATTTCTGCAACAGCAAAAGCCCTCAATGATTCGCCTATCGGTATGGCAGGAAGTTTTGGTGTTGGATTTGGTGTATTATGTATAGCTTGGGTTTTGACTTATCCATTCGTGCAAGTAGCAGATAAGAAAATCTCATTGATTGTCGGACTTATCTATATGTTTGATGTGATACGTCTAGCAATTAAAGGGTGGCTATTTGGACGCTACGGTTTAGATAGCATTATCTATCAAAATTCAGGCTTTGGAGCAGGTGCTTTACTAGGACTTGCGACAGGTGGCTTATTGGGAGCTAAACAAGACCTTCAACAACGTTTGGGTGGTATTAAGAATAGCTTTAGCAATGGAAGTGATGGACTTGGTGGAACGCCTACTACAGATGAAGAAGGTAGTGGAGACGATCCAACTAGACCAACTAGCACAGATGATACCTACAATCCAGATAGTCCAGACGGACAAGGTGTTGAAGGGGATACTCGTAAAGAGCTTACCGAAGAAGAAAAACAACGTAGTCCTTTGCGTAACAAAGAAGGACAAGAAGGACACGAAGGGGAAGCTAAAGACGGACTACCTAATGGCACACCTAACGGAACACCTAAAGGATTACCTACCAATGCACCAGATGGCTCTCCTAATGGCACACCTAACGGAACACCTAAAGGATTACCTACCAATGCACCAGATGGCTCTCCTAAAGGCACACCTAATGGAACACCTAAAGGACTACCTAACGGACTACCTACTGGTTCTCCTAAAGGTAAGGGAGTACCAAATCCTGTTAAACCTAAAGGTAAGTTAGGTAAAATTGCTTCGGTTGCAGGTAAGAGCGCAGGCGCTTACTATCAAGTGGCTAGAATTGCTACGACAGCAACTATGTCAGCTATCGGTATGAATAACCTTGCTAACAAGACAAACCAAGGCTTCAATACTGTAGGAGCTGTAGGACGTAAGATGAGTAGCCCTCAAAGTCCGATTAGAAAAGCTATCGGTCAAGGTTCAGATAAGGTCAAAGGCTTTGTAGATAAACGCAGAGCAAACAAACCGAACCCTACAAGTGGTGGAACTAAGATTCCAACAGCAGGCGAAAAACCAATGATTCCTAAACGTGAAGGTAAGCTAAAACCAACAATCGTTAGTCAAGAACGTCCTTCTCAGACTACGGTTATTAAGGATAGCTCTCCATCAACAGCAAAAGGGGTAACTCGTAAAGAGGGTATGAAACCAATTAAAAAACCTGTACGATTCCCAAAAAAGAAAAAAAGAAACTAAACACAGAATTATAACGTTATGGTATAATTGATGTATAACATAAAAAGAAAAGAAAAGAAAGGTATTTAACCAATGTTTTACAAAAATTACAACTTTTAACTTCATTTTGATCCAAGTTTGAAAAAAATCAACTTAACAATATCAAAAAAATAAGACACAAATTGTTGAGGCAGGAAAAAGAAACTCAAAAAGACCTAATTGGCTTGACACAGTTTGGGTTGTTTGCACTTATTCTCCTCACTTGCTGGCTTGGATTTAACTGGGCTAGAAAGCATGATTGGAAAAAGCTGTCCCTGCCTTTGGCGTGGCAGTCTTAGCAGGTATCTTTGGTTGGTTTATCCTACCTAGTCTGCTCTAAGACGCAAAAGAAAAAGAGAAGTTACTAGCTTCTCTTTTTATTTTTAAAAACTAGCAAAAACTAGTAAAATGAAAATCATTATGTTATAATTAAGGTACGTTTAAGAAAGGAAGGGGCGATTATTGGTGGGTAAAGACCTAATTGTGTATGGTTGGAAAAGTACCACAAGATATTGTGGACGATTTTAACCGTATCAAAAGAAGAACAAGGTATCAAAACCAATACAAAAACCTTGGACTTTATTATTCGTGAATATTTAAAAATAAAGAAAAAGGAGATTTTCTTATGTCGACAAAGAAAACCTTAGTAACGTTTGCTTGCGCAAGGCGTTATTCTCAATCGTAAATGCTCCTTCAACTTTTGCAGATGATGTAACGGTTGAACCAAGCACAGCTGTAGCTCAACTAAACCTTCTGTTCCAGAAGTTCCAAGTGCAGATACAGTAGATACAGGTAAAAACTGAAACACCTGCTGTTCCAGAAGTTCCTGCTGTTCCAAGCACAGAAAAAGATGACAAAGGTAAAACTGAAAAACACCTGCTGTTCCAGAAGTTCCTGCTGTTCCAAGCACAGAAAAAGATGACAAAGGTAAAACAACAGAAGCACCTGCTGTAACAGAAGCGCCAACTACTTCTTCTGACACAGAAAAACCTTCTACAACAGAAGATAAGAAAGATGGAGACAAGAAACTTGCTGATGACAAGAAGGATAACACCAACTTGCCTATCGTTGATCCAACAGTACCAGACACTAAACCTATTGAAACAAACAAAGGTACAGTAACAGGTACAGATAATGGTAAAGTCATCATCAAAGACGCTTCAACAGGGGAAGAACGTAAAGTCGCTCCAGAAGAACTTGGTGGTAAAGTGGAAAAAGACGGTACAGTAACCATCAAAGAAAAAGATGGTAAACTTACACGCCTTCCAAACACAGGGGTAGAAGAAAGTATCCCTATGGTGGTCGCAGGTATGACAATGCTTACTTCTGGGTTTGGCTTCCTTAAACGCCCTCGTAAAAAGCATAGTGTGATCTTGAAAAAAGTAAACAGAAATGTTTGCTTTTTTTGTTATAGGAGCTTGCAATTAAAGGAAATGCGTGTTATAATACTTGATAGGTTTTGGTTTAACTGTTGCGTTTTAAACCAAAGCTCCTGAGATAATCTCCATTGGAGAAAAAAACTTAATTTCTTTATATACGGTAGGATAGTTTGTTGCGATCTCTCCTATCGTATTTTTTGTTTATTCTAAAAAGGGATAAGTGATTAAATAGCATACGAAAAAGCAAGTAAAGGGCAGATAGGAACTTTTTAAAATAAGGCTTAAAATGGTATAATAGAAATATAAATTGAGGCAGGGGGGTGAAATTATGAAGAATAAACGAGATATTTCTAAGTCAATGGCTACAAAATTAGGCTACAGTAACGAACGTTCCAAAGAAGCAGTAGAGTATATCTTTGCTAAAATCTCAGAGTTTTTGGCAGAAGATGAAAAAGTTCAGTTGATTGGCTTTGGAAAGTTTTGAAGTCCGTAATCGTGCAAAAACGTAAAGGTCGGAATCCACAGACAGGTAAGCCTATAACGATTGAAGCAAGTAAAGCCCCTGTATTCAGAGCAGGAACAGCCTTAAAAGAGCTAGTGAATAAATAAGAGACCAGAGGAAGCCTATGAGAGTTCATAGGCTTTTTTATTTATTTTATTGACAAGGGAAATACAAGAGTGTATAATATAAACATAAAATCTAAGAAAGGCTTTAAGGAGAATGATTTTAAGAGGGGAAGAAGTGATAGAACTCCGTCCTTGGCAAAAGTCAGCTCTAGTTCGCAGTAGAAGGGAGATAGACGGTATTTTCCTTGAAGCTGTAGGTGGACGTGGCAAGACTATTGCAACTATGGCGATCATTCAGGAGAAGAAGGCAGAACGTGTTCTAATCTTGAATAACAAGACAGCTATACTCAATGGTTGGGAGAAGGACGCAGAGGAGCTAAATTTGGGCTATCCTGTCGCTTTTACGTTCAAAACCGATAAATGGTTAAGGTCAAAGGCAAACGCTCTTAGAGAGGCTGAAAAGGGGCTTAAAACGCTTCGTAAAAAAATAGGGGTACGAAAACTCTATAGACAAAATCCAAAGTATGTAGAACTTAGCGCAAACGTGAAGCAGTTGAAAGCAGAGTTGGACTATGATGTACTTGTCATAGATGAATGGCAGGATATGTGTAGCAATCAGACCTGTAAGGACTATCTCCATATCCAGAGAAAGTACACTATCGGCTTATCTGCAACACCTATTAGGCGTAAAGGGGAGAACTTTTACCCCCTAGAAAAGACCTTCTTCAAGACACAAGAGCCATCAAATAAACAAGAGTGGTTGTTAAAGTGGGGGGTGTTGACTTATAACGCTTATTCATCTACTAAATCAAAGTGGAAGGGTTTTGCAGACTACGAGAGCTATATTGATAAACTAGATAACCGTGGCAATTTCATGTGTTGCGAGGAGATCGAGAACGTAGAGCAAGCTGTATTAAACAATGGCTTTCCAAAGGAGTTTTACCCAAAGCGTGTTCTAATACCTGAGAAGAACAAAGAAAAGCTGAAAAGTTTTAGAAAGTTCAATGTCTTAGGAGTAGATGGCGATTATGTCATGGGTAAAGGCTCTATGTCTAACAAGCATACAGAACGCTTGCTGAGACAAGCAGAGGTTGTTATTGAAGATGGCAAGCTGACCGTAGATGACACTAAGATTAGTCCTGTAATGGAAATGGCAGGGGGAATGTTAGAGAGGTCTTTTAACCGAAAAGAGGGGCTGAAAGGTGGCGTGGTTGTCGTTTGTGAAAGTAAGAGAGTAGCAAGGGCAATGTATGAACACTTTAAAGGCAATTCTTTAGGCTTATGGACTGGCGACAAAAAGATAGACAACTTAACTAGTGCTAACTTGATTGCTACAGCGCAGGTTATGGGAACTGGTGTAGATGGCTTGCAGTATCGCTTTGACACTATGATTGTATTTGATCCAAAAAAAGAAGGAAGTGGAGAGTACAATGATTACAGGCAGTTGCAATGGCGTATATCAGGAGCAAGGCAACAACACAAAGTAAATATTGTAGAAGCTGTTTACATAGAGGAATAGATTATGAGAATAAAAGAGATAGTTCAAAGATTTTTTAAGAAGAAAGCAAAAGTACATATTCTTCTTGATATTGACGGAGTGCTAAACCCAAACAAAGAACCTATTGGGGAGTACAAAATTATTTCACACCCTTGGGGAAGATGGACTGTAAGGACAGAAGTTTTGGAGTGGGTAAAAGAACTTTCAAGCATGGATCATGTTCAAGTCCATTGGGTGTCAACTTGGGAAGAAGAAAGCAACGTTATCAATAAGTACCTAAAGATTAAGGAGTTTCACTACTTTAAAGTTAATGGAACGGTAGTAGAAGGAAAATTAAAAGCAATTAAGAAACAACTGGCGACAGTCAAAGGGAAAACAATTATTGCAATAGATGATGATTTGAACAGAAGTCAGTTGCTATCTTTAACAGAGTGGCAGAATGTTAATAAGCTGAGACTAGAGATTACTGACCTTGCTTATCAAAATCACAACGATTTTCATGGGATAGTTCCTGATAGAAATGTTGGGATAAGTGACGAGGAAATGAAATTTGTTGGAGAAGTTATAAAGCAGGAGTTGGCAAGAGGATAGCTATTTGAGTTATCAAAAAGAACGGTGTATAATATAAATATGGGGAAAAAACGAAATGTGGTTGTAAACCGTTTGTATGAGCTTGTAACACCAACCTCAAAGCCCAGAATACCAATGGCAGTATCTTTGAGCAGATATAGTGGGCTAAGTGTCGAACAGGTAAAAGATATAGCCATAGAAATCAATAAAGCACGCAGGATAAACAGTTTACCCAACTACCGAATGGTAAGTATCTTACTACGAGTGCTTCCAGATGAAGATATAAGGTATCTCCTGAAATTGAATCGAGAAGCAAGGTATGGAAATGAACAGAGAACTCCTGATGAAATGCTTGCGATTAGTATTTTTGGGAAAAGAATTAGTGAGCAGTTTAGACAGACTAGAAACAAAGTCTTTTCAGAACTGGTTAAAAAACACGCTGTTCTAAGTATCGTTCCTTGCGAACCGATATTAGACGAGCTAGAGGACTATTTTAACGATAGTGAAATGATAATTCTTAAAATGGTAGCAAGAGGTTACAACCCTAAAATAGAGGACGCAACAAACACTATAAGTCTGCTTAGTGCAGAACATAGACAACTAATTAGAGAAAACAGAAAAAAAGAAAGAGACAGGTTACTATATGAGTATGAAAGAAGAAGTAAAACAGGAAGTGAGAACAGGTTATAAGTATGCTCACGTTACTAGACGATATTTAAGACGGAACTATCAAAAAGTTCTTGAAATGCAACGTAGATACCGAGAAGCACACCCAGAAAAGTCAAGAGAGTGGCGTAGAGAAGCGCAACGCAGATTTTACCAGAACAACAAGGACAAGCCTGAGTATAAGGCAAGTAAATACTACAGCAACCAAAAATCTAGCTTTAAACGCTATGTGTTGAACCACGCAGAACAGGAAGAATTAGGCTATTTCCTATCCGTCTTGGAAACTAAGAAGAAGAATGAAGGAGTTACACGCCCTGCACTAATAACGCTAGATGACAAGGAAGTTCAAAAAATGCGAACTGTAGCATATCGTTTTATTTGTCTAAACGTAAAGCCAAGAGACTATGCGCAGGTTGAAGGCTTTATCCATGAAGCACTAGAAAAGCTAGAACGGTAAGGTATGAAGTTTAAGCTCTTATTGTTACTAGTAAATGCAGGGGCAATGGTTCTTGTTTATCTACATGATCGTCCAGATAGAACCTTGCTTGGGTTATCTATCTTATTTTGCACCTACATTTATCTGTTTATCAGGTATTTGTTTTGCAGACCACAGAGAAACGCAAAGGGGAAATAACCTCACGGAAGCCTTTATAGGCTTCTTTTTTATGCAAATGAGCCTGTTCACTAAAGCAAGAAAAAAAGAGTTATACTAGAGATACATATAAAAACAAAGGAGAAGCATAATGGCTTTTGAAAAAATACTTGAATTTGGGGAAGGCAACCGTTACAAAGTGAAATTTGATATTGGGGATATTGATACCTCAACGGTTGATGACGTAGAACTAGATGAAGAAATCGCTAGTTTACAAAAAGAGGACGAGAATGTCTCATTCTTTTCAGTTCGAGAACTTTATAGTGCAGAAGGGGAACATGAATTTTTAGAATGGCATGACGACTATAGAGCTGGTGGTTTTTAACGGTGGGGGCTTTGACCTAGATAGGAGAGAGACTTGGAGTTGTGACTACAGCGTAGATAGAACTTGGACTATCGCCTTAATTGACGGAGAGTTATCAGTCGAAAACGAGGGCGATTATGAAGAAATGGAGTTTGACAATAAATATTTCCCAGAAGGGTTAGACGTTGATGATGTCGAAGATGAACTTGAAACAGACGCTAAATACAATGTCTTGATTACCTATGAAAAGCTAGATAATGAAAAAAACAAGTTAGACGACCTATTTTCTGATAGCGACAAGGACGAATTAGAACAATTAAAAGTCCAGATTAAAGACAACTACTACTCAGTCGCAAGCGATCCTGTAGAAGTTGATTGGGAAATGTGCAAAGGCTACGCAAAAGAAGCAGGCGTATCTGATGAATACCTAACAGAAGCCAACCTAAATCGTGCTTTGGAGATTACTTTGCAGAATATTGCACTTGATTACACTAACGCAGGAGATTGTTTTGTCCTTATTAAAGACAATTTGATCCATGTTGGAACGAATATTGCAGAATATGAAGCTACAGCAGAAGAAGATATTGAAACCATTAGCAAATTAACCCTAGAAAAAGACGACTTGGGAATTTGGCGTTTGTATGTATCAGGGGAAATGCAAGATGATTTGAGCAAGGCTAGTGACTACAAAGAAGTTATTACACGAATTTGGAGTTATGTAACATGGTTTAAGCAAGAAAAAGTAAAAGCAGATACTTATATTCAAGAAATCAATGCTAAAGATTAAGAATATCCTACCTAGTCTGATGGAGCGAATCTTAAATATCTCAGAGGTTGATAAAAACAGAGAGTGGATCGTTAAAAAGCTAGGGCTTGCAAAAGAGTTAGAACAAACAGTAGGTAGTTATTTAAGTGCTAAACGAGAAATGCGCCATGTACTAGAAGATGATAGCTTAAAAAAATTGAAGGTTGACACGACAGCTCTTGATTTACTCAACCTAGACGCTTTAACAGGTAGCTCTTTAAGAGCAGGTGTTGGATTATTGACAGCAGTTTTAGGAGACTTGCAAGTAGGGAAATCATCATTTTCTATGTTGCAGGTGGCAGAAATTAGTTTTGAAGAATCGTTGAAAATGGAATCAGGAACTTGCTCATTGGTTCTTAGAGAAGTACGTTCAAGCCTTGAAAAACTACTTAGTGAACATAGCGACAATGAAAAGATGGCGCAAGAAATCGAAGAAAGCACTGCGCTTACGAAAACAACCGAAAGTGATTACAGCAGAAGAAGAAATGGTGTCTGCTTGGAATAAATACATTAGTTTGAGAATGGAAGGGAAGGAATAACCATGAGAGAAACTATTGAACATTTTTTGGAAGAAACCAAAAATCTTTCTGATGATACCTTACTTGGAGAAAGAATAGGAACTGAATTTTATTGGAAGTACGGTAGAGCAACAAAATGCTTTTTGGAGTTGGTATTTTAATAGTGATTGTGTAGTAACTATGAAACACCTACGCTATCTAGCAAACGAAAGATTGAAAAACCTAGACGAAGAATAGACGGAAAACTCCCAGAAGGAAAGGCTTTTGGGAGTTTATTTATACTCTACACAAAAATAATAAAAATTACAAAAAGTCTTGACAAATAAAAATAGAGGTGTATAATATAAACATAAAATATATCGCAAGGAAGTTTCTGAGCGAAAATTAAAAAGGAGTTTATCTCATGGATAACAAAACAATCGCAACAATCGCAACACTAACTGCTATCGGTACAGCAGGAACACAAGTTACACACGCTAATGAAGTATCAACAGATACAACAAATGCAACACCAACAGTTGTAGATAAAAAAGTAGCAGAAGTAACGGAAGCACAAGTCGCAACAGCGCAGGTTACAGCGACACAAACACAGAAAAATGTTGACGAACAACAAGCAAAAGTAGATCAACAAGCTAAAATTGTAGAAGAAAAGACTGCTGATGTTCAAGATAAAAAAGGAAAAGTAACAACAGCAGAAAAAGACGTTAAAGAATCAACGCCAGAAAACATTAAAACTGCAAAGGAAAATGTTGAAACAACTAAGGCAGAAATTGAAACTAAAAAAACAGTAGTATCAGAAAAAGAAAATACTGTAAATGAAGTTGCAACAACAATCACAGACCAGAATCAAACAGTTGCAAAAGCAAAAGACGAAGTTGACAATGCTCAAAGCGAAGTGAATGACGCAGAAGCAAAAGTCAATCAAGCACAATCTATCCTTGATGGAACAGGTGCTAAAGAAGTTATTGAAAAAGCTGAACAAACACAAGCCAAAGTAAATGCAGATAAGCAAGCAGTTGAAAAAGCTGAAACTCGTCTAGCAGAAGCTAAACAGGCTGATGGAGAACGTTCAACAGCTATTAAGCAAGCTAAGAATGACGTTTCAACTAAAGAAGCAACAGCTAAACAGGCTGATAAAACTTTAGGAGAGGCTACTGAGAAAACTGAACAAACCTCAACTAAGTTGGCAGAGAAACAAGCAGACTTTACTAAAGCAGAAGCAGACTTTAAAGCAACTAACACTCTTGTAGTTCCTGCTGAGTACATTGAGGCGCTTAAAGCCTACAAAAACTTTGATGATTTAAGTGAAGCGAGCGACAAGAAACGTGAAGAAGCTGAACAACGCCTAAAAGCTATGAACGACAAATTAGTTGGCTTGAACAAATT
>BNJU01003851.1_pt1 | contig 86237 bp, 132 predicted proteins | sample 8539281 | NCBI WGS metagenome assembly BNJU01 (sample SAMD00202456, study PRJDB9452) | human saliva metagenome | isolation source: human saliva | place: Japan
GAAAGAGTTTTTCAAACACAATATATTTATTATCACGCTTACAAGGCAATATACATGATAGAGTATGGAGAATCCCTCTTGCTACGTTTCTTGACAAATAAATTTATATAACTTATCTTAAAATCATAAGTAGGATTATTGGACTGACTACCTGTACCTTTATGTACAGCAGCAGCAATAATCCTACTTAAATATTTATACACTAATATTTTTGGGTTATAGGACAAAAAGCAGTACTACTAGTCGCCCAACTCAGAGTGGCAATAGCCAAGCTGATCGGTCAAGGTAGGAATGAATGAACGCAAGCGATTATAGAGCATACAGAGATGAGCAAGTTATACGAAAAGGAATTGAGTAAGCCTAAGACCACTAAAAGCAAGCCATACCAGTAACTACTCATGCACGGCCACTCAATCATCTAAAACTATAATAACTACCAAAGAGCAGAGCCATAAAAAGATACTTTGTTAAGTTATAAGCGACTTAATAACAAGTATCTTGAACTGAACGAAATGATTAAGCATGATACCCCTACTGCTAATATTGCTAAATATGGCGGTATAGCATCACGCACCAACAAGAAACACGATATATCAGATGAGATAGTTAAGCGTGAAAATATAGCTATTGAACTCATCAATACAACTATGAAGCGGTTACATATTAAAGACTGCTTATTCAAAACTACCGCCCTAGCCCATTCAGATATTCTATACTTGATAAATGCTTATGTAGACGAAAGAGAAAAAAATCAGTTATGCTAAATCTAGGTGGATAATTAAAAAGATTGTTAGTCTTAATATAGAAATTCCTACAATCGAACAAGTAAATAATTATCTAAATGAGAAATACAAAGATAAGCCATGACTATATAAGCATATCTATTTTTGATTAAACATACAGAATAAAACGTATAAAACAATCAAGATATACACTTTTTAAAGGTCAATTATACATGACTTACAGTAATAATCTATAAAACCCAGTAATAATGCGGTTTTTTTCTAAGAAATAACTTCCGTTTTTACTTCCACTAAGTATATATTATCGGAAGTAAATATTTTCCTATGACTGAAAAGTATAGACTATCAATGAGAATGAGTGAATATACAAACACTTTACAAAACTATTGATAAGCTGTAATATAATATATGACTAAAGAAAGAAATAATTTGCATCGCTTAATGCAAAAGAAAAAAGACGGTACTGCGAATACCGTCTTTTTTATATGTGCTAGTTACTTGCTAAAGTATCTATCTAGCCACTTGCAAGCATAATGACTAGTTACACTTGCTATGATAGATACCATTAAAGAAAGAAATAATTCTAGCAACGCCTAACCCCCTTTCTGTTACCAGTCTAGGGAAGTAACACTCATAGTATAGCATAGAAATAAGTCCCCCATAAAAAGGGGGGCTTTTTTTATATTAGATGCTTTCAAAAAACTCAACATTTCAGATACCCTAAAAACTAATAAACCGAATACCCTAAAAAAGGACTAAAGAAAACTAAGGTTTACTATTAATAGAATGTAATAGCGTTACAAACCTGTTACATCAATGTTACATTACTGTTACATCAAAACATACCGCATTAAGCTGTTAAGAAAAGTTAAGGTTATCTATTAATAAAGCGTACAAAAAAGCAATACTACTAACGTTAAGGCACAGAGTGGCAATAGCCAAGCGGCCAATTATACGTCTAGTAGTACTGCTTTTGATACTATAAGTATAAAAGATATGGTAAACATCGTCAATAATAAAGCCTATAACTAATTTCAGATAAAGCCATAAACATATATTGACATATGTTAACATACTCTAATATATAATAAGAACGGCTCTCTGTCAAATGTTGGGGTGTTCACCCTACGAGTCTTCTTTGGCACCAATCATATGTATGGTTGGTGCCGTTCTTTTTGCTCAAAAGTAGAATACGTACTCTAAATCTACCAAAGTGACGAAGTCCATAGCTTATTCGTTTTAATACTTTTTATCTTGTTGTTAGTTCCTTCTGTATAGCCATTGGAATAAGGTAATAGAATGCATTAGTTAATTGCGTCATCCATGCAGGAAATGATGAAAGAAGTTACTAAATTCATTCAAGCCAGATGCTTTTCACTAATTCTAACCAATGGACTAGATGTGCCGCTATCCCTTGTTTACCATAGGTCGAAAAGATTTTTCTAAAAGACAATTTTAAAGCGTATGCTTTTCGTAAATCATCAGAAATTCGCAGTATTTCACAGAGCTTAATGTGCTCAGCTTCTGTTAAATGATCTGGATGTTTCATTAATACACATCTGTTCTGTTTTAACATGCGTGAATAAGCCGCTAGTTTATGTTGCTCACGTTTTCTAACTCGCTCTACCGCCCAATCTACAAGACGACATACATGGTATCGATCACAGAGAATATGCGCATGTGGAAATAGCGCCTCCATGATGCGCTTAAATTGTATGGACATATCCATTACAATAAACTTAACTTGTAGTCGATCCTTGTGTTTAAATGATGCAAAATAGCGGATTAATGCTTGTGTATCACGTTTTGGTAAAAATATCTAATATTTCATGTGTATCTGGATTAGTTACATTAACTTGGTATTGGTATCCTTCTGCATTTCCTTTGAATTCATCAATACCAATAACAGTAGGTAGTGTTTTTGGCTTAGGTATAGTAATCATAGAGCAGTAGCGTAAGACTGTAGTAATAGATGTATCACACTCGTTAGCAATAGCGGTATACGTTAAACTTTCAGTAAGTTTATCAAATAACATCCTAATATTAGTAACGCTTAGTTGCATATGTTTCGCACAAATGGATTACGTTCAGCAAAAAGAGTGACCACAATGAGGACAAATATATCGACGCTGTCTGTATTTTTTCCAATTAGTGGACCTCGTTGTACTTTTCCAAACTTTACTGTACGTATACGGTAATCCTTAATATGTTTTGTGGTTTCACCACACTTTGGGCAAATATGTGGTGTTACTGGTAATTCTATGTCAAAAATAAATGTTCCGTCTAATTCGTAGTTATTTGTAATATATTCTTGTTTTTACATTATGTAAAAATTCAGTATAATCAGTAGTAGGCATATAAGCTCACATCCTTTCTTTGGGAATTAGTCACTTTTATTGTAAAGTATGTGAGCCTTGTATGCTTATTTTTTTGCAAAAAAATAATGTTGGTAGTGACACCGTAATGATGCCACCCCAACATTTATTATAGAGCCATAAGAACCCTCTATCAATTTGATAAAGGGTTCTCTATAGTACTATACAAGGCACGGGCTCCAATTGCCTTACCAAGTATAGTAATATATCAAAAGAAACGAGCAACAGGCAACAAATGGCCCAACCGATTTCTAAAGATTCATAAAATTGAATGGCGGAGAGGGTGGGATTCGAACCCACGGCCCCTTGCGGAGTCACTGGTTTTCAAGACCAGCTCCTTAAACCACTCGGACACCTCTCCATAATGGTATATTATAGCAGATTTATATTGAAGTGTGCAACAATTGAATAGAGGTAACCTCAGATATCTATAATGTAGAACTACTTATACTAGAGACAAAAAAGCTGGCCTAAAGCCAGCTTTCAGTATATCTAGTATAATTAGTATCTTAGAAAAGATCTTTTTTCCACATGCCAATGATGGCCACGATGGAACAGGCTACGGAGATGCCTACAACCTCGAAGAAACCATTTTCATCGTTTTTGGAATGGCAACGGCACGTTGATCCCCACAAGCTAAAAGATGATAGTAGGTACGGCCAAGGTAATCGTCAAGGCAGCCAACATTTTCATAACCATGTTAAGGTTGTTTGAAATGATGGATGTAAAGGCGTTCATCATGTTCATCAAGATGTTAGAATACATTTCAACCATTTCAATGGCCTGTTTATTCTCGATGATAACGTCCTCTAATAGATCCTCATCTTCCTCATACATCTTGAGAAGGTGTTTGTAGGAACTGTGACCACGCAAAGCGCAATAAACGTTCCATAACGGTACCATTCGTACGCAAAGCGGACGTAAAGTATGTCATGGATTTCTGTAATTCCAACAATTGGAAGAAGTCCTTGTTCTTTGTAGTATGACGCAATTGAACTTCGATATCGTCGGTACGACGGTTGATTTGTTGCAAGTAACGCAAGAACATGGTCGCCGTGCGATACAAAATTTGGAACAAGAAACGCGTTTTTTATACGTATAGAACGTAGAAATCTGATTGGAGATAAACGGATATAACACTTCAGATTCCTCTAAACAGATGGTAATAAAGAAATCTGGCGTCAAAAAGATACCAAGTGGCACCGTATCGTACATATCATTGCCGCGAACAACAGGAATGTTGATAACAACAAAGATATAATTGTCCTCTAACTCCACGTGAGAACGTTCTTCCATATCGAGGGCGGTCTTTAATACGTCTGTAGGAATTTCCGTCAGGATATTGATAAGGGATAACTCATCGGGGTCTGGGTTCACCAAATTTACCCATGAACCTTTTGTGGCATCTGATACCGTGTAATCGGCTACTAATTCTTCTTCTATGTGCTTGTACACCGTAATCATGTTATCCCTCCTTCCGAGCGAAAATACTGTATCTCATCTTTAAAATTATATACTATTTAGGTGTACTATTCAATTCTCTTGTGAAAGTTTTACATAGAAAAACTGCTCCTCATTGCCTAATACAATGTAGAAGCAGTTTATTATCTATCAGTATTATTTTCTACTCAAGATGCGAACAGAGTTTAAGATACAAAGGATGGATACGCCTGTATCGCCAAATACAGCCCACCACATGGACGCATAGCCCAAAAGGCCAAGCACCATAATAAGAACCTTTACGGCAATAGCGAATACAACGTTTTGCCATGCTACACGTAATGTTGCTTTGGACAAGTCAAGAATGTGCGCAATAGCGGTCAAGGATGGACGCATGAACACGACATCGGCCGCTTCGATAGCCGCATCAGCACCGCTCCCCATAGCGCCACCTACGTCAGCACCAGCAAGTACTGGTGCATCGTTGATACCGTCGCCTCACGAACATAGTAGGACCATATTCAGAGCGAATATCTTGTACAACGGACAATTTATCTTGAGGCAATAGTTGAGCACGTACAGCACTTACGCCAGTTTCTTTGGCGATGTAATTAGCACTTGCTTCCGCATCACCCGTAAGCATAACAGTTTTAATATCTTGACGATTAAGATCAGCAATCGCTTCAGCAGAATCTGGACGAGCTTCATCGGCGATGATAATACGACCAAGGTATGTATTACCTTCTGCTACAAGGACTTCTGTACCGTATTCAGCAGGTTCTGCTGGATAGCCTTGTACATCATAGCGTTCCATCAAACGACGGTTACCAACAAGTACTTGTTGACCATCAGCCATGCCTACCATACCTTCGCCAGCTAATTCTTGAACGAAGTCAGAAGGCTCTACTGCAAGGCCTTGTTCTTTTGCTTCAGCAACGATGCTTGTTGCAATTGGATGTGTAGAGACCGCTTCGATAGCTGCTGCCATGGATAACAATTGTGTATTGCTTACATGAGAACCTACAGTTTCTACGTTGTGAACCTTGAATTCACCAGATGTAATCGTACCGGTTTTATCAAGAGCTACTGCTTACATTAGCCAATGCTTCGATAACACGACCACCTTTAAGCAAGATGCCATGTTTGGATGCGTTACCAATACCGGAGAAGAATGCAAGTGGCACGCTAAGTACCAATGCACATGGACAAGAGATAACAAGGAATGTTAAGGCTGTGTAAATCCATTTATGCCATTCACCTGTAATAAGGGATGGAATGATAGCAACTGTAAGGGCAAGAGCCACTACGATTGGTGTGTACACGCGAGCGAAACGGGTAATGAAACGGTCGATTTTAGGTTTAGAAGATGCAGCATTTTCAACAGCATCAAGGATTTTAGTAACCATAGATTCTTCAAGAATCTTATCGACACGCATTGTAATGCGACCAGATTCGTTGATGCAACCAGACATAAGTTGTGTACCAGGTTCTGCGCGAACTGGTACTGGTTCACCTGTTACAGGAGCCGTATTGACGCGAGTTTCACCTTCAAGAACTGTACCATCTAGAGGAATTAAATCGCCAGGGCGAACTTCGATAGTCCATCCTACCTCAACCTTTTCCGGAGCCATAACTACGATTTCACCACCGCAGCATGTATCCACAACACGTACCTCTTGTGGACGCATATCTACAGCGTTCATGATTTCTGTACGGCTACGATCTGTTGCTTTATGTTCAAAGAACTCACCTATACGGTAGAATAAAATAACACCAACCGCTTCAGGCAATGCATCGATAGCGATAGCACCTAATGTAGCAATAGACATCAAGAAGTTTTCATCAAATACTTCACCCTTTAAGATATTACGCGCTGCTGTACGCAATACAGGAAATGCAAGGAGTACATAAGCAACGTAATAAATCGGAGTTTCAATAGATTCTGGCAATCCGATTGATGGAACAAAAGAAGTCAATGCTTCATAGATCATAAATAACAAGCCTGCTACGATAACAGCAATTGTCACCGCCTCGCTGCCGTGATCGTGGTCATGGCCATGATCATCTATAGCCGCTTTTAGATTTACGTTCGTAATCAGCTACTGTTACGCCCTCTTCGATGGCATCACAAATATCTTGGATATCGCGCTTAAGCGCTTCACGGTCCTCCCAAGAGCCAGTCAATTTCAATTGATGGGTAGCAAGTGTAAAGTTGGCTGTTTCTACCACTTCCATTTTTTCGGATACGATCTTCAATTTTTGCTGCGCAATTCGCACAGTTCAAATCCTTTTAGAAGTAATGTTTCTTCCATGATATCTCCTTTATCTATATTTGAAAAGCATAGGTTGCTTTCATCCATATAAAGTAATAGAAAAATAAACATATGAACGTTCGTTCATATGTTTATTTTATAGTGATAGAGAATAAATGTCAATATAAAATCTATTCACATTATATTAAATTATGTTCTACTAAGAATGCATGTACTACATCTATTAATAGTTTATATCTCATACAGATCAATGGCCTTAATATCTCTAAAGAAAATCTCCACACCTTGAACAGTTAAGATTTGTAAGCGCTTATTAATCACATCTACCGGACCTATAAGTTCTGTATACTTGTGCTTATCATAGTAAATGACTCGTACCCAATCCCCACAACGCACAGTCTGTAAGGCCTTATTTAGTTCTTCTATTTGATCCTCTGACAGTTCCACACGAGCCTCCTTAGGCCGTGCGACGGCTGCCAATAATGTTTCAAATCCCTTTAGCGCCGCAAAGGGCATAAATTGTTTGGCCCGTTGTAAACGAGACATGCGATGTTTCATGAATGTATACCTTCCCTATACGATAACTTATTCATATTTAAACCCTACTCTCCGTTATGACCGCCTATCAATGTATTTCTAAACTGCAGAGTTCCTTCCTCTTGCAAGCTAGAAGCTCGAAGGATGGCATTCTTGCCAAATCGTCCCTTAATATTCAGCATGGTTTTCTGTATATGCTCCTCTTGCTCTGCGGCCTCAATCAAAGCATTACTAAATAGGTCCATTTCAGTTGGTACAGCGGCCTTATTGACAAGGTCTTCAAATCCAACGGCAATGCGCCGTATAGGTTCGTCAGGCCGTTTGTACTTATCAAACAAGGCTAATACGGCAGGACATAACTCCTGAAATGAATCCGTATATTGCGCCAAGGTTCGAGAACCACCGGTGGACCGTAAATCCTCCGCCGCATACCCTATACGAACATGGATACATTTTGTGACCGCCTTAATCTGTAATAGTTCAAGGACTAAGGATTCCACCATTTCACGCATGGGCAACCGCGCCTCATCAGCCGTATAATTGCGTAATAATATTTGACTTTGTGAAAGGGAGTGCTTAGATGGCCTATAAGCATGAATGTCAGTAATAGTACAAGTTTCACGGCCCCACGCATGATCGATTAACAGCTCAGCATTCACACCAAACTCCTTATATAATTTATGTTCTGGAACTTGGGTGATGCCATGCAGATCAAAAAGCCCCGAATTTACGCAAGCGATTAGCGATACCGCTGCCGATTTGCCAAATATCGGTAATGGGCTGATGATGCCAAATTTGTTCTTTAAAAGGCTTTCATCTAGATAACCTATAAAATCAGGTGCATATTTCGCCAATATATCGAGGGCAATTTTTGCGAGGAATAGATTCGTTCCAATGCCTACAGTGGCGTAAATATGGGTTGCATCGAGGACCGCATCAAGCAAAAGCTGTGCCAATTGACGAGGCGTTTTCTTATATAATTTCATGTATGGCGTAATATCGATAAAATATTCATCAATGGAATAGACATGGATATCATCAGGTGATACATAGTTTAGCAATGTTCCATAAATCTGGGCCGAAGCCTCCATATACCTCTTCATATGTGGCTTTACCGTAATATATTCAATATGAGAAGGAATTTGAAACAACCGAGCCCGATTCTTAACGCCTAGTTTCTTAAGTGCTGGAGAGATGGCTAACGTAATCGCACCCTTGCCACGAGAATTATCGGCCACCACTAACGGTGTCGTAAATGGATCTACCCCCAAATCGGCACATTCTACAGATGCGTAAAAGCTCTTTAAATCAATGCACATATACATCCGATTTGTATCAGCTGACCCCATACGAACACCTCCTTAAAGCGCTAATTCACTAACTTTCACAAAAATTACTATCTCCGTAATTTCTATCATTAGTATAACAAAAATTTACAGTATTTTCAAACGTATGTTTTGCTATTATGAAAGATAATTTTTAAATAAAAAGGTATCTACTATTAGAGATAGTTTCTAATAATAGATACCTTTATATTCTTTAGTGTTACGTAAATATAACACCAAGATCATTCATTATTGTTCTAGTCCAACTTTGTCATCATCTACCGTATCGAGGAATCGTGTTAATTCGTCCTTAAATAAGAGCCTTACCTTCCCCACAGCGCCATTACGATGTTTTCGGATAAGAACCTCTGCCTCATCCCCCATTTCAGAGATTTTCATCGTAATATTTATCGCGATACAAAAAGATAACGATGTCCGCATCTTGTTCAAGAGAACCAGATTCACGAAGGTCAGATAATACTGGACGCTTATCTGGGCGGCTTTCAACACTACGAGACAACTGAGACAAAGGCAATAACAGGCACATTAAATTCACGGGCAATCAGTTTTTAGATTGCGGAAATTTCAGATACCTCTTGTTGACGGTTCTCACTGCCCTTACCGGAGCTACGGCCCTGCATAAGCTGAATATAATCGACGATGACAAGATCAAGGCCATGTTCTACCTTAAGGCGGCGCAACTTAGCACGCATATCCTGCACAGTAAGGCCTGGCGTATCATCGATGAATAGGTTAGCTTGGCTCATCTCATCTGCAGCAGCCATCACCTTCCCCCAATCATTCGGGTCCATGTCAGCCTTGCGCAACTTATCTGATTCAATACCGGCCACGGAGGACAAAATACGACCTACCAACTGTTCCTTAGACATTTCTAGGGAGAAGAATGCTACGGTCTTCTTAATCCCCATCGCTACATTTTTGAGCAATATTCAAGGTGAAAGCCGTCTTACCCATAGCAGGACGAGCCGCAACGAGAATCAGGTCCGACCGTTGTAAGCCATTTAGCTTGAAATCTAAATCTCTAAATCCCGTTGGTACACCTGTAATAGAGCCCTTATGTTGTTGCAGTTTATTCAGTCTATCAATATTCGTAAGAACGATATCCCTGATTGGAGAAAAATGTCGACTCTGATTGTGTTTGACCGCCCACATCAAGAACGAGTTGTTCCGCCTTGTTCATGATAACAGATGGTTCATCCTCGCCAGCATAGGTCATGCCTACAATCTTATTACCTGCATCAATGAGGCGGCGCATTTGTGCTTTTTTCTGCAATAATACGCGCATGCTCTTCAATGTTATAGCCCGTTGCTTCGTTTGCAAGGGACGTAATATAAGCAATGCCACCTACGGTATCAAGTTTTTTTGCGCCGTTCTAACTCTTCACTAATGTAATGAAATCGATTGTTTTATTACTTTTTACGAGGCTCAAAATAGCATCATAAATGATACGGTGCGTATCACGATAAAAATCATCACGTTCTACGATACTAGTCACCAGGTCAACAGATTCGCCCGATGATGAGCCATCCGTTAGCAATGCCCCTAATACGGCCTTTTCCGCATCCTCATTATGCGGTGGTATGCGTACGTCCATGTTCTTCTCCCCTTAACTCGATTATGACAATGTTCCCTGTGAAAGAATTCGCCACGCCTGTTCTATGCACAAAAAGAATCACCACACTCTGTGAGCATGGTGATTCGAAGATTATTCAGCGACTACGTTAACCTTGATAGTGCTCGTAATTTCTGGATGTACACGAACCACTACATCATGAACACCTAATGTTTTCAACGGTTCTTTAATTTCGATTTTCTTTTTATCGATATCTACCTTATATTGAGCTTTCGCTGCATCAGAAATGTCCTTAGCAGTAACAGAACCAAATACGGCCTTCTTCGCCCATGCGAACCTTAACAGTTACTTCTACCTTTGTAAGTTGAGCCGCTAAGATTTTAGCTTCATCATTTGCTACGGCTTTGTTATGTGCAATGGATTCTTGTTTTTGGCGCGCATTGTTTACATTTGTAGCTGTACCTTCGAGGCCAAGACCTTTTTTAATCAATACATTACGACCATATGCGTCACTTACTTCAACGATTTCGCCTTTTTTGCCAACTCTTTTTACATCTTCTAACAATACTACTTTCATTGTTATTCCTCCTCTTTTTCAGCGGAATGAAGAGCCTCTAGCGCTTTATCTAGAATAGCGGCCTTCGCTTCTTCTATCGTCATACCTTGTAATTGAGCACCAGCCACAGTTCTGTGACCGCCACCGCCCAAGGCTTCCATTACAACCTGTACATTTACCTTGCCCTTGGACCGAGCACTAACGCCGATACCACCATCATTTAGTGAGTAAAGTACAAAGGCTGCTTCAATATCTTCATTACTGATGAGCATGTCCGCACTCTGTGCAGCCAATGCCATCATATCCTTTAAACCTTCAGGTGCTACAGAGATAGCAATCCCTTCGGTACGACTAGCTTCAAATACCATTTTAGCACGCAATTGGATAGAATCGAAGGTTTCAATAAATAATTGTTTAACCCGTTCAATATCCGCCCCCGCTCGGCGCAAGAATGCTGCTGCTTCAAAGGTACGCGCCCCAGTTTGTTGAACAAAGTTCTTCGTATCTAGAACTATACCTGCATAAATACCTGTGGCTTCCGCTTTTGAAAGTTTTACAGGAACGCCCGCATATTGTACAAGTTCTGTTACAAGCTCACTTGTAGATGATGCAGCTGGTTCTAAATACGTAAGCAATGGATTTTCAATAAAATCAGCTGCCCGGCGATGATGATCGATAACAATACGCCGTTCAGAAGCTTCAAGAGCCTCTGGTGCCGCTACCATTTCAGGTCTATGTGTATCACATACGATAACAAGTGTATTCGCATCAACCCAAAGCTTTTGCTTCAGGAGCCGATCAATTTATGGGATAACCAAAATTCGTCTTCATCAAGGACATTCACCATTTTAGTAATAGCACTGGATTCTTTTTGAGGCGCGAAACGCACCTCTTTACCAGAGCACGTGCAATCGCTACGACGCCGATAACGCCACCTAAAGCATCATAATCCTCGCGTTGATGGCCCATAACAAGAATTTTATCGGAGTCATTCATGAGCTCATGAATGGCTTGACTCACTACGCGCGCACGAACGCGTGTATTCTTTTCTACGCCTGCCGTGTTACCACCGAAGAAGCGGGTGCTTTCACCATCCATAATACAAACCTGATCGCCACCACGACCCAAGGCGATGTCGAGGCTGCTGCAGGCGCTCGGATACGTCCTTAACTGTTCCTGCATTTTCACCAATACCGATACTAATCGTAGCCGGCACTTGGCGTGGAGAAGGCAATTTACGAACCCGTTCAAGAACCTTAAACCCATCTTGTTCCATGGATTGCAAGGCGCCTCGCGACACGGCAAAGGTATACATATCATCTTGGAAATTTCGGATGAAAGCCTTCGTGTTTATCGATTTCATCGACTACAATATTATTAATTTCTACCCTATAAATTCGTATATTCTCTATCACTGAGTGCCCTTTTGTCAATTCTTCGATATTATCGATTTGAATCATGCCCCATACAGGTTGTTCCTCCTGAGCTCTAATGCGGTCCTGCTCAATATCTGTAATGTCCTTAAAATACAAAGGCCATCACAGCATGTTCCGTCAATTCATCATTTGGATCCGCATCAGGTCTCGTATCGCGTGGGTCAATAAACTTGTACACCACTTGGAAATATCGGTCTCCATAGCGCTCCTTCAAGAACCCCTGATTTGCCCCCAAATCTTATCAATTCTAAACCCAGGAATTAAAGCGGACATTTTTTGTAATTTATTCCAGTCCACCGGAACCCAATCGGCAAATACGCTATTATTCCACACCAATGTACCTTGCTTATTGACAAGTACAATAGCGGTCGGTAAATTTTTGCAACGCGAAATTAGCTGCTTGCGTTACATTTTTCATCATAGCACCAAATTGTTCGCGTGCTAAGCGACGCCGATTATGAATGGTATTGTAATTAATCAAGTATACAGCAACTACCACGATAGCCGATAATATAGCTAATAACCAATTTAAATAAGCGATGATTAAGACTAATAGAACGATAACACCAATAATGGTCCATTTCCATTACCGTCCATCTTCGTTGAAAAGGATTTCATAGTAACCTCCTTTCTATTAATAACCTCGTTGATTGAAACGGATCGTAAATCTAAAAACATATCCATAACACCAAAATGTTACAAGAGATACAGGCATCATGACATATAAAAAAAGCTATAATAATAATTTTTTTAATACCCTTGATACACCATAACCTTCTAAGATACCCTAGCAAGCTAGCGATTCCATTAAGACCGCATGCAAAAGCACCAAATAAAGCAATGTTCATCCCAACAGTTGTGAGCAGCTCATTATGGATACCAACAAAAGATGAACCATAGATAATAATGAGCCCTACCGCTAATACACCAGCAGTCCAAACAGGTATTTGCCAGGATGAAATGGCTGGTAATGGTTGTACAGGGTTATTGGTGCGTTTTTGCAATATAGGCAGTAAACCGTGCCAAGATATAGGATGTAACAGCAAATGCACAAAACGCATAGGTTACAATCATCCGTTTAATCTGTACCAGACTCGCTTGTATTTGCTGTATATACAGCTCTGTCTGTTCAGGTGGCAACGATTGTTGCTTTACGGTCTCTATAAATGCATTCTGTATTTCCTCTTCTATGCTTTGAAGTGATGTCTGTAGATTAACGGACATCACCGACATCGATGCTAAGAGCGTAATAATAGTAGTTACCGCTAATGCCAATGTAGGTACCAGAATTAATTTTAAAGGAGACCAACGGTTACGGAAACCGAGTCCAACAAAAATACTAGGTACTGCATACATCAAGATAGTTCCTACAGCGGTCAGGGATTCCCAACAAAATGGAAACAATAACAAAAGCCACTACAGCCGCCGAACAACTATATCGAATCCCCCACCGAATACCAACAATAGCAATCGCCGCAGGAGCGACGATGGTAGCTAGCAATGATAAGATGGGGAGGCTAGCACCTATAACAGTTAATACAACTACGATGGCTGCTAAAAATGCCGTCTCCACCATAGCTCTTGTATTTGTTTGTTTCATAATACTCCATCCAATACTAAAAGGATACCAGTTATCTTTTAATTATAGCAGTTTAAAGAAGTAACTTCAAATACCCTATATAGTAGATAATAACAGTAACTACGCTATTTATAGTGTTCCAAACGAATAAAGATATCCCCTCAAGCCATGAGCACCATATAATTATGAAACCCATGCTTGAGAGGGATTGTTATTTAGTGTACGTCCTGGATGATTGGTAAAATCATAGGTCTACGACGTGTTTTGTCATAGAAGAATTTACCCAATGCATCGCGAACGTTTTGTTTAATTGTAGTCCAGTCCTTGATACGTTGTGCTTCGCAATCATCTAATACTTGATGAACACGACGTTCTGCTTCTAGCATAAGTTCTTCTGCATCGCGAACGTATACGAAGCCACGGATACGAGATCAGGGATCTGCAATGATTGTACCGGAAGCAGTATCCATAGCCATAACAACGATAACCATGCCTTCTTGTGCCAATTGTTGGCGATCGCGAATAACGATATTACCAACATCGCCAACGCCTAAGCCGTCAACAAAGATAGCGCCAGCTTGCACCCGACCACCTTTACGGCCACCGTTTTTATCGAACTCAAAGATTTGACCATTGTCGCCGATAAGGACCTTCTTAGGATCTACGCCCATAGCTACACCAAGTTCACCATGGCGGCGCAACATACGATACTCACCATGAACAGGGATGAAATATTCTGGACGCACAAGGTTGAGCATTGTTTTAAGCTCTTCTTGGCTCGCATGACCAGATACGTGGATACCACGGTCTTTGCCATATACTACGTGACAGCCTAAACGAAGTAAGTTATCGATGGTTCTACCTACAGCACCTTCGTTACCTGGAATTGGCGTAGCAGAGATGATAACTGTATCATTTGGTGCCAATTCTACAGTACGGTGATTGCTTGTAGCCATACGGGACAAGCCCGCCATCGGTTCACCTTGGGAACCAGTTGTTAAGATCATGATTTGGTCATCTGTGTAGTTGTGCATAACATCTACGTCGATAATCGTGTTTGGCGGAATATTTAAATAACCGCGTTCTTGTGCGATTTCCGTAACATTCACCATGCTGCGGCCCATAACAACGACCTTACGCTTGAACATCACAGCTGCATCGATAGCTTGTTGAATACGGGATACGTTAGATGCAAATGTAGCCAATACAACACGGCCTTTTGCAGCTCCTACAGCTTGCTTAATAGCTGGTCCAACGGAGCTTTCAGAACCAGTAAAGCCAGGTTTTTCAACATTCGTAGAGTCAGACATCAAGGCTAATACGCCCTTATTACCAAGTTCTGCGAATTTATGAATATCCATCAATTTGCCATCAACTGGTGTTTGGTCGATTTTAAAGTCCCCTGTATGAAGTACAGTACCGATAGGTGTATCGAAGTACACCGCAACGGAGTCAGGAATAGAGTGATTAGTTTGGATAAAGCCAACCTTCACTTGACCGATTTGAACTTCATCGCCGGCCGCAATGGTACGAAGGCATTTTGGGGATACCTTATGTTCTTTGAACTTACCTTCAATTAAACCACAAACTAGATTTGTAGCATACACAGGACAGTTAATTTCCTTCATAAGGTACGCCAAAGGAACCAATATGGTCTTCGTGGCCATGAGTAATAACGACTGCCTTCACGCGATCCTTATTCTCGATAATATAGCTCATATCAGGAATAACGATATCTACACCAAGCATATCTTCGCTAGGGAACGCAAGACCCGCATCAAGAACAATGATTTCGTCCTCGTATTGGAAGATGGTCATATTTTTACCGATTTCACCAAGGCCACCAAGAGGATAATTTGAATTTCCCTTGTTGGATCCTGCTGGCTGACGACCGATTAAATCAGATTGCACCTCTTGATTGCGGTCGTGATTACGTGCCATCGGACGGTTATTAGTACGCGTGCGACGGTTATTGGTAGTTTCATTGCGACTTGCATCGTTTGTATTGCGTGTACGCGTATTACGTGTATTTCTTGTATTACGAGTATTCTCGCCATTTCGTTCGGTACGATGTGTATTATCCCCACTACAGGGTTGTGCGAGTTTGACGAGTTTGGCGCGTTTTACGTTCTGCACCTTGTTGTTCGCCTTGCTCGCCAGTTGAACGTTGACGACGTGTATTCGTTCTTGTATGTGTCGTACGTCGTTGGCGACCTTCGCCATTTTGATTAGCTTCGCCTGTGTGACGGCGTTCACCACTACGATGACCTTCTGTATTGCGGTGTTCTCCCGCAGGTCGACGCGTATTGGTGCGACGGCGAGTTGTTTTTTGCTCACCTTGAGCAGATGGCGCCGTCTCTACTGCAGTCACTTGTGCAGTATGTTGATTATCTGTTGTGTTCACAGTTCCTCCTAAAATTTTGTTCATTAATTTGTTTTAACATATATTTTTCACCTATCATTGAAATTTGATCTTTACAGAGGAACGGACAAACGAAAAAGGCGCTATCTAGCAGCGTCTCTCAAATGGGCGCAAAAAAATAGCGCAACTCAATTGTTACCGTCCAAGTCCTTTTTGTCCATTCGCCTCGTGCAAATGAGTATAGTGTACCATTAAACGCGTCAGCCGCGACGTTACGTTCTCATCGTTACCGTTTAATGTTCATTATAATCCGATCGTTCTGATGAAAGCCTCGCTTTCATACGTTAGTATATTGTAACATAAAAATAGCGTTAACAAAAGAGTCCCTTATGTTAACGCTATTTTCGTTAAACTTGTACGGATTTATCTGATTATCATACAGAATCTATCCGTGTTTATATATCATATTTAGTTATCATCATCAGGCAAATGTTTGTAAAAGCCTTCAATATGCCACGCACCATTTTCTTCAATAAGAGAAATATATCGCTTCATCGGTTTAGCCTCTACCATGCCTTCGCCAACAATGGCATTTGTAAACCACCCTGAAGGGAACACTTCATTTTCCGGTCCCATAGTTCGTAAAGAAAATCCAAATATACATACTATACTTACAAGTACAACAATTAAAACTCTCGTTGTTAACGAACTACTCATGGGGATACTTTCATAATAGAAGCTAGCCTTGCATCTATGACGATATGCTTCAATGCACTGCCATATTGATTATCCTGCTGTTGACCTTTTTGGCATAATAACAACAGTAAAAATCAATGGTCGAAACAAATGGAATGAGGAATAGTAACAAGCTCATGCTACCTCGCCCCGTATCATGAAGCCGACGCACACAACGACCCTAACGGGTAAAGGAAACTAAACATAGTATAGCCGTCAAGAACCCACCTAAACCGATTAAATACGGTCATGTTTGAAATATAACTGTCAAAAACATAGCTGCCTCATCACAATATTGATGGCAAGCATCACAATAACGTTTCATAAATTTCTCTCCAAAACTCTCAACTCAAATTATTTTTAAGTATGTATCTACAGCCTCAGAAAACCCTTGGCGATATAGATTAGCTCCGCCATTTGCAGGATGGCGCAAGCCAATAGCAGACAGGCCAAATTTTCCCATCGTATCTGCAGACTTTTGTCCTACTGCGAGCATAAGAGGTTCATCTCCGCCTAGTTCACGATGTAATTCTAATAACCGTTTTGTATACTCCCATCCTAGTTCTTGTTCAATCTCTGTAGGTGTACGGTTCGTCAATGGATTTCCTTCCTTATGGGGGTGGAAAGGGAATATATTCCACAACAATGTATCATACGGATCTATACCGTTTTCAACGATAGCACTCCATACCACCGTATCAGTAGGTTCGTTAAAACCATCCTTTTTCTGCGTTTCTTTCAACAACGTGCTCGCCGGTGAGCTAGTACGGTCTAATCGAATCGGCGTTACATCCTTCGCACGAATGGTTTTATGCTTATCTAATAGCATCCTTTCACAAGTAATGGCAATACCACTAAAACGCCCGCCTTGGTATCCTACGGCCTCAGCCACTACAAATACCTTAGCACGACCTAAGCGTGGCAACAAATAGGCTACCAAATTATCTTGACGCACTCGAGCCGCATCAAAACCGTCTGCGACAATCTCTAAATCCGGATTCACCTCGCCCCACGGATTATGTACAAGATCACCAGAATACTGGGCAGGCCAATCCACAAAATTGCGCACCTTCTCTACATGCTCCGCATCAAAGGATGCTATGTATTCATCAAACGACATGCTCTTATCTAGCTCAAACAAAGACATACAGCCTCCAATTTAAATTTTATAGGTAATAAATAATATATATCTACTATACATGATAATTACACGAATTGCATAAGAAATATAAAAACACCCAAGCATAGAAATTCTTGGGTGCTTCTTTTCAACATATACAACTAAATATAGAACTCGATTTTTGTCTTCTTTTTGCCAATTGGAATTGTTCAAAGATATGGTTCCGAATATTAACAAAGGAGGCCGATGTGCGGTCCGTTCTATCGATGATATTTACAGGGATGATGGTTTGTACACGTCCTGGGTTAGCCGCTAGTACTACAACGCGGTCTGCTAAGACTACGGATTCTTCAATATCATGGGTAACGAATACAACCGTCTTGCCTTCTTCGCGGCAGATGCGAGAGATTTCGTCTTGCAAGTTGATACGTGTCAACGCATCGAGAGCGCCTAACGGTTCGTCCATGAAAATAATATCTGGATCTACAGCTAGTGCACGGGCGATGGATACACGTTGTTGCATCCCCCCAGATAACTCTGCTGGATAGCGATTGCGGGCGTGATCAAGGCCTACCATTTTAACGTATTTATCGATGATAGCAGGACGCTCCTCTTTAGGTACCTTTTTACTTTCAAGGCCTAGTTCAATATTGCTTTCTACCGTACGCCATGGCAACAAGCCATAGTTCTGAAATACCGTTACATATCTAAGTTGAGGGGCTTTCACCTCTTCACCGTCAATCGTAATAGAGCCGGACGTAACAAGCTCAAAGCCCGCCATTGCATTTAAGAGTGTACTTTTACCAGAACCAGAAGGGCCTAAGAGACAAATAAACTCGCCCTTTTCAATATCTAAATTAATATCTTCAAGGATGGTGAGTGGTTCCCCATCTTTCATAAATTCCTTATGTGCATTGCGCACTGAAATGTAACCCATGAGGCCACCTCCTATTTCTCAATACCCCAACGTTTGTAAATCCATTTTTCGATGAGGGACACGCCCCAATCGAGTAAAAGCCCAACGAAACCAATGGTCAAGATGGCTACCATCAAGAGATCATTGCGCAAATTATTTCTCATATCGATGATGAGGAAGCCAAGACCTGTTTGCGAGCCTACCATTTCACCTGTTACAAGGAAGATCCACGCCGTACCAAGAGCGATGTGAAGACCGGACGCAATGCCAGGAAATACAGCAGGCAACACGATTTTAAATAATAATTCTGGCTGTTTAATACCAAAGTTACGGGCTACCTTGATATATACAGGATCGATATTTTTGGATAGCGGATACTGTGGATAATAGTACGGGGAAGAACGCTGCAATAAAAATGATAACGATGGCTGGTGCTTGACCAATACCGAAGAATAGAACGATAAATGGCAACCACGCCACAGGAGAAATTGGTCGAATGACTTGAACGATAGGGTTGATGTAGTTCCAAATCCCCTTGTACCAGCCTAAGATAAGACCTAGAAATATGCCCGCTACAACAGAAATGATATAGCCGATAAAGAAACGCACCAAACTGTCTGCAATATCTTTAAAAAGAACACCGTCTCCAATAAGCTCTCCAAAGCCGAGTAATACTTTATATGGTGTTGGTAATAGAGCCTCGTTAAAGCCGCCTAGACGAACGATTAGTTCCCAAATCAGCCACGCTGCAATAAATGCCCCTGGTACATATGTATATTTCTTCATGGTTCCCTCCTATGGTAACAATGATTGATCTACAAACTCTGAATAGCTCAGCACCTTCTTGATTAAATCAATATGTGTCATGTGATGCACGAGCGCATTGTAACGGTCCTCTGTAAGGGCTAAATCTCCAAACCCAATCACCTTGAGGAACGTTCAATAACCGGATCCTTAAACTTCATGTACTTTAAGAAATCTCCTTTTTGTGCTTCTGGATGCTCATCTAGGTATTTACCGGCATCGAGATAGGCCTTTGTGAAAGCTTTCGCTAAATCGTGGTGTTCATCAACGAATTGACCATTAAACACGAGAGCACAACAAATATTATCGTGCCAGAGATGATCAGGGTCTTCAAAGATCTTGCCTTTTCCCATTTCCAATGCAAAGAGCCAAATGGTTCAGCACACTATAGCCTGTAATTTGGCCTACCGCTAAAGCAGATGGCATTTCAGGAGGACTCATTTCTACGACTTGTACATCTTTTTCACTAAGACTAGCCCGTTCAAGCATAAGATCTACGAGGATTTTTTGTGTGGATTGTTTATGAGGGATAGCAAAGGATTTACCTTTTAAGTCTTGCACAGAATTAATATCATTGTTGACGATGATGATATTACCTTCTGTATGCCCAGTGCAGCAGCACGAACATCAATACCTTGTTCACGAGCCTTTACACCGAGCTCAACGAGAACGGCTGCCGCATCTACCTTACCTGTATTCAATGCATCCATAAGCTCTGGCCATGATCCATACTTAACAAGCTCTACATGAACCGGATCATCTAGCGTTTCCAGTTCTTTCATGTAAATACCAGTAATGCATGCGTAATTGGTAAATAGGCTACGCGTACAGTCTTTAATTCTTGAGCCGTCTTTGGTTTATGGTGTTCATGATAGCCATATGCTATACCGCCAATAACCAAGAGGATACCCCGATGATTAGATACCAAGTTTTTCTTCATAACTTCCCTCTTTCTACCTCATAACAAGGGCGTTTTTGACATATGTCATTTTTCGCACTTTTCTAAACCTTAGATAGAATAAGTGTTTCAGAACACCTCGTCCTAAAAAAATTATATTACCTACTATATCAATATGTATTTAGTATGTCAATAATACATATAGATATGATAGGTTTTATTTTAGAAATAGTAAGTACTTTAATAGAGGCATACATATATCCAATAATTTGCTCAATCATATACACGCAAAAGCATCAACCGCATTGAGCGGTTGATGCTACTCCAAATACTATTAACAATATATTATTCTTCAATATAAAGCTTGTCGTTTATTTAAAAATATAGATTTCTGAGCTGCCAGCCTCGCTATATTCGCCAACATACGGAGCAATGCTAGACTGTTTAAAATGGCTAATTTCGCCCTTCGGAACGATGACCATAATCTGTTTACCTTCAGCCAAACGCTTAATAAATTCGTCCTCGGTCACCTGTTTCATAAGATATTTCTTATCCCATTCAGCGCTACGTTGTTTCAATTTATCTTTATCATCCCAACAGCTACTATCCCCCTTGATACGAATGACCTCATGACCTGTATAGTATACGATAGATGTGCTATATCCATTGTAGTAATACACATCACCATTGTATTCTTCTACAACAGGTATAAGATTAACCGCACTACGTTGTTTTACTAAAGGAACTAGGCCCTCAAGCACAACAATGGAGGAGATGAGCATGGTGCCAATTACAATCGTGCTCAACATACGATAGCGTTGGCGAGTCCACCAGAACCAGAATAAGCCCAACAAGGACACGCCAGCAAATACATAGAGCAAACCATAATAGCCCCAAGGCGCGAAGAATGAGGCCACTACAAACGCCATCCACAGTAAGAGGGTCGGCCCCACAACAATCCACGGCACATAACGTGGTCGTCCTGGTCGAAGAGCTTTCATAGCCCCTAATGTGCCAAGAATGCTAAATGGTATGAGACTAATAAATGTGTAGAGCGGATATTTTGTGGCCATTAGGGAATAGAACAGAACGGTACCTACGCCCCAGCATAGAGAATATATATACCACTTATGATGCTGTTTAAAGCCTGTTATAATGCCATAAATAACGGCCCCAGTCCACGGTAACGATGCGCCAAGGAAAATAGCGATATAGTACCACCACACATTGTCCTCTGGATGCTCGGACTGTGTAGCGCGTGTCACATTATTAAGGCCTAAAAATCCATCCACAAAAGCTTGTCCATGTGCACTGTACATATAGAGGTACCACGGCATGGCAACAACAAAAAATGCTATGATGCCCTTCCAGTCAAAGAGACGGAATAGCATTCGTTTAGACCGGCAAAGCGCCACATAGATGAGCAAAATTAGACCCGGCAAAACAAGCGCCACAGGCCCTTTTGTTAAAACGCCAAACCCGGAGAATGCATAAGCTACAATCATAGCCGAGCTAGAATCTTCTTGCAATCCCTTGTACGCATACATCATTACCATCAAGGTTGTAAATAACAATACCATATCAGTAATAACGCCATGGGCAACAGCCCAGAACATGAGTGATGTACCAAGAATAGAAGAACCTACAAGACCGATAAGCCAACGTCTACTAAAAAGCCCGTAACGCTTGGAACATCGCCGCCACGGACAAAGCGCCAAATACAGCACTAGGCAATCGAACCAGCAGTCGGCGAATCCAAACACTTTAAAGGCTAATGCAATAAGCCAGTAAATCATAATAGGCTTATCATACCAATACGTCCCATAAATCTGAGGCGATAACCAATCGCCAGATAATACCATTTCCTTGGCAGTTAACGCATAATTCGATTCTACCGGATCCGTTACGGGCAGCATATTATTTGCCACCATAAAGAATACCAGCCAAACAACAAACAACACAGGCGTCAAACGAGGACAATTTCATCGTAATCTCCTTATGATTTACGGCGATTCTTATAGAATTTAAATCCAAGCACGACAGCTACAATAGCAAAAGATGACCATCACGACTAACAAAAATTCATGATTATACTGAATAAGATCCTTCCAGTTTTTCACCAAGCACCTTACCTAAGTAAACGAGGCAAAATCGTCCATGGAATCGTGCCAAGAGCTGTCCAGATGATAAAGTGCCACATTGGATAGCGTGCCATACCAGCCGGGAAAGAAATAAAGGTACGAACACCAGGCAAAAAGACGACCGAAGAATACAGCAGCACCGCCGTATTTATTAAACATCTTTTCAGCTAGCTCAAATTTATGTTCATTAAAGATATATATTTACCATATTTCAATAATAAAGGACGACCACCGTGCTCACCCATCCAGTAAGATAAAATGGACCCTACGATACCCGCCAAGGTGCCCACAACCATAGTGGTATGGAGTTCAAATATGCCTTGCGCAATCAAATACCCTGCAAATCCAAGCACAATTTCACTAGGGATTGGTACATTCGCATTTTCCAATACCATTGTGATGAACATAGCCGCATAGCCATACGTTTCCATGAACGAAATAATATATTCCACTTGTTATACCTCTTTATCCACCCCTACAAGAGGATTGTGATTTTTTAATGTAACTTTGGTGAAAGTTTCACCCTGTATACAATCTATTTTACCATAATAAAATGACCCTCACCATACGGGAGGGCCATTTGCGGTATTCTTAGTATTCTGTTTTTGTAAGAATCAACTAGTCATACACAGTTATTCTGTTTTTAGTCCTTGTATAAAATCAAATGATTTTACAGCTGCTTCTGTATCTACAAAGTGGAACGGTTCCAATAAACGACAGAATTTAAATAGGTAGTCACGCTTTTTGTAAAACTGCTTTCACATGTAAAAACAGTTTCTCGTGCACAGCGGGCAGAGCTATAGCCATTCATAGCCGCATATAGATAGGTATTAGGTAAATCACCTTCACGGATAAAGCTGTGGATGAAGATAAGTAAATCCCATCCAGCAGGCGTGAATTCTGGCCAACGACGTGCATTTTTCCCCAATCGAGGCATTACACTATCCGCGTCTGGATCATAAACAATATCACGCAACGCGGGCGACCATGAGCGATGCCATAATCATGCGAGTGTACCGAGAGCTTTACCAAAAGCATAAAAATGTGGATTGCCATATCTTCTAAGGACTGATCCTCTGGATGTTCCTGTGGTAAATGGCCATAGTAGGTCAAGTTCTTGCCATAATTCGGCGTCACGAAATAGTTTTCTCAGAATCCCACGATTTCTGGTGCCAATGGTAGCTGAGTGCACAAAGTTCATCATATAAAACTCATGGTCAAAGGATGCACGAGGGGATGGTTTGATCCATGATGACCAGTTATTACCTACAGCGCGTTTTTACAAAAATACTCATTGCCTTGAAAGGTAACTTGGAATACGCGCCCCAATTCTTCGTCATTCAATTTATGGTCTATATATTCTAATAAGGCTTCGTTCATGAGACCTCCTAATGTCATCAATGTTTACCTATTTATTATATAATAAACACCATATATGTATCAAATAAAGACCCCTAGCCAAGGCCAGGGGTCTTTACAGTAATATGATAATAGGTTTAATTTAGGGTTTTTATACGCCAACTGAGGCAATCTAAATTAAAACGAATTAACCTACAAATTTTGTCACTGCTGCAGTATCAGTTAAGTGACGTTTAGGCATGCCCATTTCTTCAGGAGTGATGCCAAGAGCAAGACCCACTAATTGAGACATGTGCAAGATTGGCATATCTTTGCCACCGCCAACAACTTCTTTTTGCTTCTTTTTGGAACATATCAAGTTGCATTTGGCAAAGTGGGCAAGGAGTTACTACGCAATCTGCGCCTTCTGTAGCTGCATCTTTGTTGATGGAGCCAGTCATTTTACATTACGGAATCATGTGCAGGGTATACAGCATGGAAACCGCAGCAATCAAGTTTACAGGGAGAAGTCGATTGGTGTAGCACCGATAGCGGAAATCAAATCTGCTAAGGATGTAGGCATTTGATAGTCCTCGAAGCCCATTTTCAGTTTGAGGGCGAAGAATATGGCGACCATAGTATTCAGCTACACGTAAACCTGTTAAAGGTTTAACAACTTTTCTTTCAATTTGTCCAAACCGTAATCGCGGATCAATACCCATAAGAAATGAGTGATATCAGTTGTACCGCGGTATTGTTTACCGATTTGAGCTAATTTTTTTGTTCACTTCTTCTTTTTTTCTTTTTCGTTATTGTCTAATTCATTTTTTTAGCTTCACGAAGCATCAAAGTACAAGTGTTACATACAGTTAAAAGGTTCAAACCTTTCTTCTGCCAATGCAATGTTACGTGCATTTGTAGCTAATGTAATTTCTGGAGCGATATCTTGAACGTGGGATGCGCCGCAGCAAGTCCAACCGTCAAGTTCTTCTAGTTCAATGCCGAGTTTTTTAGCTACTGCAACAGTTGCCATGTAATCTTCTTTGGCAGCGCTTTCAAGAACGCAACCTGGGAAAAATGCGTATTTCATTATTTGCTTACCTCCTCAGCTGCTTTCATAAGTCTGCGAACACCATCAATACCATTAACTGGTTTTTGAGGTACTACAAGTTCGAAAGGATTAATTTTGCTGTGTTTCCACAAACGTAATGCATAGAATGCTTGTTTAGCGGAATCTACAACACCGTCAGATTTCAAGCTCATAGAAACTTCTTTCAAGCGACCAGTTTTGTAAAGGTCTTCTTTAAAAGCAACTGCATGGCGAACGCCTTTGTTGTTTGTAAGGCCAGCTTTTGTAGCTTCTTTACGCATGTTGGAAATATCTTGAGCAGGTTTTAAGTGTTTAGGACAACGGGAGATACAATTCATGCAGTGAACGCATTTCCAAAGACCATTATCATAAGCAGGTTGAATGTGAGCCATAGGTGCATCATCACGGCTATCCAATACGAAACGGTTAGCTTTAGTGAATACATATGGTTCCAAGAAATCGTCTTGACGTGCAGTCAATTTGTTACATTCGGATGCGCAGCAACCGCAAAGGATACATTCTGTACCAGCAACGAATTTTTTGAAATCAGCTGGAGTTTGACGAACGATTTTGTCGCCTTCGTTGAATTCTGCTTTAAGGAAAATCCAAGGAGCAACTGTTTTCAAACGATCAACTTTAGATTCCCAGTCAACAACTAAGTCACGGATTACGCGGAAGTTACCGATAGGTGCAATTGTTAATTCATCTGTACCGTAACGTTCTGTTAATTCGTCAATTTTAGATTCACAACCAAGCATTGCTTCGCCATTTACGCGAATGGAGCAAGCGCCACAAACTGCGGAACGGCAAGCTGCCAAGAATGTTAATGTTGGATCTTGAGTATCTTTAATTTTTGAAAGCTTCCCAAAAGAATTGTACGGTCAGGTTCGTAATCGAATTTGAAAGTTTGTACAAACGCGCGACCTTGTTGGTAACGGTGAATATGATAGGTGATTTGTCTCATCTTAGTACTTCCTTTCTTGTGGTTCGTATTTAGTGAACACTACGTCGCGTTCTGTTAATTCGTATTGACCGTCTGCGCCTAATTTGATCAAAGAATGTTTTAAGTATCTTTCATCATTACGTTTTGGATGGTCTTCACGAATATGAGCGCCACGGGATTCACGACGGTGTAAAGCGCCCATTGCAATAGCTTTTTGCTACTGTTAACATAGAACCGATTTCACAGTAGTTTACGAATGCCATGTTGTAAGTACGTTCAGGGTCACCCTACATAACAAGTTTTGTAATCTTCGATCAATTGATCGATTTCTTTTAATGCTTCAGTAGTACCGTCTTCATTACGGAAGATACCTACTTTGTTCCACATTGCATCAGCCAATGCATCGCGGATTTCTACAACTGGGCGACCACCTTCACGAGTTGTTACTTCAGTGAATTTTTCTTCCCAGCGTTTAGCAGCTGCAGCTAATTCTGCATCTACATTTGGTTGTTCATGTGTTTCAGCATAGTCAGCTGCACCAGCACCGGATACTTTACCGAATACTACGCCGTCAGCCAAGGAGTTACCACCTAAGCGGTTAGCACCATGGATGGAAATACAAGAAGCTTCGCCAGAAGCGAACAAACCAGGCAATTCACATGCACAAGTTTTGTAGTCCACTACGTCGATACCGCCCATTGTATAGTGACATGTAGGACGAATAGGTACTGGTTGAGTCAATGGATCGCAGTGTTCGAAGCACATAGCCAAGTCACGGATACCATGAAGTTTTTCGATGATAACTTCAGGTCCTAAGTGACGAAGGTCAGCTACTACGTATGCGTTAAGACCAGAACCAAAACCACGACCTGCAGCGATTTCATCTTCGATTGCTTTCGCTACAACGTCACGGGATGCTAATTCCATTTTGTTAGGCGCATATTTTTTTCGCGAAACGTTCGCCTTCAGAGTTAAGAAGGTAACCACCTTCACCACGAACCGCTTCAGACATCAAGATACCAGTACGACCAAGACCAGTTGGATGGAATTGAATCATTTCCATATCTTTCAAGCCGTTACCAGCACGGAAAGCTGCTGCCATACCATCGCCTGTGGAAAGGAATGGGTTTGTAGTACGAGTCCAGAAAATACGACCTGCACCACCAGTGGACAAGATAATAGCTTTCGCTTTAATTTGTTCTACGCGACCTTCTTTCATGTTCCAAACTACAGCGCCACCAACATGACCATCTGCAGATTTAACAAGATCTAAAAGGTACCATTCTTGTAAGAAGTGTACGCCTTCTTTCAAGCATTGTTCGTAAGTTGTGTGCAAAATAACGTGACCAGTTTTATCCGCAGAGTAGCAAGTACGTGGATAGGATTGACCACCGAAGTTACGTTGCGCAATTTTGTTTTCTTGAGTACGAGAGAATGGAGCACCCATGTGGTCCATTTCAAGTACGCCTTCTGGACAACGGGAGCAGAAGAATTCGATCGCATCTTGGTCACCAAGATAGTCAGAACCTTTTACTGTGTCGAAAGTATGTGTTTCGATTGTATCTTCAGCTGCAACGTTATTCAAACATGCATTTACACCGCCTTGCGCCATTGCTGTTGCAGAGCGAGTTGGGAAAATTTTAGTAATAAGAGCTACTTTTAAGCCTTTGCGACGACCAACTTCAAGAGCCGCGCGTTGACCAGCGCCACCGCTACCTACTACTAGAACATCAAACTGTTCCATAATGACCTCCTCATAACTACCTATAAAAAGAAAATTTCTTAGACTATCTAGATTCAAAAACCTTATAAAAATTTTTTTGATAACCTAATCATTTTTCCTTAAAGAAAAATCTCACACTTATGCGATATTTCTTATAGCTTTACATATAATTATAGTTAGCATTTCCCCGTATGTCTAAATCTTATTATGCATAATTAATTTCAATGAATCTAATTGATACTCTATATCAATTCAAGTTTTAGTAGATAAAACTTGAATAATCTGATTATGTCAAATGCAAATTCTATTTATTTTTCTGTATATCATTTATATCAGTTCGGTTCCGAATTTTTTTACTATACAGCTAACTAGATGAGGCCAATAAATACTATGTTTTTACCGGTTGTATCACTCCAAAAAGCCCATCTGTAGGTATCAAAATTTTTTTAAATTCCTACTAAAATTACACGGAATTTAATAAACTCGTACATATTAAAAACCTCTCGATTTTAGTATACTTTTTAACTTTTGATAATCATTATCATAAGTTTTTTTATTGTGATTTTCCTTACATCTTTCAAAATCAGTAAAATCCCCCTTATCTATGCGTAAATGGCAATCTTCGATATACTTCATTTTACAAAAATCTAATTATGCTAGACAAAACTTATATAGTGGCATTTATATAGTATATATATATGAATATATAGGCTTGTACCATTTATTACATTCATTTTTACTCATTCCATTTGTATAAGGTATGATAATAGATAAATTAGTTATATAATATAACTTAAATATGTTAATATTAATTTAATTACTAATGTGTTGCAGCTTTCACAAAATGGAATCTGATTAGTAATTAAGTTGTATTAAGAGAGTTATATAATTTAATCATACATAAGGAGAACAAACATATGAAGATTTTACTTGTAGAAGACGAAGAAATGCTGAATGGTATTACGGCCAAATATTTGCGTGCTGAAAATATGACTGTCGATACATGTTTCAACGGTCAACAAGCTATCGATTATGTAAACACATCTAGCTATGATGTTATCGTTATGGATATCATGATGCCTGTATTGGATGGCATTAGCGCATTGGCTCAAATGCGTAACGAAGGTAATACAACACCTGTTTTATTATTAACAGCGAAGGATTCCTTACAAGATAAGGTTACAGGTCTCAACACGGGCGCTGACGATTATCTCGTAAAACCATTTGATTTAGAGGAACTAACGGCTCGTATTTATGCGTTAGCTCGCCGTAATGCACGTCATGCACAAAACGATATCAAGGTTGGCCCATTGACAATCAACGTTCCTCAACGTACGGTAAAACGCGATGGCGAAGCGATTACGTTGACAGCTAAAGAATTTGATTTATTGTATTATTTAGCAAGTAATGAAAACATCGTATTATCTCGTCAACAAATTCTCGATCATGTTTGGGAATACGATTATGAAAGCTACTCTAATCTAATTGATGTATATATTAAAGATCTACGTAAAAAGATTGACACGGATGAAAATGTGAAATTGATTCAAACCGTTCGTGGAGTAGGATATGTCCTCAAAACAGAAAACTAGGAACAAGGTCCGACCTTAATTCTATGTCAGGTGCTATCAAGCACTATGGAATCGCATTCCACTGACCTTTAAAAATCATGTTGTGGTACACCTTATTCTTGGCTACCCTTCTGATTTCTATGTCCATTTTCTACTATAACTACATTGGAACGGCTCACAACGCAGAGGTTCGCGATCGATTGCAGCAACAAACGCTCATGATGTCTACGGATATTCGCAAAGTTTAAGCCTTATGAAGATGGCACATTTTATTTAGTCTACACACAAGATGGTCTCATCACAAAAGGATATTTACCAGATGGATTCCCAAATCAGTCCAGTCTATCACTGGGCCAGATTGGTGAGGTAGAGGCCAATGGTACAACATTCTACTATTACGATGTACCTATCAACGCGCCTAACTACCGCGGATTCTTACGGGCTATTACAAGTCAAAAGATTACCGATAGAAACAGCAATACCATTTATGCACTGTTGCTTGTTACCATCGTAGCCTTACTCGTTTCGTCTATCGGCGGTTATCTATTCATAAAACAAGGATTGAAGCCACTACGCAAACTGACACATACAGCTAAGGTTATCGGTAAAAATAATGACTTGAGTCGCCGTATTGAATTGCCAGAAATTGCAAAGGATGAGGTTTATGAATTGACGACCACCTTTAACCGTATGTTATCCGGTCTCGAAGATTCATCCAATCGGGAAAAGCAGTTCAGTTCTGACGTATCTCATGAATTGCGTACCCCTATTGCCGTTATCCAAGCTGAAAGCGAATACGCCATCAAATATGCGCGCACGCCTGAGGAAATGCAAGAAGGCTTAAAACATATTCTAGAACAAGCCAAATTCATGTCTTCTCTCGTATCGCAACTATTGGATGTGGCACGGTTAGAAAATAACTACGAAATGAACGTAGCCCCTGTGGATGTAAGTACTATGTTAATAAATATGGTACATGATTACACCCGCTTGTGCGCAGAAAAGCAAATCACCATCAACGCGGATATCGATGATGATTTAGTTATTACGGGCCACGAAGTGTCCTTGCGTCGCGCTGTGACCAATCTTATCGATAACGCCATTAAATTTACAAAATCGACGATTAATGTTACGGCTAAACGCAATAACTTATACTTGATCATCGAGGTTACCGATAATGGTATTGGCATCGAACAAGATAATCTTTCACAGATTTTCAATCGCATGTATCAAACGGAGCAATCTCGTAATAAAAAAATCTAATCACGGTATAGGCCTAGGGCCTATACTTTTGTAGATAAGGTTGTTCATTTGCATCACGGTACCATCACGGCTAAAGAGTCAACTAGGTGTATTTACCACCTTTTCTATCACATTGCCGTTATCGGATACATTGATAGAATAATTGAATCATATATAAAAACACCTCCTACATGATGTTTCTCGATGTGAGAACACATGTCAGGAGGGTATTTTCATATAGATGATTCTAATATAATCCCTAGAAGATATTAACTTAGTAGCGCCCATAATGGCATATAAGCATATTCAAGGAATAGCCATGCTACAAAACCGGCTACAGCGCCTACAATGGCACCATTGATACGAATCCAGCTGAGGTCATCCTCTACCTTGGACTCGATAAAGTAGATAAATTTATCGGTACTTAGGCCTCAAGCACCCTGGCGTATAATGGTTTCAATGAGGTCATAGCCCTGTTCCAATACATATCGAGCGATATCATGTAAGGTATTTTCAATACGATTACGCAAGTCTTCAGATTGACCATATACATTCCATAGTTCAATGGCGATATTTACAAGAACTTGAGCTGGCGTTTCGCCATTTTCATCACCTTCAACGAGTAACTCTTCAACGTATGGGCATAAATGATTTTTCAATGATAGATTCCCAATCTTGCTCTCGTATCCAACGTTCCCAAGCCTCATCAAGAGCATCGCAGACCACATGATTTTTCCTCTATGTGACGAATCGGATCTACCCACTGACGGAGCCATGCGGTTCGCTCTGGGCTATTAGGGCGTTTCCAGTTTTCCAACATGGCATACGCCTCTGTAACAATAGCCTCTGCCATTTCCCGATAATTGACAACATCGGTAGCTTCGGACAAGGAAATCAGAAAATCAGAAAGAAATCCCTTTCGTTTTTTCTTATGCGCTTCCTCTGCAACGACGGCCGTAAGCCAGGTGACCATGGCAGGGTGATTGATACGCTCTTGAATCACATTCAAGACCTGTACAACCATGCCTTCATAGCGATTGTGTTCACATAAATCTAGTAATACGTGCTTTAACACCGGTACAAGGGAATGTTTTTCTAGCAATGCACGAATGCGTTTAGCCCCCCATTGTGACCATTCTTCAGTAGTTTGAGATTTCCACAACAGATGTAATCCTTGGTGGATGACGAGACGTGCAGCCCGTTGCCCCTCAGGTGATAGTAAGAATTTTTCAAATAATGGTACGAATTGTACCTTTTCCAATAGCACCTGACAGCGATCACGGGTAAGCATCTTCGTTTCTACAAGCTTAATCACACCATTGATAAGGCGTTCCTTATTGCGTGGAATCAAGGCTGTATGATATGGAAAACCTAAAGGCTTACGGAATAATGCGGTCACCGCAAACCAGTCCGCCACACTACCAATGAGGGCAGATTGTACCGCCCAATAGAGCGGCTGATACCAACTTTCACCATCATAGAAAAACTGACCTACAAAAACAAAGCAATAGAGTACGGCCATCAAGCACAAGATGCCATTGGCCCGTTGTCGCAAAGTAAGTGATTTGAAATAGCGAATCATCCAATCACCCCCTTAATGATAAGGGTTATGCCGTAAAATAGACCGCCGAGGACAGCCCCCACAAGGGAGCCATTGATACGGACCATTTGCAAATCATAATACATTTTGCCCCGTACAATTTGGGTTATCTCATCCGGTGAGTAGCGAGATAATTCTTCGCCCACTACACGGTCGATGAGAGGGTTTAGCTTTTGTAACCACGGAATACTGCGCAACAAGAAGAACCGTTCGAACGGCGCCTGCTTATCCGGATTGAGAAGAATTTCGCTCCCCAATATATTCAATCGTTCCATCACGATATCCATGAGGCGTACCCAATCGAGCGTATCCCCATCAATGAGCTTGCCTTCCCATTCTTCAAGGACCATTTTAACCCATTGATCCTTATGTTCTTCGATGAAAGCCTGCCATTCTTCATTAGTTTCCAAATTATTGAAAAAAATTTAATGGCCTGCCCCCATATATAGCGTCCCAATGGCGAGTCAATATCTTCATTATCCTTTAAAAACTGAACTGCTTTTTTCTGTACTGTATCAACCAATCGTTCAGGTGAAAGCCCATCCCCACCAAAGGCAATGGCTAGTTCACGCATAAATGAATCCTTAGTATAGGTTTTCATAATATCTAGCATGACACGATACAAATATGGATACACCTGATTTGACGCGATAACACGCTGACAAGTTCGATTAAAATAGAGCCAAAACACACTAGCCGTATGGCGTTCCAACATGCAACGACCAAATAGAATAACGAGAGGTGTGGCCTTCCAATTGGATACCCCTTTATAAACAGCCTTATTAATCTCCTTACGCATCGGCTCAATATCCATATGGGATAGCACCTGACTCCCCACACCATAGAGGATGTCTTTCATCTGTTGTTGGCCAGCATCACTCATGCCATATTCGATGATGCGCACCATAACGCGTTCCCGTTTAATAGCATAGTACATCTGTGGCACTCGAAGCAGTTCTTCGCTGAGCATGGTGCGACCAATCTGTATGAGCCGTTCTTTACTGCGCGGCAAGATAGCCGTTTTGAAAGGAATACCTAATGGCTTTGTAAAGAGTGCTGTCACTGCATACCAATCCGCTAGACCACCAATCATAGCGGCTCCTGAAACGTGCATGATAAACGCCCAAAGTGCATCGTGCCTATGTGGGTATGAAATTAAAAATATGATAGCCATGACAATCAACAGCGTGGTTGCCACTGGTTTTGTTTTCATCATCACTTGATCCTAACTTACTCAATTACGTATATAGACTCTCCCCATATAACGTAGTGACCGCGTGGGTCACTTAAAATATGCATTCATCGCCTTCCTTTTGAGGTTCCCACACAGGAACATCGCCAAAGAGAGCTGTAAAATACACGGATGGCGTCCATAGTGAGCCATTTAGATGCATAGGAATAAACGCCTTTTTCACCTGTACGCGGCGTAAGAAATTCAATAGCCCCCCATTCCATAGCATCTTCTAAGCGATTATCTACAGGGAACATCGCCACATCTGCGGATAGACCTTCTAGTTCCTTAAATTCACGCCAAGCCATGCGCTTTGCATCCGCATTATTCTCCGGCGTATCACCAAGCCAATGCCACCAATTAAGGTCACCAGCATGGAAAATGGAATCAGAATCAATGTTTGCAGTATCCGTTTTTACATAGAAAGAACCGCCTTCATCGGTGCTACCGTACATATGAATCCCTACATCATCGAGATTGGCATCTTGTCCAGGTCGCATGGTAATACATTTTCTTACCTTACCCTCTAAGGGTACATCTTGATGGCAAATATAACGCGTTTGAGGACCATCAAATTCCGTAATAGACGGATTAAAATGATCTGCATGACTATGACTTATAAAAAACCACAATTCACGACCACGCTTTGCCAATTGCCAAACAATATTGTTTGGATCCTTATAATAATCAAACACATAGCAACGCTTGCCATCATCTACTAGGAAACCACTGTGTGCGAGAAATGTTACATCTAACATCGTTATCAATACCTCTATATTACTGAGAATTTATATCATTCGTATTCTTTATTATACCATATTTTTCTATATACGTTTGTGTAAAGGAAGGCCCTATTTCCAAAAAGCCTCCACCGGCCGGGTCTGTCCCTACGGGACAGGGCCAAAGTCGTTTTTTGAAAACAGGGCCTTCCTACACTCAGTACATTAGAGACATTTAGGTATAATGAAAGAATACAAATTTAGTTTAGCGACAAAAAGTCGATTTTTGAGAGCAGGTTCGTCTCACATAAAGCCCTAGTCGAATTTGGGTATAATAAAGAATACGAATTGAGGTTGAAGGGAAAAACAAGAAATGCCGCTGGCATTTCTTAGATGCGGCCAGCGGCTTTCATGTAGTCGATATATTGGTTACCCCATTGTTCGAGGGATGCTAAAACGGTTTTAAAGCCTGCACCTACTTCGGTAAGGCTATATTCTACCTTTGGAGGAATGGTGCTGTATACTTCACGATGTACTAAACCATCATCTTCCATTTGGCGCAATGCTCTAGTGAGTGTGGCTTGGGTAATTGGATGCAATCGGCGCTCTAACTCACGGAATCGCACAGGACCTTCAGATAATTCGTGCATGATCAACAAAGACCATTTACCTGCTAATAACTTTTGACTCGTTGCAAAAGGACAGCGGCCCACCAAATCATGAACATTTACAAGTTGCTCTGCCATTGTTATTCTCCTTTTCTATGTATATAACGTTATTCAAATCATATCACAAATTTATAGTATGGCAAGCATTTTATAGTATCATTTTTCAGGGTACAAAACTTTTTTTGAAAAATTTTTAAACCCAGTAAATATCATATTTCTATCACTTTTGATAGTACCTATTCTAAATAATTCTACTATTCAAAAACAATGGCACACTCTATATAATGAGATCATCAGCTGAACACAAATTCACGAATCATATATTAGAGAAGTGACAAATAATTAATTTTAAACGACTTTGCCTAGGCCATAGGCCGTCAAGGCGGTAGAGACTTAGAATTAATTGTTTCGTACTTTACATAAAAAGAGAATCAACATGAACATTTTAGTAATCGGTGCAAATGGTAAGGCAGGTCGTCGTATTGTAGAGAAAGCCCTCAAAGCAGGTCATCAAGTAACAGGCGTTGTTCGCCGCGAAGGTGCTATTGAAGGTATTCCAACCATCGTAAAAGATGCGTTACAATTAACAAAACAAGAACTCACTCAATTTGATGTAGTAGTAAACGCTACTAGTGCTTTCACACCAGATACGTATCATTTACAAACAGATTTGACATTATTGCTCGTAAAAGCATTGGCTAACACAAGTACACGCCTCATCGTTGTAGGCGGTGCAGGCAGCCTCTATGTAGACGAAGATCACACAGTTCAACTATATGATACACCAGACTTCCCTGCAGAATTTTTAGGTCTCGCAAAAGCTCAAGGTAATGCTATCGATATCTTGCGTAAATTCAGCAATGTAGACTGGACATTCTTCAGTCCTGCACCAATCTTTGATGCAGAAGGTCCTGAATCTAACAATTACGTTATCGGTAACGAAAATGTTATCTTGAACAAAGAAGGTCAACCATATATTTCCTACGAAACATATGCTCAAATCTTAGTTGATGAAATTAACAACCATAAATTTGGTCGTCAACGCTTTACAGCCGTACAAAACTAATTTAAAGCTCTACTAAGGAGGTCCTCTATTATGAAACGCATGCCAACACTATTCGTAGGCCACGGCATGTGGGGCCGTTCTTGTTCACATGTTCCCTGATGCATCTATCCCTGTTGTACAGCTATCTATCAATAAATACTTAAACCCTAACGAAATGTATCAACTAGGCACAAAACTTCAATCATTACGCGATGAAGGCTATCTCATCATGGGTAGCGGCAACATCGTACATAATCTAAGACTGTTGGAATGGGATAACCCATTCGGCACTGCTGCTACCATTGAGTTCGACCAATATATATCTAAGGCAGTCTTAGAAAATGATGTAGATACTGTTATTAATTACACATCACATCCTCATGCTAGTTATGCTGCACCTACACCAGATCACTACTTACCATTAATTTATATTATGGGTGCTAGTGAAAGTGCAAAGCCAACTGTATTTAATCAAAGCTATAATTCTGGTTCATTATCTATGACTGGATTTATCTTTGAAGACGATAACTAACACAAGTAAATAGCAAGATTATAGACTAAAAGCAACTATAAAAGAGCCTCTATGAACATTCCTTCACCAGTAAGGAATCCATAGAGGCTATTGTTTATATATTAAGTTTATACCTAAATAAGTTGATTTACATCGTAATTAAATTTAGCCGTTGTTTCTGCAGCAGTTTTTTTGCCATTCTGTAGGTGCCGTACCATCCTTATCAAGGAAGAATCCAGAGTCAAGGTAGCGAATGATGATATAATTGGAATCCTTTTGATCAAAACCATTACCGCGGGAGAAGTCGATGCCATGTCCGGTATTACGTGTTACGATGGCTTCTAATAATGGTAATGTAATCGCATTCAACGTGATTTTCATATCACATTTGTCGAAAATCTTTTTAAAGAAGGAACTAGGCTTTTCTTCTTTATATACTAATAGTTTACTAATCGTACCATTAGAGGCACATATTACGCGACGAATTTCATTAATAGGAATATCTATCTTACCATTCGAGATAACACCGTTTTTAATGGTAATTTCTCGTTTACCCATGTAGAAGTAATCCAACGGTAATTGAAGGGTGTCTAAATTCGCAGGGAATTCTGCTGTCAATTTATTTCGAGCAAAAGCGGCAATAATCGCTTTTGTTTCGCGAATATTATGACCAGCATTAGATTCTGTACGGTCCGTATCTAAATCTTGACCTTCAATGCTTTTCCAATTGTGGTCTCTAAACGTAATTGTATAATTACTGTTTGAGTTCAAATATCTTGTAAGAAAAAGCTCATTTACATCATCAAAATCAATGTCAGTCGTAACAGTACCATTTGCATCTTTACAGAGCACGCCATTATAGCTAATCGTTAAGGTGCGCTTTTTTCCCTCAAATGTAACAGGATGTGTATCGAATACAGAAATCATGGTTCTCTCCTTTTTACGATCTCTTATACAAGTAAATTAATATATTGATTAAATCAAATCAATCAAATGTTCTTAATGTAATGATACACCTTTCCTATCTATTTATACAAATACCATATTTACAACTTACGCCATCTCAAACAAGACAGAGTTTTCTAAGAAGATATGTTCGTGAAGGCCTTCTTCTAAAGCTTTCATGGTTTTAAACACATACACATAAGTAGCACAGCCATCTGCTGGTGAAGTGTAATGATTAGTTAATGCACTTAAGGATTCTAAGAGCACACCTGCAGCTTCGTGCTCAGCACGGAGTTCATCAAAATCTACAGGTTTACCCGCTATAAATTCTGGAAAGTCTACATGTTCTTCATGACGGAAATGAGGCACGAGGGCTGATTTCAATTGAAGGAAGGTTTGATAGATTTCTGTCAACTCTGCTCCATGATGGTCATAGTGTACATTGAGTAGCTTTGCCAAACCTTGATCAATTTCATCGATCATATCTAATTGTTCTCGATGATAGTTATGAATGATATAATCAATCAATTGTTCCTTGGAATAGCTAAGCACCTCTGCGCGAGAGGACTTTTGTGCGTGCTGAACTGTATTCAACATAGCGATGTATTCATCAACATTTTTGCCTTTAGCTTCGATAGCCTCTGACAAGGGGTGGCCCCCACCACAGCAAAAGTCGATACCATCCTTCGCTAACACATCCATTAGCTCTGGATTTACCTTAACCGCATCAGCGACTGTCATAGATTTATTGATAGTATTTACACTCATAAGATACACCTCCAATGATGTAACTCCAATTCATTTATGTTATATCTATACTATAAGCATAATTTGTAAATCCTGTCTGTCGCAGTGGCTACAAATTTGAGAATATCACATCAACTAATATGAAAGCCACGAAATTTTGCATTGGACTAAAGAATATACAAACCTATATAATACTAAAAAAAGCTGGCTCATAGAGCCAGCTTTCAGCATATCAAAACATATACAACATATGTTTATATATGAAATTATGCAGCTATTAGATGCTTTCAACAGCAGCGATAGCAGCAACGTCTCACAACGTCTTGAGCGGAGCAGCCACGGGAAAGGTCATGGACTGGTTTAGCCAAAGCCTTGAATCAATGGGCCAAGAGCGTCAGCGCCGAGAAGCGTTGTACCAATTTGTAACCAATGTTAGCAGCTTGAAGATCAGGGAAAGATCAAGATGTTAGCGTGACCAGCTACGTTTCAGAGCCAGGAGCTTTCTTTTCTGCTACGGAAGGAACGATGGAAGCGTCCAATTGTAATTCGCCGTCGAATTTGAAGTCAACGTTGCGTTCTTTCAAGATGTTAACAGCTTCAACCACTTTGTCTACTTCTGGAGTGGAAGCGGAACCTTTTGTGGAGAAAGATAACATGGATACGCGAGGGTCAGCCATGCCAACAACTTTGCGAGCTTTTTTTCTACAGTGGATTCTGCGATATCAGCCAATTGTTCGCTAGTTGGGTTAGGCAATACGCCGCAGTCGGAGAATACGAGCATACCGTCGTCGCCATATTCTTTTTTACTTGTGAACATGAACATGGAAGAGGATACAGTTTTAAGGCCTGGTTTTGTACCAACAACTTGTAATGCAGCGCGCAATACGTTTGCAGTTGGGCAACCGGAACCAGCAACCATACCATCTACAGCGCCAAGACGAACAAGCATAGCGCCGAAGAATAAGCAGTCACCTTTCATAGTTGCGTCAGCTTTTTTTCAGGAGTCATACCTTTTTTTAGCGCGCAATTCTACGAATGTATCAACCATTTCTTGGTAACGATCGTAGTTAGCTGGATCGATGATTTCAGCACCTTCTACGGATACGCCAACAGCTTTAGCAGCTTCTGCGATTTCAGCTGGGTTACCAACGAGTACAGGTGTTACGAAACCTTCTTTCAAAATGATTTCAGTTGCTTTCAATACGCGTTCATCTTTGTATTCTGGCAACACGATTTTTTTACCTAATGGTTTTACTTGGTCTTTTAATTTTTGAATTAAATCCACGATTTTTGCCTCCTTAACATTGGCTTATGCCATATCAATACTATTATTATAGCAATTTAATAGCTCTCTAACAACCATTCTAAAACATTTCGTTGTTGAATTCCGTCATAATTTGCATTTTTATTTAATTCATCTAAGGTGAGCAAAATCTTTGGATATTGGTCTTGTATAGCCTTAAGCGGTGTGAGCTCACGATGTAGTGTATTAGGATCTAACACAGTTTCGCTGACTTGATAATATTCCGTAACACCTGCTTTTTGTGCAACAAAATCAATTTCTCCCTTAGCTAATTGTCCTACATATACGGTATAACCACGACGAATAAGTTCAAGAAAAACGATATTCTCTAAAATATGTCCTGTGTCACGACTCGCGTTGCCAACTAATAGATTACGTAATGTTACATCCACACTGTAGTACTTTGCATTAATACGCAATAATTCTTTGCCACGCACATCATAACGATTTACCTTATATAGCAACAAGCTATCTTGCAAGCCTTGTAAATATCGTTCTACCGTTTTATTATCTATTTTTCTACCGGCACTAACGAGAGAATTAGCAATTTTATTTGGTGAAAGCAAGCTACCTATATTTGACATGATATATCGTACAATGTCTTGTAAGATGGTAACATCATTAATCTTTAAGCGAGCTACTACATCATGTAATAACAAGGTATTGTATAGACCTCGTAAGTATTCCTGTATATCAAAATCTTCGCCTCCCAATTGTTGAGTATAAGGGAATGAGCTTTCACGAAGATAGGACTCATAGGCAGGAATTAAAGAATACTGATTACCATCGTATTTACTATGGTAGAACTCACTAAAGGATAGTGGTAACATCTGAATTTCCACATATCGTCCAGTTAGTAGCGTAGCGATATCGGAGGACATAAAGTATGCATTGGATCCTGTAATATATAAATCTGTATTCTCTTTTACAAATAAGCTATCTACGACACGATGAAACTGATCTACATGTTGAATTTCATCAAGGAAAATATAGTTTATTTCATTGGGCTGCATACGTTCTAAAATATATTGATACAGCGCATGATAGTCTCGTAAATGCTCATATTCTAGTTCTTCAAAATTAATAGATATTATCTGTTCAGTTTTAACGCCTTCCGATAACAGCTCATCTTTAAAAAGCCTAAATAACGTAGATTTCCCACAACGACGTATACCAGAGACAACCTTAACAATAGGCCGATTCCGATTACGTCGTAAAAAATCTAAATATCCTTGGCGCTGAATTAATTTCATAAGGGCCTCCTCATCTATGTATCTTTTCATAGATGGAACCCACTTATTAGTAGTATTAGATATCATATCAGCTGCCTAATAAATTTGGATTCCATTCCAACTTTATATTAATTTTATCATAAAGTTGGATTTTCATTCCAAATTTATATCATCAAATATACAAATATGGATTCTGTTCCAATATTTTTACATCAAAAAAATCTATACTATCGTTATAATTCTTTTACCTAAAAACAACGCCCCTTTTTATTGAATAAGCCCCTCATAAAACAGTACAATACTAGTAACAGAAATACTTTTATATTACTTATGAAGTATTTTTACCTTATATAAACTTAGGAAATACGGTTTACCTCACTAGTTTATATGTAATATTGGAGGACTCATGGCGAATACAGAAACGACAATCAACGCAGTTATTAATCCTCAAATCAACGATGCCCCCATCGATATAGAGAAAACTATCAAAGCCTTAGAGCGCAACAAATTCGTGGTTCATTATTTTGAAACAGGCGCTGATGCGGTGGCCTATTTACAGTCTCGCATTCAACATAAACGAGTGGCTATCGGTGATTCACGCACCTTATTAGAGCTTAAGGTTCACGATGCTTTAGCCGAAGTCAACGCTGACATAACAGACATTCAGCGTCCCCTTCCTGGTGAAAGCTTCCGCGACACCGCATTACGTACCATGGGACGCGATGTATTTTTAACCTCTGTTAACGCCTTGGCGCAAACAGGTGAAATGGTCAATATCGATGGTACCGGCAACCGAGTAGCAGCATCCCTATTCGGATCACAAGAGGTATTCTTTGTGCTAGGTCGTAATAAAATTACACCGGACTTGGCCTCTGCCATCTACCGGGCGCGCAATGTGCGGCCCCTCTGAACAGTAAGAAAAAAATAAGAAAAAGTTCACTCAACCCTTGTGCCAAATTAGAGGAAAAATGCTACGACTGTGGTTCACTGACAGAATTTGTAATGCCTTAACCATTTACTATAAGAAAATGCGCAAACATGCAAATCATGGAGGTTATTATCATCAATGAGGATTTAGGATTTTAATGAAATTCTATATGTCGATGTTCTATGCCGTGAAAGTCGATAAAACCCTAAGTCAGGACCTCCAAAAAAATGTATCTAAAGGCATATTATCAAAGCCATTGACTATCCCTACACAGCGTAGATATACGAGGGTCTATATTCCCCTTTTCCAGTCCACTAATATAGGACTGTAACAAGCCCTGTCCGCTTAGATAACTCTTGTTGAGTTATGTGATAGTGGCGGCGCCATAATAGAATGAGAACGCCCTAAGTGCTGGATAGCCTTTTTCTGACTGTGCTTTCACTGCATACGATATCATACGTCATAGAAACCTCACTTTCTACTATCCATAATAGCAACTCTTTGCCTCCACAATACGGCAACCACCTATGAGGGGCCATACCAACTTGAATTGTGATGACATATATAGAAAAATCCCTTGCGATACATTCATATTGCAAGGGATTTTTATACATATTATGTTATAAAATTATACCTGTACACACATACATGTATATTCTTGTACATAAAACTCTTATTTATTCTCTTCTGCAGTAGCCATAGCACGTTTGATTTCCATGTATTTAACCATGCCATCAACGGCTTTTTTTAGCTTCGCGCATCGCGAGTACTACAGTAGCTGGTTTATGCACTACGTCACCACCGGCGAATACACCTTCACGGCTTGTCATGCCGTATGGTTCTTCGGATGTGATGATATAGCCTTTTTCGTCTACGCGAAGGTTGTTACCTTCCCCAACGAGGCGTGCATTAGGTTTATGACCAGCAGCGATGATGATCTTATCGACAGGCATCACTTGGTATTTACCTGTGCCGTGGATGCCAGCACCATCGTCGTTAAGGGCCATTACTCGTATTTGAAACCTTCTACCTTGTCTGTACCTTCTACACCAACTGGAGATGCGAACCATTGAAATTGAACGCCTTCAGCACGAGCTTCTTCGTATTCGGATAGCAAAGCTGGCATTTGTTCTTGGCTGCGACGGTATGCTACGGTTACAGATTCACAGCCCAGACGTACGCATGTACGAGCCGCATCCATCGCTACGTTACCACCGCCAATGATAACAACGCGGTCCCCTTTCTTCACAGGAATCGCTTTTTTTCTTCAAGCTCACCATTTTCTACGAGTTGTACATTTGTTAATAGGTACATCGCTTGGAATACGCCTGTAATTTGGTCGTTTTCCATGCGTACTTCTTGAGGAATATGCGTACCTGTACCGATGAAGATGGTATCAAAACCTTCTGCAAATAAATCATCCAAGGATTTATCTTGACCGATGAATGTATTACATACGAATTTAACGCCTAAGCCTTCAAGACGAGCGATTTCACGGCGTACAACGGATTTAGACAAGCGGAACTCAGGGATACCGAATAAGAGTACGCCACCTGGTTCAGATTGGCCTTCAAATACAGTGACATCATAGCCGAGTTTCGCTACATCGCCTGCAACGGACAAACCTGCAGGGCCAGAACCAACAACAGCTACTTTACCGAGATCTTGTTTAATTTTCTTAGGTTTGCGCAATCCATTGATGCTTTCAAAATCGGCAGCAAAACGTTCCAATTTACCGATGTTGATAGGCGGTTTCTTAGCCTTATTCATGATGCAGTTGCCTTCGCATTGATTTTCGCGAGGGCACACGCGACCACAGATAGCTGGCAAATTTGTACGTTCCGCCAAGATATCGTTGGCTAAGCCAAAGTTACCGTGCGCGATGGCTTGGATAAAACGAGGAATTTCGTTTTCAATCGGACAGCCCATGCGGCACAAAGGTTTTGGACAATTTAGACAACGTTTCGCCTCAGCGAGCGCCTCCTCCATCGTGTAATCCGCATCAAAATGTAGTGGTTTTAATTCGTTACTCATGGCACATGCCTCCTAACAAGGATCCAGTACTATACTTATACAGCGTTGCATGCACCTAAGCTATCCGATGAACCCTCTCACATAGGGACGCCGCCACATGCTGCTAACATTTATCTTTTGTAACCATTCGATAGACGTGTGGTCACTGGTCAGACACACACTATTCTATAGTACATTTTAAATTGTGAAAGCGAGCTCCGTCAAGGATGTCAGATACAATATGCTTATTTTATATACATTTATTGCTATAATACATACATAAGATAAAAATACATGAGGTATTCCTATGAACACTACAGAATTTACTGAAACATACTACATAGACCGCCGCAGTTCTCATTCCCGCAAATGGGACGGCGAATATTTAAAATTTAGTCGCACCGACCTACTACCACTGTGGGTGGCAGATATGGACTTTATGACACCACCATGCATTCAAGAGGCGATTTCAAACTATGTAAAGAACAATCCTCTAGGGCTATACCATGACAAATCCTAAGTATATAGAGGCTGTCATGCAGTTGGCATAAACGCCGTCACAACTGCCACTATCAAACAGGACTGGGCTCACTAGCGCCCCCAATGTCATTACCGGTATCATGTGGTGTATTGGGGCTTTCACCAAAAGCAAACGATGCCATTGCGGTCCTTACGCCCGTGTACGGAGCCTTCGATGCCCGTGCCAATGATGCAAATAGGCATATCGTTGCAGTGCCGCTACATCGCACGATGACCAACGGATATACTGTTGATTATGATGCATTCGAGTCCGCCATTAGTCAAAAACGATGTGAAGGTGTTTCATCCACTGCAATCCGCATAACCCCTGTGGGCCACGTATGGACCGAAGAAGAAATGGACCCGATTATTTAGTATCTGTGAGCAGCACAATGTGCTCATTATAAGCGACGAAATCCATCAAGACCTTATTACCGGTTCCACACCGTTTACGTCCCGCACTATCCGTATCTAACGGCGGCTCTGTAGACCACATGATTACCCCTATCCTCTGTGTCGAAAATCGTTTAACATGGCCAGCCTGCATCAGGCGGAAGTGATAATTCCCAAACGAGACGTTACGACATCAATACGACGCCTATAAAGGCGCAGGTATACCACACGGATGCCGATGTTATCGCAGAAACGGCCATCACTGCCGCCTATACTCATCCAGAGGCAGAGGCGTGGCTGGACGATGTACGTGCTGTCATCCGCGAAAACTACGAATATCTATGCGATGAACTATGCTCAGCTCTACCGAAAGCTCCGCATCAGCCCCATGGACGGCACCTATTTGACCTGGATTGATTTTCAGCGCCTATGTAAAGACCTGAAGATATGCACGACCCTATTTCGAAACATCAATGCCGTATCGCGCCCTAGCTTTGGCGAATGGTTTGGTGGTGAAAGCTACGCCACCTTTGTACGAGCTCAACTTAGCCACGAGCCTAACTAATATCAAGACTGCTACGCACAGCATCATCAATCACATACGGCCTTTAGTCCATACAGTCATTGATAAAGAGGCTGCTCTAGCATCAGTTCTAGAGCAGCCTTTTTGTCATATTTTTCGTCATATTGGTTTTCTTATTTAGATCTTGCGAAATGGTCCTTTGCAAATTGCATATCTTGTACGAGTTCCAATGTACCAAGGTATTTCTTATTTTTGTCGCGAACCGCCATGTAGTTTACATAGAATGGACGTCCTTGTTTTTTTCAAGCCATACAGCCACATTATCGCGGTCCCCTTTACGGAAAGGAGTCGATGATGCCGCGCACGATAGGTTCTACCTTTAGGTGGATGGCAGGAGAACACATCGCGACCGATTGCCGTAGTTGGACGTTTAAAGACCTTTTCGCCGTCGTTAAAGTAACGGTTAATGTCTTCATGGTCAACGAAGGTTACCTCCATCGGCATTGTGTTGAGCATCGCGTCCAATTGGTCAAGGGTGAAAGTACCACCAATGAGGGCAATCGTATTATCTGCTGTACTAGCTGATGCAGGACTTTCCAGCCAAGGCCTGTTCAGCATCTGGCCAAGCAAGGCGTTTTACACCAAAGATTTCTCATATTGTGCAGTATCCTTATAGATTTGGTACCAGTCTTGAGTCTGAAAAGTTTTCCGCACAGATTGGGAACAAGATATTTTGTTCCTTGTAAATCATTTCTTGAGCGCGGGTGAGAAGCTCGTCAAAGCGTCTATACCAATCATCTACACTTTGGCTAGATTTCGCCAAATCGCCTAATCGATCTCGAATATCGCCGTCAACGGTCCACATAACCATGGATGGGCCACCGATAGCATAATCCACCTTTAATTTTTGGATATAGCAAATCGCCTTTTTTTAGCATAGTGAACGGATAATTGACGCACTCTATTTCACATCATCAATGGTTGCTGTTTTATCTGCCACCTTAGGACGAAGCTCTTCAATCAAATCATTAAGGGCTTTGTTTTCTTCCGTCATTTGGTTAAGCGGATGTCCTATCGTTTCTACAAGCGTTGTTACCGTTTGTTTCTTATCTTGTGCCTCTAAGGCAGCCTCTACCTTAGCATGTTCTTCTTCCATTTGTTCATGAATGGTAGAGCCATGGAATAAGGCAGAGTGAAGGTCACATAATTGTTGCACCTCTTCTAGAGGTGTACCTTCGCGCATTAAGCCTTGTTCGGCTTTCATGATTTCACTAGCCTCAACATGTTTGAATTGGCTGGCAAAATCTTTGCGTACATCGCCAAGTGCTTCGCCTGTACCTAAGCGTTTTAAAAAGCCTTTCAATTGCTCTACCCGTTCGCTATCTGGGTAACAGTATCCTCTGCGTTAGCTTCTGCACTTTTTCGCTTACCTTAGGTTCTTCTGCTTGAATAGCAGTCTTCTCAACAGGAGCATCCTTAGCAGATGCTGCATCATCACCGTGTAGGTTAGGCATATCACCTTCTAATGTAAAACCAGCTTTCATAAAGGCCCCTACAATATCCATCATAGAGATGCCCTTCATCTTAGCCCCTTTAGGGATAGTCATAATTTTGCCAACGGAGTGGAGCATCACCTTATTGGTAATTTCTGTGAAGCCCAATTCTTTCATAATATCTATAACCTCTGGATATTCTTGTACCAAATCATATACGGATTTTTGATAAATCTAATTTCTTTTTCCATTTTGATCCCTCGTGTCAAAAAAATATTGTTTATTACTTATGTTAGTAACCTCTATACGTTTTCGTATATAAGGTAATTTACATTCCGAAAGGTCATCTTTAATAACCTATAATTCTATGATAAACGATATCGATTAGAAAATCTGTATCCATGGCTATACTTTTGAAAGTTATTTAAAAAATTACAAAATATCAATATATTCGCTATTCAAAGCCTTATTCATACTACGAACAGCACAGAATTTACCACACATACTACAAGTTTCACTATGCCCCTCCTCTGGAGCTCGGCTTTCACGAATATTGCGAGCTCGTTCAGGATCAAGTGCACAAGCATATTGTGCCTCCCAATCTAGTACGCGTCTAGCATCAGCCATCGCATCATCCTTATCACGGGCACCTGGTATGCCACGTGCTATATCCGCTGCATGGGCTGCTATTTTGAAAGCCATAATACCTTCTTTCACATCGTCTGCATTAGGCAATGCCAAATGCTCTGCCGGCGTTACATAACAAAGAAAGGACGCTCCATGCATGCCCGCCACAGCACCACCAATGGCAGCTGTTATATGATCATAGCCAGGTGCAATATCTGTCACCAATGGGCCTAACACATAAAACGGAGCTCCGCCACATAGCGTTTCCTCAATTTCCATATTCGCTTGAATTTGGTTAAGTGGCACATGACCTGGGCCTTCAATAATCACTTGCACACCTTTAGCTCGAGCGCGTTTAGTCAATTCACCAAGACGTACCAGTTCTTCAATTTGACATACATCCGTAGCATCTGCTAAACAGCCTGGTCGACAAGCATCACCCAAAGAAATCGTTACATCATACTCACGGCAAATATCTAAAATATCATCAAAGTGTTCATAGAATGGGTTTTCCTTACCCGTCATGCTCATCCATGCAAAGATAAGACTACCACCACGGCTAACGATGTTGAGTCTACGTTTATGCTTTTTAATTTGCTCAATAGTTTGACGCGTAATACCACAATGTAAGGTTACAAAGTCCACCCCATCCTCTGCATGGAGACGGATAGTATCTAAGAAATCCTCAGCAGTAAGTTCTGCCAAATCCCGTTGATGATGTATAACGCTGTCATATACTGGTACAGTACCAATCATGGCTTTACATTCGCCAGTTAATTTTCGTCTAAAAAAATACGAGTATCACCATGAGTGGATAAATCCATAATCGATTCAGCACCAAGTTGAATCGCCCAATTTACCTTTTCTATTTCACTATCATAATCGGTAACGTCTCTGGATGTGCCAAGATTCACATTTATTTTCGTGCGCAATGCTTTACCGATGCCCTCTGGATCGATACAAGTATGATTCTTATTACAGGGAATAACAACTTGTCCTAAAGCAACTAGCGCTCGCAATTTCTCTACATCCATGTGTTCCTTTTCTGCTACAATTTTCATCGCATCCGTAACAAAGCCTTTTTGTGCGGCTTCCAATTGAGTATAAAACATAATATGTCCTCCTATTGAATAAAAACCTTTTAGCTTTGTACACAAGAAAAAGGGTATCGATATAATATGATCGATACCCTTGAATGGTTTTGCGTGCTTCCTACGCGGGCATGATCCCGATCAGGTCAAAGGTCAGGTGCTAACAGCCCTTTCTCAGCCTATCCCATAGGCTCCCTTGCATACTCTGCTATGTAATTGTGTATAGCATATCACTATTTAACTAATATTTCAATCTATGCATCTATTACAAATCATTAGCTACTTCAATCTGACATTGACGCATAGTTAATAATGCTGCTTCATGGCTCTCCTCAGTAACGCCTGCACAACATTAGGGCATCCACATGAATTGGAACCTCTGGCAAAGCTCAGCTTTCAACAATATGGCATTCGATACAACGCACACATCTGTACAAACACCGACTAAGGTTATACTTTCAATAGGCTCTGCTGTATTCATTCCTTGCAAACGCGTAACTAATTCAGAGGATCCAAAATTAGGTTTATCAATGATAAAGTACGGATGGATGGTATTGCGCTTTTTCTGCGGCCGTAATGAGGCTCTCCATAATTTGCCAACCAATCGTGTCTTTTCACACAATGCACAACCGGTAAATGCCGACCTTCTTGGCTTTTCAAGATAATCGGTATCATGCGTATCCCGTGTAAAAAAATAACAGGTCCATCAAAGGATGCAATTTTTTTGACGTACATTGTCCACAATGGCCTCGCGCCTGCGGAGAACCAAGAGATCCATCCACAAAAATCATGTTGCATATCAATTACGACTAAAACGTTCATGTTCTATCCCTCCACAACGACATGGTGCACCCTGATTCGGCGTGTTGTGCGCAATGCGACCCTGCTGCAGCAGCCGCCACGGCACCAACTAAATCATCAAGAAATGTATTACAGCGACTATCAACCTTGCTATCAAGATTTTTTTAATAATACCCGGTTTTTACCTTATCAACATAGCCATAGTTCGTAAATCCAATGGATCCGTATAAATTCACAATGGATAACGCGAGAATTTCATCAATACCAAACAATGCCTCATCTCGAGTCATGATACTTTGTAGTGGCTCAGATAATTTCTTCTGCTCTGCCAATCTATCCAATTCTATGCCCGTAATGATGGCATTTTTGTGTTTCCCTGTTTTTTCAAGTACGGCCTGTACACTCTCTACGCACTCGTCCATCGTCAAATCAGGAACATAGGGTTGTTGAATCATCATCACAATATCTGCAATGTCCTGAACGGTAACGCCTCGTTCCTTTAATAAATTATACGTACACGCCTTTAATTCCTCCTGAGATATCATAATTGCTCCTCAAAATTATACAAATTTACGTAACACATTATACCTTGATTATAGCACGAAAAAATCCCTACCGACGTTCTATCGGTAGGGATTCTATGATTAGATTTTCTTAACCATTTCAGATTTCAATGCCATTGCACCAAAACCATCGATTTTACAATCGATATCGTGCCCGTCGCTCGCATCAGAAATGAGACGAATGTTTTTAACACGCGTACCTTGTTTCAATACACCAGCACCTTTTACTTTGAGGTCTTTTACAACTACAACGGTATCGCCATCAGCTAATTCATTGCCATTAGCATCGCGGATAATACCGGCTTCTGCTGCAGCCGCAGCATCGGCAGCTGTCCATTCATGACCACACATAGGGCAGATGTACATATGACCATCTTCGTATGTGTATTCGTCGCCACACTTAGGGCAGTTAGGTAAATTTGCCATTTAGATCTCCTTTTTCACTACATAATGAAAGTATTATACCATACCTTAGAAATCGAGTTCTATATTGATATGATGACCACTGACTCCAAATTGATACAAAGACTATTGAATATCTAAAAATAAAAACTACTTAATCTCATTTTTCTTTACTAAAGTTTCATCAACTTCAACTTATCTTCTAAATTATTCTTATAGCCTTCCAATCGTTTGATTTCGGCATCAATAAAACCGGTAATGGTCTTGTAGTAATATCATTCTTTCATAGACCGTATGAAATCCAGCATACCTTAAATCCGCATATCGCTTGATATTCGCAAGCGGCATTCTCATGTCTTTCAGCCGTTTAATAAACTGCACAAAGCCCCACGTCCTCTGCATGGTAATTGCGAATGCCGTTCTGTCGCTCGATGTGAAGGAACCCTTGATCCTCGTAATATCGCAATGTGAAATGGACAATCCTACCAATTTTGAAAAATTCACCGATTTTTCATACTTTCACCACCTTGACCTCAAGTATACTCGAGCATATATCATACGTCTAGACGGAGGTAATAATATAGAAAGAAACACGTTTTTAACATCGGTATGAACACATTGAAACAAATTGACGGACTGCACGGGAGGAGGTATATAACACAATTCAAGAGATTTCACCAGCCATCGCTGATTTATTGGTCGAACTGTTCGGCGACATCTACACGCGCCCCAACCTGAATTTCGAGGAACGGGAACTGATTACGCTCGCGTCCCTGTTAACGCTGGGCGGTTGCGAGGCTCAGCTGAAAGTACATACCAACGCAACTCTAACGTCGGTATTGCTGCCCGAGCAAATCGTAGAGGTCTCACCCACTGCATCCCCTATGCGGGATTTCACGCGTGCTGAATGCACTGTTTACCGTGAAAGCAGTCTTTGAAGAACGGAATATCATGAATTAAAGAATGAGCTGCAATAAAAATCTAATAATAAATATTAGTCTATTTATAATTAGCAAAGGGAGCCTCTTAATAGAGTCTCCCTTTTATTTGTGATGTCAAGTTGTCAGAAATTAATCTGTATTTCCTAATATTCAAATTACGTCTATATACTAATAATGAAAGAGCCATTAACGTGAGTTAGGAAAATAAACCTAACGTTTAAGACTAAGTACGGCAATACTTAGACACGTTAGGTTTATCAAATTCTATTTCTTTGATGAGCCCTAACGCCTGAACACGTTAACTGGCTCTTTGTACTTATAGTATAAAGATGAAATCTAGAGACTGTCAATTTACATTTCTTTATTTAAATTGACTATATATATTAACCCCTTTATAATGTAATAAAGAGATAGCCAACGAGTGGTTCGTCAGGCTCATCCCAAAACATTATAAAACATGCAGAAATGGCCTTTCGTTTTCAGCTACCAGTTGGTAACGAAGGGCTATTTGTCGTTATTACGACAAATCAGCACTATCAATGCTCCAAAGGAAATAACAACTGTTAAAATCCCAAGGATAATCATAATGATTTCGTAGGCACTCATAGGCTTCACCCCCTTCATAGAAAAAGGGTGACCCAACCTCGTTGACTATCTTAATTACATTATATATCGAATATATGTTTTTGCTCAATAAATAAAAATAGAATTAGTTAATAAAATAACCCTAATGCGACTAAGTGCTGCGATACTTAGATACATTAGAGTTATCAAATTTTCTTACGAAAACTGTCAATTTACTACCCCAAGACGTTTACGCAAGATTGCATAGAGAATCATGCTAATAATAACGCTCATAACAGCTTGAATGGTGTTAGTTAAAACACCTGCAATAGCTACGCCTGGATCAAATACAAAGTATTCGGCAATGAAGTAGCCTGCTACGATAATAATACCACCTACGACAATTGCCGCTAAGGCAGAAGTAGTTGTCTTATTGTTATAGACAGTACCGACAAGATAGCCTTCAATGCCTTTCACCACAAAGGTGATTGGTACAAAGACTGCGTAGCCGAGGAACAAATCAGCTAACGCTGATCGATAGCACCAATATAGAGCCATATTTTCGACCTAATAATAAAGCAGATGTCCTAATAACGACATCTCCAACATTGAAATAGCCGCGTATGCCAGGGTACTGAATTTTCGTATACATTGTAAGCAATGTGAGCGAGGGCAATCAATACGGCTGTGAGTACTAACGCGGATGTAGTACTGCGGGTTTGAACGTGTTGCATAGCGTCCTCCTTATAGAAAAATAGGCATGTGAATAATTACATCACATGCCTTTACTATCTACTTTTACGGTAACAACTGCAAAATAGAAGAAATTAATTCTCATATAATTCTGGTCGTTCTAAAACTGTACCATATTTTAATTTTTGGCAGTTTAACTAATTGAGGGTAAATCTGTTTAACCTCTTTACAAGACTTTAATGTAAGATGTTCTAGATTGTTGAGTTCTAAAATGGGAGAGTAATCTTTATCTATCACCTTTGCCGTTAAAAAGCTAAAAAGCGCAATTGTTTCATATGACGCAAGAACCCTAATGATTGAACCTTAAGAATTTTTAGAGCTGCGAAATCACCTTCTAAAGCAAGACTTTCAAGGTGCTTCAGATGCGTTAATGGCGTATAATCATCAATTTTTTGAAAGTTCTCAATCGACAGAGCCACTAAATTTTCTAATTTTGATATAGGCTCTAAACTCGATACGCTTCTACCGGATCCAATGTGTAAATATTCTAGTTCTTGTAAGTTCTCTAATTTTGAAATATCTGGATAGACGCCCCATTTATATGTAATTTTTTGAGTTTCCGTTGGGTACATACCGCATCAAATAAATTCTGGGGCATTCTTGTGCAAAACATAAGCTCTGTAAAAAGCATCCGGATTCTCTAGTAAAAAACTACACCACTCCTGTAAAATACGTTTCTTATCTTTAGCAGAATAATCTCCATCGAGCTGTGTGCAATTGATGATTAACTTATCTTCACTATCATATTCAGAGACCTCTACCACAGATTTAGGCCGTGCGTCATCCTTATGATAGTAGTCAAATCCGTATTTAATTTGCTTTTCCGTTAACACTGCCATCTTGGATTCCTCATCTTTAACAGTTACATAATTAGTTTGTCTCATAACTAGAGACATAGACCAACAGATTTTAAGGGATACTCAACAAATTGATACAAGCACATGCCCTTTAGCTTGAGCACTTGTTTATAAAAAGCGTTTCATTTGTTCAAAATCATGAAGAAGTTCGTCTTTGATTTCTTCCTCTTCCTCTTCATAGTCCCAGATATTTGGATATAATTCTGCCTCTTTGCAGGCTTTCATATCAAAAGATTCCAGAGCATTTTCAATATCAAACTGCTCTAGGCCATACGATATTGGCTAAATGATTTGTGTTCTGTATATGCTACATAGTCTGATATATCCTCCACAGCCATTACGCTTTCCTAGTACCGCTTGGCTAAGAGGATTTTTATCGTCCTTATGGCCAGTTCCTACGCCAGTTAGCACAAAGTGAAGTACATCCCACATCTTATCGATATCGAGCAATAATTCATCATCGTCATTCCACTCTTCAACGCTTTCAATAATTTCCTCTTCTTCTGAGCCCATAGCTTTAAGCTCTTTTTAAATTCGCATCGCTTACACAGCTATAGTTTGCAATTAATCCATAATTAAATCCTTTCATAAACTCTTCTAAACATTAGAAAAATAAATTTTTCCGATTCTGTAACGCTTCCATCATCTTCATGGAAATAGCAAGCATATACAGATTCACGATGCGCCGCATCATAGAATTTCTGTAAAACAGGTGAAAGTTTCATGTCTATGGGCATATGCAAAGCTTTCACAATGGGTTCCCAAAGTTCCATCGGCGAATAAGAGATAATATCTAACTGCTTATTCTGACCATATTCTTTAAGTGTTGCCGCATCAGCATATTTACTTGAGTCACAGTAATCATGCCAACAAATACTAAACACGATTAAATGAAACAAATCATCCATACTTTCAGCTAAACGGCCCGCGGCACCTTCGCTACTCCAATAACCTATGGAGCCATCCTCCAATAGATGATATTCACCGCCAGCACCATCTACAGCAAATGCCATACCCGGCAAAGAGAATGTGCAGCGACCTTCAGCAGTATCACGATCCTCCAACGCATCTAGCAAGCGAAAATCAAATAGCGTATCAAAATCTTCAGCTAACTTGGTATCATTTTGCAATATATCTAAACAACTCATCTTACACGCTCCTATTAGCAGAAATTAATTCTAGCAAGTTAGCCTCTCCTTCATCAGATGTATCTAATAGTGGAATAGCTAACAAAAGTACTTGTTGGGAGTAATAATAAAAGCTAAAGAATAAATCATCAGGGAATACGTCTTCTTCCTCATATCTAAGAACGTCTTCGTCTTCATCATATTCTTCAGACCAAAGGTATTCTTCGTTGAGCATATCCTCAAAGTTCGGCAATGGCTCTGCATGCTCCAGCATAAGCCCATCTCGAATACACTCAGCAATCTACAGTAAACAACTCAACTAATTGCTCCCCTAAATACTGAGCTACTTCATTTGTGAGCTCGCTCTTCTATGGCTTTCTTAAAAATACGAAAGCAAGAAAATCATGGCGAATGGTGTAGTATGCCAATGTCGATTGGTGCTCAATATTCATTGCTAACGCCTCACCAGCCGCATCAACAGTATCAATGCTATCCATGTTCCACAACACATCAAGCGCTGTAGGAAAATCTGTGGCACGTCCGTAGGTGGTCGTTAACCGATGCCACGGTATATCACTGACTTGTACAGTTTCTATGTATTTTTTAGTCACAGTATCCATTGTATTTACACCCTTATAGTAACCTCTTTATATGCACACTTTTATACGCATCCCTTTATATGTATACCCATATAGTAACACCTTCGGCTACTGATTATTTCTCAATAACCTCTTTCACCAGTTCATAAGTATCTATGAGACGTAATTTCCCGATTCTAGGGTTGTCTGTAATCTCCTTATAAATATCTTCTAGCGTGCCTGCTGGTGCTAGTTCCATAGTTATACGGATAGAGTTCAACGGTTCCGATGACTTCCAAATCATCTAGCAATATACCTGAGTCGTATGATTGAACCAACAGTCTGTATCGATACCGAAAATTTGTATTATCTTTCCGGCATGCGATTTTGCTATTTAGAAACTGCTCCATTGTTGGTTTTTCTTCTTGTAAAAAGCCGCGTCACGGGCTAAATGATATTCAATTTTCCGCGGTGATTGATCTACGTCAGAGACGAATATAGCACCATAGTCGTTTTCAAACTTAACAGCTAATACGTCGCCCACCTTAAAATGAGGTTCTCTCTTCGTTTTAGATTTACGAACCTTAATCGGCTTTGGATTTTCGCTTTGTAGCTGCAGAGCTAACTTATCTAATACCTTTTGTCGCTGTTTAAAGGCCTTACTATCGATGTCTAGCCAAAAACTCATGAGGCGCTGAGCGATTATGTCTAAAGGCTTTCTCTTTGATATCCTCTGATAAATGCCCTATCTTCCATAACGAATAGGCCGCAGCAGTCCAATAGATTTCCGTGTAAAATTCATCAGCGCAAAAGTTTTGTTCCTCATTTAAAATATCAGAAATTATGGTATCAATACTGACGCCATCCTTATATCGCTCAACAATGGCATTATAAAATATCATGGCCGTCATCACTATCTATGATCTTTACTCCGTCAATAGCCATATGAATCTCCTCTAAGGCAACAGCTCTTATTCCATCTCGCCATGAGTCGCTATAAATTCATCCTTAATCTGTTGTAGTTCTTTTTTAGCAACCATGTACTGTTTCAAGTCAATTTGTCCGTTTTCTTTTTGTTCAGTTAAGGCTTTTTCTTTGTTTATGATTTTAATCCAGTCTAATTGTGTACTAAAATCAGTATTCACACCGTCACTATTTTCTCGTAAGGCCAATAATGCAAATACTTCGTCCATATCAAGATTGAACATGTTACTATCAAGATTGATAGGCTCAGAAATAGTAACGAACCATATCTGCACCAAATTTGTCGTTTAATTTAGTGCATTCTGCCCTGAAAGCACAGTAAACCCAAGCGTATCGTTTCCAAGGCTTTCAGTAAACCAACGCACCTCATAATCAGGTTTTAACAAATTCGTTGAAGTATTTGATAGTTACATCCCGATCTTTCTCATCACCGTAAGGGATTAAGAGTTCTTTATCGCCCTTTTGTAACACAATATCGTCACCATAGGGCTTGCCATTACTAACAGTTTGAATATCGATAGGCGTATCCATCATATCATTGAAATAGTTCACCACATCCTCGTCATCCTCGCGCCAGTCAATCCAGATGATAGCTTCGGAATCAAATAAATCAGTTAGATCCATATCATTGGCAAAAAAACTTTTTAATTCTTTATACAGATTTTCCATCGTCCCTCTCCTATGTATCACTTATTTTTTAGGTAGTCTACAACACCCGTGTTACCACTTTAATACAACTCTATAAGGTTTCATAAATCACATCTTGTTGGGCCGTAAAGTTTTCATCAAAGGAAACCAAAACATATAGATGCCCTGCTGGGGATTCACCTATATCATAACCTAGTGCAAATGCGTCGTAACAACCTGATTTATCTAACATTATATCCGTTAGTGTAAGTACAACAGACTCTTCTTGCGGTATTTCCTTTTGTATGATTTCCTGGGCTAATTGGTCTAATTTATCTAATTGAACATATAATTGTTCCCATATTGATAGTGCAAGCACCTCAGCCTCAGTATAATTGGTACAACTAATATTAAGTTTTTGAAAGGCTTGTCCTTCATTCTCTAAGCGATTATTGCCCAATCTGCGAGATACAAAGTAAACGCCATAGGGTTCTTCAGACCAGCTTTCAACATTCCATAATGTCATTAATTCCAATTTTCTCATCAGGACGCTCCATTAGTTAATCATCCTGCAATATCCGCATCAACAGGATTCCCATCCGCATCAATATGAGCTATGATACAGTGTCCCCAGAAGATATCATCGTCGTCATAATAGACCTCTATAGTGCCATCATTACGAAACGCCAGTTCTCCCATCGTAATACGCTTAGCAAATACGTCTAACGTAATCGGATCTTGGTCGTCGTTGTCGAGCCAATCATTAGCAAGATCTAGCAATTTCTCACTAATATATGCACTAATTCGTTGTTCAAATGCATTGAAATTTTCAATTTTATTGAAAGCAGTCAATGCTACGGTGCAGCTTTCATCAGAACCCTCATCTACATCAAGGGTGAATGCATAATCATCAATTCTCAATCCATAGTATTGATACTCTCGATTTAACAGGAAGTCACCCCTGTCGGTATGAAGGTATTTAGGGGTTTTCAAATACGTAGACAACGCCTCTAACTCGCTATGTTTAGCATGCTCCTCTAACACCTCAAGCACATAATAGCGATTATTCCAAGAAGGCCGCATATATCCCAAGTCCTCCAAGGGTTTTGCTTTCTTAACTAATAATTTATAGACCTCATGAGGCTCAAAACTATAACCCCAACCATCGTCAAAGCCTTCAATAATCCACGTCAAAATGCCTTCGCTACGATCAAGCACGCCAGTTCGAGTATCTAGGATAGCATCGGTGGACACTAATGGTCTATGGTACTTATCTAAATAAGGGCTAGCCCCATTCGCATCACTGCGAGGTAATGCATAGATCTCAAATACTTCCGGCTCAAACTCTGCTTCATATTCTGGTAGACGTACAATACTCATATGACTCTCTCCTACATTATAATCACGCTACTCATCATAATTTCTGTTATATCACAAGCGTTCAGCTACATCGATTCTATGTAATAATTCTTTCGCTAGTTCTTGGGCTCTTTTGAATTCCTCATTTGAAAGCACCATAAGTACAAAGCTATCTGTTCCTGTGTCCATGCCTGCTAACGTATAGTTTTCCCACGTAGAATTAAGACTAGCACACCAGTCCATAATAACTTGATCTTCATCTAATGCTACTGTATCAATAGTTAGATTTTCTCTAGTATTTAAAGACTTATTACGTATTAACTTCTGTACATAATAAATAAAATCCTCTATTTCACATTTACAGTCTAACTCTACGGCATATCCTTTAGAGACTAGTTTCTCATAGAGGTTCCACCAGCTATCTTCTAATTCTTGCAAGGAACGCAACTTAACCTTGGTCATAAACGATTTAGCTTGTTTAGCATCGCCTAGCAACAACGTTGCTAACTCTGTAAATATAGATCGCATCTGATCGATATCTAGATACGCTGCTTCTACACACAAACTACAATCAGGTACTCTGCGTTTTTTCACAAAAGCCCGCATCATCTTCACTGCGTCAGGATAACTTACATCAGCCATACGATAGGTCTTGCCATCTATATCTAAGAATAAATCTACTGCATCCTGCGTTTTACCTACACGTGCTTTCATGGCTGTACATCCATCGATGGCATAAGGTGGGTATACCTCCATGTACATATAAAATCCATCATGCATAGCCTTTAAGGCATTATCTATTCCGACTATATTAAAACCGGGTCCATTAGAACCAGGGCTCTTCAAACGCCATTCTTCGTAATTATCAAATAGTTTTTCTTGAATCCAATTGTAAAAGCTCATATAGACTCTCCACTAAATACAATGATTTTAATATTCTAGAGTTACTTAGTAAAAATAAATCATTAATTTCTCTATAGTCTGACTCAAAAAAATACTACAGTTAAATAAACTTTGTATAAACCGTCGCTCTTTCTCTATAAAATTCAAATTTTCGCCAGCATCAAATAATAAATTTTCAATTTCATCATAATCGTCCATGCCCCATACAAAAATTATTTTTAACTATATGGTAACATAACGGCTTATCATATACACTAGCAATATTACATGATTGAGTATAAATTATACTGTTATTAAGACTAGATTTATTTTTATTAAGACAATCCAATAGCGAATAAAAATTCATCATCTGACATCCCTTGTTCAGGTAAATCCAAAAGTAATAGCTTTTTCTTACCATTATCCAATTGAGCAAACAGATCTATCAACATATACTTCAAATCATACTGTGAACGTTCATCAAAAGCGCCATAAAGTTCCATATCGCTAGATAGCAATTCTATAAAGCTTACTAAGGCTCTAGAAATCATTAGCATTACATTCACATATTAAACTATATTGGGATAATAATTTATTTATAGGTGAAAAGTACCGTAGTATAAAAGCTGATCGAAACATTTTTCCTCGTTCAGATAATGAAATTTCTTTATAAACTTTCTCAGTAATTTTCCCTAATAAACTTTTTCTTCGCTATTTTAAACAACTCTGAAGGGTCTACTCTTGGAGGAACATATAATGTTTCAAAATCATCATCTCTACAATCTCTATTATTAATCTGTACTATATTAAATTGATATTGTTGAGAGAATCGCCTTTATCAAAAATATCTCTCTATAAATTCAAATATGACTGGCATAGTTCTAAAAATCATCTTGCGGTACAACAATTGTTACATCCTGTAAATTAATATGCACCGGTTCTAAAAGTTTATACCCTGACAACACTAATTCGCCATCCATAGTATCCTCCTAGAATATTATAGTCTTATCAATCGTTAACTTTTCTTCTATAATTTGCTTCTTACCAGTTAAAAAGTTTCATACTCTGATACTGCTTTTCAGTAACTTATAAACATATACAGCCCCATCTGGTGGTAAATATCGCTTAATATATTCAATATGAGATTTTACACTATCCCGATTAGGCATAATTTTGCAATAAATAGAATACTGAATCATAAAATACCCTTGACGCAGCAAGAATTTCCTAAACTGAGTGTAGTTCGAGACTGCAACTGTATCATCCATTGGTAAATCAAACATTATTAATATTCGCACAATTCTATACCTATTCATCCCATTCACCAATATCAATTATCTAATAATGGCAAATCTAATACCTCATTACTATCAGTCATACATCGAATTAGGCTATCTGCAAATCTATTCATCGAATCCGCTATTGAATAAGATAAATTTTGATGACGTACTGTAACTTCAGAAAGCATAGAAAACTAGATTAAGCCTCAAGTCTCTTGAAAATAACTCTTGAGTTTTATACATAGAAAAAAATAGACCCAATCATCTATGATAGGTCTATATATTTCCATACAGTCATCAACGAGATTAAAGTGATTATATATATTATGATGTTTAATACCAATAGATAACAAAAGCCCCTTTGCAGCTAATGCTCTGGCCATAAGAGCTCGAACAATAGAATAGCCATAATTCAAAGCATTATTTAGAGGATCACCTTCTTCTCTATCCCTTACAAAACCAACACCGAATAAAAGCTTTAAAATAAACCTTAGCGGCGATACCTTCATGGTTCTCTATATCTAATGGCTGAATAGTGGATTTTAACGATTCCATTGTCTCGATTGTATCTAATGATAATGAGTAATGATCTAAAACAGATATTTGATTATCTATTTTACGTTCAATAATCGCTTTCCATAAATCACCTGGTCTGGATGGGTTCATATGCAATTGTATTTCTTGATTTTTAAATGTTACATAATTACCAGCTATTGGATTCATCACAACTGATGGCAATCCATTCTTTTTCACAAATAATTACACAAATCTGATACCGACTCATCTTACATAATAATTGTGTCGTAACATTCAATTTATAGTTATTAAATATAACTATACTAATATCTTGTAAGGGGACTAAATAGTCCCCTTCAAGCATTTTAATTTTTTAGGGTTATCTAAATGTAGTGAAACTTGTTGACTCTGTTCGATAATAATTGTTCGCCATCCCATGATGTGCTCTCCCTGCAATATTAAATCGTAACATCAAACTCTAATTTCTCATCTGTAACTTTATATTTATTCCCCAATACATCTACATTATACTTAGTCAAATTCCTAATACTTGTCTTTTATTCCTTTCATAAGCTGCTTATCAGTTGGACGATTTACATAGGAAATCTCAATCCTATGAGTTTTTCTCATTATTAATACATTTAAAAATGCATTCTACTATTTCGCCATTTTTCTTCATAAGTTATATAATCTCCTCGGTATAAGGACGTTACAAACTTAGCGGAATCAGAGATTTTTTTGAGCTTGTTTTGACTTATAATATTTATCTTGATCGATTATATATCTACCATTAATAAAACGAACCATATCATATGGAACATTAAGTACTAGATAATTTTCTCCATCTTGATATACATCAGTACGCAAACTTTTTATCTTCAAATATACCGATTTATTCTGACCTTGCTGTTTTTTATTAATACGGTGGGCACCCAGTTGCTTATCTCGAAATTTGACTGACTCAATAATTGGCCCATTACCCTTTTTAGAATATTTGCGAATTGGTCCATGTTCTAATTTATATGCAGCAAATGGATTAGAGTCCTCACAATATTGCTCTACAATCTTTTGAAAAATTTCAAATGTTTTGTAGTCATGATGATACATTAATAAGTCCTCTGGAGATTCTAAAATCCGTTTTTCAATTTAGCCCCAGAGTTTCCAGCCCCTGTATTATAAATATCACTATATTTAGTAATAATATAAGTTACTTCTTTATTATCTTCTATAAAACTTCGATGTAGATTTAATTTGTTGGTCGTACAATGCTCTATTAGGTTTTCGATCTACCTTGTGAGAGTATAACGGCTCTATAGCTTCAATATGTTTTAAGAACTGAATATAGCTAGATACATTCTCAGGTTTATCAAACAACTCTCGTTCCTAGCACCTCGCCAGTCTCCGAGTTAATAATATTACCATCTACTTCACAATAGTATCCTTATTATTTAGGCTTTCAGAAAATGCACCTATTTTTTTGAGAAAAAACTTCATTAATTGTGTGTTAGTAAAACCAGCAATAATCATAGCATCTTGTGCATGATGAGCATATGTTTCTTCTCTATTTTTAGATAGATGAGCCTCGCTTTCTAAAATAATGTAGCAGATCCATTTATAACCTTAACCTTAGTATCTATCTGATGATGAGCAAAAAGGCTTTTTAATAGATTATAGATTTCACGAGATGCATAACGAGTATCTACTAGTTGCGGTCAATAAATCCTTTCATATCCTCAATCGGATTCTCAAGATATAATAAATTTTGCTTTTTTAGCATTACTAAAATTCAAGTTATTATTAACATACTCTTTTGAATCTTTCAAATGTTATTTTAGCTTTTACCACTACTAAAAATATTGGAAAGGTGACCGCTGCCCTTTTTTCTGATTTTCTCTTTGATAAACCAGCACTTTATTAGATTGAGCATCACTTAATGATATTGATAAAGGAATAATATGATCAACTTCTAAAAGCCCTGGCTTAAATACATCAGATAATTCAATAGGCTTTAATGGTACGCACACTTAAAATCTTGCTCTAATAGTAAATTGATACGCTCAAACTCTGCACTTGTTAACTTCCTATTTTCAACAAGTTCCATGATTTTATAACGTTTTTCCTCATTAGCCTTCTGAATAATCAAGTCTTTCTTCTCTTGACTATTTTTCTCGTGCTAACTCTACTACTACATCACTAAATTCAGTATCATTTCCATATTTAATTTTAAGATATCTACGTAAAAGCATTAAATACCTTAATAGTTTCATTAATAGATCGTTTAACAACAGGTGATACAATCCACTCTGATAAATTAGCGCTTAACTGTTGTCCCTGAGAAAATTGTGATTATACGGTTTTATACCGGCTTCAGTATATAACTCCATCTGATTTTTACTAGTCTTCAACAAAATCATCTAGGATTAAATTAATAGCCTAAATGACAAAGAATGATATGTAGTAAATCCGGCTGATTTTTGCAATTTCTTTTTGCCAGACTATTAGATAATTTTAAATCATCGACTAACTTTTTTTCACGGATATCATACTTTTTTCTTTAGTTAGAATTTCAGAAATATCATCTACTAATTGTACTTTTACCTTCAACACTATCTACTTCATTTACAGATTTTTGCAATTTTAATAACTCATTGTAACCTTCAAATTTTGTAAAATAGGTTTTTCTGATTTATCTATACGGAATCCAAAAAATATCTTCCTTCTTAACACCACAGACTTTTTGCAATAGCAGGAAGAGTTACAGATTTTCCTTTATTTACATACTCATTAATTAACTCTTGTTTTTGAGATTCTGTAATCTTTGCACCTTGTACTGTCAAATTATTCAAATCATTTAATAAATTAAATAGACAAGCACTATAACTCCATTTAGGTGCTCTTAATTCATTCGGAAAAATATGTACACTTTCCACGCATTTTATCAATTAGGTTAATTTTAATAACATTACCACTTTCATCTAATTGATAACTTCCGTAAGGAGTTGGGCTCTTAAAACTACCAGTATTCTTCATAATATTCCCGTTTAGAATCATATATGCGTATAATATCATCTATAATCGTTTTTAGTTGAGGATAAAACGTAGATTGAACTTCAAGGAGCTTAATTAATTCACTACGATATGATTCATGAGTAAACTTATTCTCAATACCACGTACCATTCCTGTAGTCTTCAACTTATCTAACTGAACATGACAAGGATATATTCCATCTTTTAGCTTATTTTCATTGAGTTCGGATAATATCCGCCGCACTTTGATTACTGCCATCTTCAGCAGCAAGATCTTCTGGGCTTAGATAGAATATACCTCTGTGTTTAGCTAATTGTATGATTGAAGCCAGTAACTCATCTGGTGACAACTTACTACTGAGGCCTTTAACTCTAGCTTCATAAACATTCGTACAAGGCTGATTACCACTTATATTCAAGGTACTAGATAAAAGGTCTGTTAGCCGATCTAATCTATGTCTACTCCGCCGTATACTTCTACGACTACCTCTGAATCCTCTACGCCCTGCATTCTCCTCTGCTGTACCTTCGCGAAATAATCTTACACCACTAATTAGGACGTTATAATTTTCATCAATAATTGCATAACCAACAGAAGCAACTCCTATATCTAATCCAAGTATATATCCCATGATACCCTCCCCAAATAGTTATCAGCTCTATTTTAATATAAATAATTAGAAAAAACTTTAAGTTTCATTATTCTAGATTTATCATAAGCAACGATTACAAAGTACTAAAGCCCTGTGAAGTGGGCATTATTAATGGCAAATTTTTATAGCGAAAAATTACAGAGTACTAAAACGTAACGCTTTCAATTTGTTTATCTGCATTTGTTTTATCATAGCGAAAAATTACAGAGTACTAAAACTTGCCCTCACCAGTACCAATAGCACCTAAAGTTTTATCATAGCGAAAAATTACAGAGTACTAAAACGAATGGGGAATTATATCGTATCTCTATTTAGTTTTATCATAGCGAAAAATTACAGAGTACTAAAACTAAAGTACTCTTCCCGTTTGGATTCAATAAGTTTTATCATAGCGAAAATTACAGAGTACTAAAACGGATCAATTATCCAAGCTGGAGAAGTCTTGTTTTATCATAGCGAAAAAATTACAGAGTACTAAAAACACTTTAACATCATTTAGCATTTCTTTTTGTTTTTATCATAGCGAAAAAAATTACAGAGTACTAAAACTTAGTTGCAAAAATTGAGGTGATCCATATGTTTTATCATAGCGAAAAAAATTACAGAGTACTAAAACAGATAGTAAGCATGTTAAAGTAAACGTGCTGTTTTTATCATAGCGAAAAATTACAGAGTACTAAAACTGCGGTGCGAAAAGATATAGAGCAGTTAAAGTTTTATCATAGCGAAAAATTACAGAGTACTAAAAACAGCGGTACAAGCGGTGTAATAGCTATATATGTTTTATCATAGCGAAAAATTACAGAGTACTAAAACGGTGTGGTTGAAGATACAGTCAGACTATATGTTTTTATCATAGCGAAAAATTACAGAGTACTAAAAACCTAATACCTGTAATAGTTTTCGGTACTACTGTTTTATCATAGCGAAAAATTACAGAGTACTAAAACGCTCTTTTTAGCTTTTAGTAGATTTGGGTTGTTTTATCATAGCGAAAAAAATTACAGAGTACTAAAAACTCTGACAAGCAGAATAGTTGCGTTAAACCCGTTTTATCATAGCGAAAAATTACAGAGTACTAAAACTTACTTTCATTCAGCTGATTTTTCTACGGCTGTTTTTATCATAGCGAAAAATTACAGAGTACTAAAACTGGATAGTCGAGGCATAGATCGTAATAAAAGTTTTTATCATAGCGAAAAATTACAGAGTACTAAAAACTCTACTCAATTATTAGCCTCTTATGTTCAGTTTTATCATAGCGAAAAATTACAGAGTACTAAAACATAATCTCTATATAATTCTTTTTGTTCGTTGTTTTTATCATAGCGAAAAATTACAGAGTACTAAAACATATAGATTGGCAAGAGTAGGGAATGGTCTAGTTTTATCATAGCGAAAAATTACAGAGTACTAAAACAAATTCAGATGCACCTTTATCACCGCCAAAAGTTTTATCATAGCGAAAAATTACAGAGTACTAAAACGATACCAATTCCTCTCCAAAGATTTAACTGTTTTATCATAGCGAAAAATTACAGAGTACTAAAACAAATTTTCGTATTTTCACTTTTGCAAAGAATTCGTTTTATCATAGCGAAAAATTACAGAGTACTAAAACTGCGTTTGATTTGCTCTTTCAATTCTTCTAGTTTTATCATAGCGAAAAATTACAGAGTACTAAAACTTATATTGTAATTGAGCTTACCAGGGAATGTGTTTTATCATAGCGAAAAATTACAGAGTACTAAAACAGAACAAATCAGATCTGTTGATGAAATCAAGTTTTATCATAGCGAAAAAAATTACAGAGTACTAAAAACAATCCTGAGCTATATCATTAATGATACTTTGGTTTTTATCATAGCGAAAAATTACAGAGTACTAAAACAGTTTTGTACAGTACAATAAAAATACATACGGTTTTATCATAGCGAAAAATTACAGAGTACTAAAAACCAATGAGTACCAACCATTGACAATTTCAAAGTTTTTATCATAGCGAAAAATTACAGAGTACTAAAACTTGATTGATTTAAGTATATAGAGTATATAGTTTTATCATAGCGAAAAATTACAGAGTACTAAAACGTTAGCTATACAGTATATTATTGATAATCAGTTTTATCATAGCGAAAAATTACAGAGTACTAAAACCTAGGGGTAAAACATGCAATATATAGGGTTTTATCATAGCGAAAAATTACAGAGTACTAAAAACCTCAACAACGAAGTTAAGCACTTTTGTAAGCTTTTCGCTATGATAAATGAATAAACAAAAAGCACAGATCATAAGACCTGTGCTCAAAATTTAACACAAAAAAACATTAGTAATATGTACTACTAACAAAATTTACATATACTATTGTTAATAACTACTTAATAGTAGTGATTTCGACATAAAGTCTTATTTTAGTAGATTCTGTAACCTTTCGCTATGGTAAAATCTAATTACATAATATATCAGTATTTCTTATATGTCAACACTTTCTAATTTTTTATTCATCAATTAAATCTATTTTCCTATAAAAAGGATATAATACTTTTGCTTATCTTCTAATAATATTAAATTTTCATTGAGCTGTAAAGGAAAAGGACACAAATGAATTGTGTCCTCTGATTTCGGCATGAAGCCCTACCTTAATAGATTCATATGAGTATCAAGGCGAAACTGCAGCTCTATCCTACTGGTGCGCCTAGAGGGAATCGAACCCCAACCTACAGTTTAGAAACTGGCGCTCTGTCCGGTTGAGCTATAGACGCATGTATACTTTATTATATCGTTTTTTAAATCTATCTATGCAAGAACTATGCTATAATACAGCTGTTGATAGTATTAGAGAGTTCTTACAAAAAGAGGTATATGCAATGAAATTATGTAAACGATCAATTATCACAAGTTCACTATTAGCAATATTGGCGATATCATCTGCGTATGGGGCTTCCCTGTGCAGCCAAGTGAAAGCACAGAGACTGCTGTGATCGAGATGGATTATTCTAATATTCCAGAGTTAAAAAAATCTATCGAAAATGCAACACCGGCTATGGTGCAATCTACACTCGATGCTTCTAAGGGAAAACCTACTAAAGATAAGCCCATCTATTCAACAGTGACTATGTCTGGTAACCGTGTTGTATCCGTAAAAACTTACAAAACTAAAGAAGAACAAGAAAAGGCCATGTTAAAGGAGCGTGAGCGGTTAGACAAGGTCACTGCGGAACGTCGCGCTAAACGGAAAAACGAAACTCGCACAGATATGCTAAAAGGTTTAACGCCCATACCGTTCTATCCACCTGTTAGTGAAACACGCGAATTACAAAGCGAAATGTTCTCTCGACCATTTGGCAGACAACTCGATTTGCGTTTGGTAGAGGCCTATACACAAGATTATGATAAGGCCAAACCTGGCGATATTTACGTCTATGCAGATTATGTAGACTACACATCTAAACAACTATTAGGCGAAAAGGATGGTACAACTGCTATCTCTGCCATGATTCTACGTACAATCATGAGAAAAGATGAAAATAAAACTTTCAGCATCGATGTAAATGCGTACTTCATAAATCCAACAACACATACCATTTCCATAAGTCGTTCTGAAGATGTAAAAGGCATCGATATTAAGAAAGAGGAAAGAGCTGAAGCTGTATTTAAACTACCATCACACCAACTACAAGCCGGCGATTCACAGTATGAAATCGGTAAGCTTATGTATCAAGACCTAACAAATAAAAAATTTGATTAATAATAGTTAAATACACTCACCATGACAAAAGCCGCATCACATTTCATTGAAGAAATATGATACGGCTTTTTAGTTAAACTATATCTCTATTGACTTATTTTAATAGGCCCCGCATTATGTAAAACCTTTTCTTTTACCTCATTTACAGGATCTATTGTAGTAAATAGTTTCGGTTTCCAATCTACAGCTGTTAACGTATCGTTAAATGTATCAATCATTTTTCCGTTAAACATATTATTAACAGTGGTAAGTTGCTTCCCTCCAAAGACTTTCACAAAGGATATATAGTCTTTACCTACTATGTCCGCCACATTGCTTTCAGCATAGATTTGAGAGTTTTTGCCGATGCCTAGAGAATAAGCATACGCATATTCACCATTGGTAGTATCTGACGCAAAGTAATTGTTATACATATGGACCTGTCCATACCGCACTCTTGGTACGCGTTGCACTACATTATGGAAATAGTTATGATGCAAGGTTACATGTAATCTTCCTTCATCTGCTACGTTTGAATCACTGTTGCCTATCAACATGGTTTATTATGGTTCTCAAATGTTGAATAGGATATGGTTATATAGTCCGCTTGATTGGTAATATCAAGTAATCCATCCCTATGCTCGTATTTACGATCAAAGTATGTTTCTACAGTTTCAGGAGCATCTTGGAACGAGCAATGATCAATCCAAATGTGCATACCACCTTTTATGGAAAGGCTATCATACTGAGAATTCCAGTTCCCTTCTGGTCCATCCTTAGGGTCCCAGGCGGGAAAATAGTCATACGGCGATTCAAATTGTACATTTCGTATGATAATATTATCCGCATCAAGAACCAAATCTACACCCTTTAATTTCGCATTATCCATGCCAATGATACTTGTATTAGCGGGTACATGAACGGTAATAGACTGACTTTGATTCTTTTGCGATGCCTTGCGCTTTTCTTCCTGCTCATCTTTCAAGCTCTTAGGCGCTGTGCTATGTGGCTTATGAGTTTCTATATATTGTTGAAAGTCATAGCCATCGGCCATGTAATCTTTCATCGTCAATGATTTACCGGTATCATCGGTATCAAAATCTATAGTTCCATAGACTAGCACAATCTTAGGGACCGTATTTTTTCTATTCTTAAGAGCAGCTACAAATTCTTTTTTATTCGTCACTTTAAATACATTCTGCTCTGTAGCATTAGCACCACCAGTAGTACCATTGCCTAGCGAAGCAAATCCGTCCTGTTTCGGTAAGACTTCACGCATAAAGGTAGGGCTTTCAGCAGCGCCTCGGGATAAGGACATTATAACGCCAATGATTAATGCAATGAGTAACCCTATAGGTATCAATATCTTTTTCATACATCTAGTTCCTTAATTTTGTTATGCCATAACATAGTATAGATTTATTATCTCACAACAACTATAACCACAATAAGAGAACCCCTTTATAGCATCATCACAGCCATAAAGGGGTATCATTGTAATTACGCTGGGCGACTCCAGTCGACTTGTACGTCGATGGCTTCCCACATACGTGTAAGAGCTAATTTAAAGTTATCCAAAGAGTCTAAAGGTTTTTACTTGTAAACGTTCATACGTATCGAGACCTGTTGCATTTTCGATAGGACGTTCTTCATTTAAGTAGGCACGCACCTTGTCAACCCATTCTTGTTCCGGTAAATCCACCGTTACGGTTTTTGTATCTGTATCGTAAGATAAAAAACCATTGCTGTTTACGCCATAATGAATGGCCACACGAAATATACTCATATTTATACCTCTCTTGCAGATAGTTTCTTGCGTATACACAGTTCTGTATAGCTACATTGTAACATGAATGTTTCTATTCATGAAAGATTTTTATTCTTCATTCTCTAAATCAATTTCAGCCTTTAATTCCGACCGTTTTCGTCGTTCTCCCCCATCGCCGTGCGCGCGACGCCAAAGGGCTCCACTCATGATAGCCCCTTCGCCAAATTTAGAGGCTAACGAATCTAGCACTGTTGAAAGCTTCTCATCTTTCTCATCCGTTCCGATGGAGAATAAATCATCTTGTACAATGCCTTCTGTTGAAAGTCCACTGACCGTCACACCTAAGAGACGAATGGGCTTAATTGGCATATCGAGAACAGAGGTATCAAATTGAGGCAATGGTGCAGTGCGCATGAGCTTGTTCCACAACAATACAGATGTGTCATAGATAATACGTTCCTGGTCCGTAGCGGAGTCGAGCCGTTTTTGGCGAGATACGGTTTTAAAGTCGTTGTAACGCACCTTAATGGATACGGTATGGCCCATCAAACCATATTTACGCAATCGTTTGGCTACGCGATTGGCAAAGTAATGAAGTTCTAAATCGATAACAGCCGGGTCCTCTACATCGCTTTCATAGGTTTCCTCATTACCAACAGACTGGATTTGGCGATCCGGTTCTACAGGCCGTTCATCGATGCCTCGTGCCAATTCCCAAATGCGACGTGCCTGATTACCCACATAAGGCACTAATGGTTTCTCATCCGGCAAGGCCTGCACATCCTTAATCAAGGCAAAGCCACCATCTTTAAGGCGACGTTCCGTACTGGGACCTACGCCCCATATGCGTTTTATGGGCAAATTTGCGAGGCTTTCACATTCCTTACCATAGGGAATAACAACGAGACCATCCGGCTTATCTAGATCGGACGCCAGTTTAGCAAGGAATTTATTCGGAGCCAGGCCCGCCGAAATGATGAGCCCCGTTTCCTCAAACACGCGATCCTTAATGGCACGGCCCAAAGCCTTGGGGCCGGTGAATTTATGGGTGATGCCCGTAACATCCAAAAAGGCTTCGTCCAGAGATAAGGGCTCAATGATAGGTGTAAATTCCTCCATCACCTTGTGGATGATGTGAGAAATTTCCTTATAACGAGCCATATTCGGATACACGTAAATACCATGAGGACAAAGCTTTTTGGCCCGCGAAATGGGCATAGCCGAATGAACGCCAAATTTTCGAGCCTCATAGGATGCAGTAGCCACTACGCCACGCGAAGAAAGACCACCCACAATAACGGGGTGGCCTTTATATTCAGGATGATCCAGTTGTTCTACGGATGCAAAGAAAGCATCCATATCAACATGCATAATCCAGCGTCTCATGATTACGCGTCTTGTTCGTGTTCATCAAGACGGCAGTATTTGATTTGTGCACAAATACATTCGTCTTTTGTTTTGTACAATTGCGGAATGATTTCCAAAATGTCACCAAATGTTTCTTCATTGATGGAATAACGAGTCCAAAGGCCATTACGTTGAGAATTTACAACACCTGCATCAATTAAGATTTTCATATGGTAGCTCAATGTGGATTGAGACAAATTAAAGCTTGGCAAAATATCTGCTGCACACAACTCATTACAGGATAACATATCTATGATATGCAATCTTGTTTCATCACTGAGCGCTTTAAAAATCGTTGCCAAACGTTCATAAGAAACTTCAACCATAAGAAAACTCCTCAATATACATCAAAAATTATCAATCTACTTTTATTCTATTATATACTATTTTTATAACTAAATCTATCTTTATATTCTCATTAAAATATTTTTAATTGACTAATTAATTTCATTTATGAGATTGAAAATACGTATAAAAGCGGAGACTCTATATTGAGAATCCCCGCTTATTATTTTTAATGATATGTTACCCGATGTATCGAAATGCTAATTAAAATACGTTAACAAGGTCGATGGTTTGGTTACGATTAGGACCGACAGATACGATACCCAAAGGCACGCCTGTTACTTCTGCAATACGTTCTACGTATTTGCGAGCATTTTCAGGCAATTCGTCATAAGAACGGATGCCGAAATGTCTGTTTTCCCAACCTGGCAATATTTCGTATACAGGTTCGCATGCTTCAAGATCTTTCAAGCTAGCAGGGAAACCTTCAACGTTTTTGCCATTTAATTTGTAACCTACACAGATTTTCAATTCTTTGAAAGAATCAAGAATATCCAAACGTGTAATAGCTAAATAATCAAGGCTGCTAAGACCTGCTGCGTATTTTACAACCATAAGGTCTAACCAACCAGTACGGCGAGGACGACCTGTTACAGTACCGAACTCATGACCAAGCGTACGAAGTTCTTCACCAATTTCATTAAGTTGTTCTGTAGGGAATGGGCCTGCACCAACGCGTGTAGCGTAAGCTTTCACAACGCCGAAAATATTTTTCAAATAGTTAGGATCTACACCAGCGCCTGTGGAAGCACCACCAGCGATTGGATGGGAAGATGTTACGAATGGGTATGTACCATGATCAAGGTCGAGCATAGTTGCTTGCGCACCTTCGAACAATACCTTTTTGTCCTCTTTAATCGCTTTCAACACAGCATTATTTGTGTCAGTTACATAAGGTTTCAAAGCCTCTGCATATTTGATGTAATCCGCTAAGATTTCATCGTAATTAACAGGTTCCGCATCGTATACCTTTGTAAGCATTTTGTTTTTAAACTCAACATTGTACGCCAATTTTTGTTTGAAAGTTTCCATGTCGTACAAGTCGCAAATGCGGATGCCGATACGGTTTACCTTATCAGCGTAGCAAGGGCCGATACCGTTTTTAGTAGTACCGATTTTAGCATCACCTTTAGATGCTTCTTCGGCCATATCAAGAGCAATATGGTAAGGCATAATGACATGAGCACGGTCAGAAATATGAAGGGATTTTGCAGATTTACCTTGTTTTTCAAGACCTTCGATTTCTTGTAACAACACCTTAGGGTCAATAACAACGCCTGTACCAACGATATTTTGTTTATCATCGTACAAAATACCACTTGGCAATAAACGAAGCGCGAATGCCTTGTCATCTACCACAACAGTGTGACCTGCATTATTACCGCCTTGGCTGCGCACTACAACGTCTGCACGTTCCGCAATCCAGTCAACGATTTTACCTTTACCCTCGTCACCCCATTGAGTGCCGATTACCATACTTGTTGCCATATCTATGTCCTCCAATTGTGAAAGTCAAATTAATCCATAGTTATTATACAACATAATGGCAAAGCACGGAAAGACTAAATAAAGAGTTTGATCTAAACACACCTATATATGTGTTCTTACGAATTAGTACAGGCCTGTTCTAATTTTAAAGACGTGTATATATGCGCCCCAAGAATTAGCACAAGCCTGTACTGTATAACAATTATTTTATTTAGGTTCTTTTAGCCAGAAGCTCACTAATAAACCTACTGCACCAACAGGTATCAAGGTCATTAATGCAGTTTGCACATCGTAAATATCTGCTAAATGTCCAATATATGGTGCTACAAGGCCGCCTAATGTAATGCCAAGACCCAATGTAATGCCTGATGCAAAACCTGCATTTTTAGCAAGGTATTTTTGACCCAAAACGGTAATAGGCCCATATTGCGAGAATACGCCAAAGGCCATTGGAATCATAGCCCCAAAGAAGCCCCACATATTGGGTACGAAAATAAACACTAATACGGATGGTAAAAATATGATATTACCTAAACGCACTGTTTTAAGGAAACCTAGCTTATCCGATAGTGCACCACCCATATAGGTGAGGACTGCGCCCATCGCAAAGTACATGGTAAGGGCCAAGCTTGAGGCACCGGCTTCGCCATTGATAACGGTTATGTACAAAATCGGAATAAAAATCGATAATACGGAGAACAAAATTGATCGAGAGGCGATGACGAAAAATAGCTTCGTAAAACTCACCCAATCGTTTATGCCTGCATTTGTGACTTGAGTTTGGCTTTCACATTCACGCACATCTTCGGCCTCAGTAGTATGACCTGTGAAAGCATATAGATATAGCAACACACCGAGCACAGCAATAGCCGTAAACACCCAGAGGAATTGGCCGCCAAAGACATAAACGCCACCAGCGATGAGAGGTCCTAAGGCAAATCCAGCACTACCACCAACCGCAAATTGCCCCATGGCATTACCAATTTCATGGGATTGTGTGCGATTTACAAGAAGAGCTGCCTCCGGATGGAACAAAGCCGCCCCAATCCCAGAAATAAGGGCCAACGCAAGTATCATCTCATAGCTCGTAGCCAGAGCAATAGCACTAATCGATACGAGCGTCACCGCAAAACCTACAGGAATAAACCACGGCACACGCCACCGGTCAGCCACATACCCAAGCACAGGCTGCGCAATAGACGCCACAATGGTATTACAGAAAATAATCGCCGCCGACTGATAATAATTAAGATTAAAATTAGCAATAAAAAACGGTATCAACGCGGCAAGAGAACCTTGTCCGAAATCGTTAATGCAATGAAAGATAGGCGGTGCGTATTTTCTTATGGTGCTTTTCATGTATCCCCTTTCTAACTAACAATAATTATGAAGCGCCATAAGAAAATACGGCACTTGCTGTAAATAAAAAGTTCGGCATAGAATCTATAGCGAAAAAGGACGGGTACCCTTCTCAAAACGACTTTGCCCTGTCTACCTCCATGGCCCGTCTTCGGCATAGAAGGTTTAATGCAAAAAGGATGGTCCGTTCAGAAAACGACTTCGGGCTCCGCGTAGCGCAGTAGCGTGTCGGCTTTCTGGACGGACCATCCTACACATTAAGGATTATAGGCCGAAACGAGCCATTATTGTATCTACGTGTTTCAATAGTTTATATGGATCGAAGCATGCATCGATTTCTTCGTCGGTCATATATTTTTTGATGTTTTCATCGGATTTTAGACCTGTAGCGAAGTCTTTGCCTTCGAGCCAGCGTTCCATAGCGTGTTTTTTGTACCCAACGGTATGCTTCGTCACGTACGGCACCTTTGTCTACGAGGTGTGTCAAAATTGTTTGGCTGAATACAAGGCCACCTGTGAGGTTAAGGTTTTTAAGCATTGTTTCAGGATACACCAACAATTTATCGATGGTACGGATTGTTAAGTGAAGCATGTAGTTCAACGCGATGGTTGCATCTGGTAAGATAACGCGTTCTACAGAGCTATGGGAGATGTCGCGTTCGTGCCACAAAGCTTGGTCTTCGTACGCAGATTGTGCGTAACCACGCAACAAACGAGCCATGCCGCAAATTCTTTCACATGTAATAGGATTGCGTTTATGAGGCATTGCAGAGGAACCCTTTTGTTTAGGGCTGAAGTATTCTTCGGCTTCGCGCACTTCGGTACGTTGCAAGTGACGGATTTCCAGTGCGATTTTATCCAATGTACCGCCTACAATAGCGATAGTGGACAATAGTTCAGCATGACGATCACGTTGTACGACTTGTGTGGCAATTTTAACAGGTTCAAGACCTAGTTTTTCACATACATATTGTTCTACGAATGGATCGATATTGGAGTATGTACCAACAGCGCCGGATAATTTGCCAACGGCAACGCTTTTACGAGCATGTTCCATGCGTTCGATATCGCGTTCTACCTCTGCCATCCAAAGGCAAAGTTTCAAACCGAATGTAGTAGGTTCGCCGTGAATACCGTGAGTACGACCAATCATAGGCGTATGTTTGAATTCTGCAGCGCGACGGCGCAATACAGCGTGTAATTGTTTCAAATCTTCGATCAAAATATCGCAAGATTGTTTCATCATATAGCCAAGGGCTGTATCCTTAACGTCTGTAGATGTCAAACCAAGATGAATGTATTTAGCCGCTTAGGCCTACATATTCGCCTCACAGCAGTCACAAAGGAAATGATGTCATGATTTGTTTCACGTTCGATTTCGTGAATTCTTTCAACATCAAAATTGCCCTTTTCCCGAATGATTTTTGCCGCTTCTTCGGAATCACGCCAAGCTCAGCTTGCGCTTCAGATGCCAATGTTTCAACCAATAACATTGTGTCGAACTCGTTGCGTTCGCTCCAAATATAGCTCATTTCTTCTCGTGTATAACGTGGTATCATGATGTCTCCTTTGCATGGTGAAAGCTAGATTTTTATATAATAATTGTACCATATGTGAAAGCTCGGTTCAATAAATCTTATGTATTTTTTTCCGAATAATATATATATTAGTATTTCTTAATGTTCGGTTTTCAGATAAAAACAAAATTTATTGATATATCCATATCTCATAGGCACTTCGAAATAGTATCTCCAATTCACCATTTCTATTTTTTTGTATAGATTGATTTGTGATTTATTATTATAATAGTAATGTATAAATAAATTATATATCGTATCAACATACTAATCTATATAGGAGTAATCATGGCAAAGAAACAACATAGAGATCGCGTACAACAACCAAAGGAACCCCAAACAGCGGGCACGTTGATGAAATTATTTTTTCTCATCAGTTTTGTCGTTTTAGGCTTATTCGTATTTAACGATATGCCCATTAACTGGATTTTAAGCGTATACATAATAGACATCTTAGTATCCCTTGTATACGTGGCTTTCAACAGAAACCGCATCACCACATCTGATGTAGTGCACACGAATGTGCGTCGCATCGTATCATTCTTGATCATGCTCATTACGATGTTCTTCTACGCTTTTGCGTTGTGGCGCGTGGATCAATATACTACGCAAATGCAGGTGACCTTGTTCATCGGTGGCATCATCATTTACTATGCCGTATTCAATAGTACGAAAACAGCTTTAAAGAAGTAAACAGTTGAACAACGATTGCAAACAATAGCACGTAGTCGAACAGCAGACTACTAAAACAGCAAATAATACGCATAACAAAAGAGGCATATCTTACATACGTTCTTGTATGTGAGGTATGCCTCTTTATTGGCCTAGTACGACAGGGATGGCCAAGGATACGACTTGTCCACGTTTGTTAACAATGCTACCGCTATTCTTGATGATACGTATGGCTTCGTCTCGTACGTCAGGAGGAACGGAATCCTCTACGATACGCGGCGTATTAACGCCGACGATGACATTACCATTAGCGTCAAAGTTAACGCGCACAACGGCTTCGCCTTGCACGGATGATGCTTGGCCTTGTTCTTTCACTTTGCGCAAATATTCCGTAGGATTAATATCCGATTGTTCGAGCCACGCCCGTTGACCCGGCGTCAACAAATTGAGTGCATCCGCAAAAAACGATAGGTCTTTGTCTGTATTATCGAGACCATTGCCTTGAGCATTCGGATCCGTCGATACGTCATTGCCTACTAATTTCTTTTGTTGTTCCTGTTTTTGATGTGTCACTACACCAGTCTCACCGCCAGTGGCCTCAGATTCTATAGCCTTTGGAACAGCCCATTCACGTTTTGTAGTCGGTGTTGGTTGTTCTGTGTCTATCTTTTTCTGGGGTTCCACAGTGTTTACAGGAGGTTTTGTTTCTTGTTTCTGAGCTACCGATGCAGGTGCGTCAGTAGGCGGTTTTGATTCCTCTGGTGGCGGCGTTACCGCCGGATGATCCTCGGCGTGTTCACTTTCACCAGCATCGGCCAAATCAAAGCTAATCTCAGCTGCCTCTTGGCCTGCACCAGTGCCACCCATGCCCTTTAGTGAAAGCCCCATGCCCGTTATCATGAGGATACTGATGCACAGGGATATCAAAAACGGTCGAAAATAATGCGATTCGAACATAGAATCACTTCCGATCCGTAGCGACACTAATGTACTTAGCGCCGTTTACTTTCAGCATATCGAGAAGGGTGATGACCTCGTTATAATACACATCCTTTGACGCGCGAATAACAAAGGCCTGACGCGGCGTGATCCGCACGATATCCTGTACCTCTTGGGACAGATTATCTGCAGAAATTTCGCGGTTATCGATATAGAGTTTATGCGATGTAGTAAGAGTAATGATAATCGGTTCAATGGATTTAGCCGTCGAAGTCGATGTGGATGGTAAATTTAACGGAATTTGTTGCTCCGTATTCATGTATAAGGTGCCGACCATGAAGAATACCAATAGGAAAAATACGATATCAATCATAGGGATGATCATAATAGTCGGTTCTTTTTTCACTCCTAATGTACGGCGTCTCATAGGTCATGTTCCTCGTTGTACGCATCGAGGATGCTACCACATTCATGTTCTAAGGCTACGATAAAATCATTCACCTTCGCCGCACAATAACTATGAAAAGCGAGGGCAATAATAGCCACCGTAAGACCTGTTGCAGTTGCCACTAAGGCTTCGGATACACCACCTGTGATGATGGTCGGGGCCCCAATGTCGCCACCTACAACGGCAAAGGCGCGAATCATGCCGAGAACGGTACCGAGCAAGCCGAGCAACGGCGCCATCGTAACAATCATGCTAAGCCAGCCAAGGCCGCGTTTTAAACGTTCATCGGTATAGCCTACCAAGTCTTGCAAGCGGTTTTCTAAACCATTATAGTTTTTTGCACTGCGCAAGGCCTTTGCAAAGAGAGTACCTAGATTTTGCGTATCTCGTTCCAATACGGTTGGCAACATAATCCAACCTGGATGATTATTTAGAACAGCCGTGAATTGGCGTATGTCCTTGCGAAACTTGCGGTATAGCAAAAAACGCTCAATGCCTATCATCAGCGTAACGACGAGAAAAATAACGAGTGGATACATGACGAACCCACCGGCTGCGAATAAATGTGTAATACTACTCATACTAACCTCCAAAAACCTACACCCATTTAGGCTCTTATTTTATAATTATAACACGTTTTTATACATCAAAACATATGAGGCATACCATGGATGAGTAAAAATATACCAGTCGATGCATACAAATCGGAAAAGATTAGAAACCATTATGAGAAAAGGGACAAAAAGGGCTACATCAATAGACATGCTATTTGATGTAGCCCTTGTACGTACATGGCTAGATATTATTTATCAAGTTTATTAATATCCAAGCGATTCATACTACCAATGAAGCGATTGTAGGATTCAATCATATCATTGTAATGATCAGCTGATTGGTCACCTAAAAATGTACGAATTCTACCGATAGTTGTATTTAATTGAGACTTAGCAGTGTTATATTCTGGACTAGTAACGCTGCTAGCCACATCCATAATGCCTTGTAACTCTTGGTTAGCTGCATTTACATCGATTTGTTTGCCTTCTTCAAAGCCATCTAATAGAGCCGTTAAGCGTAAATGAACTTCTTGAACTGCGGCAGCATTTTTCTTACCGGAATCTTTAAGTTCTTTCAACTGTTCTTGTTGGTTTTCCGTGTTGTGTTTATGAACTACTGCATCTAACTGATTATATGCTGCATAGAATTGATCATATAGTTGAACGTATTTAGTATCCCAATTGTTGTTCCTTAGCATAATTATCTGCTTGATATGAATTAGTTTGGTAGTACGTATCCAATTCACTGGCTACTGGTACAATATCCTTTAATACAGCCAATACGTTGTCTAAAGGTTCCTTCATATCATCATATGGTACGCCAGCGTCTTTTAGCAGCTTGCAACTTTTTGTTGTAAGGTATCAAAGTGTGGTGCCATGAAGCTTTGTTAAATGTTGCCCCTCTTTTAGTTTTTTTGAACGGACGGATTGATAGCATATCCAAAGCGTACAGACTAACTATTAAAAATCGCCAATCGCTTCGATATAGTTATTGAATACTTTAACATCCTGTTGCGATGCCTTTTGAGCGCCTTGTTGCACCCCATTGGCAATCTTAGAAAAAGCTACAGCCACTCATAAATAATGGGGATGTAAGAGCAGTTACACACAATACTGCTGTTGTCAGTTTTTTTACTAATGGATTCAAAATAAATCTCCTTTTAAAATAACCCATAGAGTATACATCTATAACTAAATTATATACTAAATATGATTTTTTTATAAAAGCTATATTTATGCATTTCATGAAACAAAAAGGCATAGTACCTATCATTTTCTATCGATTACAAATCGATAGCAGTATAGATACTATGCCTGTATGTATAGAGATTATTTTAAGGACTTGTCAAAGACGCCTATGAGTTCTTCGACGGCTTGAGATTCACTCATTTCGCCATCTAAGACAGCCGCTTCGACTTCGCCCATACGACCTTGAATGACTACATTATTAAAGAATAGGTTATGCAAGTGTTCGTCAATCATATCGCGTACCCAACGAAGGGATTGTTCTTGACGACGTTTGAGGAATACGCCATTTTCTTTACCTTGTTCAGAAAATTCTTGGATTACATCCCACATTCGTCGAGGCCGTCCTTTGTAACGGCAGAACATGTGTAGGCTTGGGTTTTCCATTTTTTTCCGTAGCAGGGCGGATGTAATGTAGCATCCGATCATAATCGCTACGGGCAATGAGTGCCCGTTTGAGGTTATCCCCATCAGCCTTGTTGACCACAATGGCATCGGCCAATTCCATAACGCCTTTTTTTGATGCCTTGTAATTCATCACCGGCACCGGTCAATACGATGAGCATAAAGAAGTCGACCATCGAACGAACGGTAACTTCACTTTGCCCTACCCCAACGGTTTCGACGAGAATAATATCGTACCCAGCAGCCTCGCAAAGCAGCATGGTTTCTCTACTTTTACGAGCCACACCGCCTAGTGTGCCACCAGCCGGCGATGGACGGATATACGCCTCTGGATGCTTCGTCAACGTTTCCATCCGTGTCTTATCGCCCAAGATACTGCCCTTTGTAACTTGGCTTGTAGGGTCTACGGCAAGTACGGCCACCTTGTAACCTGCTTCAATAAGCATGTTCCCGAAAGCTTCGATAAATGTACTTTTACCAGCCCCAGGCACACCGGTAATACCGATGCGCAACGCCTTGCCTGTACGAGGCAATATGGCTTGTAACACTTGTTGAGCTAATTTAAAGTGTTCCTTATTATTACTTTCTACTAATGTAATAGCCCGTGAAAGTATAACGCGGTCACCCTGCTCGATACCGCGTACATAATCAGCGACAGATAACTTCTTACGCCGCTGTACGGGACGTACCGACGGAGCCAGATGAGCGGAACTAGATAAGAGGCCGTCATGCATTTCTTTGACGCCTTTCATTACGTGACACGCGAAGGTATCATCTTTTTTAGCATCTTCTGGCACCCAATCGGGACGGTATGTATCAACCATTGAATTCTTCGTCTTGAATGTGGTCAATCAATGTTTCTAGTAATTTCTTAGCCGCTACAGGCAAGACTGTACCAGGTCCAAAGATAGCCACTGCGCCATGTTCGCGTAGGAATTCATAGTCCTGAGCAGGGATTACGCCACCGATGGCAACCAAAATATCTCCGCGGCCACGTTTCTTGAGTTCTTCTACAAGTTGAGGTAACAATGTTTTGTGACCTGCTGCAAGAGAACTGAACCCGACGATGTGAACGTCATTATCCACAGCGTCTTGTGCGGTTTCTTCTGGAGTTTGGAACAAAGGTCCAATATCCACGTCAAAGCCCATATCCGCGAAGGATGTAGCGATAACTTTGGCACCGCGGTCATGACCGTCTTGACCCATTTTAGCAATCATGATACGAGGACGACGACCTTCGAGTTCTTCGAAGTCATCCGCCATGCGACGTACTTCTTTGATTACATCGTCATCTTCAAATTCGCTAGAGTATACACCAGAAATAGAGCGAATAACCGCTTTATGACGGCCGCAAACTTTTTCAACAGCGAAGGAAATTTCGCCCAAGGATGCACGAGCACGAGCTGCTTCAAAGTGCAAGAGCAAGCAAGTTACCTTCCCCAGATTCTGTGGCATTTGTAATCGCTTCGAGGCAGGATTGAACCTTGTCTTCGTCACGGTTAGCACGCAATTGTTCTAGGCGGCGAATTTGCGCTTCCCGTACAGCCGTGTTATCTACGTCGAGGATATCCAATGGATCTTCTTTATCTAGACGATATTTATTGATACCAATGATAGCTTCACGGCCAGAGTCGATACGAGCTTGGCGACGAGCTGCCGCTTCTTCAATACGCATCTTAGGAAGACCAGTGTCAATCGCTTTCGCCATACCACCAAGGGATTCGATTTCTTGAATATGACCCCAAGCGCGACGAATCAATTCATCAGTCAATGCTTCTACATAGTAGGAACCGCCCCATGGATCAATAACCTTACATACCTTAGTTTCGTCTTGAATGTAAAGTTGTGTATTACGCGCAATACGTGCAGAGAAGTCTGTAGGCAACGCGATGGCTTCATCAAGCGCATTCGTATGTAGGGATTGCGTATGACCCAACGCAGCACCCATCGCTTCCATACATGTACGGGCAACGTTGTTGAATGGATCTTGTTCTGTTAAAGACCAACCAGAAGTTTGGCTGTGTGTACGAAGTGCCATGGATTTTGGATTTTCAGAACCGAAGCTCTTAATAATCTTAGCCCACAACATACGTGCTGCACGCATTTTTGCCACTTCCATGAAGTAGTTTTTGCCGATTGCCCAGAAGAAGGACAAACGAGGAGCGAATTGGTCAACATGGAGGCCTGCATTTACACCGGTACGGATGTATTCAAGACCATCGGCCAATGTGTAACCTAATTCGATATCCGCCGTTGCACCCGCTTCTTGCATATGGTAGCCAGAAATGGAAATACTGTTGAACTTAGGCATGTACTGGGATGTATACGCAAAGATATCACCGATGATGCGCATGGACGTAGCTGGAGGGTAAATATAGGTATTACGTACCATGAACTCTTTCAAGATATCATTTTGGATTGTACCAGCCATAACCTTTTTATCAACGCCTTGTTCTTCACCAGCTAGGATGTAGAACGCCATAACAGGCAATACGGCGCCGTTCATTGTCATGGATACGGACATTTGGTCAAGAGGGATACCGGAGAATAGAATTTCCATATCGAGGATGGAGTCTACCGCAACGCCCGCTTTACCAACGTCGCCCACTACGCGAGGATGGTCGGAGTCATAACCACGGTGAGTAGCAAGGTCAAAGGCGATAGACAAACCTTTTTGACCGGCTGCCAGGTTACGACGATAGAACGCATTGGATTCTTCGGCTGTGGAGAAACCTGCGTATTGACGTACTGTCCAAGGACGAGTTACGTACATTGTAGAGTAAGGTCCACGCAAGAATGGAGGTATACCAGCCATATAGTCTAGGTGTGTCATTCCTTCATAATCCATCTCTGTATAGAGAGGTTTTAATTGGATTTGCTCCATTGTTGTGTTATATAATTCTTCAAAGTTCTTTCCCGTTTCTTTTTTAAGCTCAGCAAGCCATGCATCGCGAGATGTGGCAGTCTGAGATCCCAAGCCAAGAGAGGAGAAGTCTGGATTTTTAAACATGAGCTCACATCCTTTCTTTATCTTGTAACGCATGTAGAATTTCGTAGCAATTTGCGCGAACAGAGATGAAATCATCTACACCGGCTTCACGGTATACAGGTTCTAAGTCCTTAGAAGGTGCACCTGCTAAAATAACCGTTACGTGAGGCATAGTTTCTTTCAATTCCTTAGCGAGTGGTGGTACTAATTCAGGATATGTAGCATCTGTAGAACAGATAACTACTACATCAGCGCCACTTTCACGAGCTGCTTTGGCCGCATCAGCCGTTGTTTCATGACCGTCATTTTTTTAATAACTCGAATGCCGCTACTCAAAGAAGCCTGTGGAGAAATCTGCACGAGGTTTATGTTGAGGAATAGGGCCCATATTCGCCAAGAATACCTTCACATTATCTTTTGTGCGTTGTTTATAATTTTCTGTACGCATGCGAAGAGCTTCGAATTGTTCAGTCCAACGGTGAGCTGTGATAGGTTCGATTGTTTCAGACGAAATATCGCCCGCATCTAAAGCCTTACGTATTTGACGCATTGTCAATTTTTGCAATGCTCCAAGTTCGATAAGACCAATCAATGCACCTGGTTCCGTTGTACTTGCTTCGAGTGTAGATTGGGCTTTTACAACTGCTTCTAGATCTGCTGTTGCCAAGTATTCTTCGAGATGAGCAACTCGTTTTTGACGCAATGTTTCTTGATTTTCAGGTTTTGGATCAAGCAATTCTTCCGTCATGTTAGCGTACATGTTGTTACCAACCGCTACATCCTTGCGGAATGCAAGGTTTTTAAAGCGATCATTAAGAATTGTCTTAACTTGTGCTTGAGGATAGCCTTCCTTCAATGCAGCAATGATACCGCCTTTAGATTCGATAGTTTGGAATTCATTCCAAATCTTTTCGCATAATTCAGCAGCCAATGTTTCTACATACCAGGAACCGCCTACAGGATCGACTGGTTGACGCAATTCGAATTCAGTTTGCAACATAACTTGAATGTTACGGGCAATCCGACGAGAGAATTCATCGGATTTGCGAATTGGTTGGTCAAATGGAGATACTTCAAGGCTATTGAGACCGCCTACAACGCCGGAGAACGCTTGTGTTGTATTACGCAACAAGTTTACATATGGGTCGTATACAGTTTTTGTGAAAGCCGATGTTCTGCCGTGTACATGAACAGCGCGGTCAGCTTCTTCTGCGCCAAAAGCTTCCATGATGCGTGCCCAAAGTACGCGCAATGCACGCAATTTAGCAATTTCCATGAAGAAGTTAGCACCCAAGGAGAATGTGAACATCATGCTATTAGCGATGGTGTGAATATCGATGTTGCGTTGTGCCAATTGACGTACGTAGCAAACAGCTGTTGCCAATGCATAGGCAACCTCTTGCACATCGTTAGCACCGCCATTAGCGTATACATCACCGGATACGAGCACTGTTTTAAGCTCAGGTGCTTGTTCCTTAGACCATACAACAGTATGTGCCATTTCATCAAAAGCAGTATCTAAAGACATATGCAATGCACCGTCTTTAGCCCACACGCCGATAGGATCTGCACCAACGAGACCTTTCAAATCGGATGTTTGCTTTTTAGAAGCTTTTACAGTAGCCGACAACATACCTAGCAAGATTGCTGCAGATGCGCCAGTTTCAATGTATAAAGGATTTTCCTTAAGATTAAACCGTTCAATTAATTGGCTGCAATCGTCCATTGTGGACAAGGATGTGCCGCCTACGCCAACAGATGCGCCTACTTGCACGTCTTGATCATGGCGTGTTGCTTCATCAAGGCGAATGTTGTGAATAGTGCCGCCTTTCACAATTTCGTATAAACTTGCATGATTGGCATCCTTAGGTAAGGATTCATCCACATATTGGGATACGCCCCAAGAATCTTTGATATAGCCGCTTGCTTTTGTACCACGTAGGAACTCGCCTGCGCCAGGGTAAACGCCCTTAGGAATCTTTTCCTGATGCAATGCAGGTGTGTAAATAGGTTGTAACGTAATACCTTCATAGGTTTTGGTGAACATTTTTTTATTGAAATCGCCACCTTTTAACGCCTTTTTCAACCTCAGCCTGCCATCGTTCATACGTAGGTTTCTCAAACTCATCAAAGGATACAGGCGCCAGTAAATCGCGTTCAGCGTCCTTTGAAGTCTTTTTGTCAGACATATATGTGCCTCCTTTTCAACTTGAAACCATACAGGGGGAACAGCGCACCGTACCAGTGAGTTGCTTGTATATGAGTTACATAGGCGCAAATATGTGTCCATCAACATATGATGCTTCTCCGATTAAACTAGTAAGCCTATGCCATATAAAACAGACTCTCTAATGTGGCAAATAAAAAACGTGCCACCCTGAGAGTGACACGTTAGGTTACATATTGAATGGTGCACTAAAAAAACACTGTAGCCAAAGCACTGTATCTAGCATACCTCAATCCCCTTCCTATCGCTCGTAGGTACATAACGGTGATTATCAAATAGGCAGTTCTCCTGGCTTGGGGTCAACACCTTGCTTTCGCCTTCCCAGATTGCTCCAGTGGCATTTTTGAAAGCAGGCTCATCCTCACAGTGGCGGGACCGCATCGGCTTGTACCGATTTCTCTATTAAGTCTTGCGACACCTATTCTCTATATTCGTTGTTCTATGTCCAATATAGTGTAAAATTATTCACAAAGTCAATGAACATAACCGGAAATCATAAGTGCTAAATTTTTAAGTTATAATTAACTCATGCATGCAATAACAAAAACGCATAGATATGATTTCGAGTATTCCATATATAAGTCGACACCACTACATAATCACCATGTTATAATAATTCTACGAGTGGGAGGTCGTATTATGAACGAAATAAAACAAAAAAAGGTCTCAGCACATCGATCCCGCTCATTCTCTTTTCATATGGTGCCCGTCTATTGCCTCTAAATATTCTCTGATTTTTACAATATCTGTCTCCTACCATGGGCTTCTTCTTAGCTATCTTCTACTTTTGGTGAAAGCTTTGGTACAGCCCAACTCATAGCATCTCGGCTGTATCTGGGTCG
>BNJU01005440.1_pt1 | contig 86196 bp, 105 predicted proteins | sample 8539281 | NCBI WGS metagenome assembly BNJU01 (sample SAMD00202456, study PRJDB9452) | human saliva metagenome | isolation source: human saliva | place: Japan
GCCTCGATCGACGAGCTGCGCGAGCCGAGCGCGAAACGACGCAAGTGCTGAGCGTCTGCGTTGTGGCGCTAGGTGCGGGCCTGTACGAGCACGTAATGTGTTGCTGCTGACGCCGATGGTGTTCCGGGCACCGCGTGGTGTGTTGCTGGGCCGGGCTGCTTGGTCGTGCCCGTGGGCGGCGGCCGCCCGCGAGCCGTCCGCGCCGCGAGCCTTCGGCTCGGCGCGTCGTCTCAGCCCGGCCAGGCCCTGCCGCCGCCCACGGGCACCTGCAGCCAGGCCTTCCGGTCCCTCCGACGCCCTTCACACCGGCGCCGCCTTCGGTGCTGTGTGGTGCCGTCCAGCCCCGCCGCCGCCCACCGGCACCGCGGCAGGTCCTCCAGCGCCCTACACACCAGTGGTGCCTGGTCGCTGACGTGATGGTGGGGTGTGTTGTTTCGCCTTCCGACCTGGCCCCGCTGCCCCAGCAATGTCGCATGCAATTCCCTCGAATGTGTTTCATGGTTTGAAGTTTGATCGTTGGAATTCTGCGGATTCCGCGTTGATGTGGCGTCGGGCTGAGCGGGAAGTGCATGCGGAATTATGGGACGGGGGTCTCACCTCCGCGAGTCGTGCTTGTTCCTCAGGAGGAATGCACTGGTTGCAGGGGCGTTGTACACTACTCGGGCTGACAATGCACTGCCTGGTTGCTCGTGCAACGGTGTGCTACCTGGTGCATTGCTTGCGCTTTTCGTGCAACGCTTTGCCGGGCTGAAACCGTTGACACCTTTGCAGCCCGGTCTTCGTGGTGGGCTGAAACCGCTGGCACCTTTGCTCGCACGAAATGCTTGATTTTGCGGCATTGTGGGTGAGCAAAGGCGGTGTCGGTTTCATGCGCACCCGTGAACGAACTAGCAAAGGCGATGTTGGTTTCATTTGGGCGCGAAAAAGTTCGCCCTGCGGCGTTGTGTGATCGCAGCGCGAGATAAGTTCGCCCTGCGCGCTTAAAAACACCCAAATTTCGTGTTTTTGTGCTTGTTGGGAGGAGTTTTTCGCGGAAAGGCCGGTGGAGGGGCCGTGCTGGGCGAGCTTTTTCGTGATTGCTGGCGCTCCGGCCGGGTGTACGTCCTTCCGGCGCCCTCCACACCGCCAGTGGTGGGGGGTTTTGCACGACACGAGGCCGTCGCACAGCGTGTCGCCGGCGTGTCGGACCCTCATGTCGTGCAATTCCCCCAATCGGGTGGCGGTGAGGTCAGCACTCGGTGGTGTAACGCCCAAAGTGCAGACCACCTCGGCGAAAAACGCCGAAAACGGGATGTCAAGTCCCGGGTTTTGTGGAGACTTGTTTAGGCCGCTTCCTTTCGTGTTGTTGTGTGTTGGTTTTCTGCTTGTTGTGGTGTGATTCCGCCCAGGGCGAGGTGAGGGCGGCTTGTGTTGTACCAGTGGACCCAGGCTGATGTTTCGCGTTCGACCTCGCGCCGATCGCGCCATGGACCTGTGTAGCCGGGAGCGCGCCTCGTTGTAGATGAGTTCAGCTTTGTACGAGGGTTCAACGCTTCGGCCAGGGCGTTATCGTAGGAGTCACCGGTCGAACCTACCGACGCTACTGCCTGGCAACGGGCGAGAGCTTGCCCGTAGCGCACGTCGCGGTATTGCACGCCCCGATCGGAGTGGTGCACGAGCCTACGAGTGTCTATATCATCGCGGCGTCGCTGGCAGATCGCCATGTTCAACGCGTCCAGGGCCACGTCGGTATGCAGCGAGGACGCGACTTTCCAGCCCAAGATTTTACGCGAGCACACGTCGGTAACGAAAGCGACGTAGACCCAGCCAGCCTGGGTTGGCACGTAGGTGATGTCTGCGACCCACAACTCGTTGAGATCATGGGCCCCGAAATGCCGATTGACCAGGTCCAAGGGGCATGCATGGCGCGGCGCTGAGGCCGTGACATGGCGGGTCCGACGCCGACTCACGCCACGAATACCCATACGCCGCATCAAGCGCTCAACCGTGCAGCGCGCCACGTGCCCCACGCCCAACTCGTGAGTGTTGAGGAAGGCGTGCATCTTGCGCACCCCGAACACGCAGTAGTTCTCCTCCCACACGCGTCTGATCACGTCTGTGAGCGCCTCGTCGCGCGCACTGCGCGCCGACAAGGGGCGCGCCCGAGCGGCGTAATAACTACTGGGAGCAACCCGCACCCCTAACTGGGACAAGACAGTGCAGATCGGCTCGACTCCCCACCGATGTCGATTGGCCTCGATAAAGTCGTAGACTAGCGTCCGAGGCGGTCGAGCTCCGCCCCGAAAAAAGCCGACGCCGCCTTCAAGATCTCATTGGCTCGGCGCAGTTCACGGTTTTCAGCTTCCAGCGCCCGGATGCGGGCCTCTTGATCACTGATCTCGCCACGCTCATTGCGCCCGCCCTGCTCCACGGCACGCACCCACGTACGCAGCGCCTCAGGATTGACCCCCAACTGGCCGCCAATGCGCTTAATAGCACCCCTACGCCGCTCGGGATCAGCACGAGCCTCCAACGCCATACGCGTCGCACGCTCACGCAACTCCATCGAATACTTACGCTGACCAGACATCCCAAACCTCCAATCCGGCCTAAGACACTCTCCCACAATACCGAGGACACATCAGGGGTTGTGGGCAGGGGTAGTCTACGTTTTAGGCGCAACGGTGCCTGTCGTGGTGTGTCAAGTCCTGGGTTTTGTGGAGCTTGTTTGAGGCCGCTTCCTTTCGTGTTGTTGTGTGTTGGTTTTCTGCTTGTTGTGGTGTGATGCCGCCCAGGGAGAGGTGGGGGCGGCGGGTGTTGTACCAGTGGACCCAGGCGGCGGTTGCGCGTTCGACCTCGCGCCGATCGCGCCATGGCCGGCGTAACCGGGCGCGCCCTCGTTGTAGATGAGTTCTGCTTTGTACAAGGGGTTCAACGCTTCGGCCAGGGCGTTATCGTAGGAGTCACCGGTCGAACCTACCGACGCTACGCTGGCAACGGGCGAGAGCTTGCCCGTAGCGCACGTCGCGTGCATCGCGCCCGATCGAGGTGGTGCACGGTACGAGTGTCTATATCATCGCGGCGACGTTGGTAGATAGCCATGTTCAACGCGTCCAGGGCCACGTCGGTATGCAGCGAGGACGCGACTTTCCAGCCCAAGATTTTACGCGAGCACACGTCGGTAACGAAAGCGACGTAGACCCAGCCAGCCTGGGTTGGCACGTAAAGGTGATGTCTGCGACCCACAACTCGTTGAGATCATGAGGTCGAGATACCGATTGACCGGGTCAAGGGGCATGCATGGCGCGGTGCTGAGGCCGTGACATGGCGGGTCCGACGCCGACTCACGCCACGAATGCCCATACGCCGCATCAGTCTCTCGACCGTGCATCGCGCCACGTGTCCCACGCCCAACTCGTGAGTGTTGAGGAAGGCGTGCATTTTGCGCACCCCGAACACACAGTAGTTCTCCTTCCACACCTGCCTCATCACACGCATCAGCGCCTCGTCGCGCACGCTGCGCGCCGACAAGGCACGAGTCCGGGCAGCGTAATAGGCACTGGGAGCAACCCGCACCCCAACTGGGTTAAAGCAGTGCAGATCGGCTCGACTCCCCACCGATGCCGGTTGGCCTCGATGAAATCGTAGACTAGCGTCCGAGGCGGTCGAGCTCCGCCCCGAAAAAAGTCGACGCCGCCTTCAAAATTTCGTTGGCCCGCCGTAGCTCACGGTTCTCAGCTTCCAGCGCCCGTATATGGGCCTCTTGTTCACTGATCTCGCCACGCTCAGTGCGCCCGCCCTGCTCCACGGCGCGCACCCACGTACGCAGCGCCTCAGGATTGATCCCCAACTGGCCGCTAATGCGCTTAATAGCACCCCTACGCCGCCCAGGATCCTTTGAGCCTCCAACGCCATAGCGTCGCACGCTCACGCAACTCCATCGAATACTTACGCTGACCAGACATCCCAAACCTCCAATCCGGCCTAAGACACTCTCCACAATACCCGGGACACATCAGTGTGTCGTTCGCACGTAGGCCCTTGAACATGCGTGTTAACCCTTCGAAGCGCACATAAACCCCTAGACCTGCGTGGGCGCGGCCGCCACGCTCCACTAGGTGGTGAACGTGCGCGTAGGTTCGACTCGGTGACACTCGGTATGCCCATGCGCACGCTGGTCGGCGCAGCCCCCAGAGTGGGCATGAGCACTCCAGTGACCGATGAGTACCGATGCGAAACGTCATGAAAGCAATGTCATGGTGCGCTGGGTATGGCGTCCGATACGTGCTGTGACAACGCCCCAAACGCGTGCCATGTGGTCGAACTACTACCAAGACCCCATCAATCTTTGGCATACTGAGGGGCGGAAATCATCCGCCACCACAGGAGCCTTCCGTGCCTGAGCAAAACGTCCCCACTACAACTGAACAGGCCCCCGGCCTCGTCTGAGAGTGCCAGCAAACCCAGCCTGGGTCGCGTGATCGCCGCCTGGGCGGTGCACGCGTTCACGATCTCCGGGCTCGCGTGGGCGACGCTCGCTCTGTTCGCGATGCTCGATAACAACATCCCCATGATGTGGCTTTGGTTCGTCATTGCCCTGATTGTTGACGGTGTCGACGGCACGCTGGCCCGCAAGGTCAGAGTCCGTCAGGTCATTCCCTGGTTCGACGGCGGCGTTGTCGACAATCTCGTTGACTACCTGACGTGGACGTTCCTGCCGGCGCTCTTCATGGCGATGTACCTGCCGTTTGGGCCCAAGCCCCTCCCGGTCATCATGATGGTGGTCATCATCGTCTCCTCCGTGTTCTGCTACGCGAACGACGGAGAGAAGTCGAACGATAACTACTTCGTGGGCTTCCCGGCGGCGTGGAACTGCGTTGCGATTGTCATGTACGTGCTTCAGACTCCTGCGTGGGTCAATATCGCCGCGACGATTTTCCTGGCGATCATGACGCTGGTCCCGCTGCACTACACGCACCCGGCGCGTGTGAAGCGTTTCCAGATCCCGAACATCATCGGTGCGGCCGCGTGGATCGTCGCGTGCGCGTACATGGTGGTCGTTTACCCGGTTCAGCCCCTGTGGACTCTGATCCTGTTCTGGGTTGGCGGTGGCTGGTTCATGATCGCCGGCTTCATCCGTACGGCAACCGGCGAGGACAAGTAATCTCCGCGCCGCGAACGAATACGAACGTCCCCCGGGCATTGCGCTCGGGGGACGTCGTTATACGAGGTCGATGAACGGGTGCGCACTGATGCCACGCGAGGGTAGGGGTGGACCTCAGAGGAACGAGGCCGGGGCAAGGTGCGCTGTGAACATACAGTATGCGGACGCTGGCCCCGCCGGTGTGGAGGTGCTGGAGGGACCGGAGGGCCTGGCTGCAGTGCCCGTGGGCGGTGGCGGGGGCCTGGCCGGGCTTCGAGCCGAGCGCGCCGAGCCTTTGGGCTCGCAGCGCGGACGGCGAGCGGGCACGAAAGCCGCCGCCCACGGGCACAAAGCAGCCCGGCCCAGCAGGCAGTTCGGGTAGCGACGGTGCGCCTGGGCACACCAGCGGCCTCCGCTGTGACGGCGCTGCCTACGGCTGCTCTGCCAGGCCCTTTTTGACGGCGCGGTCGCGCTGGTAGCGGAAGACTTCGAGGAAGATGCCGCCGAAGAAGATCAGCGCGATGGCGGTCCATACGCCCGGGGGAGCGTCGCGCCCGTACATGAGGAAGTACACGTAGGGGGCCAGGAAGGTCACGGAGGCGGTGATGGCACCGACTACGCGGTGCCAGAGTTTCTGCCCGGCGACCATTTCGATGAGGCCCCACGTGTAGGGGATGGCGGTGATCATGTCGATGGCCCACAGGATGCGCCAGTCGCCCCGGAACTCGGGGACGTACATGACGGGCACGGCTCGCGCCATTGAGTAGACGAAGACGACGACGTAGGCGATGAACTTGGGGTTGCGGCACAGCCGGAGGAACGCGGAGCGTTCGATGATGGAGGCGCCGACGGCCCGGGACGCGTGGGTGGCATGCGACGAGGTCGTGAGGGTGTCGAGTCCGGCCATGGCGACGCGCATGAACTCGCGTTGCTCGTCGGTGCCGGCCGCCCATCGCTCGAGCAGCTCGAGGGGGGACAGAGCGATGGGGGTGTTGCCGTCGCGCGGCTGGCCGGCCTCGTGGACGAGGTCGTCGCCGAGGGCCTCGCGCAGGCGCGGGAGCTGCTCGGTGGGGATTTCGGCGATCCACAGGCGGACGCGGCGCTGGATGGCGTCGTGGAGTTCGTGGGAGAGTGCGTGTCCCGCGGCGGAGTGGGGGGAGAAGCCTTCGGCAGCGATGTCGGCGAGTGCGCCGGGATATTCGACGATGCGGGTCGTGAGGTCACCGGCTCGGTCGACGCCGGATACCTTGATGATGGTGGCCGCGTCCCACTGGTAGCTGCGTGCGATCTCGATGTCGAGGATCGAACGCAGCGTAATCAGGGAAGCTGTGTCGGTCACGGGTGGCCTCTCGTCGGAAGTTGGATGTATCCATTGTGCCTGACAAGGCGGTCGGAATGCACGCTCGGGGGTGGGGTGGCGGAGCCGCGTAGAATCGACTCATGGCGAAACGACGGATTGACCCCGGTGAGGGGATGGTGGCGCTGCGTTCGTGGCGCGGCGCCGTGGAGCGCGGCGAGGAGCCTGCGCGCGCGGTCGTGCTCACTGCGGTGCGCTTCACCCTTGAGGAGCTCGGCATCTCGCATCCCGGCCGCGCGGTCGAGGTGCGCGTGCCTCCCGCCGGTGCCGTGCAGATCCTGCCGGGCACCACGCATCGGCGCGGCACTCCGCCCGCCGTCGTGGAGACCGACGCGCGCACGTGGCTGTCGCTCGCATGCGGCCTTCTCACGTGGGACGAGGCCGTGGCCGACTCCCGCGTCAGTGCGTCGGGGGAGCGTACGGACCTGGGGCTCCTCCTGCCGCTCGTGTGAGCGGCGGGGGAGGGGAAGACTGCTCAGGCCTGAAGCTGGGGCACGCCGAAGCGGGCCTCGAGCTTAGGGGTAAGCCACTTCTGGGAGCCCTTGTACGCGTAGCGCTGGGCGACGGCCGCGACGGCGGCGGAGGTGGCTGCGAAGAGGACCAGCGATGCGATGGTGACGTCGTCGGAGTCTTCGGCGGGGATGGGTCGGCCGGTGGCGACCTTCCAGCCGGCTTCGAAGACCTTGGAGGCGGCGAAGGCGGCTCCGGCGATGACGGCGGTCGTGGCGAGCTTTTCGATGGTGGCTGAATCCATGGGTGCCTCCTGGCGTGATGGGTGATTGTCCCTGTGCGCGTGCGCACGCTTCCATGATGCCCCACGCGGCGCTCTTGCGCGAGGCCCACAGGTGCCCTGTCTTATGCTTGAACGGTAGTGTTCCCGTCTGAAGGATTCCTTATGGCTCGCGCCCGCTCTGTTTTCGCGTTGTCGGCCCTCGTTGTAGCGTCGACGGCGGTGGCGGCTTGTACGCCGTCCGTTTCGTCGAGCGCGCCTCGGGATCCGTTCGCGTCGCCGATCGTTCCGGGTCAGAGCGCCCGTGCTTCTTCGGGTACGACCACGGCTGGCACGATCGATGCTCCGACTCCCCGTAGCGGTTCGGGCACGGTCACCGTCGCCCTGGTGGGTGGCGCGCAGCTGCCGATGGAGACCGCGCAGGAGTTCACGAAGGCGACGGGCTTCACGGTTGCGGTGGTGCCGGTGGATGGCGTGGATGCGCTGTCGAAGGCGGGTGCCGACGTGGTGCTTGGCCTGGATGGCGCGGATGCCCCTGCAGGGCGAGCGCGGCGGGCACGATCGCGGGCTTCGGCGCCGCAGGATACGGCGACGATCGCGGGCACGGTCGTGGACGGTGCCGCTGCGGCGATTGCTTACGGGCGCGACGACGTGTGCGTCATCGCCGACAAGTCGTGGATGAGCGCGAACGGCCGTCCCGCTGCCGACCTCGTTCGGCGATCTGACTTCTCCGCGTATCCGGGCGCTGCTGACGGTCCCGGACCCGGCCTCGTCGTCGGTGGGCCGCGCTTTCGTGCAGGAGGCTGCTGCGCAGACGGGCGAGGGGCTGGGGTCCTTCGCGCAGTCTCTCAACCCGCGTGTGGATTCCTCCTGGGAGGCGCTGCTCGCCGCGTGGACGGCCGGCGCGCACGTGTCCGAGGGGTACCTGTCCGAGGTCGTGGGAGCCTCAGCCGGTTCTTCCGGCGCATATCCGCTGATCGTTGCCCCGCGTTCGCTGGCGGCCGCGGCGGCGACGAACACGGGTGCCGATTCCTACGGAACCGCGATCTCTTCGACGTGCATCGCTCGCATCATGTACGCGGCCCCCGACGGCCTCGCCCGCGTCGGACGGCGCGAGTCTCTCATCGCCTGGCTGCAGGGTGAGACCGCGCAGCGCTCTCTGGCTACGACGGGTGCCGTCTACCCGATCGATGGTGTGCTCGCCACCGACACGAAGGCCGGCTGGCTGATGGGTATCAGCGGTGATCCGATCGTTGCCGACGAGACTATCGGTTCTCTCGACGCGATGAGCGCCTGGCTGGCCACGTGGTCCTCGGCGCTGGCCTCCCCGGCACCTACCACGCCGAGTACTCCCGACCCCGTGACGGATCCCGGGCGCGCAGGACGTCGAACCGGAGCCGGCCCTGCGGATAACCCCGCGACCGACGCGGGATACGAGGATTCGAGCGACGACGAGGAGTAAACCCCGTCGGACGCGTCCCTTCTCCAGTCAGCCTCGCAGCATTGCGGGGCTGACTTTGCATTCCTCCCCGATGCGCATGGGAGCGATGAGGCCCGCTTCGCGCAGCTCGAGGAGGCGCGGCACGGTGCGCTCGACGACCTTCCACGGGTCGATCGTGTTGAGGTAGATGCGCGTGCCGCCCTCGAAACCCGCGAGCGTCGAGATGCGCCACTTGAGGAGGATTCGCCAGCGCATGGGCGTGGACACGGTGGGCGGGCGGTGGTACCACTCCTCGTTGGCGGGCACCTCCACGCCCGTCGCGGCGTGCGCGGCGTGCAGGATGTCGGAGATCCCCCGCATGGCCTCGGGGCTGACCTCCCACGGGTTTTTCGGCTCGCCCAGGGGCCAGATTGCGATGCCGGGGAAGCGATGCCCGAAGCCAGCCAGGGCAACGGCGTGCTCGTTCTGGGCGATGAGGAGCTTGCGCGTGGCCGCGACCGTGAAGATCTGATCGTAGATGTCGGGCTGGGCGCGCAGGCGCTCCAGCTCGGCCTCGGTCTGGACCGACATGTCGTCGATGGCGACGAGCTGCTTGTGCAAGTGGTCGAAGGACGCGCCCGCGGGGCGCAGCCAGTTCTGGAACGTCGCCACGTAGCGGACCGCGGGATCCAGGTCGTACAGGTCGCGCATCGAGCGGGCCGTGTAGGCGGTGTATTGCTCGTGCTCCTCGGGGGTGAGGGTGCCGGACCCGGCCAGCTGGTGGGCCTCGGTGGCGCCGTCGACGAAGTGGCGCCTGCCGATGATCAGGTCGTGCCCGCCGGAGAAGAAGCCGTTGGCGGATTGCAGGCGCGCGGTCTCGCTGGTGGCCGCGAACTCTCCTCGCTCATGCCCGAGGCCAACATGCGGGCGCGCACGACGTTCATGACGTGCTCGTAGCCGGCGTCGGAGGCCAGGTAGTGGGCCATACGGCGACGGTCGTCCTCGGAGGGGACGTGCCCGTGGTTGAGATGCCAGTAGTTGTAGGAGACGATCTCGAAGAGGTTGGGGATGCGGCGGAACTCGGCGACCGTGTCACCGAGCTGATCGGCGCCGAGGGCGTCCAGCTGCTCCCAGGACCCATCCTCGTGGCGCACGAGGCGCGACTTCTCGGGCGGGGTCTCGAGGTAGCGGCCGCAGCAGAACGCGCAGTGGTGCCCGTCGGCCTCGTGGTCGATGGGGTTGTGGTCCGCGTGAGGGGCGGTCAGGGGCCGGTTGCCGCGGCCCGGAACGGTCCACACCTCTGTGCCCGTGAGGAGGTTCTGCTGTTTGACGGTGCCGTCGGCCAGTCGGACGATGGCGCGGTCGGCGCGCGTGAGCTTGGAAGCCATACCTGTATCGTACCCGTCCTCAGAGTCGGTCCATCGTCGCCGGATGCGACCCCATGCGACCGGCCTCGCCCGCGTCGAGAGCATCGATGCGTGCGGTCTGTTCGGCATCCAGCGAGAAGGAGAACACGTCGAAGTTGGCGGCCATGCGCTCACGGCTCAGGGTCTTGGGGAAGACGACGTGGCCGCGATCCAGCGCCCAACGCAGCGCGACCTGCGTCGGGCCCACTCCGAGTTGCGCGCCGATGTCGACGAGCGTCGGGTCGATGACCGCGCGTCCGCGCGCCAAGGGGGACCACGCCTCGAACACCATGCCGAGTCCCCTGTGCGTAGGCGCGCAGGTCGGCGTTGGGGAAGAAGGGTGGGACTCGACCTGCAGGACGTGCGGGGAACCGTCGCGACCGCGCGGACGGCCTCGACGTGCTCGCGCTCGTAGTTCGACAGGCCGATCGCGCGTGCGCCGCCGGCGTTGAAGGCGTCCTCGAGGGCAGGGCCAGGGCAGCGCGACGTCGCCTCCGTAGAGCGTGGGCAGCGGCCAGTGCACGAGGAGGAGGTCCACGTAGTCGGTGCGCAGGTCCTCGAGGGAGCGCCGGATGGATGCGGCTGCCCGATCGGGCTCGTGGTTGAGTTGTCGACCTTCGTCGTGACGAACAGGTCCTCGCGCGCGATTCCCGAGGCCTCGAGCGCCGCCCCGACCTCGGCCTCGTTGCCGTACATCTGAGCGGTGTCGATGTGGCGGTACCCGACTTCGAGGGCGCGGCTCACCGCGTCGTACGTGTCCTCGGGCGCGACCTTGTAGGTGCCGAAACCGAGCACGGGGATGAGTGATCCCGTCGGGAGCATCAAGGTCGGAATCGGGGACGAGGCCGGGGCGTTCTCGGCGGGAAGCGGGGTGTTCATCGGTGAATCCTCCTAGTCGTTCCCAGTGTAGCCTCCCTCACGCGCTGCGGTCGCCGTCGTCCGCGGGCGCGGTCGGTGCGTATGTCGTAGCGTTATCCTCGTTTAACGCCGTGCGCGGCGCTGGTTTGAGAGCGCAGGAGGAATCATGATCAATGCCTACGAGACGGAGGACGGCGTCGTCTTCGATATGAGCGAGCTGGAGTGCGAGGCGCTGCGCTCGTATGCCGACGGACTCCTGACCGACCCCGAGCATCCGTTCGTTGAGCTGCTGCGCAGCCAGGGCTTCGTCGTTGGTGATACTCCCGTCCCGCACCTCGCTGCTCTCCTTCAGGCGTTCTCGCAGGCGACGAAGGTGCTGACCGCCTGGGTCATCGCTCCGGCTGGGTGCCGCCGATCCACCTTCTTCGTTGGCCCGCACTCTGCCGCGGTGCTGCGATGCGATGACGGGGCGCTACTTCCCGGCGAGGATGACCCGTTGTCAGTGTGGGTGGTCGACTCCGCGCAGCTGCGCGACACGTTCTTCGAGCTCAGCGCGATCGGTGAGCCTTCCAGCGAGGGGATTGTGCCGACGGCGGTGCCGGCAACGCTCTTCGGTGCCCTCGAACGGGCGGAGGTGACGGAAATGCTCGTGGAGGTGCCCAAGGTCGCTCGCGAGATTGCCGAGGTGATCGATGCCGAGGTCGACGAGGCGACGGGGACCTTCTGGGCGGACGTCGCGGACGAGGCGTGGGTCGGGCTCGCCGTGCGGGTCGTCGATGCGGCGGAGTACCCGAGCCTGTCGGGCGAAAGCTGGCGATTGCTCGCCACCAGCGAGGAGGTCTGCGAGGTACTGGCCGGCGTTGAATTCACCGAGCTGTATCCCGACGAGGCGCCCCTGCTGGCGGGCGCGGATGGTGAGTTCTGGGCGGTTGCTGCGCCTTCATCGCCGGGGGTGCTCTGGGAAGATATTGAGGATGTTCTCTCCGAGTAGTCCAACTCCTGAGCTGCAGATCTCACAGTCTGAGAACGTCGGGTGACAAATTATTTCTGCCCTGGCGGTCAGTCGGTCTGTTTGCGGCGTTTTTCCTGGTTTTGGACGCTCGTCGTCCTCTCTTTTCGAGGGGTCTGACCGCCTGAGTAGGGAAGCGCTGAAATGTCGCTGAAAAACCCTTGAATGGCGTCTGCAATGTGGTTGACACTTAAATTGGTATAACGGTCAATATCTGTGATATAGCGCGAAAATTCGGGGACTCCTGTCTAACCAGCCGGTAGGCTTTTTGTTAGGTAACGCACCGCGAATTCCCCGCTCTAAGAGCAAAATTCGCGTACGATAGATACTGTTCAACCACGATCGTCTACACGTCCAGACAACGAACGGAGAGTTATGTCGGTTCGCAATGCCCTGCTGGCGCTTGTTGCGCAGCAGCCCGCCGGTGTCTACCGCCTGAAGCAGATGTTCGAGGAGCAGACGTGCGGAGCATGGCCGCTGAATATCGGCCAGGTCTACCAGACGATGCAGCGCCTCGAGCGCGACGGCCAGGTTGTGTCTCACGCTGAGACCAACGCAGGCCGTGATTCTGAGGTCTTTCGAGCTGACTGATGCCGGTCGCGACGTCCTCAACGCCTGGTGGTCCACCCCCGTTCCCCGCGAACACCCCGAACGCGATGAGCTCGTCATGAAGCTCGCCGTGGCCGCCGCCGACCCCACGGTCGACGTCGAGGCCATGATCCAGACTCAGCGTCGCTCGACCCTGGGTTCCCTGCGTGACGTCACCCGCCTGAAGGCCTCGGCCGACGAGGGTGAGCTCGCATGGAAGCTCATCCTGGAGCGTCACATCTTCGACCTTGAGGCCGAGCTGAACTGGCTCGATCACATCGAGTCCGGTGCTGTTTCCGAGGCCGCTCGTCGTGCCGCCTTCGCTGCCGCGAAGGGCCGCTCGATGAACTGGGCTCAGACGGAAGCCGGTATTTCGGAGCGTGCCGGGGTGCGATGAGCCAGCCTGTGCCGCTACCGATCAGGATGGCGGGTGTCGGACATGAGTTCGGCGCCGACGGCGTCCGAGTGAGAGCGCTCGACGGGATCGACCTTGAGGTCGCCCCCGGCGAGCTTCTCGCTGTTATGGGCCCCTCTGGATCCGGCAAGTCGACCCTGCTGTCGATCGCTGGCGGACTGGAGCGTCCGACGCACGGAAGTGTCTTCATCAACGGCGTCGATATGGCCACGATGGATGCGGCTCACCGTGCTGAGGTGCGTCGCCGTTCCATCGGTTACGTCTTCCAGGACTACAACCTGATCCCGTCCCTGTCGGCCCTCGAAAACGTTGAGATGCCGCTGCAGCTGGACGGGATCAGCCCGTCGAAGGTGCGCGAGGCCGCCATGGCTGCCCTCGAAGAGGTCGGCGTCGCCGAGCTCGCGGATCGCTTCCCCGAGCGTCTCTCGGGCGGTCAGCGTCAGCGCATCGCGATCGCCCGAGGCCTCGTGGGTAACCGCTCGGTCATTCTTGCAGATGAGCCGACGGGAGCGCTGGACTCGCACACGAGCGACCAGATCATGTTGGTGTTGCGTGACCACATTGATGCGGGTGCAGCCGGTATCCTCGTTACTCATGAGGCCCGAATGGCCGCATGGGCGGACCGCACAGTCTTCCTTCGCGACGGTCGCATCGTCGACCGCTCGCGCGGAGACTCGCTGAGGGATCTGCTGGCTGACACTGCACCAAGGATCTGATGAGTCGACTCAACACACGAATGAGGCGATGGGGAGTAGTACTCGCATCGCCTCTCGTGATGCGCGCCAAAGCCTGGGGCGCACGCTGACGGCGGTTTTTCTCATCTCGCTGCCGATCATTATCGCGATCGGCGCGATCACGTTCTGGGATGTGACGACCTCCCAGCGCTACCAGGCCTCGTCGTGGCTCGGCCACCGTTCCGACGTCCAGGCGGTCACCCTGCACCGCTCGTCGACGGCCATCGAGCAAGACATCACCGCCGACTTTCTATCGAAGACGGCCTCTGACGAGGAAGTGACGGTTACCCAGAGCACCCTCACCGACTGGGTGCCGGCGGGGGACCAACTGATCGCCGTCGACACCCTCTACCAGCTCCACCTCACGACGCAGGACGGAACGGGCTACACGGTTGACTCAGGCACCCAGACGGCCACGCTGGATGCTCCACGCGTGAATGCGGGTGGAAAGAGCGGTGCGCTCGCCGCGAACCACGCCGTCATTTCGGACGACGTCGCGCGGGCACTCAAGGCCGAGGTGGGCGATACGCTCACCCTGTCGCTGACCGTCGCCAGGATCGCACCACTCAGGCGCTCACGGGAAGCGTCGTCATCGACGAGATCATTCCCGGCACGAATCGGGCGATCATCGGTGATGGCACGCTCGACATTAACCGTCTCGCGGTGGCGGGACGCACGCAGACCGCCTGGTTCGTCACCGGCCCGACTCCGGTGACCTGGGACCATATTCGTCAGATCAACCAGTCGGGATTCTCTGTCGTCTCGCGACAGGTACTCGCTGATCCGCCGGACGCTTTCGGCTCTGCCCGCCCAGTTCGCTCAGTACGAGGGTCGCCCAAAACAGTCGAGCTACCAACCCCTGGCAGTACCTTCTGCTGGTCGCAGGCATCCTCCTCATCCTCACCGAGATGATCCTGCTCATCTCGCCGCTCTACACCGTCGCCCAGCGATCGGTCATGCGAACGGCAGCGATGATCGTCGCCAACGGCGGCGACCAGTCTGACGGTCGTCGCCTGACGATCGCCCACGGCCTCGTCATCGGCCTGTACTCGGGGCTTGTCTCCGCCGTGCTGTCCGCCTGCGGCATGGTGGGCATCGGCATCTGGTCGGGCCTCGGCATCGGCATCGTGCCGTGGTGGCCGCTGGCCCTGTCGGTGCTCCTGCCCATTCTGCTGTCCCTCATGGCGTCGGTGTCGCCGGCGCACACCTCGTCGCACATCAATACGTCCGCGGTCATCGGCGGGCGCGTGTGGGAGCCCTCCCGCCTCGTGCGTCGTCGCATGATTTACCCCCTGGCGCTGCTGGCCGGACTCCCGCTGCTGGGTATCGCCGCCTGGCGCGGGTGGGTGCTCGCCCTCGTCGTTGGTGTCGGCCTACTCGAGGCTGGCCTCATCGGGTCGATCCCCTACATCTTCACCCGCTGGCGTGCACCCAATCGTCGCGCGTCGATGAGCATGCGCCTGGCGCTGCGCGACGCCGTGCGCAACGGCCACCGCACGTTCCCCGCCATGGCCTCGATCCTGACGACCGTGTTCGTCGCGTGCGGCCTGCTCATCACCCTGTCCTCGTCGAACGAGGCCGGCTGGAACTCGCGCCCGCACGCGGGACAACGCGGGCAGGTCTTCCTCTCGGCTGTCGATAAGACCGATTCGGTGACGCGCACCCGCAACCTGCTCCAGTCGGCCCAGCAGGTCGTTGACGGTGAGCGCACGGTCACCTCGAGCGCCATCATGAACGGCATGGCGTGGAACAGCGGCCCGGGCGGCCCGGAGACCATGGTCGAGGCCGTGAACCCCATCGACAAGTCGACGCTCACGATGCGCGACGACATGGGAACGATGGCGGAGATCGACGTCGCCTACATCGTCGATGATGGCACCTACCTGCGCGAGGCCGGCTACCTGAACGAGGACGACATGGTCCGAGCGATCGCCACCCTGAACGCCGGTGGAGTCCTCGTGCCCGATCCGAAGCTGATCAACGGTGCCGGCCAGGCCGACCTGCGCAGCCTCGACATGTCGGCGATTGCTGCCGCCAAGGCCGCCGGGGCTTCCGATGATGACCTGCCGGACGCCCTCGTGCAAAGGACGATGACCTTCCCGGCCTCGCCCCTGACGCGTATCAACGTCATGGTCCTATCCCCGCAGGCCTCCGAGGCCCTCGGCCTGCGCGCCGTGCCGCTCGGCGAGCTCCTCACCGTCGAGAAGCCGGTGAATCCGGTGGACGCGCCGACCTTCCAGACGACGATTGCACGCCAAGTCCCCGGCGCCTCGGCCCAGGTGATCGCTCCGACGATGCGGTCGCTGGTTCTTCCCTACGTTGCCGCCCTGATTGCCGTCGTCGCGGCTGCGGCGACGGTTGCCCTCGTGGTGGCGCTGTCTTCCTCGGATATGCGCCCGGACCTCGACACTCTCGATGCGATCGGTGCCGCTCCCTCGATGCGCCGCCACGTCACCACGTGGCAGGGCGTGGTGCTTGCGCTCAACGCGATTCCGACGGCTGTGCTCTCTGGCCTCATTGTGGGCGTGCTGGCCGTCATCACCTTCGCAAATTCGGGGATCTTCCCGACGCTGACGACGACGCTGCGCCCCATCGTTCCTTGGGGAGCCCTGCTGGGCATGCTGATCGGTATGCCGATCCTGTGCGCCCTCGTTGCGATTATCCTGACGCCCCGCCACCAGAAGCGCATCCGCCGCATCAACTAGGCGGTCGCGATGAGTGAGACCCCCGAAGAAGTCGTTATCCCCGCGGGTGCCCTCGCCTCGTCGGCCGTGCGCGTCGATACGTGGCTGTGGGCGACTCGCCAGCTCAAGTCACGGTCACAGGCGACGGCCGCCGTGCGCGCCGGGCATGTGCGCGTCAACGGAGAGCCCGTCAAGGCCGCTCTACAAGGTGCGCGTCGGCGACGAGGTACGCCTGCGCATCGAGGGCTTCGACCGCATCCTGGGGGTCAACTTACTGCTGAACAAGCGCGTGTCCTACCCGCAGGCGCGCACGGCCTACGACGATCGCACGCCCGAGCGCCCGCGCGTACACATCCCCGTCGCCATGCGTGAGAAGGGGAGCGGGCGCCCCACGAAGAAGGAACGGCGAGAGCTGGATCGGCTGCGCGGATACGACTCACACGAGCACTACTGAGCGCCTGAGTGAGGCCGAGGCGGGTCGACGTGGCGAAGTGGGCCGAGCGCCTGCCTCTGGTGAATACACGCGGTCCCGCCGCCCATTCCGGGCGACGGGACCAGTGCGTCAGATCAGAGTGCCTGGCTCACGCGTGCGGGAAGTACGACGTGACATCGACGCCGAACTTGTCGCCCCAGTTCGGATCGAAGGGCGTCGTGAATTCGACGGTCACCTTCTCGCCGTTCGTCATCGTCGCAGTCGCGACGTCATCGACGACGTGATCGGGGGTGCCGACAACAAACTGCGAATCGTCGAACCAGATACGCAGCGTCAGGTCGGTCGTCGAGTAGGCCGCGAGCTTGTCCTTCATCGTGTCGCTGGCGGGCGAGATGTCGACGGTGCAGTGCACCGTGGTCTGAGCGTCGTCAAGAGCGCAGGTGGGTTCCACCTTGAATGCTTCCTTGCCGCTGTGGGTCTTCAGCAGGTCGACGGTGTCGAACCGATCCTTGCACTCCTTCCTCACGGCATCTCGAGCAGCCGAGGACATCCTGTCGTACTTGGAGTACAGCTCATCGATCTTGTCGACGTTGTCTGGGGTCACCTGCTCGCACCACTCCGGGGCGGCGAGGGCGGCGGCCTGCTCCTTGATCGTCTGGATCTCATCCTGCATGTCCTTCTGTGCCTTCGTCTTCTGGACGGCGAAGGTGAACAGCGTGGTCGTCGCGATGACGAGGACGAGGAGGAGGACGAGCGCGACGCGGTTGTAGATCGAGAGTCCCTTGCTCTTTGGGGCTTTGGTCGCGACCGTCACGGGAGCCGGGGTGGTTGCCTCGGGCGTGGGGATATTGTTCTCACTCACTTGGCGGCCTCCTGCGCTTCCTGAAGCTCCTGCTGGACGGTGCTGAGCTCTTCCTGGGTCTCGGTGAGGTCCCTGCTCTTCATGGAGTTGATGCCAGCGGCCATGAGGGTCGTGAAAGCGAAAAAGGACGACGAGGATCGACGTAATCACGGCGATGGCGATCTGGCCGCCCGTCGCGCGCGGGCGCGGGGCAGTCAGCGGGGTAAACGTCGGCGTGGCGGGCGCGACTGCGGGGCTCGGCGCAGCCGGCACCTGACCGGCGGGAGGAATGGGGAGCCAGCCGGATTCTCAGGGCAGGCCGGGGGTGGGGGTGCTCACGGGAGACTCCTTTCACTGTGTCTCCCCAATTCTATGCGAGTTGAAAAAAATTGGATTTGCTGCGGTGACGGGATTCACCGCCCATCACAGGTTGGAAGGCCACCAGCTGGTCATCGTCGCGCCGCACTCGGTCTTGTCGGACATCCCAGGATCGTAGGGAATCGACAGCGAAAAAGTGGCGGGCGACCCGGGCGTCAACGTGATCGTCGTCGTGCCCTGGTACGGCGAGCTGGGGCTAGGGTTCTTCCCCTTGTCCGCGGTAAAACCGTTGATCTCGACATCGAGTGTGCCCAGCGACGCGATCTGGGAAGAGTCCTTGAGCGTGAGGGTGCCGTTCACCGTGGTCGTTACCTGATCGGTCGTACATTCGCCCATCGCGATGGAAAAGTCCGCGTCTTTGTTGGTGCGGTAGACCTGTGCGAGCGTCTCCTTCGTCGGGCACTGTTCGTGAATCGCGTCCTTGGTGGCCTGGGTCGCCGAATCGTAGGTCTTGAGTGAGTCTCGGATCGACGCGGCGGATTCGCGTGTGATCGAATCGCACCAGCTCTCGGCATCCTTGCGCACGGTGGCAGCATCTAGCGCGGCCTTTGCCTCCGTGATCTGCTGATCGACCCCGGCCTTGTCGGACTGGGCCTGCTCAGCCTGTGCCTCGTACGTGGATGCAGAATGTGCGCCACGCGTTGATGCCCCCGACGATGGCTGAGAGGACGATGAATGCCGTGGCGAGAATGGCGCCCGCGACGGTCGCGGCACGCAGGGGTGCGGGAGCGCTCACTTGGTGGCCTCCTGGAGCTGCTGGTTGATGGACTCGAGCGTCGAGCGGGCTGTGTCGAGCTCGTTCTGGGCGGTCTCGGCGCGGCTCTTCGCATCCTCCTGGATACGGCCGCTGGCCCCCAGGTGCGACCAGGCAATGACGAGCACGGTAATGAACACCGCGACGAGCGCCCACGATGCTGCGCACGCGAGAACCCACTTGAGCGTTCCGCTCTTCTCGGGTGCATCAGCCTCGTCGGTGTCCTTGTCGTCGACGGGGGAGGTGGGCATCGGAATCGGTGCGACCTGCGCCTCCGCTACCGACGAGGCGGGGGTGACCTCCTGCGGGAGGGAGGCCTCGGGCATGGGGATAGGTGTACCGGCGGGAAGTGGAGGCCCGCTCCTCGGTGAACGAAGCCGGGAAGGCCTCGTCCACCGCTGGAACTGCGACCTCAACCTCCTGAGGAGAGGGCACCGGTGCCTCGTACGGCTCGACGTAGTCCGTCCACGCGTGTCCGTCCCACCAGCGCAGTTGATTTGCGCCGCTGGGGTCGGCGTACCAGCCTTCCGCGGGTTCACTCATCGTGATTCCTTCTCTCGTGTCAGGAGACAGCTGTGAATACGGCGCTCACAGACCGGTGGGCCAGATGCTCTTGACGCGCACCGCACAGTAAAAATCGCCGGTTGTTGCGAACGGAACTGTTGTTGAGAAGTTGCCGGTTCCACCCGGGGGTACGGCGGCAGTGGTCGTTCCGAGCGGAGAATCGGAATCGCTGATCTCGTGATTCGCCGCGAATACCTCGTAGACGACGTCGATGCTGCCAATCTGGGCCAGGGTGGGTGCGTCGAGCGATACGGTGCCGTAAATGTTGACGGTCGTCCCGTTTCCATCGCATGTTGGCGTCGACGTGTTGACCATGCCGCGCTTGAGGTCCTTAGCGAATGCCTCTGCGAATGCTTTCTTGCCGCCGCAGACCTCTCCGACTGCGTTGCGCTGTGGCTCCGACATGGTCTTGAGGGTGGTCGCCATCTTGTCGAGGTCGGTCACCTTCATCGAGTCTTTGTCGAAGTCGTTGCACCACTCCTGAGCGTCCTTCTTCGCCTTGGCCGTGGTGATCTGCTCCTGAGTGGACGTGATTTCACTGTCGATTTCCACGGTCTTAGCGTCCGCGGACTGGATCTCGGCCCGCATATCATCAATCTCCTGCGCCTTCGAGCGAGCGCTGACGTACATGGTGGCGCTGACAAGGAGGAAGATGACGGCAAGAACCGAGCAGATGATCGTTGCGATCTTAGGAGCGGCTGAGGGCTTCTTCGCCGGGGGCTGGACTCCGTAGCTCACTTCTGTGCCTCCTCGAGTTCTTTCTTCACCTTGTCGAGTTCATCCTGCTTGTTGTCGAGGCTGATCTTTGTGGAGTTGCGCTGGTCCTGCACGTCGCGCCACTCGACGTTCTGAGCGCGCAGCTGCATGCCCGAGTACACCATCGTGCCGAAGAAAACGACCATGAGGAGAACGGAGACAATAGTGCCAATGACCCATCCGCGACCGCTCTTCGGAGCGGCGTCTCCCGCCTGCGGATCCATTCCAGCGGCGCCCAGCTGCGGGGCAACACCCGCCGGATTGTAGGGGTCGGAGGAAACGATCGGGGCCTGCGACTGGGCGGGCATGTACCGCCCCGCCGTCTGGTCTGCGGGCATTTGCTGCGCGACAGGCGCTCCTTGCTGCGCCATATCGTGGAATTGTTCGGTCCACTCGCCGCCGTTCCACCAGCGAAGGCGCTGGCTTCCGGCGGGGTCGGGGTACCATCCGGGTGCTGGTTGAGACATGACCGTCCTTTCAGTTTCTGGCACCAGTGTAACCAATCCGTGAGGTTCTTAACGCAGGCAATATGACAGTCGTGGGGAACGTCGGACGAGCGACAGGTACTCTGAAAGCTATGGCCTCTCTTTTCGCGTCTTCACCCTGCTCGCACTGTTTGTCGTCGTTGCGTTGGGTGCGGCGATGGGGCCATCAGGATCGGCCCGCTGCGCTTCGGAGCGGCGGGTGCTCTCTTCGTCGGCCTCATCGTTTCGGCGTTGCATCCCGAGGTTGTCAGCACCCACATGTCGATCGTCCAGCCGATGGGCCTGGCCTTCTTCGTGTATTGCGTTGGCATTTCCGCGGGTGCCACCTTCTTTCAGGATTTGCGCAAGCAGACGAACCTCCTCGCCCTCACGACAATCGTGTGCGTCGTGGGCGCGCTTATCGCGCTCGCGGGAGGCCGCCTCCTCGGCCTGTCCTCTGGACTCACGTCGGGTCTCTTCACGGGTGCTCTGACGGCCGCTCCCGCCCTCGACACGGCCACCCGACTCACGGGAGATCCCAACGCGGCGGTCGGCTACGCCTTCGGCTACCCGGTGGGCGTCATCGGCGGCATTCTCATTGTGACGATCACCGTGACGAGGAAGTGGGTCGGCCCCAAGGACACGCCTTCCCTCGCGGGGGCCTCCCTGGAGGCCGTGAGTATTCATGTCTCCAAGCACATCAACACGCGTGACATCGAGGCGTGGCGCGACCAGCGGGTGCGCCTGTCCTACCTGCGTCGTGACGGGCGCACCCGCGTCACCGCTCCCGGCGAGGACCTGCTGCCGGGCGACCACGTCGTCATGGTCGGCGATCCCGCGTCGATCAAGGAGACGGCGCCCCTCGTCGGCGAGATCCTCGACCACAACCTCGAGGACGACCGTTCCGACCTGGCGTTCGAGCGCATCGTCGTGTCCAACCCCGACGTCGCCGGCCGCAGCGTCTCCGAACTCAATGTCACCAAGCGCTTTGGTGCCGTCATCACGCGCGTGCGCCGTGGTGACCTGGACCTCCTGGCGCGCGACGACCTTGACCTGCAACTCGGCGATCACGTCGCCGTCGTCGTTCCCACGGACGAGCTCGATGGCATCGCCGAGTGGCTCGGCGACTCCGAGCGCCGCGTCGCCGAGGTTGACGGCATGGCTTTCGGCATTGGCCTCGTCCTCGGCCTGCTTCTGGGCATCGTGTCCTTCCCGCTGCCCGGTGGCCAGGGCTTCCAGCTGGGCGCCGCCGCAGGCCCCCTGATCGTCGGCATGCTGCTCGGCGCACTGCGCCGCACCGGACCGCTCGTGTGGACCCTGCCCGCCGCCGCGAACCTGACGATCCGACAGATCGGCCTCATGCTGTTCCTGGCGGCCCTCGGCCTGAATGCAGGACCGCAGTTCGCGAGCTTGCTCGGCAGCCCCGACGGCTGGCGCGCCGCGCTCCTCGCCGCCGTCATGGTCGTTGTGTGCTGCGGCGTCCAGGCGATCGGCGCGAAGTTCATCGGCCTGTCCTCCGCGCGCGCTGCGGGCGGCATCGCGGGCTTCCTCGGCCAGCCGGCCGTCCTGCAGGCCGCCGACGCCCGCGTCACCGACGAGCGCATCGAGGCCGCCTACGCGACCCTCTTCGCCTTCGCGATTATCGTTAAGATCCTGCTCCTGCCGCTCATCACCTCCTTCCTGTGAGCGCCGTAGACTAGGGCCATGGCTACCCCCGACTTCGTCCTCGAATTGCGCCGCCACGTCGGCCATGCGCCCCTGTGGATGCCCGGCACGACCGTCGTTATCGCGCGCCCCGCCCCCGGTCTGGCGGCGATCGACTGGGAGCACCCCATCGCTCCTGAGGATGTCGAGATCCTCTGCGTGCGTCGCTCGGATAACGGCGCCTGGACCCCCGTGACCGGCATCGTCGACCCGGGCGAGGAGCCCGCGATCGCCGCCGCCCGCGAGGCCTTGGAGGAAGCCGACGTTCGCATCGAGGTGCGCCGCCTCCTGTCCGTCGAGGTCGTTGGACCCGTCACCTACGACAACGGCGACGTCACCACCTACCTGGACGTCGCCTTCGCCGCCGAGTGGGTGAGCGGTGAGCCCAGCCCCGCCGACGGTGAAAACAGCGAGACCGCTTTCTTCCGCGGCGACCAGCTCCCGCCCATGAACGACCGCTTCCGCCGCGCCGTTGCCAAGGCCCTGAGTGGTCGCCCCGACGCTGACTTCCTCATCGACTAACCTCGCGTGAGCAGAGGGGCGCGTCCCGGCCTCGTCGAGGTGAGCGCGAAAAGGCTTGTGTTTCTGTCAAACCCCTTGCGGGACTGAAGTCCTAGTGGTGGAATGGGGTCATGGATACACCTAACGAGATCGTTTACACCGTCACCGCCGACTCCACCGGTGGTCGCGCCGGCACCTCCTCCGTCCCCGCGCTCGGCATCAGCCACGTCATGCGCATGCCCAAAGGAACTGGGCGGCCCCGGCGACGGCCCCAACCCCGAAGCCCTCTTCGCCATGGGCTACGGCGCCTGCTTCCAGGGCGCCATGGGCCTGGCCGCCAAGGAACTGGGCATCGACACCAAGGACTCCGTCGTGCGCACCACGATCGGCCTCGGCCCCGAGGGTGACTCCTTCGCCCTCACCGCCGACATCCAGGTCTTTCATCCCCGGCGTCGAGCTCGACCGCGCCCAGGCCCTCGTCGACCGCGCCCACCAGCTGTGCCCCTACTCCAAGGCCACGCGCGGCAACGTGCCCGTCACCGTCACCGCGGTCGCCGCTCTCTGAGCGCGCCCGATAGACGCAAGAACCCCGGCCTCGTCACGATGGACGAGGCCGGGGTTACTTCATGCGCTCAGGCGCCCTGCCAGTACGCCGCAAGCACCCGGGAGAGGTCGAGGAGATCATCCACGTGGCTCATCTCGCGCGCCGAGTGCATCGACAACAGGCCCACGCCCACGTCCACCGTCAGGATCCCCAGACGGGTCGCCGTGATCGGGCCGATCGTCGTCCCGCACGGCATCGCGTTGTTACCCACGAAGTTCTGCGACGCAACGCCCGCCGCCGCGCACGCGCGATTCCACAGGGCGATGCCCTCCGCGTCCGTCGCGTAACGCTGCTTCGAGTTGATCTTGATGATCGGGCCGCGACCCATCATCGGACGATTATCCGGATCGTGGTGGCCCGCATAGTTCGGGTGCACCGAATGCGCCGCGTCCGCGCTCACGCACGACGAGGCAGCGAGCATGCGCTCAAAACCGTCCTCGTCGCGGCCCAGCGCCTTCGCCGTGCGGCGCAGCACCGTCTCCAGGATCGGGCCAGCCGCACCCGTGCGCGACTCCGAGCCCACCTCCTCGTGATCGAAGCACATGAACACCGTGACGTCGCCGCCCGTGGGCGTACCCTGCGCGGCCAGGCGCTCCAGGGCCACCAGGCCCGGGTGCACGCTCGACAGGTTGTCCTGGCGTGAGGCCGCGATGAACTGGCCCTTATCACCGAAGAAACCCGGTCCCTGGCTGGGCGTGAGGATCAGGTCGAAGGCCGCGACCTGTGACGCGTCGTCCAGGCCCGCCGTGCGCGCCACGTACTCCAGCACGTTGCCGTACGGGTTATCAACCGTCCACACCGGGTGCAGGTGCTTCTGCGGATCCAGCTTCAGCCCGCCCGGGTTGACGTCGCGATCCAGGTGAATCGCCAGCTGCGGGATGCGCGCGATCGGGCCCGTGCGGGCGAGGACGACCTCGCCGCTATTCAGGACCAGGCGGCCCGCCAGCGTCAGCTCGCGATCCAGCCACGAGTTCCACATCATGCCGCCGTACACCTCGACGTCAATCTGGCCCCAGCCATCCGGCGTCGTCGACTGCACCGACGGCTTCACCGAGAAGGCCGGCGAATCCGTATGCGCGCCGACGATGCGGAAGCCCGCGTCGTCGACGACCGTCTCGGGCACGAACCACGCGGCCACCGCGCCACCGCGCACCATCACGTGACCGCCCGGGGAGGCGTCCCACGCGCCCTTCTCGTCGACGCGCGTAAAGCCGGCATCCACGAGGCGCTGAGCCACGACCTCGGCCGCGTGATAGGGGGAAGGAGAATCAAGGAGGAAATGCTGATAGTCCACCGCGTTCGCGTGGACCTCGTCCAGTTCAAGCTGTGCCATACCCCAATGGTAGAACGCCGCGCGTGGGGTGGCCTACGCTTGAGGCATGAGTGAGATCCCCGCATACACCCTGTCCGACGGCCTGGACGTTCCCGCGATCGCGCTGGGCACCTACAACCTGCGCGGCGCCTCGGGCGTGGCCTCCATGGTGTCCGGCATTGAGGCTGGGTATCGCATGCTGGATAGCGCCTTCAACTACGAGAACGAGGGCGCCCTCGGTGCGGCCGTGCGCCGCTGCGGCTTGCCTCGCGAGGAGCTGCGCCTGGTCTCCAAGCTCCCCGGACGCCACCAGCGCTACGACGAAGCCGTCTACACCCTCGAAGAATCCCTCATGCGCGCCGGCCTGGACTACTGGGACATGTACCTGATCCACTGGCCCCAACCCCAAGCGCGGCCTCTACGTCGAGGCCTTCCAAGCGCTGCTGGACGCGCGCGACCGTGGCCTCATCCGATCCGTCGGCGTGTGCAACTTCCTGCCTGAACACCTCGACCGCGTGCACGCCGAGACCGGCGAGTACCCGAGCGTCAACCAGATTGAGCTGCACCCCTACTTCCCGCAGGCCTCCGCGCTGGAGTATCACGCGCAGGTCGGCGTGCTCACCGAATCGTGGAGTCCCCTGGGGCGCAAGTGGCGCATCGTCGAAGACCCCGCGATCGTTGCCCTGGCCTCCGAGGTTGGCGTGTCCCCGTCACGTCTCATCCTGCGCTGGCACTACCAGCTCGGCGCCCTGCCCCTGCCCAAGTCCGGTAACCCCGAGCGCCAGCGCGAAAACCTCGACATCTTCTCGTTCTCGCTGTCTTCCGAGCAGATGGCGGCGATCAGCGCGCTTGGCCGCCCCGACGGCCGCCAGGCCGACCAGAACCCGGAGTACTACGAGGAGTTCTGAGGCTTCTTCGTTCGGTGGTGCTTGTGGCCCCGCTGGTGTTTCGGGCGCCGTCGGGCCTGACTCGTCGGGCCGGGCTGCTTTGTGCGCCCGTGGGCGGCGGCCCGCCCGCGAGCCGTCCGCGCTGCGAGCTTCGCTCGGCGCGTCGGCTCGTTGTCCGGCCAGGCCCCGCCACCGCCCACGGGCACCGCAGCCAGGCCCTCTTGCGCCCTCCGGACCCTCCGGCGCCCTCCACACCGGCGGCGCCTGGTCGCTGATGCGTGGCTCGGCGCGTCGGCTCGTTGTCCGGCCAGGCCCCGCCGCCGCCCACGGGCACCGCAGCTAGGCCCCGCCGCTGCCTGGCCCTGCCGCAGCCCACAGCCGTAATTTGCGATTGAGCTTGTTGCTTGCGGCTCCGCTGGTGTTCCGGGCGCCGTCGGGCCCTGGCCGCCCGCGAGATCGCCACACGCGAGCCTGCGGCTCGGAGTGGTCGATCTCGAAGCCCGCCCGTGCCCTCCGGTCCCTCCGGTGCCCTCCACACCGGCGGCGCCTGGTCGCTGATGTGTGGCTCGGCGCGTCGGCTCGTTGTCCGGCCAGGCCCCGCCATAGCCCGCGTACATCGGAAATCTCTCGCGTGAAACCGGCGTCGCCTTTGCTCGCGCAGGCCGAGCCCCAATTGAAACCGACATCGCCTTTGCGGGTGAGAAATGGTCGTTTTGGGTGCGTTTTTCGGTTGCAGAGGTGATGGCGGTTTCACGTTGGCCTGCATCAGCGGTCGCAGAGGTGATGGCGGTTTCACGTTGGCCTGCATCAGCGGTCGCAGAGGTGATGGTGGTTTCACGTTGGTCTGCATCAGTGGCTGCAGAGGTGTCATTGGTTTCAACGTCGCCACGTCACAGCTGCCTGTGCGCGAAAAAGTTCGCCCTGCTCGGTCTGATGGTGGGTGTGAGCGCGAAAAAGTTCTCCCTGCGTACGAAAAATGACCCAAAATTGGCGTTTTGTGGCGTGCTGGGCGAGTTTTTTCGCGAAAACACCGCTGGATGGGTCACGCTGGGCGAACTTTTTCGCGGGTGAGCCCGTGAAGACCCCGTGCCGTGCGAACTTTGTCGTGCGCCGGGGCAGCTGGCATGCCCTGCAACTACACGTGGGCTCGGCCAGGTGTCGCTACTCGCCGACTGCAGCTGGGTCGAAGCTGGTCGCGCGCTAGCGCCCCAAACGAAGCGCCCGCCCACGCGTCATGCGGGGGCGGGCGGCAACTCAGGAATGCAAGTGGCTCAAGAATGCAAGCGCAGCGCGCTCACTTCTTCTCGAGCGTCACTCGGTAGACGTTGGTCTCGCGCAGCTGGAAGCCGGCGCGCTGGTAGAGGCGGTTCGCCGCCTCGCGCGAGGGGCGCGAGGTGAGGTCGACGGTGCGGGCGCCGATCTTCTGAGCGTGCTCGATCGCGGCGACGACGAGGGCCTGGCCGGCACCCTGGCCGCGGGCGCCTCGTCGACGACGACGTCCTCAATCCACGCGCGCACGCCCGTGGGGATCTCGAAGGTGGCCAGCGACAGCATGCCGAGGATCGGGTGGTTGCCCTCCGCGTCAGCGGTGTCAGGGGCGGAACACGAAGAGGTGCACGCCGGACTGGGAGAGGAAGCGCTCCACGTCGGCCTCGCTCATGGGGGCGGCGGAGCGGGACAGCTGGGGGATCAGGCGGCCCATGGCCTCGTGGATTTCGGGCGTGGCGGCGGTGATGAGTTCGACGGTCATGTTTCTCCTAACGTTAGGTCCAATTGTAACGGGCCGGGGCCGGGGTGGGCCGCGCGATCGGAGCTACTTATGCGCGCTCGAGGAGGAGGGCGACCTCGGCGTGGGTCGTGCGGGAACATGTCGAAGACGCGGCCCTCGATGGGGCGCAGCGTGGGCATGGCCTCCAGGTCCTGGCCAGTGACGTGGGGTTGCACGAGGAGTAGATGACGCGGGGCGCGTCGCACTCGTTCAGGTAGGTGGCCAGGTCGGCTCCGATGCCGCGACGCGGCGGGTTGACGACGATCACGTCGGGCACGTCCTCGGGCGACTGTGCGCGCGCCCACGAGGTCGCGTCGTCGGCGATGAAGGACGCAGCCGACCGTGGCAGGCCCGCGTGGCGGGCGGCGCTGATCGCTGAGGAGATCGCCCCGGAGGACACCTCGACCCCGGTGACGCGCGGGAATCCGGCACGCGCGGCGGCGAGCGCGAAGCCGCCGACGCCGCAGTACAGGTCCCACAGGCTCTCGGGCAGCTGCCCGTCGGCGAAGGGACGCGACGCCCACAGGGCGGCCTGCTCGTACAGGGCAGAGGCGACGGATGCATTGGTCTGCGCGAAGGAGCGTGGCCCCAGTTCGAGACCCTCAACGCTGAGCGGCAGCGTGCGCGCCCGCGTCAGGATGATCTCGTCGGGGCCCTCCACGATGGCCTCGTGCGTGGGGTGGATATTCGCGGTGACGACGTAGGGCGCTGGGCACGAGGTCGCGCAGGAGCGGCAGCGCCGAGCGAATGTCGGAGACGCGGTCGCGCGTGCGCAGGACGAAGCGGATCATGAGCCGCTCGCCGTCACCCACGGTGATGAGGATGTTCTTGAGCTCCCCGCGCTTGGTGGGGAACGTCGTAGGGCGTCAGATCGAGGGAACGGATGAAGCGCTTGAGGCCGGGCGTTGCGCGGTTGATGGCGGGGTGCTGGATGGGGCAGCCGGGCAGGGTCGATGCCGCGGCGGTCGGGTCCCAGGATGCCCAGGGTGGGGCGGCGGCGGGTTCCGCCGACGACGAGCTTTGCGCTCGTGCGAAATCCCTGCTCCGGGGACGAGGCCGGGGCCAGCCAGGAGATTTCGCCGGCTCCCGGGACGGGGAGAGTGGCCGCGACGGCCTCGACCTTGCCGGCGAGCTGACGCTCGTAGGGCTGGGGGAGGAGGGAGCAGGACCGGCAGGTCCCGGCGTCAAAGTGGTCGCAGCGCATTGCTCCAGTGTAAGTGGGGGCGGGGCGTACCGTCAGGTACGCCCCGCCCCCATCTGTGGTGGTTAAGCCCACGCGGTGTTTAGGCCTTGGCCAGGCGCGAGCGGCGGATGAATGCCGTGCCCGCTCCCGCGGCGATCAGCGCGGCTGCCACAGCGAGCAGCGCGTTGGTGCCGGTGCGTGCCAGGCCGCCCTTGCCGCCCTGCTCGGGGGCGGGCGCCGGGGCAGCGGAGGGCTGCGCGCTCGGAGCGGCGCTCGGGTCCTCGGCGGGTGCCGGCGGCGCGGTGACCGTCAGCGGCGCGGAGGCCGTCACGGCGGGCGTGGTGGACTCAGCGACGACCGTGTGCTCGCCGGCCTCGGTGTCGGCGGGGACCGTCACCTCGGCGGTGAAGTCACCGTTCTCGTCCGTGGTCGCGGTGCCGACCTCGACGGGCTCAGAGTGCAGCGTGATCGTCACGGTCGGACTCGGGCGCGAAGCCCGTGCCCCTCACGTTGACGGTCTTGCCGGCCTCGACGCTCGAAGGGTCGACGATGAGGGCGGGGGTTGAGAGCTTGTCGGCCTTGACGGTGACCGACTTGACGGTCGTGTCCTTGCCGAAGCCCTTGAGGGCGTACGCCGGGTTGTCGTATTCCAGGGTCACGCGAGCGGTCTCGTTCGCTCCGATCGCGAAGGGGCCGACGCCTTCCTTGAGCTCGGCGACGGTGAGGTTCTTGATGACCTGTCCGTTGACGCTGACCTTGTACTTCGCGTAGGCGTCCGTGAAGCCCTCGGTGTCGAAGGCGACGCTCACGCCCGAGGCGACCTGGTCGCCCGAGGTGATTGAGGCCGTGAAGCTGGTCTCACCGGTCTTGGGGGTGGGGGCCTTGAACTTTTCGAGGCCGGAGGCGGGGATCGTGGTCGCCTCGGTGCCGATGGTGGTCAGGCCGGTGGGCACGTAGTTGGGCGTGCCGTTCGTGGTGACCGTGACGACGGGGAGGATCTCGTCGGGCTGCGCGGGCAGCGTGATGACGAGGTCGTTGCCCTCGACCTTGTAGGTCAGAGCCGCGTCGGAGCCGTCCAGCTTCACCGAGGAGATGTCGTTGGCGCCGGCGCCGCGCAGCGTGATCGTGCGGTCGGCCGGCCACTTCTCGATGCCCAGGTAGATGTGGGAATCATCGACCATGGTCTTGCCCCAGGTTTCGATGGGGAAGTGGGTCGGGCGCGAGTTGCCCAGGACGCCGGGGTGGGCGCGGTTCCAGTCGCCGATGCCCTTGAGGACGGAGGCGTCCCACGGGTCGTAGGAGCCGTCGAACTTCGGGCCGACGTTGAAGAGGAACTGGCCGCCCAGGGCCACGGTCGAGAACATGTTGCCCACGATCTCGGTGGTCTTGGTGTGGGCTCCGCCGGGGGCCTTACGCAACGCCGTCGTGTTGTCGACGTCGATCATGTGGTCCCAGTCTTCCTCGGAGTAGTCCGGGTAGCCGGTGTCCTTGAACTTGGGAGCAGCGTCGTCCCAGTTCGCGTAGCCCCAGGTCTTGTGGAAGATCGAGACGGCCGACTCCCAGGGGCCCTGGGTCTGCTCGGACTGCATCTCGTTGTCCCAGCCGACCTCGAAGTCCGCGCGGTCGTTGCCCACGCGGGAGTTAATCATGATGTTCGGCTGGAGCTCGTGCGCCCACTGGCGCAGCTGGTCGGACTGCTCGGGGTTCGGCTTGCCCATGTCGTACCAGAGCTCGGCGATCTCGCCGTACTTGCCGCCGAGGAGTTCCTTGAGCTGGGCATGGATGTAGTCCATGTAGCCCTCTTCGTTCAGCGTGTTGTCGTTACGCCACGGGTTCTCGGGCTGCTTCTCCCAGTCGATGTTGGAGAAGTAGAGGCCGAACTGATGCCGACCTGCTTGCAGGCCTGCGACAGCTCGAGGAGCGGGTCGCGGTGCGAGGGCGACTGCTTCGTGAAGTTGTAGTCGGTCGTGGCCGTGTCCCACATGGCGAAGCCGTCGTGGTGCTTGGAGGTGATGAGCAGCATCTTCATGCCGCTGTCCTTGGCCTGCTGACACCACGCGGTCGCGTCGAAGTTGGGGGCCTCGAAGGTCTGGGCGGTGGCCAGGTACTCCTCGCGCGGGATGCCCTGCAGCGGGATACGGGAATCCCAGGTCTGCTGGTGGCCCCATGCCTTGATCTGCTCGGGGTAGCCCACTTCCTGCTTCTGGCCCTTGTACCAGCCTGCGTAGGAGGAGTAGACGCCCCAGTGGATGAACATGGCGTACTTCATGTCCTGCCACTCGGATACCTTCGCCTCGCTCGAGGCGGCGACGGCTGCGGGGATCGCGTAGCGCGCGTCGTAGGTGGCCTGGGGGGCGGGGGTGCCGGACTGGGCACCGTCGGCTGCTGGCGTGTCGGCCAAGGCGGGACCTGCCATTCCTAGTGTCAGTAGGCCGGCGAGGAGGCCGCCAGCCAGTCGGTTCGTGATGCGCATCAAGTCTCCATTGATTGACGGGACTCTCGGTCGTTGAGAGCGTTACTAGTTTGCCAGAGGAGGGGTGTAGTACGCCACTTTCGAATTTTGCAAAAACTTACGACAAGCTTTCGTTCGACTTACGACCGTTTGACACTATGCAAATTTCCGCACCATGTGGCCGCGTTCTACCTGGCCAGATGGAATGGAATAAAACTGAGAAAAGAAAGTTGAGTACATCAGACTCAGCTTTTGAGTAGCTCAAGCTTGTGGGGCTCGACGATGGAATAAAAGTCGGTCCTGCAAAGTTGAGTACATCAGACTCAAGTTTGAGGGCTTCGGGTTGCGGAATAAAAACCCTGCTCCTAAAGTTGAGTACAACAGACTCAAGGATGTGTTGGGACCCTCCCGGCACCACATAGACCACACAGACCAACGCGAGCCGCTCCAGAAGCGGAGACGGCTGAGCGAACGAAAGGACAACAACCATGGCACGTGCAGTCGGCATCGACCTCGGTACCACCAACTCCGCTATCGCCGTCCTCGAAGGCGGCGAGCCCACTATCATCCCCAACGCTGAAGGCGCTCGCACGACCCCCTCGGTCGTCGCCTTCTCCAAGACCGGTGAGGTCCTGGTTGGCGAGATCGCCAAGCGCCAGGCCGTCACCAACGTTGACCGCACCATCTCCTCTGTCAAGCGCCACATGGGCACCGACTGGACCACGGAGATCGACGGTAAGAAGTACACCGCGCAGGAAATCTCCGCGCGCATCCTCATGAAGCTGAAGGCTGACGCCGAGGCCTACCTGGGCGAGCCCGTCACCGAGGCCGTCATCACCGTCCCCGCCTACTTCAACGACGCTCAGCGCCAGGCCACCAAGGACGCCGGTCAGATCGCCGGCCTGAAGGTCGAGCGCATCGTCAACGAGCCCACCGCCGCGGCCCTGGCCTACGGCCTCGAAAAGGGCAAGGAAGACGAGCTCATCCTGGTCTTCGACCTCGGTGGCGGCACCTTCGACGTGTCCCTCCTCGAGGTGGGCAAGGATGACGACGGCTTCTCCACCATCCAGGTGCGCGCCACCTCCGGCGACAACCACCTGGGCGGCGACGACTGGGATCAGCGCATCGTCAACTGGCTGATCGATCAGGTCAAGGCCAAGACCGGCGCCGACCTGTCCAAGGATGCGGTCGCCCTCCAGCGCCTCAAGGAAGCTGCCGAGCAGGCGAAGAAGGAGCTGTCCTCCGCGACCTCCACGAACATCTCGCTGCAGTACCTGTCCATGACCGCCGATGGCCCCATCCACCTGGATGAGACCCTCACGCGCGCCAAGTTCGAGGAGCTCACCTCCGACCTGCTCGAGCGCACCAAGAAGCCCTTCCGTGACGTCATGGCCGAGGCCGGCGTGACCGTCTCCGAGATCGACCATGTCGTGCTCGTCGGCGGCTCCACCCGTATGCCCGCCGTCACCGAGGTCGTCAAGGAGCTGACCGGCGGCCGCGAGCCCAACAAGGGCGTCAACCCCGATGAGGTCGTCGCCGTGGGCGCCGCCCTGCAGGCCGGCGTCATCCAGGGTGACCGCAAGGACGTCCTGCTCATCGACGTGACCCCCCTGTCGCTCGGCATCGAGACCAAGGGCGGCGTCATGACCAAGCTCATCGACCGCAACACGGCCATCCCGACCAAGGCCTCGGAGATCTTCTCCACCGCCGAGGACGGCCAGCCCTCCGTGCTCATCCAGGTCTACCAGGGTGAGCGTGAGTTCGCCCGTGACAACAAGCTGCTCGGCACCTTCGAGCTGTCCGGCATCGCCCCGGCCCCCCGCGGCGTGCCGCAGATCGAGGTCACCTTCGACATCGACGCGAACGGCATCGTTCACGTCTCCGCGAAGGATCGTGGCACCGGCAAGGAGCAGTCGGTGACGATCACCGGCGGTTCGTCCCTGCCCAAGGAGGACATCGACCGCATGGTGCGCGAGGCCGAGGAGCACGCCGCCGAGGATAAGAAGCGCCGCGAAGAGGCCGACACCCGCAACCAGGCTGAGCAGGCCGTCTACGCGACGGAGAAGCTGCTCAAGGACGAGGCCGACAAGATCTCTGAGGAGACCCGCGCGGCCGTCCAGAAGGACGTCGACGCCGTCAAGGAAGCCCTCAAGGGTGACGACATCGAGGCAGTGAAGACCGCCATGGCGACCCTGTCCGAGTCCGGCATGAAGATCGGCCAGGAGATCTACGCCAAGCAGCAGGCCGACGAGGCCGGCGCCCAGTCCGCGCCCGTGCAGGACGACGTCGTGGACGCCGAGATCGTTGACGAGGACAACAAGTGAGCACCGAAGAAACCAACGGTTTCTCGGCGCCCAACGAAGACGCCAACGTCGCCGGGGCCGACTCCTTCGAGTCGGCCCCGGCCGGCCAGGCGGCCGAGAATAACGAGACCGCACCCGGCGCGGATGACGCTGCCCAGGCCTCGTCCGAGGGTTCGACCGACGACATGAGCGCCTTCGAGGAGCAGATCGAGGACTCTGACCTCGCCAAGGCCCTCGAGCGCATCGCGAGCGTCGAGGATCAGCTGGCCCGCGCCAACGCGGAGCTGTACAACCAGGGCCAGGAGTACGCCAACTATGTGCGCCGCTCCAAGGAGGCCATCCCCGGCCACAAGACCGCGGGCCAGGACGAGGTCATCGAGTCGCTCATCAGCGTCCTCGACGACATCGCCGCCGCCCGCGCGCACGGCGACCTGGAGGACGGCCCCTTCGCGTCGATCGCCACGAAGCTCGAGGAGACGCTCAAGACGCGTTTCGAGCTGGAGCGCTACGGCGCCCCGGGCGACGACTTCGACCCCGCCCTGCACGACGCCCTCATGGCGACCACCAGCCCGGACGTCGACCATCCCGTCGTCGGGCAGGGTCCTCGCGAGCGGCTACCGCCGGGGCGAACGCATCGTCCGCGCCGCGAAGGTGCTGGTGAACAACCCTGAATGACATCGACACGCTCGCAACTGAAAGAGAGGTGACACGCGCGTGAGTGAACAGGAATGGTTCTCCAAGGACTTCTACAAGGTCCTCGGAGTCGACAAGACGGCGGACAAGAAGGCCATCACCAAGGCCTACCGCAAGCTGGCTCGGCAGTGGCACCCGGATCAGAACCCGGGCGACAAGGCCGCTGAGGCCAAGTTCAGGAAATCGGCGAGGCCTACGCCGTCCTGTCCAATGACGAGGATCGCAAGCGCTATGACGCGATCCGCGCGATGGCTAGCGGCGGGCACGCTTCTCCGCCGGATCGGGCGGAGCGGGTGGCTTCGAGGACCTCTTCGGTGCCTTCGGTGGCGCCGGCGGCTTCGGTGGAGGCGGCCATAACGTGCGCTTCCAGACCTCCGGTATGCCCGGCGGCGGGGCTGGCTTTGAGGATATCCTCTCCGGCCTCTTCGGCGGTGGCGGCGGTGGCGCGCGATTTGGGGGCGACCCCTACGGCTCGCCCTTCGGCGCCGCCGGTCACGCCCAGCAGGCGGCACCCACCCCTGAGAAAGGGGCGGGACCGTGCGCGCAAAGCTGGCCATTTCCTTCCGTCAGGCCCTGAACGGCGCGACCCTGACCATCAAGGTCGGCGGCTCTCCGATCAAGGTCCGCATCCCCGCGGGCATCAAGGACGGCCAGAAGGTCCGCGTCAAGGGCCACGGCAAGCCCGGTATTAACGGCGGTCCCGCGGGCGACCTCGAGGTCGCCGTGACGGTCAAGCCGCATCCCGTGTTCTCGCGCGAGGGTGACGACCTGGTCCTCACTCTGCCCGTGACTGTGTCCGAGGCCATCCTTGGCACTGTCGTTAACGTGCCGATGATCGACGGCAACACCGCCACGGTCAAGGTGCCTGCGGGCTCCTCCTCGGGCTCCGAGATTCGCGTGCGCGGCGGGGAGTGAAGACCTCCAAGGCGACGGGCGACCTGATTGCCCGCGTCGCCATCCAGGTTCCCGACAAGCCGAGCCGCGACCTCAAGAAGCTCGCGAAGGAGATGGCGAAGGGCGAGGGCGACCTCGACGTGCGCGCATCCCTGTTCGAGGCCGTGGAGGAGTAAGCCATGGCGAAAACGGGATCGGATGATGCGATCACGTTCGTCATCTCGGTTGCGGCCGAGCTGGCGGGCATGCATCCGCAGACCCTGCGCCAGTACGACCGTCTCGGCCTGGTGATCCCCGCCCGTACTAAGGGGCGGGACGCCGCTATACGAAGCGGGACGTGCAGCGTTTGCGCGACGTGCAGCGGATGAGCCAGGAAGAGGGCATCAACCTGGCGGGAATCCGACGCATCCTCGAGCTCGAGCGGCGCGTCGAGGCCTTGGAAGAGGAGCGGGACGCCCTGCGGGGGGCGGTCGCCGAGGCCGAGGCGAAGCGCAACCGTGTGTTCGCTGCGTCTGCGGACGGTCAGGTCATGCCGATGCGACGAGGCCAGCGCCCGTGGGATAGCTCCTCGAGGTCTGAGGCTCGCTCTGGCGGCTCTCTCACCGTGTGGAATCCGGTGCGGGCACTCGCGGCGCTCGCCTCCACCGAGGCCCCGGTGCGTTCGGCCCTCCCGGCTGCGCCTCGATCGAATGGGCGCGCGGTGATTGAGGGGACGATCGTCTCTCGCCGCTAGGACATTGACACATAAAGGACTGCGGGACCCATCCAAAGGATGGGTCCCGCAGCATATTCGATCGAGGATCCGGGGGCATACAGGATCCCCGACCGAAGCCTGGAACAGGCGACAGGCTTTCGCCTGCTGAACATAGTTTTACCAGGTCACGGCCGGTTTCGATAGTTGATTGTTGGGGTGTGGGCCGCTTGGCACAAACGTGCAGGGGATGCGCGAAATGTGTGCGTCAGATTCGCTACTATTTTTGGAAATGCCCCCTGACCTGCAATTTTGTTCGCGGATGCACCTTTTCCTTGAAAATGCTCGTGTTGCGGGCCGGTGGGACGGTGCTCTGAGGTGGCTCATTGGTCGATATTGACCGGTGGGATATATCGACGCCGTCACAGAGAGATGGCGTGGATAACGTTGGTATGCAATACGTAACTATCTGTGCAGGTCAGATGAGTATCAGCGTGTCGCGCGAGGAAAGCGGTCCCCGTGGCGCCCCTCGTCTATGTCCTCTCAGAACGGGTCGAGATGCGTCAGCGGCGCGACCGATGCCCCGCATGCGTTAACGTGGACGTATGACGAAATCTTCGCATCACCTCTCGGTGCGCTCGCGCGTGGCCAAAGCGGCCGGCGGTGCCGCCCGCTTCGCCTCCCGGGCCCTCGGACGCGGATCCGGCGGCATGATCGGCGGTGAGGTTGCCATGCGCATCTCGCCGAAGTTCCTCTCGGAGCTGGCAGCCCCCTTCTCCTCCGCCATCGTGACCGGCACGAACGGAAAGTCGACGACGACCCGTATGGTGCGGGCGGCCCTCGAAAGCGCCGGACCCGTCGCCTCGAACATCAATGGCGACAACATGACCTCTGGCGTGATTACGGCCCTCATGCAGGGTAAGGGGGCGACGCGAGCGGCCCTTGAGGTCGACGAGATGCACGTACCCGCCGTCGCCGCCGACGTTAATCCGGCGGTCTTCGTGTACCTGAATCTCTCGCGCGATCAGCTCGACCGCGTCGGCGAAATCGGCTCCGTCGAGCGCCGCCTGCGTGACGGGGCATCTGCCCATTCAGGCGCCGTCGTCGTCGCCAACTGCGACGACCCCCTCATTGTCTCGGCCGCCGCCGACAATCCGAACGTCGTGTGGGTGGCCGCAGGCGCCGGTTGGGGAGGGGACTCCGCCGCATACCCGCGCGGCGGCCGCGTCGTCCGCTCCGGCGAGGACTGGCACCTGATCCCCGCCTTCGACGGCGAGGAACTCCCTGAGCTCAGCAGCCGTCCTCAGCCTCAGTGGTGGCTCGAGGACATCGAGCTGGCCCCCGAGGGGCCGCGCGCGACGCTGCGTGGACCCGACGGTGTCAGCGTCCCCTCGAACTGAAGCTTCCCGGGCGCGCCAACCTTGGCAATGCCGCGCAGGCTGTTGCCGCCGCCGTCGCGATGGGCATTGACCCCGCTGCTGCTGCCGCAGCCGTCAGCAGCGTCACCGAAGTTGCGGGACGCTACTCCGTCCACGATGTCAACGGACGCAGTGCGCGCCTCATGCTTGCCAAGAACCCCGCAGGATGGCAGGAAGCCATGACGATGATCGACCCGCGCGTCGACCAGGTTGTCATCGGCGTCAACGGCCAGGTGCCCGACGGCCAGGACCTCTCCTGGCTGTGGGACGTCGACTTTTCCGCCGTCAAGCAGCCCGGCCGCCGCGTTGTGGCCTGCGGTGAGCGCGGCGCCGACCTGGCCGTGCGCCTCGAATATGCGGGCGTCCACTGCGACCTTGTTCCGCTGCCCATGGATGCCCTCGCCGCGTGCGAGCCCGGACGCGTCGAGATGCTCCTCAACTACACGGCCATGCGCGACTTCAAGGTCCTGCTCGATCGAAAGGAAGGTACGCGATGAGCGCCTCCATGCTGCGAATCGGCGTCCTCATGCCCGAGGTTCTGGGTACCTACGGCGACAGCGGTAACGCGCTGATCCTTGCCGAGCGCGCCCGCAGGCGCGGTATCGCCGCCGAGGTCGTCCACGTCGGCCTGACCGAGGAGATTCCTGACAGCCTGGACATCTACACTCTCGGCGGCGGCGAAGATACCGCCCAGGCGCTCGCGGCCGACAAGTTCCGCGGTACCTCCGGTCTCGCTCGCGCCCTTAACGCGGGGCGCCCGCTCCTCGCGATCTGCGCCTCCCTGCAGGTTCTCGGCCACTGGTACGAGGATGCGCGGGGCGTGCGCGTTCCCGGTATGGGCGTCCTCGATATTACGACGCGCCCCCAGGGGCACCGAGCGATCGGTGAGCTCGTCTGTGAGCCCGTTCTCGACGGCCTCACGCAGACTCTGACGGGCTTCGAAAATCACGGGGGCGGCACCATTCTCGGCCCCGACGCCGCCCCGCTGGGACGCGTCATCTCGGGCGTCGGAAACGGCACACCCCAGGGAGAGGAAGCGCCCGAGGTGCGCTACGACGGTGCCGTTCAGGGCTCCGTCATCGCCACCTACATGCACGGCCCCGCTCTGGCTCGTAACCCCGAGCTGGCGGACCTGCTGCTCGAGCGCGCCACGGGCGTGGCGCTGGAGCCGCTCGACGTGCCGGGTGTCGCTGAGCTGCGGGAGGAGCGCCTGAGCGGAGTTTCGCTGAGCTGATACGCGACCAGAGCTCGGAATTTTTCACCGCCGATTGCGCGCAGCGGTCGCCGGTGTGCTATGTTGGCACGTTCTCGTCAATCTGCGCGGCTTACTCACGAGTCAAGTAGATGTCTCATCAGAAAGGCACAGACATGTCGAATCCCTCCTACGGTCCCGCGGACCAGCAGAACGCGGTACCCACGAACGGCACTTCCTACCCGGGTGCCGCAGCCCCGCAGGGCTACGGCGCTCCCGCGCCCGTGGTCATGCCGAAGCTGCCCGGTCGAGGCGGCGCTATTACCACGCTCGTTCTCGGCGTGGTGCTCATGGTTATCATCGCGCCGGTCGTCTTCTTTGCCACGATGATCGCCGGTATCGCCGGCACTGAGGGTAACGCGGTCAAGGGCGGCACCACCGCCAATGGCAGCGTCGTCACCGTGACCGCGGACGGCGTCTTCATGGTGCGCGGCGACGCGCACAAGGATCCCTCCTGCTCGCTGGTCGGCGCAGACGACAAGAGCTACGAGCTGGAACCCTACGCTGGCAGCGAGGACGTGTACCTGGTGGAGCACGTGCCCGCGGGCTCGTACGTGCTGCAGTGTGACGGCATCGCCAGCGGTGCGAACATCACCGCATTCAATGCGTCGCCTGAGGTTGTGGCAAAGGTCTTCGCCATGCCCTTCGTGTGGGGAACCGTCGTCGGTGTCACCGGTCTGATCGTCCTGATTGTCGGTATCGTTCTCCTGGTGAAGGTGAACGGCAAGCGCCGCCGCATCACGCAGGAAGCCATGCTGAGCGCCGTGCGCTGACTCATGCTCCGCGAAAGGGGACGAGGCTGGGGGTCTATCCCGGGCCTCGTCCCCTTTGCGGTTCCCTCTGGCGTTTTCCTCCACGGCAGGAAACGGCGTACGATCGAGGGTTATCTGAGCGTTCCAATCGCGTCGGCGCACTGTTCAGTCTGCCTGCCGCATTGTTATGCTTAAGCAAAGTTTTCTTCAGGAAGGCACGCACATGTCGAATCCCCCCTACGGTGTCCCCGGCGATCAGGGCACACCCTGGCCCCAGTATGGTGACAACGGAGCGGGAGCTCCGATGCAGGGTATGCCCATGCAGGGAATGCCCATGCAGGGTATGCCGATGCAGGGAGGGCCTCAGAACTTCCAGGGCTACGGTGGTCCGGCTCCGATGCCGATCGTGAAGGGCCCCAGCAAGGCCCCCGGCACCATTCTCATCGTCCTGGGCGTCCTCGCGTCTTTTGTCGCCGCTCCCATCCTTTTCTTTGTCCTGTGGTTCCAGGGCGTCACGGATATGGCTGGCGCTCTGGCTCAAGGTGCCACCTTCTCGAATGGCGGCACCGTTGAGGTCGGCGGAGCCGGCAGCTACATGCTCCAGATCTCGGGCGGCGAGGCAACGACGTGCAAGATGATTGACTCGGGCAACAACGTGTACGACATGTCCCCGTTCCAGAGCGACAAGTCGCTCTACTACATCGACGGCCTGAACAATGGCACCTACACGGTCCGCTGCGAAGGCGTCGACCAGAAGGCGTCCATGACGGGCATGAGCGTGAGCCCCAATGACTTTACGAACACGGTCGGCTTCGCATTCCTGTGGAGCACCGTGGTTGGCGTCACCGGCGTCGTCCTGCTGATCGTCGGTATCGTCCTCGTGGTTCGAGCCGGCAGTAAGACCAAAGAGCTTCAGCAGCAGGCCATGATGTCAGCGATGTACTGACCCATGTAACGCGATCAGGGGCGAGGCCCGGACAGACTCTCCGGCCTCGCCCCTTTGTCGCACTAACACCACCACGAGGAAGGACGCAATGCGCACCCTGTCTTTCACGGGAGAACGCCAGCTTCGATACCCGGCCCCCGACGTCGCGCGCGGCTTTATGCTCGCGCTCATTGCGCTGGCAAACGTCCCCTTTTGGCTTAGGTACTTCCCGGAGGCGCCTCACGCCGGGCATGCGGCGCTTGCGGCGATGGGCAGCGCCGACCAGTGGTGGTACCTGGCGCGGACTCTGTTCGTTGACCGCAGGGCCTACCCGCTCTTCTCGATCCTGTTCGGTTTCGGCATGGCGATCATGGCCTCGCGCACGATGGAGCGCGAGCGTAGGGCCGCCATGGAGACCTTCACTGCCGAGGAGGTTGCCGGCTGGCATCCCTTCCAACGACAGATTGTCGAGGAGAACGTCGAGCGTTATGCGCGCCGCACGGCCTCGCGCCTGATTCCGCCGTCGCGGCTGGTGGATGCTGGCCTTCGGCTTGGTGCATGCTGTCTTCTTCTCGGGTGACATCATCGGGGCGTATGGCCTGGTTGCGGTGGTTTTTGCTGAGGTGATCGTCATGACGCGCGCATGGGTGCGTGTGCTGGTCGGCGTACTCATTGGCTCCTTGAGCCTGCTGGGAATCTGGTCGATGGCGGCGTTCATGGGCCGAGAACCGATGATGTTGGAGTTCCACGATCCTGTATCGCTGGACGCGGGGTATCCGCTGGTGTCTGTTGCCTCCTGGCTCATCGCGACGCCGATGACTGTCCTCACGGCTCTGGTGGTTCCCTGCGTCATGATCGGCGTGGGCGTGGCGCGCTGGGGCCTCCTCCAGGACCCGCGCGGGCGTGGGGCGTTGCTGTCCGGAATTGCGGCGTGCGGCCTGGGGATCGGAGCGCTCGGAGGGTTGCCTTTCGCGCTCATGCAGCTGGATTGGGCGTTCGCTGGCTCGGCCGCCTGGTCCTACCCGCTGTTCCACGCCTCGGGGGTCGCGGGTGCGTGCGGCTGGCTGGCGCTTCTGGCCCTCGTGGGCGGCGGTCCGCGCGAGAAGCTGGGCAGCGCGTGCGCCTTCCTCAGCGCGATCGGTCGTCGTTCGATGACCGCCTACCTGTCCCAGACGGTGCTCTTCATCCTCATCTGTGGGTTGTCGATCTTGTTCGGTGTGCGCTCGCTGGGCGTCGCCGTGTCCGGCCTGATCGCGCTCGTTGTGTGGGCGCTGATCGGCCTGGGCTGCGCCATTGCCGAGGCTATGGGATTGTCGCGCGGTCCCGCTGAGTGGGCGCTGCGCTGGCTGGTCGCGAAGAGCGCCAAGAAGAGGCCGATGCCGGCCTTCGTGCCCGTTCCCGTCGTCCTCTCGGACGCGTCCACAGGAGTCGCGCAGGCCTCGTCGTTCCCGGTGGCTCCGGACCCTGCGCCAGGTGTCGAGCCCAATGGGAGTACGCAGGGCAGTGCGTGCGAAGGCGAGTGAAATTTTTCCTATTTAATAGAAATGAGCTCTGCTTGCAAGGGCTATATCAAAATGTGAGCAACGAAACATTTGTTATGAAGTGATGTGAGCACTGCGGGGTGAGCTGCGACGATGGTGACGCGCCGTCTTATTGCGAGTCCCCTCCGGGGCCCTGAAGCTGTCAAGGGCGTTGGTTTTTCGCGGTTTCTGCGCTACTGTGAAGTTACCAAGACACGTGCTGGTAACACGATGAGGTGAGCTGAGGAGGCGCCAATGGGTATGCATGTGCAGACCGCAGTCAGGGGCGATCGGCGCGCTCTCGCCCCATCGGTAGCGACGCAGTGGCGCGTCACCAATCATCGGCACGACTAGGGGTACATCATGGGCTGGCTATGGCGGGCGGATGCCGACGGGGGAACCGATGGCGAGGAGACGCCTCGCCGCCGCGAACTGCCGGACGATACCGCCCCTGATATGGAACAATGGGGAGGTAGCAATGCAGCACCTCCGGAAGGAATTGTCACGGGTAATTCGGAGTTTGAAGCCAATCGTTTCGATATGGTTCGTCCCATCACGCAGGAGCGCCTGGGGCTCCTTTTTGACTCTGAGGGGTGGGCGTGGCGTATCGATAGCGATGGGGACCTCTGCGGTTTTTGGGAGGGGCATCTGTTCTGCTTCCGCTTCCTCGGAGACTCGCGCGAGGTGCTGTCGATCGTTGCCTTCATGAAGAGCCTCGTTCCCATTGAATTTGGTGAGGATCTGCGTGACTTCCTGCAGGCGTGGCACGGCGAGTTCCTGTGGCCCCAGGCCCTACGTCGCCGATCAGGACGATGGGGACCGTGTCGTCGCCGAGGTGAATGCCGATTACGAGTATGGCGCGACGGATGCGCAGCTCGTGCAGCAGGTGATGTGTGCGCTGGCGACAACCCTTCAGCTTTTCCGCGCGCTCGAGGAGCGCTATGACCTCGATGATGATGAAGGGCCCGGTCCTGCCGGCGGTCATCAGCGCGGGTTTGATGGCCCCGCCTGGCTTCCCGAGAACTGACTCACATCCTCCCCAAAATTGAAGTTGAGTGGAATAGACTCAACTTCGGCTTTCGTTGTGTCTGTCAGAAGGCGTTGAGTGTCTCGACGCCACCAGACAAACCATTTGGAGGAGTGATTTCATGGCACGTGAAATGACGACAAAGGCGCAGGAGGCCGTCTCCTCTGCGCTTCAGGCTGCCGGTGCAGCCGGTAACCCGCAGGTGGACCCCATCCACCTGCTGGAAGCACTGATTGAACAGCGCGAAGGCATCGCGCTCTCCCTGCTCGAGGCCGTTGGGGCCGACGTGCGCGCGATCGGCGCGCGCACTCGCAATGCCCTCGTGGCGCTCCCGAGTGCGCAGGGCGCATCCGCCGGAAGCGCCCAGCCCTCGAACGCTCTGCTCTCGGTCGTTCGCGACGCCGGCGAGCGCGCCGAGGCTGGCGGTGACCAGTACATCTCGACCGAGCATCTGCTCATCGCGCTGGCTGCGTCGCAGACCGAGGCGGGTCGCATCCTCGCCCAGGGCGGCGTCGAGGCCGACGCGCTGACTCAGGCTCTGCGCAGCTGCGCCCCGATCCGATCACCTCGGCGGACCCCGAGGGGTCCTTCGAGGCCCCTGTCCATACGGGCGCGACCTCACGGAGGTGGCGCGCGAAGGCAAGCTCGATCCGGTCATCGGCCGCGACAACGAGATTCGCCGCGTTGTGCAGGTCCTGTCCCGTCGTACCAAGAACAATCCTGTTCTGATCGGCGAGCCCGGCGTCGGCAAGACGGCCGTCGTCGAAGGCCTCGCCCAGCGCATCGTTGCGGGCGACGTCCCGGAGTCCCTGCGCGACAAGCGCCTCGTCTCCCTCGACGTTGCGTCGATGGTCGCCGGCGCGAAGTATCGCGGTGAGTTCGAGGAGCGCCTGAAGGCCGTTCTGGCTGAAATTCAGCGCTCTGACGGTCAGATCATCACCTTTATCGACGAGCTGCACACGGTCGTCGGTGCGGGTGGCGGCTCCGAGGGCGCGATGGACGCGGGCAACATGCTCAAGCCCATGCTCGCCCGCGGCGAGCTGCGCATGGTCGGCGCGACCACCCTCGACGAGTACCGCGAGAACATCGAAAAGGACCCGGCGCTGGAGCGTCGCTTCCAGCAGGTGTTCGTCGGCGAGCCCTCGGTTGAAGACACGGTTGCGATCCTGCGCGGTATCGCGCCGAAGTACGAGGCTCACCACAAGGTGACCATCTCCGACGGCGCGCTCGTTGCCGCGGCGACCCTGTCGAACCGCTACATCACGGGGCGTCAGCTGCCTGACAAGGCGATCGACCTGATCGACGAGGCGGCCTCGCGCCTGCGCATGGAGCTGGACTCCTCGCCCGTCGAGATCGACGAGCTGCGCCGCAGCGTGGATCGCCTCCGCATGGAGGAGTCCTACCTGACCGAGTCCGATCCGGAGGGCCTCGATGAGGCTACCCAGGAGCGGCTGAGCAAGCTGCGCGCCGACCTCGCCGACCGCGAGGAGAGCCTGCGCGCTCTGACGGCTCGCTGGGAGGCTGAGAAGGCCGGTCACAACCGCGTTGGTGACCTGCGCGTCCAGCTCGACTCGCTGCGTACCCAGCTGGACCTGGCCGTGCGCGAGGGACGCTGGGAGGAGGCCGGGCGCCTGCAGAACGGTGAAATCCCGGCAGTCGAGCGTCAGATCGCCGAGGCGGAAGCGCAGGCTGAGGAGCAGGACGCCCGCAGCGACGACGAGCCGATGATCGCCGAGAAGGTCGGCCCCGCAGAGATCGCCGAGGTCATCGAAGCGTGGACCGGAATTCCGACGGGTAAACTCCTGCAAACGGAGACGGACAAGCTCCTGCACATGGAGGACGAACTCGGAAAGCGCCTGATCGGTCAGAAAGATGCCGTGCGTGCGGTGTCCGATGCGGTCCGTCGCTCCCGCGCGGGCCTGTCCGACCCGAACCGTCCGACCGGTTCGTTCCTTTTCCTCGGCCCGACGGGCGTGGGAAAGACGGAGCTGGCCAAGGCGCTCGCGGAGTTCCTCTTCGACGACGAGCGTGCGATGGTGCGTATCGACATGTCCGAGTACTCCGAAAAGCACTCGGTGGCGCGCCTCGTCGGTGCCCCTCCGGGGTACGTGGGCTACGAGCAGGGCGGTCAGCTGACCGAGGCGGTGCGCCGTCGTCCCTATTCCGTGGTTCTGCTGGACGAAGTTGAGAAGGCTGATCCTGAGATTTTCGACATTCTTTTGCAGGTTCTGGATGATGGACGTCTCACTGACGGACAGGGGCGGACGGTCGACTTCCGCAACACCATTCTGATCCTCACCTCGAACCTTGGATCGCAGTTCCTGGCGGACCCGGACTTGACACCCGAAGAAAAGCGGGAGTCTGTCATGTCCGTCGTGTCGGCGGCCTTCCGTCCGGAGTTCCTCAATAGGTTGGATGAGACGGTCATGTTTGACGCTCTTACCCGCGAAAATCTGGGCGAGATCGTCGATTTGCTCGTCGCGTCGCTGGAGTCTCGTCTGCGCGAGCGTCGCATCGGATTGACAGTAACCGAACCGGCCCGTGGATGGCTTTGCTCGAGTCGGCTACGATCCGGCCTTCGGAGCGCGCCCGCTGCGCTGCTTGATTCAGCGCGAAATTGGCGATCGACCAGCCAGTTGCTGCTGAGTGGAGACGTTCAAGATGGTCAGAATGTGACAGTTGACATCAACGATTCCATTGACGGGCTTGTCGCGAATGTTGATAAACCCTGAGATTGCGCGGTACACTGACTACCAGTGTGTATTTCGGACGCTCGGTATGTGGTGCCCGCAACAGCAGGAGATGATATGACAACCCAGAGGAAGGCCCGTGGCGCCTATTCCGTAGGACAGGCGACGCGTGAATCCATCCTCTCGGCAGCGATGGTTCTGATTGCAGAGCGAGGCTATAACGGCTTTTCCCTGCGTGACCTTGGCCGCCGAGTCGGCATTTCGCACCCCGCGGTGGTCTATCACTTCCCTTCGAAGGAAGCCATCCTGCGCAGCGCGATCCAGCGTCACGAGGAAATGAACGCGCTCTTCGACGTCTCCATTAACGAGGAGGCCGAAGGTGGGTTCGACGAGGGCGGCATCACCGCAGGCTCGTTTGTTGACTGGGCGGTCGGGGAAATGCGCTTCGCCATGAAGCCCGGCGCCGATGCGGCCATCGCACTGGACTGTGTCCTGTGGGCCGAGTCCTCCTCTGAGACGCACCCCGCACATGCGCACTACAAGTACCGCACCCAGCAGATGGAGGAAGCCCTCACTGCGATGATCCAGACCTTCGTGGATGAGGAAGGCGCCGAGATCGGCACTACTCCTCGCACGCTTGCGAGGATCCTCATCCGCTACTGGTACGGCTCCGTCGTCTCGGCTCGCTACAACGACGAACCGATCGATGCTCGTGAGTTCGTCGCGGACTTCCTTGCTGTGTGTGTGCAGCTCCTGCGCCTGCCTGCGCACTACGTGCTGCAGCTCGGGGCTTCGGTCCCCGAGGAGGTCGCGGAAGTTTACGCGCGCACCCTGCGTAAGATCAGCGAAAAGACCACCGCAGCCGCCGAAGCAGGTGCGGCTCCGGCTCCGGAGGCCACCGCGTGATCGGCCCTCTGCCATCCTTTGATGTCGCCCTCGTCCTTCGTGTCGAGGGCGACGTCGTCTTTGCGCACGGAGACGTCGATCGCGTCTTCCCGCTTGCGTCGGTGACCAAGCCGATCGTCGCCTGGTCGGCGTTGGTCGCGGTCGAACGAGGCCTGATTTCCCTTGATGATCCCGCGGGCCCCGAGGGGGCGACGGTCCGTCACCTGCTCGCCCACGCCTCGGGCCTGCCGTTCGAGGGCGTCGCCCCGTCGCTGCTCCCGAGAAGCGCCGGATCTCACTCGAACGAGGGCTTCGATGTCCTCGGTGAAGTGATTGAGGCCGCGACCGGCGTCGGCATTGCGCAGTGGGTGCGCGAGACGGTCTTTGAGCCGCTCGGCATGGCGACGGCCGATATTCCCGGTAGCCCCGCCCATGCGGGGATCGCCAGTGCGTCCGACGTCAGCCTCTTCGGTGCTGAGCTCGCACGCCCAACGTTGCTGGAGTGGACCCTGGCAGCCCCTCGCCGCTCTGTCACAGTTTCCTGCGCTCGCTGGTGTTGTGCCCGGCTACGGGCGTTTCAATCCCTGCCCGTGGGGCCTCGGCCTCGAGATTCGCGGTGAGAAGTCGCCGCACTGGACCGCGCCCGACGCCTCCCCGCGCACGATCGGGCACTTCGGGCCGTCCGGCTCTTTCGTGTGGGCGGACCGCGACCTTCGCGCCAGCGCCGCCTTCGTTGGGGCGGAGCCTTTCGGGCAATGGCATCACGACAACTGGTCAGCCCTCAATTCCGAGCTGCTGCGCCTCGCGCGCGAGCATGCGTAATCGATACAGAACGAGGCCTGGGCACGCGCCCAGGCCTCGACCCATATCGGCCGGCTGAGTTCCGGCCTCGTTCGCCTCTTAGTCGACGTCGATGATGACGGGCACGTGGTCGGACGCGCCCTTGCCCTTGCGCTCGTCGCGGTCGATCTGTGCGCCGTTCACGCGCGCAGCGAGGGCCGGCGAGCAGTAGGCGAAGTCGATGCGCATGCCCTCGTTCTTGGGGAAGCGCAGCTTTTGGTAGTCCCAGTAGGTGTAGTTCGTGACGCGTTCGCGCGTGACCTCAACCCAGCCGTCCGCGGCGAAAGCGGCGAAGGCCTCGCGCTCGGGCGCCGACACGTGCGTGGCTCCCTCGAAGGCGCTCATGTCCCACACGTCCTCGTCCAGGGGAGCGACGTTCCAGTCGCCGACGAGGGCAATCAGGGCGCTCGGGTCGGCGAGCCAGCCGCGGCCCTGCTCGGCGAGGTTCGCGAGCCACTCCAGCTTGTAGGCGTAGTGCGCGTGCGTGAGCTCGCGGCCGTTGGGGACGTACAGGCTCCAGATCGTCATCGACGAGGCCTGCCCGTCCTCGGAGGGAAGGGTGGCGGTCGTGTCGACGGTGACGCCGAGCGCGCGAGCTTCGACCACGGGCGGTTCGCCAAAGGCGGGCTGGGTTGGGAAGTGGTCCTGCACATCCAGGATGGGCAGACGGGAAGCGACGGCGACGCCGTTCCACTGGTTGAGACCGTGGATGGCGACGTGGTAGCCGGCCTCCTCAAAGGCTTGTGTCGGGAACTGGTCGGGGCGGCACTTAATTTCCTGCATGGCCAGCACGTCCGTGCCAGAGCGTTCAAGGAAAGCGATGACGCGGTCGACGCGCGTGCGGATGGAGTTGACGTTCCAGGTCGCAAATCTCATGGGGTCGAGCCTATCGGCGGGGGAGGGAGGAGGCCGCGTGAAACACGCGTGAAACATGCCTGATCGGTGTGAGTTGTGTGTGAGCTTATTTAGAGTGATAATGATTCTCACCTACAACATAGCTAGAAAAGGCACTCGAATGTCACACCTGCGACGCATCAGCACGGCTGCGCTCGCCCTCTTCCTGGCATTGACCCCCGCCGCCGCGTGGGCCGGTCCCGACCAGGACAAGGAATGGATCGTTACCGGACAGCACGTTGATGCACCCATCCCCGTCTGGCATGACGACACCAACAGCTTCTCTCTGAACACCATCAACATGCCGATGGAGAAGACCGCTCTGTGGATCCCCAAGGCGTGGACCGGCACCGGCGAGAAAGACGAGGCGAAGTCGCAGCTCGTCATCCCGGCCAAGCGTCCTGACCTATCCTTCCTGGGTGCCGAGGGCACCGTCCTGAACGCTGCACCCCAGAACCCCGGCCCCGGTAACACTCCCATCTGGGCGGGCCTTGGCGCCGGCGAAATCGGAGACACCGACAAGTTCGAAGGCGAGACCTACACGCTCGACCTCATCAGCGTCGACGGCCCGGGCCGCATGGAGATGTTCATCGACAATGGTGATAGCGTCAACCGCTTCCTCTCCAGTCACGACACCGCCTACCGCAGCGTCTACAACCCGCGCCACACGCACCTGTACACGACCTTCACACAGCCGGGCCGCTACGTCGCGAACTACAAGATGACCGCCCGCAGCGCCGACGGCACCGCTATCTACTCCTCGCCGATCACGCCGCTGGTCTGGCAGGTCGGCGGCGCGAATCCCGCCGACGGCACGATCAAGGACATTGAATCCGCGTACAACACGGCGCGTGCCGAGCGCACCGACGGAAACGCCGCCAGTCCGACCCTTACCGTGTCCCACCACGCCGAACGCGAGCACCCGGGCGACAACCACCTGACCGATATCACGATCGACACGGGTGTTGCCACCGACACCGGGCGCGCGTGGATCACCGTCAATGGCTACTTCCTGACCGAGGTTCCCGTTGAAGGCGGCCGAGCGACGGTCTCCGAGCTGCTCGGCGCCGATGCTGCGGCCGTCCAGGCGATCTACATTCCCGGCGACTCCGCCTCTGCTCGCTGGATCTCGCAGACCGTTCAGTACTCCCAGAAGGACACCGAGCCCGTCACCGTCGGTGGCACCGACACGATCCTCGGTCCCTCCAACCCGGACCCGGCTCCCGTGTGGAACCCCGACCACCTGCCGATTTCCTCGCGCCGCGTCGAGGTCTCCTATGATCTCCTCCCCGGCTCGACCGATCACTACACCGCCACGGTGCGCGCCAACGACCCGACCCTGCGCGCCACCTACAAGATCGAGTTCCTCGAATCCAAGTGGGATTTCAGCCCCTGGTGCTCCATGGAAGGCACCCTGGTGGGCGCGGGCGGCATGGACATGAAGACCCAGGACCTCGGCGTGTGCCAGTCCGACCCCATGTACATACGCGTGACCCTGCGCCCCCACCCGCTCTCGGACGCGGTCATGACCGTCGCTGATGCCTCCGACGTCACGGTCGGCTCGCACGTCGGACTCACCGCGATGCTCAAGATGCGCGACGGTATCGCCGCCCCCGAAGAGCCCGAACCCGCTCCGAACCCGACGCCCGCCCCTGCTCCCGCCCCCGATAACGGCGGAAACGACGCAACCCCGGCCCCGGCCTCGTCCCTGCTGAGCGACCCCGTCGAGATCGCGCGCGGACACCTGGACGTGCGCCTCACCCAGGCGAGCGGCGAGGGCGGACTCACCTACGGCCCTGGCCGTCAAGGACGACTCCTCGACCAACGCGCGCACCTCCGTGCTGCGCACCGTCGGCTCTACGACCCTCACGGTCGCACCCAACGCGCGCTTCGTGCGTCCCGCGTCCCTGTCGGATGCGAGCTACGACGTGCTCGGACCGGTGGGTACCGCAACCTACGTGCTGCCCGAGACGCAGAACAGCGACATCGTGTGGCCCGGCCTGTCCACCGAGAGCATTGACTACGCGGCCCTGCCCGAGGGTGCCGACCTGACCCTGCACCTCGCGCAGGCCCCCGAAGGCGCCCGCGTCGCGTTCTTCCAGGGCGGCACCTTCGGTGCGGGCGCGAAGGTCCACTTCGACTCGTCCAAGGGCGACGGCCTCGTTCACACGACCGAAGCGACGCACATGCACGGCAACTGGGTCTTCAGTGCGCCCGGCACCTACCGCATCGAGGTGGGCGCACGCAGTGGCGAACGCAGCCTCGTCGAGCCCTCAGTCGTTCACCGTGATCGTCCGATCCGGACACCGCAACGAGCAGCCCGCGCCGGTCGACGAAGAGCCCGTCCCGACGCCGTCGCCCGGGCCCTCCCCGGTGCCCGAGCCGGTCCCCACCCCGGCACCTGAGCCGACGCCTGCTCCCGTGCCGAGCGTCGATCCCGCCCCCAGCTCCGAGCGTCGATCCGGCCCCGCCCCGATGCCGACGCCTTTCCCGGCGCCTACGACGGACCCGGCTCCTGCCTCGAGCGTGGACCCCGTTCCGGCTCCCGCACCGACGACGGACCCGGCCCGGCTCCAACCGCGGACCCTGCACCTGCCCCGGCGCCGACCGCGGACCCTGCACCCGCTCCGGCCCCTGACTGCGGATCCCGCACCCGCCCCTGCGCCGACCGCGGATCCTGCACCGATGCCGCGCCCCTTCCCGGCCCCTGCGCCCACTGGCGGCCCGGTTCGAGTGCCCGCAGTGCCCGCGGCAAACGCAGGCACCCCGTCCCTCGTCCGGCGCGACGCGCACCGCAGCCCCCGCTGCGACCGGCGGTAGCGCGACCGGCACTCCGGCCGCTCGCAGTAACGGAGCGGCAACTGGAACGACAGGTGCGGCCAGCTCGGCGCCTGTGACCGCCCCTGAAGGCGGCTCCCTGCGGCCACCCCGTCCGCGAGCCCCTCGGCTGCGCCCCAGAGCGGTGCGCAGAGCGGTGAGGTCGCGCAGAGCGGTGGCATGGCCGGCCCCGAGAACGGGACGGCCGACGCCTCGGGCGCCGTGCCGATCGCTGCGGCCGCCGAGAGCGGCCGATCGGGCGGATGGAGCCCCTACTGGCTCGTCCTCCTCGTCATCCCGGCGGCCCTCGCCGGTGGCGGAGCCGGATACCTGATCCGGACCCGATGACACGGTAAGCCGGGGCGGGAGCGCGAAGCGTTCCCGCCCCGGCTTCGTGCTGCGCGCACCATGCGGCGCTAGACTTCCCCCATGGGAACAGCGCTGGTCACCGGAGCGACCTCCGGCATTGGTGAAGAATTCTGTTGGCAGCTGGCCGCCGCGGGCCACGACCTGGTGCTCGTCGCGCGCAGCGAAGACGCCCTGCGCGCGCTCGCGGACTCGCTCGCGAACGTCGCCGGCGTGCGCGCCGAGGTGATCGCCGCCGACCTGTCGACCGATGAGGGCTGCGCGCGCGTCGCCGCCCGCCTCGACGTGGGAGGGCCCGCCGATCGCGACAAGCCTGACCTGGCTCCCGTCGACCTCCTCGTCAACAACGCCGGCTTCGGACTGGGAACCGAGTTCCTGGACAACAGCCTTGAGAACGAAATCAACGGCCTGAACGTCATGGTCCGTGCCGTCATGACCCTGGCCCACCACGCCGGCATCTCCATGCGCTCGCGCGGACGCGGCGCCATCCTCAACGTCGGCTCTGTCGCCTCGCGCACGGGCGCGGGCACCTACTCTGCCCACAAGGCCTGGGTCGTCGCCTCACCGAGGGCCTCGCCGCCGAGCTCAAGGGATCGGGAATCACCGCCACGGTCGTGTGCCCCGGCCCCGTCGACACGCCGTTCTTCGAGCGTGCGGGTGTCGACATGCGTGCGACCCCGTCCTGGCTCATGGCCAGCCCGGAACAGGTCGTCACGGAGGCCCTCGACGCCGTGCGTGCGGGCCGCGTTCAGGTCACCCCCACCATCCCCTACAAGGTCGCTATGGGCGCCATGAAGGTCGCCCCGCGATGGGTGACAGCGCGCGCCATGCGCTCCGTGCCCCACATGTAAGGGCGTGCGCACTGAAACGAGGCCGGGGTCAGGTTCACGCAGAACCCGGCCCCGGCCTCGTCAATGCATGCGGAGAATCAGGCCAGGCCGATGTCCTCCAGGCCCAGCGCGTAGAAGTACGGGAAGCCCTCGGCCTCAATGCGCTCCTTCGCGCCCGTCGCGCGGTCCACGATCACTGCGACGGCGACGACGTTCGCGCCGGCCTCGCGCAGCGTGAGCGCGGCCTCCAGCGGGGAGCCGCCGGTCGTCGACGTGTCCTCGAGGACGACGACGTTCTTGCCGACGACGTCCGGGCCCTCAATGCGGCGCTTCATGCCGTGATCCTTCGCGGCCTTACGCACGACGAATGCATCCAGGTCCAGGCCGCGCGACGCGGCGGCGTGCATCATCGCGGTCGCGACGGGGTCGGCGCCCATCGTCAGGCCGCCGACGGCCACGTACTCCTCGCCGACCGCGAAGCCGGACTCCTCCAGGAGGTCCAGCATGACGTGGCCGATGAGGGGGGCCGCCTCGTGGTGCAGGGTCGAGCGGCGCATATCGACGTAGAAGTCGGACTCGCGCCCCGACGCCAGGGTGACCTTCTCGTGGATGACGGAGAGTTCCTGGACGAGGGCAGCCAGGCGCGCCTTGTGGGAATCGTTGGTCATGGGTGTTCCTTCCGGATCGGTGTAGGTCAGTGCGCCGCCTCGACGAGCTCGATGAGATCGCCGATGCCCTCGTGGATACCGAAGGGGCGGAACGGGAAATTGTTGATGTCCTCGCGGGCCGTGGAACCCGACAGGACCAGGTGGGTGCGCAGGCCGGCCTCGACGCCCGCGCGCACGTCCGTGTCCATGCGGTCGCCGACCATGGCGGCGCTCTCGGAGTGCGCGCCGATCTTGTTCAGGCCAGCGCGGATCATGACGGGGTTCGGCTTGCCCACGAAGTAGGGCTTCTGCCCGGTCGCGGCCGTGATCATCGCGGCGATGGCACCGCAGGCGGGCAGGGTGCCCTCGTCGGAGGGGCCCGACACGTCAGGGTTGGTCGCGATGAACTTCGCGCCGCCCTCGATGAGGCGGATCGCGTGGGTCAGCGCGTGGAAGTCGTAGGAACGCACCTCGCCGAGCACCACGAACTCGGGATCGATCTCCGTCATGACGTATCCCGCGGTGTGATCGCGGTGGTCAGGCCGGCCTCGCCGATCACGTACGCGGTCGAGCCGGGCGACTGCTGGTGCAGGAACGCGGCCGTCGCATTGGCGGAGGTCCAGATGTTGTCCTCGGGGATGTCCAGGCCGGAGTTCGCCAGGCGCGCGGACAGATCGCGGTTCGTGAACACCGAGTTGTTCGTGAGGACCAGGAAGGGATGTTCTTCTCGCGCAGCGCCGAGAGGAACTCGTTCGCGCCAGGAAGCGCCCGATTCTCCTTGACCAGGACGCCGTCCATGTCGGAGAGCCACGCGGTGACGGGAGGCAGATCGGTCAGGGTGTTGGTTCGTGCGTCAGGGCAGTCATGCTTCCATTCTACGGTGCCCTAGGGTGGGATCCGTGAACGAGTTCGAAAAACGGATGTGACATCGCGCGTGATGGCGCGTGCGGGAACGACGAGGCCGGGGCTGTGCAGTCCGGGCAGGTCGGGGTCGGTCCGTGGCCGGGTGGGGAGGCCGCCTGGCCGGTCGGCGAGCACTATGACCGGAAGCTCCTGGAGGCGGGGGATCGGCGCAACGTCGAAGACCGCTACCGCTACTGGACGATGGACGCGATCCGCGTGGACATCGCAGCCCGCTCGCTGCCCTTCGAGGTGGCAGTGGAGAATCTCGATCACGACTTCAATATCGGGTCGATTGTGCGAACGGCGAATGCGATGGGTGCGCGTCGCGTGCACGTCGTGGGGCGCAAGCGGTGGAACCGTCGCGGCGCGATGGTCACCGACCGCTACCTGCCGGTGGATCACCGTCCCGAAGTGCGTGAACTCGTTGAGCATTGCTCGAAGGAAGGCTTGACACTCGTCGGCGTCGACAACGTTGAGGGGTCCGTCGCGCTCGAAGGTGCGGTGCTGCCCGAGCGCGCGTGCCTCGTTTTTGGATCCGAGGCCTCCGGATTGAGCGAGGAGATGATCCGGGCGTGCGACATTGTCGTCGCCATTACTCAGCGCGGTTCGACTCGGTCCATGAACGTTGGTCATGCCGCCGCGATCGTTATGTGGGCGCACGCGTCGCGTCTGGAGGGCGCACAAAGCTAGTGCCTTGTGGGCGAAGTGTCAAACTGAAATGCGCTAATTAACCCGGTTGACCGATATTCTCACTGACTAACTCATATTTTACCGTTTCTATTGTTTTTACCCTCCGACCTTTGATAGCATTTGCGGGCCAAAAAGTAGTCGGAATGGATACGGAGCATCCGTTTTAATTCGGGCTTTGGACAGTTTGCGTGGAAGCGAACCGTTGAACAGGAGAATTAATGCCTCAGTCATCGCTAAAGCCATGCGCGGGCGCCTGCGGCTCGCGCGCACCCGAGCGAAAGTCGCGCTCATCCTCACGTCCGTGTGCGCCCTCGTCGCCGCGGTCCTCGTCCCCCTGACCTCCCACCTGAACGCGCAGGCGGCCAGTCAAGTCCCCGGAACGATCCCCTCCCTCGAAGGATGGGCCCCGGCCTCGGGCTCCTGGACCCCTGCCAGCGGACTGCAGATCGTCCGCACCGACTCCGCCGACGCTGCCGGCGTCAGTGCTCTGCTGAGCCGCGCTCTCACCGACGCCGGCATCACCGGCATCACCGAGGGTACCGGCGCAGCCCCCGCCTCCAACGCCGTGTCCCTCACGATCAACGCGTCCCGCACCGACCTCGGTGATGAGGGCTACCAGCTGACCGTCAGCGCAAACGGCGCCCAGGTCGTGGCCGCCACCCGCGCCGGCCTCCTGTGGGGTGCCCGCACCATCGAACAGGCTGTACGCGCCGGCCAGGGCACCGTGCCCGCCGGTAGCATCACCGACATTCCGCGCTTCGCCGACCGCGGCGCCACCCTGTGCGCCTGCGGCACCCACATCACCCCGGACTGGATCACCCGACAGATCGACCGCATGTCCGACCTGAAGATGAACTACCTGTCCCTCGAGCTGCGCATCAAGTCCGACAAGTACCCCGCCACCACCTCCTTCTCGTACTACACGAAGGATGAGGTCAAGGCTATCGTCGAGCACGGCCGCGAGGTCGGCGTTCGCGTCGTCCCGCTCCTGAACGCCCCCGGCCACACCGGCACCATCCTCGGCAACTTCCCGCAGTACCAGGTTTCCGACGACTCTGGTACGAAGAGCGCCAACCACCTCAACTTCATCGACCCCGCCGCCCAGCAGTTCTACTTCGACCTCATCGACGAGTACATGGACGCCTTCGGGTCCACCGAATGGCACATGGGCGCCGACGAGTTCTTCTTCAAGCAGGGTCCCGGCGAGTTCAAGAAGTACCTCCAGCAGATCCGCAACCACTACGGCGACCAGTCCATGACCTTCGACGCCGCGTTCAATGACTTCATCAACAAGGTCAACGCGCACGTCAAGTCTCGCGGCGGCACGCTGCGCGTGTGGAACGACGGCATCGCCGACATCTCGCGCATCCCGGTCGACAAGGACGTCATCATCGAATATTGGGGCAAGGGCGAGTCCAGCAAGAAGGACGCCAACCGCGGCCTGCCCGTCAAGGACCTCGTCGACGCGGGTTACACCGTCGTCAACGCCTCCTCCGCCCTGTACTACTACCGTGATCAGCCGTCCTCCTACGTCATGCAGGTGAAGGGCCTCGAGGGCGTGTACAAGGACAAAGACTGGAACATGAACAAGTTCTACCAGAACGAGGACTACAAGGTTCCTGACGCCTCCATCCGCGGCGGCAAGGTCTCCATCTGGCAGGGCGGCCACGGCAAGGTCACCGACCACGAGGCCGAAGCCTGGGTCACCGAAGGCCTGCGCTACGGCGCCCAGATGTTCTGGAACGCAAAGACCCCCAAGGCGGACGGCAACGTTGAGGCTTTCAAGGCGCGCATCAAGGCCCTGGGTGAGCCCTCCACCTACGTCGACCCCACGCGCGACACCCTCGCCCCCGGCCAGTACACGATTGCGCTGTCCGACGGGCGAGCCCTGAGCGTGTCGGGTGGTACCCCGACCGCGGGCACTACCTCCGATAACTGGGAGCTGGCCGCCACCCCCGACGGCTACTACCAGATCCGCTCGGTCAACGCGAACCGCTGCCTCGCCGTCTACTCCGAGGAAACGCCGAACTCTGAGACCCACGTGTCGACGACCCCCGGACACCCCGCGGTCGCCTACGCGTGCGCCGACACGAGCCAGGAGTTCACCCCCACGTTCCAGGGCGACTACGCGACGCGTAACCCCCAGAAGTGGGTCGCTGAACCCGCCGGCGACGGCTTCCGCCTGCGCAACGCCATGACCAACCAGTACCTGAGCGTCATCGACTCCGGCTACCTGTCGCGTCGCCCCAACGGTGGCGAGAAGACCGCCGAAGGCACCGTCGCGCAGCTGCCGTTCGACGTCACCGTCAACAGCCACTCGGTCTTCACCCTCACCTCCCAGGCCTCCTCGGCCCTCGATGTGAGCATCAAACGCGTTGGTGACGAGGCCTACCCGAAGACCGCCCTGTCCGGCATGGATCGCAACTCCCTGCCCATCATCGGCGACGAGAACTGGGGCGAAACCGTCCTCGAGGTCTCCGTCACCAACAAGGGCACCACGGACGCCACCAAGATCCACCTGACCCCCGCGGTCTCCAACTCCTGGAAGCTCGCCAACGGACCCCAGCCGATCGACCGCCTCGCCCCCGGCGAGACACGCGTCGTGAAGTTCTGGGCACGCCCCACCACCGAGTTCGGTGAAGCGACCTTCACAGTCACCGTCTCGCACTCCGGTGAGAAGACCGTGGCCAGCGAAGGCCTGATCGGCGTGTGCGGCCCGCGCATCGAGGTCGCGGCCGTGGCAGCGGACTCCGTCGAAACACGCTGGGAGCGCGGCAAGGAATCCATGGCCACCGACGGTGACCCCGCTACCTACTGGCACTCCCAGTACATCGACGCCAACAAGGCCAAGCTGCCCGGCACCGACAACGCCCGCAAGTGGCCCCACTGGATCGACCTGAAGATCGGCAACGGCTCCACCGGATACGACGTCTGTGCCGTCTCCTACACGCCGCGCGCCGGTAACGGCCCCAAGGCCTCGGGCCGCGCCAAGGACGTCCAGATCTACCTCGCTGGATCGCGCGACGCCCTCAAGGGGCAGGGCGATAACAAGGGCAACCCGAGCGCACAGGGCAACCCCGTCCTCGTGACCTCCCTGGCGAACGTCCCCGGCACCGTGGACATCCCGGTTGCGGGTAACGGCTCCTACCTCCGATTCCGCGGCACCTCGGCCCAGGCCGACGTTGCTAAGGACCTGACGGACGTCATGTCCGTCGCCGAACTCGGAGTCCGCATCGGCCGCTCCAACTGACGCATAGCAGCCGGGGAGGGGTTGGAAGAAAACCGTCCAAACGGGACTTCCTTCCCTCCCCGCTCGTGCAAAATGTGAGAGAATCTATCACGACAAAACTGTCACTCGATTAGGAGGCTCCAAGTGCCTATCGCAACCCCTGAGGTCTACGCAGAGATGCTGAATCGCGCACGGGATGGCAAGTTCGCCTACCCCGCGATCAACGTGACCTCGTCCCAGACCATCACCGCCGCCCTCCAGGGCTTCGCCGAGGCCGAGTCCGACGGTATCCTCCAGGTGTCCGTTGGCGGCGCCGAGTACGGCTCCGGCTCCACCATCAAGAACCGCGTCACCGGCTCGCTGGCCCTCGCTGCCTACGCGACCGAGGTTGCCAAGAACTACGGCATCACCGTGGCTCTGCACACCGACCACTGCGCCAAGCAGAACATCGACTCCTGGGTCCGCCCCCTCCTCGAGATCGAGGCCGGCCAGGTTGCCGAAGGCAAGCTGCCCACCTTCCAGTCCCACATGTGGGACGGTTCCGCCATCGACCTCGATGAGAACCTCGAGATCGCCAAGGAACTGCTCGCCCTGTCCGTCAAGGCCAACACGATCCTCGAGATCGAGGTCGGCGCTGTCGGTGGCGAGGAAGACGGCGTCGTTGGCGAGATCAACGAGAAGCTGTACACCACCACCGCCGACGCCATCAAGACCGTCGAGGCCCTCGGCCTGGGCGAGAACGGCCGCTACCTGACCGCTCTGACCTTCGGCAACGTGCACGGCGCCTACAAGCCCGGCCACGTGAAGCTGCGTCCCGAGCTGCTCGGCACCATCCAGAAGGAGGTCGCTGAGCACTACGGCCTCGACCACCGTCCCTTCGACCTGGTCATGCACGGCGGCTCCGGCTCCACCGCCGAGGAGATCGCCACCGCTGTCGCCAACGGCGTCATCAAGATGAACGTCGACACCGACACGCAGTACGCGTTCACCCGCCCGGTCGTCGACCACATGCTGCGCAACTACGACGGCGTCCTCAAGATCGACGGCGAGGTCGGCATCAAGAAGCAGTACGACCCGCGCACGTGGGGCAAGTCGGCCGAGGCCGGCATGGCCGCCCGCGTTGTCGAGGCCTGCGAGCGCCTGGGCGCTGCCGGCACGCAGATGCGCTGAAACAATCGCTGAGAGCCGCCCAGCGGCCTGATGCGTGAGCCGCCCGGTCCCTGTGGGGCCGGGCGGCTTCGTGTTGCTGTGGCCCCACGGGTGTTCCGGGCCGCGTGGCCCTGCCCTGCTGTGCCTGGCCGCTGTGGGCCGGTGGGCGGCGGCTCGCCCGCGAGATCGCTACACGCGAGCCTGCGGCTCGAGTGGTCGATCTCGAGGCCCTGCCCGGCCCCTGCCGCCGCCCACCGGCACCGCGGCCAGTCCCTGCCGCAGCTCGCGGCGGCCTCCAATCCCGGCCCAGGCGCTGCGCCTCGAGCTTCGCTCGGTCGCGTCGTCTCGAAGCCCGGCCAGGCCCCGCCGCCGCCCACGGGTGCTGCAGCCAGGCCCAGGTCTTCTGGCTTGCCTATGGCTCTGCGCGACAGGCAGCGCGCTCGTCTGAAACCACCATCGCCTTTGCTTGTGCGTGCATGCGTAGGATTGAAACCGCCATCGCCTTTGCGGGCGAGAAACGAGCGTTTTTGGTGCAGTTTCTGGGTGCAAAGGTGTCGTTGGTTTCAATGGTTGCTGTTTGGGGGCGAGCATTGGTGTTGTGGGTTTCAAAGCCCCGCGTCGGAGTGCACTGTACGCGACTTTTTTCGCCCTGCTCGGCCAAGAGTGCGCGCGAGCGCGAAAAAGTTTGCCCAGCATGCTCCAAAGAGCCAAAAATCGGTGTTTTATGGCGTGCTGGGCGAGTTTTTCGCGGAAATGCCGATGGTGGGGTGTGTTGGTGGCGACAGCGGGCGGGATCCTGTAGGATCCCGCCCCGCATCACGAGCGGCCCGCGTCTCACGCGGTCGTGGCTACCGCCCGGGCTGAGCCAGAGCCTCGCTCACTCCTGCGGAGGATTCGGGACGGAGGCGTCGCGCACGCCCTCCGCAACCGCGTCGGAGATCGTCGGGGAGACGACCTTGGCGCCCACGAGCGCCGTGAACAGCTGCTGCAGGTCCAGGCCCAGCGAATCGCCCAGGCCGGCGTTGATCTGGCTGATCGACTTCGTGATGTCGCCGACCATCTGGGCGTTGTTGCCCTCGCCGTACATGGTGATCGTCTCGACCTTGGAGAGGGGCTCGGCCACGGCGCGCGCAACCTCGGGCAGCGCACGGAAGTACATTTCCAGAACGGCCGCCTGGTTCATCTTGGTCATGGCCTCGGCCTTCTTTTCGAGGCCCTCGGCCTCGGCCGTCAGCTTCGCGCCGATCGCGGAAGCCTCGGCGCGGCCTCGAGCCTCGATACCCTGCGCCTCGGCGAGCATGGCCTGCTTGTCGGCGTCTGCCTTCTGGTGCGCTCGAAGGCCCTCGGCCTCGGCCTGGCGCTGACGCGCGTACAGGGCCGCATCTGCCTTCTTCTCGGCGGCGTAGCGGTCGGCGTCGGCCTTCGCGTTCACCTCAGCCTGCAGGGCCTGCTTGGTGACGACGACTTCCTTCTCCTTGATGACGGCCTGCTGCTCCTGCTTGACGATGTCGGCCTGCGCGGTCTCGCGCTCGATGTCGCGGCGCTGAATCTGGGACTGGATCTCGTAGGCGGCGTCGGCCTTCGCCTTCTCGGTGTCGGCCTCGACCTTCAGGGCGGCCTGGCGCTTGGCGAGGTCCGTCTGCTTCTGGGCGATCTCAAGCTGGGAGGCGACCTGCGCGTCGTTGGCTTCCTTCTGGGCGACGGCGGTCGCCTGCGCGACCTCCTTCTGGGCGTTCGCCTTCGCGATGGCCGCGGTCTTACGGATCTGCTCGGTGTTGTCGATACCGAGGTTGTCGATGACGCCGTTCTGGTCGGTGACATTCTGGATGTTGAATGCGACGATCTCGAGGCCCATCTCCTCCAGGTCCTGCTTCGCGTTCTCCTGGACGCGCTCGGAGAAGGCAGCGCGGTCGGTGATGATGTCGGTCAGGCGCATCTGGCCGATGATGGCGCGCAGGTGGCCCTCCAGGGTGTCGCGCACCTCCTCGGAGATCTCGGCGGTCGTCTTGTACAGGAAGTTACGCGTTGCAGCGCGGAACAGCGTCGGGTCGTCGGTCGCGATGCGGACCTTGACGGCGGCGTCGACGCGCACGTTGATGTAGTCGTTCGTCGGGACAAAATCCGTGGTCTGGGCGTCCACGGAAATCATCGAAGCGGTCATAGTGTCCACGCGCTCCAGCAGGGGGACCTTCCAGCCCGTCTTGCCGTGGAGGACGCGCTGGCCTCGGGGACCGGAAATCACCTTAATTTCGCCTGGCGACGCGGAGACGAAGCTCGCCCACAGGAACAGGAGGAAAAAGACGGTGGCAGCGACGGCGATCGCTGCGGTGCTGAGGAGAGGCATGATAGCTGCTTTCACGTGAGGGATGCGGCCCCCTTTTCCGTAGAGCCGCGTAACCGGTCAGGATAGCAACGTATGACGCGGTTCTCAAACGTGTCCGCGTGCGGACCTGAGAGGCTCTCTGCTGGACGCAGCGATCCCCTCCACGCCTCTTGAAACCGGCCGATTGTGCGCCGTATGATGGGGCAACTGCGGAATGAACCGCAGCGAGGACCACCCAATGACGGGGATCGATCGCAGAAAGTCGGAGACACCATGAAAAAAGTGTTCATGAGCGTCCTCGCCGTCCTGTACGTGGTCGTCATGACGGGTTTCTTCTACATGCTTCTCAATGACGGCCACCATGTTCTCCCTGAAAAGCCCGTTCTGTACCTCTACCCGCAGGACGAGCAACGTCTGACGGTGTCGCTCGACCTCGAAGGCACCCTCGATACCGTCTACCCGACCCCGGACTCGGAGCGCGCAACCGAGCGGGGGACCCAGGCCTCGTGGAACGTGACGGCCGCGCCCGATGGAACGCTGACGGATCAGGCGGGGCGCACCTATCCCTCGCTGTTCTGGGATGGTGCGATGGACCTCCCGGAACCCGACACGGGGTTCATTGTTGCGCGTGAGGATACGGTGCCCTTCCTGGAGGATAAGCTCGCCCAGCTCGGGCTTAATGACCGGGAGGCCGCCGACTTCATCACCTATTGGGCCCCGCGGATCCGCGCCTACGACTACACGTTCGTCTCCTTCGATGCGAGTGTCTACACGCAGCGCGCCTCCTACAGCTTCACGGACGAGGCCGGGGCGAGCGTCACGCCGGATACGTTCATTCGGGTGTTCATGACGATCTGCGAGGCCGATGCTAATACCGTCGTCCAACCGCAGACTTTCGCGCCTCCGCCGGCGCGCACCGGCTTCACAGCCGTCGAGTGGGGCGGGGCACAGCGACACAAAATCTCGTAACTGACCGCGCGGGCGAGCGAAATAGCGACCCACGCGACACAATGGAACTATAGAGTGGTGAGACGACCTCACCACGGACAGGAAGGTAGCGACATGGCCCAGGAATGGACTCGCATTGAAGGCATGATCATCGGCCACGATCTGATCCCAGCGTGGTCGCCGGCGAGCTGAAGGAGCGTTCGATTCTCGCCCAGCTCGAGTGGTTCCCTCCTCGCCCCAGCTGCTTGGCCTGAACGTCGCAGTCGACAAGGAGCGCGTTGCGACCGTCCCCGCCGACTCGACCGAGGTCGTTCCCGGCCCCACCCCCGCGGAACTGGCCGACGAGCTCGCCATTCTGTTCGACGCCGAGGTGCGCATCGGTAACGCGACGGCCGATCACCTGCCCTGAGGGTGACTCGCCGCTCGGCAAGGTCTGGCCCTCCGATGAGGAGGACGCCGCCGTCGAACCGACCCCGACCCGCATTGTCGAGATCGGCCGCACCCCTGCCTCGTCCGTGCCGCTCCTCGCGGCCCTTGAGGGCGTGGATCTCGGTGACCTCGAGCTCGCCGATGATCACCGCGCACTTCTCGCTGAGCTGCCCGCTGAGAAGGAGGGCTGGAACTTCGGCGATCTGCCGCTCGTGACTCTCTCGTGACGGACGGTGAATTCCAGGTCTTCCTGGTCACCGACGATCACCTCGAGCACATCATCTCCCACAACTGGGGCATGGATGCCGCGATCGTCCCCGGCGGACACGACCGCACCTCGGAACTGCCCGGCGAGGTCATTGATCTCGTGGGTGACCGTCTCGATCTGCTGGAGATTGCCGAGGCCGTCCCGGGCTCCGACGCCGACGCTCTGTGGGCCTCCGTGGCCACGACCGGCGAGGAGTCCGTGTGAAGGTCGTGCGCGCCCTCGGCCTGCCCGGATCCGTCGCCGGCTTCCTCCTGGGCACCACCGACATTGAGGACGTCGAGGGGCGTCCGTGCACCTGGCTCGCGGCATCTCCAACGCGATTGGTCGCAGCGTCGACATCATGATGGGCCAGCCGCAGTCGGTCGTGAAGCCCCTGTGGAACTCCTACGAGTCCGTGGCCGTCGAGCGCCCCTGGATCATCCACGCCGCCGTCGCCGCCGAGGCTATCGTCGGCACCGGCATGCTTGTGGCCGCGGTGCGCGTCCTCGCCGCGTTCGGGCTGGACAGCTTCGCGGGCATCGTGGGCGGCCTGATGGTCGTCGACTCGATCGCCGAGCTGTCCCCTGGCCAAGCATGTCTCCAGCGCTTCGCGCCGCGCGGGCGAGGCGTGAGGAGCCTCCGCCGCATACCTAGGGTAGCGGGGTCGCGTGAGCGACCCCGGCTGCTTTGTCTGTCGATGCAGTGCGCGGAAGCAGCCCGAACCCGTCAGGCCTTCAGGGCCTCGGCGGGAAGTCCTGGGGACGATCCGTGAAGATGCCGGTGACGCCCCATGTGGCCAGCTCGCGGGCCTGCTCGACGTCGTTGACGGTCCACACGTTGACCTCGAAGCCCTGCGTCGCGCATCGCGCGCACGTCGGACCTCGGTGAGGCCCTCAACGCCCGGGTGAATCGCTGTCGCACCCAGGGCGGCTGCGCCCTCGCGCCACTCCTCGGAGGCGCGCTCGATCAGCCAGCCGAGCGCAACCGTCGGGCAGGCCTCGTGGAAGGCCGCGAGGAGGTCGTGGTCGAAGGAAGAGACGATCAGTTCGGAGGGAACCTTGTCCCCGGCCAGTGTGACGGCCAGGGCCTCGATCAGGCGCTCGCGCAGCCGATCCCCGCCCGCGCAGGGCTTGATCTCCAGGTTCGCGCCCATCTGCTGGGCATGCGCGAACGCGAGGGCGTCCGCGGCCTCGGGAATGCGCTCGAAGCGGTACGTGTCCGAGAACCAGCGCCCCGCGTCCAGCCGACGAATATCCGAGAACCCGAGCTGGTAGTAGGAGCCGGACCCCGTCGTCGTGCGGTCCAAGGTGTCGTCGTGAATGACGATCAGCGAACCGTCGCCCGTCATGTCCACGTCGAACTCGAACCAGCGCGCGCCGACCTCCATGGCCTTGGCGAACGCGGCGATCGTGTTCTCGGGAGCCAGGGAAGACGCGCCCCTGTGGGCAAAGATGCGGGGAAATTCAGACATAGGTGCTCCTAGCGTGAACGGGACGGGCGTTGTGCCCCTCACCATAGGTCGGGGTTCGCCTCGGCGTTGAGCATGGACGCGCGACCTGGGGCGGGCTCGATGAGGACGGCCTCGTCGCGCTTGGAGGGCAGGATCGTCTCCACGTACGAGGCCACGGCATCTTCTCGTGATACGTCGTGGCCGGCCTGCTGGGCCATGTACCAGCGGTGCTCGAGATACTCGTGGTAGAGCTGCGCGGGCTCGAGCTTACCGGCGAGCTCGCGCGGAATCGCACGTACGACGGGGGCGAATACGTCGGTGAGCCACTCGTGGGCGGCCTGCTCGAGGGGAAGGTCCTGGAAGCCGTTCGTCGCGCGCCACACGTCGATGTCAGCGAGGAGGCGCGCTGCCTGGTGCTCGCCGACGTCCATGCCGGTCAGGCGCATGAACTTGCGGTTGTGGTGACCGGCGTCGACCACCTTGGGCTGAATGACGAGGCGCTCGCCGGACGAATCGGTGGACATGTGCAGCTCGGCGACGTCGAAACCGAGGTCGTTGAGTCGGCGGATGCGCTCGCTGACGAGGTACTGGCGTTGGTCGTTGGGGATCGACTCCTCGGCGGTGACTTCGTTCCACAGCAGGTCGTACTGGGTGCGGATGCGGTCGCCGACGTCGATGGGGTCGGAGTCCTCGGGGAAGAATCCGCCCGCCTGGAGGTCCATGAGCTCGCCGATGATGTTCGTGCGGGCCAGGTCGACGTCGTACTCGCGCTGGCCGGGGGTGAGCTTGGGGTGCAGTTCGCCGGTTTCGGCGTCGACCAGGTAGGCGGCAAACTCGCCCGCGTCGCGGCGGAACAGCGTGTTTGACAGGGAGACGTCGCCCCAGTAGAAGCCCAGGAGGTGGAGGCGAACGAGGAGGAGGGCGAGCGCGTCGATGAGGCGCGTCGCCGTGTCTTCGCGCATCGACAGGGAGAAGAGCGCGCGGTAGGGGAGCGAGAACTGCAGGTGCTCGGTGATGAGGACCGCGTTGAGTTCCTCGCCCTCGGGGGTTTTCGCGCCCGGTGATGACGGCGACCGGCTGAACGGACGGGGCGTCCAGGCGTGAGAGGTCACGCAGGCGGTCGTACTCGTGATGGGCGACGGTCGGGCCGATCTCCTTGACCGCGAGCACGCGGCCAGACAGGTTCACGAAGCGCACGATGTGGCGGGAAATGCCGCGGGGAAGTGCCGCGAGTAGGTTGGACGGCCACTCCTCGAGGGGAACATCCCACGGGAGGTCCAAAAGGGCGGGGTCAATTGCGGCCGCCGTAATGTCCAGAGCCATGGTCCCCATTGTCGCATCTCGAGCGCCGTGCGTATAGCCCCGACTCGGCATCTGCACTAGTCGCGGCCAAGAACACATGCGGGCATAGCGAAACCCCGGCCTCGTCCTGGAGGTACGAGTGGACGAGGCCGGGGCCGATTATCGCTGTGCGTGAGCGCTATGCGTCACTCGGGCAGGCGAACGCCCGTTGCAGCGGAGAAGTTGTGCTGCTGGCCCTCGCGGATGCGCACGTGCAGGACGCCGCCGCGCGCGGAGCGGTGCGCGGGGAACGCGCACGATCAGCTGCTTGCCGGTGCCCCTCGGAGCCGGAGCCCAGGGTCTCGCCCTCGGCGGCGCCGGCCAGGTGGCCGTACACGTAGGCGTCCGAGCCGAGCTCCTCGACGAAGTCGACCTCGACGGGGATGGAGCCCTCGGAGCCGTCGGCAACGACATCCAGGCCCTCGGGACGGAAGCCGATCTTGATCTTTCCGCCGTCCTCAGGGGTCATCGCGGCGCGGGCGGCCTCGAGACGCGCACGCGTGCGGGGCCGAGCTAGCCCACTCGCCCTCGACCGTGAAGGTGCCCAGGTTCATGGCGGGGAGCCGATGAAGCCAGCGACGAACCTCGTTGGCGGGACGCTCGTACATCTCCTGCGGGTGCCGCACTGCTGGAGGAGGCCGCCGGCGAGGACCGCGATGCGGTCGCCCATCGTCAGAGCCTCGGTCTGGTCGTGGGTGACGTACACGGTGGTGACGCCGAGCTCACGCTGCAGGGAGGCGATCTGCGTACGGGTCTGGACACGCAGCTTGGCGTCCAGGTTCGACAGGGGCTCGTCCCATGAGGAACACCTGGGGCTTACGGACGATAGCGCGGCCCATGGCGACACGCTGACGCTGGCCGCCGGACAGGGCCTTGGGCTTGCGGTCCAGGTAGGGCTCCAGGTCGAGGATCTTAGCGGCCTCTTCGACGCGTTTGTTGATCTCTTCCTTCGGGGTGCCGGCGATCTTCAGGGCGAAAGCCCATGTTCTCGCGCACCGACATGTGGGGGTAGAGAGCGTAGTTCTGGAAGACCATCGCGATGTCGCGGTTCTTCGGCGGAACGTCCGTGACGTCCTTGTCGCCGATGAGGATGCGGCCGGAGTTCACGTCCTCCAGGCCGGCGAGCATACGCAGCGAGGTCGACTTGCCACAGCCGGAGGCCGACGAGAACGAGGAATTCGCCGTCCTTGATCTCGAGGTCGAGCTGGTCGACGGCGGGCTTGTCGGAACCCGGGTAGACGCGGGTGGCCTTGTCAGCGTAACGGTTGCCATGGAGTTTTTCCTTCCCACCGGCAGGTACGTGCCGGACGATCCGTAGTGGGGTGACCGTGGAGCGTCTTCGCCCACGGAGTGCGAACGCGGATCGTTCCGCGCGCGCGACTAATAGCGAAGTTAGCACGCTCGCTCGCGGGTGTACAGTTCGGGCCACATGATGGATTGACAGCGTGTGTCGCCCGTCACATTCAGGGACGAGGCTGGGCGTCCCCGCGCGGGTGGCCGCAGATGGGGAGGGGCCAGGTAGGCTGAGGGCGTGGAAGAAGGCGAGGAACTGGGCGGCTACAGGCTGATCCGTCGGCTCGGTACGGGCGGCGCGGGAACGGTCTGGCTCGCCGAAGATGGGGGCGGCACGCGTGTCGCCCTCAAAGCCATGCACCCGGCGATGGCCGCCTCGGAGGAGTCGCGTCAGCGCCTGGAGCGCGAGACGCGCACGGTGAACTCCGTGCGCTCACCCTTCGTCGCGCACATCGTCGATGCAGAAACCGAGGCCTCCCAGCCTTTCGTCGTCTCGGAGTACGTGGAGGGTCCCACGCTCGCGGAGATCCTCGTCTCCGGGCCGGTTCCTCTGCGCGGCGTCGCCGCCCTGTCCTATCACCTGGCCTCCACGATCGCGGCCGTTCATCACGCGAACATCATCCACCGCGACATTAAGCCGTCTACATCATCTGTTCGCCGCGTGGCCCGGTCCTCATCGACTTCGGCATCGCGATGGCGACCTCCGATCAGCACCTGACCAGCACCGGCCTCGTGTCGGGGACGGCCGGGTACACCGCGCCCGAACTCCTGCAGGGCCACGGCGCCACGAAGGAGTCGGACTGGTGGGCGTGGTGTGCCACCCGCTGTCCTGCGCCACCGGGCGCCCGCCGTTTGGCAAGGGCGACGTGTCCGCCACGATGCTGCGCGTCCTCGAAGGGGATCCCGACCTCGCCGGACTGCATCCCATGGTCGCCGACGCGCTCGCGGGCGGCCTCGCCCCCGATCCGGACGATCGACCGTCACCCTCCCTGATTGTTGCCGATCTCATGAGCGCCGTCGGGTGGGCTCCCGGCGAGCTCGACTATGTGACCGTGAACTGGGCGCAGCTGCTCGACACGGGCATGCGCACGCAGATGGTGAACTCGGACCCCCAGGAGATCGCCGCGCCTCCCGAGTGGGAGGATGCGGGGCAGCGCCCGGACGCCTCCGGCGCGCGCGCCGTCTCCTATCCGCAGCACCCGCGCCGCGACGCCTCGGAGTTCACCGCGGCCAACGACCATACCGACGTGGTGGACACCGCGTCCGTGGCGCAGGGGTATGGCGACTGGTCCGATGACACTGGGGAAGTCGCCTGGCACGACGACGCCACCGACACCTGGCAGAGCGTCGACGACTCGGATCCCACCGAGGTCATGGCCCCCTACGCCCAGCCTCAGTACCCGGGGCCGCAGGGTGCGTGCGATCCCGGTTTTGCCCCCGGCTACGGGCAGCAGCCCTATCCGCAGGCCGGCGTCGCCGCACCGCAGATGGCAACGGGTCCCCAGTGAACCCCAACCCGGCGATGGGGATGGGCGCTGCTTCGGCGGAGGGGGCCGCGTCCACCGCGAAGGGGACGTGGATCTCGGGCGGTGCGCTGATGGCCCTCCTGGCCTCCCTGCCCTTCCTTTTCGGTCTGACCGGTTCCATGATCGTGGGGATCGCGCTCACCGCGTTCGGCCTGATTGGTGCGATGTCGCGCTGGCTGGAGCGTCGTCGGATTCTGCGAGGAGCTAAGGCTAGCGACACTGCGGCCGTCATCGCCATGTCCCCGATCCTGCTGGTGCGCTCGATCCTGTCGACCGCGCTCGGCCTCATCGTCGGGGGCCTCGTTCCCTACGGGATCTGGGCCTTCGTGTCCTACTCGCGCGAGGGGCGCGTCCTGTGGTCATGGCCCTCCGATGTCGTCGCATCCACCGGTGTTGATCGCACGGACTACTGGCTGAGCGACCCGCGCGGGACGATCGTCGTGTGGGCACTCGCAGCGCTCATGATGCTGACTGCCTGGCTCATGCCGTTCACCGCCGATCTGAGGGTTGGCTGTCCACAACGCTGCGCTCGGTCGTGCGTCCTGCCTGGGGGCGAGGCCTCCTCGCGGTAGGCTGTGTGGGGTTCCTTGCGGGTGCGTGGTTCATCGTCACAGGTGGGCTGTCGCACTAAGCGCGGCCACGCCGCGCCCGATATTCTTACAACATTCAACTACTTTCGGAAGGTGAGTCCATGGCTCAGAAGAAGAAGCCGGCCGTCGACCCCGTGCGCGCCAAAGCCGCGCAGATGCGCCAGGCGCAGGAGCGCGCTGACCGCCGCACTCGCATCATCGTCAGCTTTCCGCCGTCGCCGCGATCGTCCTCGCGGTCGTCGCAGCCGTCGGCGGTGTGATCTGAAGCAGCAGGCGCAGGTCAACGCCGCGCGCAACGTCGACGCCTCCGACGTCCTCGGCATCTACGCCGATGGTCGACCGGTCATCGTCAACGGGAACGGCGTCGTCACCGAGGCAGACCCGAACCTGCCTACCCTCACCGAATACTTCGACTACACCTGCCACGTGTGCTCCGACCTTGATGTCGCCGTCGGGAAGGACCTCACCACCTGGGCCGCCGAAGGGCACTACAACCTCGAGCTCCAGCCGGTCATCACCGTCAACATGGACTACCTGAAGCCCGCGACCAGCGCATCGCTGATCGTCGCCCAGAAGGCACCCGACAAGTGGGTGGACTTCCACCACGCTCTGCTCGCCTACTTCGCCTCCCAGTACCAGGCGTCCAACGGCACCGTCGTCCAGAACCTCGAGGCCTCCTGGAAGCAGGTCAAGACGATCGCCGCCGAGGTGGGCGTCCCCTCCGACGTCATCGACACCTTCCCGCTCAACGCCGCCGAGGACTACCTCAAGGCCTCGACCACCGCCTGGCAGAACGCCAACTACAGTGGCCGTAACAACGGGCTCGGCACCCCCGAGCTGATCAAGGATCACTCGACCGTCATCGCGCTGCACACCCCGCTGACCTCAGCCAAGCAGACGATCGCGGAGGTATTCGGCATCACCGATTCCGCGAGCCAGGGCACCACCGAGACCCCGGCACCCGAGGCCACCGAGCCCTCCCAGAGCGGCGCCGACGAAGCCCAGAGCTCCGAGACGACCGACAGCACCAACTGAGCCTTCAATCAGTGAGGGGTGGGACCACGCGGTCCCACCCCTCACTTCTTTGGCGCGAACGTCAAATCCCTGCGGCTCATTGGAGCTCCTTGAGGTGCGCGCCAGTTATCTGCACTACGTAATGGGGAATCGCGTCGATGCGTGCTTGCTGACGGCGATCCGGCCCGCCCGCGCGCACGAGCCCCTACCTGTGGCACACTAGTGTCCGCCGCCGGCTTAGCTCAGTTGGTAGAGCAGCTGTCTTGTAAACAGCAGGTCATCGGTTCGAGTCCGATAGCCGGCTCCACGGAGTCCCTCACCGCGGCACCGCAGCCGCAGCCCACCTCGCCTGTTCGGGTGGGTGCCCCGGCCTCGTCAATGAGAAGCGCCCAGCGACCAATCCACGCCCGACGCGCCCTGCGCCTCCAACAGATCATTCGCGCGCGAGAACGGCTTCGACCCGAAAAACCCTCGATATGCCGAGAGCGGCGACGGATGGGCAGACGCAATAATCGGCGTGTCACCCAGACGCGGCGCGAGCGACTGCGCGTCCTTGCCCCACAAAATTGCCACGAGGGGAGCGCGCGAGCCATTGGCGCTCTTCCGAGACACCAGGGCATCAATCGCGCACTGCGTCACCTCCTCCCAGCCGCGACCTCGATGCGACGCGGGAGCACCCGGGCGCACCGTCAACACGCGGTTGAGCAGGCACACGCCCTGCTCGCACCACGGCGTCAGATCACCCGACGTCGGAGCGGGAACACCCATGTCCTCGCTCAGCTCGCGGAAAATGTTGATGAGCGACTTGGGCAACGCCACCCCCGGGTGGACCGAAAACGACAGCCCCATCGCGTGCCCCGGCGTCGGATACGGATCCTGCCCGACGATCAGAACCTTCACATTGTCGAACGGGTACGTGAAGGCACGGAGAACATCCGTGCCCGCAGGCAGATAGCCGCGTCCCGCCTCGACCTCGGCAGCTAACATCGCGCCCAACTCGTGGACGCGCCCTCCACCGGAGCCAGCGCCCGAGCCCAGCCCGGATCAATCAACTCGGCCAACGGACGCGGATTGTGTTCACTCATAGCACCAGCCCTAATGCCGCACAGGCCACGCCACATTACCCGCGCGCCACCCGCGCCCCACTCCCTCTTTTCCGATAGTCTGAACGCGTGAGTTCTCAGTACCCCCAGGGATGAATTTGACCGCGCCGGCGAAGATATGCCCGTCGGCATGCACCGCCCCCAGCCGTCCAAGTGGAAGAACGTCTGGCCTTTTCCTGGCCATCCTCGTGATCGTTCCCTGCCCTCGGATGGGCAGCGGCGACCGCCCTGTCGCGCCAGCAGGCGACTGTCAGCAACGCGCCCAGCCCCGCCGCGACCACACCGAGCGCCGCCGCACCCTCCGCGGCGCCCACAGCCGAGGCCACCGCGTCCGCTGAGCCCACCCTTCCGCCAGCTCCTCCTCCCCGTCGGCTTCCTCTGAGCCCGACCACGGAGCTGTCATTCAGGTCCTTAACGGCACCGGAACCCAGGGGTATGCCGGCCAGCAGGCTCAGATCCTGAACCAGGCCGGGTACGCGGGCACCTCCGCCGCGAACGCTGACGGCTGGGCCACGCAGACCTCCACTGTCTTCTACGAGGATCCCCTGCATGGAGGGAACCGCGAAGGACGTTGCCGCCAAGCTTGGTATTTCCAACGTTCGCCAGGAGAGTGGCCTCGAGACCCCTGATATCATCGTGATCCCTGCGATGAGCCACTGATACTGCGCTTGAGTTGCTCGGCCCCTGTGGGGCCGGGCGGTTTTGTGTTGCTTGTCAGGCCCTCACGGGTGTTCCCTGGCGCTGGAGGGCCTGGCCGCCCGCGAGGCTAGGCGTCCTCACTTCGTTCGGCGCCGCGCCTCGAAGCCCGCCCGTGCCCTCCGGTCCCTCCGGCGCCTCCGCACCAGTGGGGCTGGGTCGCTGTTGTCTGGTTCGGCGCGTCGTCTCGAAGCCCGGCCAAGCCCCGCCACCGCCCACGGGCACCGCAGCCAGGCCCTCCGGAACCTCCGGCGCCCTCCACGCCAGTGGGGCTGGGTCGCTGTTGTCTGGTTCGGCGCGTCGTCTCGAAGCCCGGCCAAGCCCTGCCGCTGCCTGGCCCTGTCGACCAGGTGGGCTGGTTGTCTGAAACCGTCATCGCCTTTGCTTGCTGGTATCTGTGTGGGAGTGAAACCTGCATCGCCTTTGCGGGCGCGAAATGGGCTTATCCGTGCATTTTTCGTGCAGTGGTGATGTCGGTTTCAGCGGTCCCTTGTTGGGGGTGAGCAGTGGTGTTGTTGGTTTCAACCTCGCCGTGTTGTCGCGCCTTGTGTGCGATGTTTTTCTCCTGCTTGGCCTGGTGTGTCGAGCGTGAAAAAGTTCGCCCAGCGCAGGAAAAAAATGACCACAAATTGGCGTTTTTATGGCCTGCTGGGCGAGTTTTTCGCGGAAATGCCGCTGGAGGGGCGGTGCTGGGCGAATTTTGTCGCGGACCGGCAGTCCTGGGATCCCACAGGGCAAGTTGTGTCGCGCCGCTGGTGTTCTGGGCGCGGATGGCTCGGCTGCCCGCTGGGCGGGCTGCTGTGTCTCACCCTGCTGGTGTTCTGGGCGCCGGATGGCCTCGACCGCTGTGTGTGCCGGTGGGCGGCGGCTCGCCCGCGAGCCGTCCGCGCCGCGAGCTTCGCTCGGCGCGTCGTCTCGAAGCCCGGCCAGGCCCCGCCGCCGCCCACCGGCACCGCGGCAGATCCCTCCGGTGCCCCCCCACACCGGCGGTGCTTGGCGTGCTGGCGTGTGGACTGGTGCGTCGTCTCGAAGCACGGCCAGGCCCGCCGCCGCCCACGGGCACCGCAGCCAGGCCCCGTGGCTGCCCCGGGGTCACGCCCCGGCCTCGTCGTTGATTGTTACGCCCTGAGCGCAGCGGGCTCAAGCCCCTGTGACCTCGCCTTGCACTCTGGGATGGTGAGTGCCAAAATCGTAGTTAGCACTCCGACATGGAGAGTGATAAGACCACCGGTTCGATGAGGCCACCTCAAAAAGCGTGGCCGTCCGTCGCGGGCATCGAACCCGATCCCGCATCGCGGAAGGACACATTTCAATGAGCAAGATCATCAAGTTTGATGAGGATGCCCGTCGTGGCATGGAGAACGGCCTCAACCTGCTGGCCGACACCGTCAAGGTGACGCTTGGCCCTCAAGGGTCGCAACGTCGTGCTCGACAAGAAGTGGGCGCCCTCACGATCACTAGCGATGGCGTCTCCGTCGCTAGAAATCGACCTCGACGATCCGTTCGAGCGCATCGGCGCCGAGCTGGTGAAGGAAGTTGCCAAGAAGACCGACGACGTCGCGGGTGATGGCACCACCACCGCGACCGTTCTGGCCCAGGCGCTGGTCCACGAGGGCCTGCGTAACGTCGCCGCCGGCTCCAACCCGATCGCCCTCAAGCGCGGCATCGACCAGGCCGTCGAGGCCATCGTTGAGCAGCTGCACGCCGACGCCAAGCCCGTCGAGACCACCGAGCAGATCGCTGCCACGGCCTCCATTTCCGCCAATGACCCCGCCATCGGCAAGCTCATCGCCGAGGCCTTCGAGAAGGTCGGCGCCGAGGGCGTCGTCACCGTCGAGGAGACCAACTCCTTCGACACCACCCTGGAGACCACCGAGGGTATGCGCTTCGACAAGGGCTACCTGTCGGCCTACTTCGTGACCGACCAGGAGCGTCAGGAAGCCGTCCTCGAGGACGCCTACGTTCTCCTCATGGACCCAAGATCTCCAACGTCGAGGACATCGTTCCCGTCCTGGAGAAGGTCATGCAGACCGGCAAGCCCTCGCGATCATCGCTGAGGACGTCGAGGGCGAAGCCCTCGCCACGCTGGTCGTCAACAAAGATCCGCGGCACCTTCAAGTCCGTGGCCGTCAAGGCCCCCCGGCTTCGGCGAGCGCCGCAAGGCGATGCTGCAGGACATGGCCATCCTGACGGGCGGCCAGGTCATCTCCGAGACCGTCGGCCTCTCCCTCGAGAACGCTGACCTTGAGCTGCTGGGCCGCGCCCGCAAGATCGTCGTCTCCAAGGACGAGACCACCATCGTCGAGGGCGCTGGCGACAAGGACATGCTGGACGCGCGCGTGCGCCAGATCCGCCAGGAGATCGAGAACACCGACTCCGACTACGACCGCGAGAAGCTGCAGGAGCGCCTCGCTGTTGGCTGGCGGCGTCGCCGTCATCAAGTCCGGCGCGGCCACCGAGGTTGAGCTCAAGGAGCGCAAGCACCGCATCGAGGACGCCGTTCGTAACGCTCGCGCGGCTTCCGAAGAGGGCCTGGTCGCCGGCGGCGGCGTCGCCCTGATCCAGGCTGCCACCGTGGCGCTGCCTAAGCTCGACGCCCTCACCGGCGACGAGGCGACCGGCGTCAACATCGTGCGCCTGGCCGTCTCTGCCCCGCTCAAGCAGATCGCTGAGAACGCGGGCGTCGAGGGTGGCGTGGTCGCCGACCGCGTCGCCAACATGGAGCCCGGCCACGGCCTGAACGCCGCGACCGGCGAGTACACCGACCTCATGGCCGCCGGCATCTCCGACCCGGTCAAGGTCACCCGTTCCGCGCTGCAGAACGCTGCGTCGATCGCAGGCATGTTCCTGACGACCGAGGCCGTTGTCGCCGACAAGCCCGAGGCTCCGCCGCCGGTGGCGACGACGCTGGCGCTGGCATGGGCGGCATGTACTGATCCGCTCGGCGTTAAGCTGATCCGCCTGGGGCGGGACTCGTGAGAGTCCCGCCCTCAGGCGTTTCTGTCTGTCTGCGCCGGTGTGCCACGAGGTCGTGGCGCCTCGCGGGGAACGGGGCGTAGCGCGCGGTGTCAGACCCCCGCAAAGAGGGAAGCGGAATGTGTTTCCGCATCGGCGTAGGTGGAGGCCGCGACCTGCATCTGCGAGGAGATCGCGTCCAGGGCGTCGTGTGTCTGCGCCTGGATGCCCTGCCACTGGGTGATAGTCGCCTGGAAGTTCACCTGCGCCCCGCCGGTCCACGTGTCCTGAAGGGCGAGCAGCTGCGCCATCATCGTGTCCACTTCGGTGCGGATGGTGGATGCGGTTGTGCAGGCCTGCGCGGAGGCGGCAGCAATTTGTTCGGCGTCGACGGCGTATGCGGTCATGATGTCACTCCTTTGTGGGACCCCGGGTGGGTCCGTCGACAAAGACGCTACGCGCGTGACGACGCGTGATCCAGGCAGAAACGAAGCCCTGTGGATAACCGCCCGCGCCGAAAAAAATGCCTGTGGAGAGCCCGGGAATACCCATGCTGCTGACGGGCAAGCTACTGGAGGGCCTGGTCGCGGTGCCGGTGGGTGGCGGCAGGGCCAGGGCGGGCCTCGAGATCGATCACCTCGAGCCACAGGCTCGCGTGTGCGATCTCGCGGGCCGCCGCCCACCGGCACACAGCGGCCAGGCTCCACAGGTTTGAGGGCGCCGGAGGGTCCGGAGGGCACGGGCGGGCTTTCGAGACGTGGCGCCGAGCGAAGCGAGGTCGCCCTAGTCTCGCGGGCGGCCGGGGCCTCCGGCGCCTGAAAACCCGTGGAGCTAAGAGCAACATGCGACATCATGCTGGGCCGCCGCCCGCGGGCGCACTGAGCAGCCTGGCAAGACCAAGCTGTGCCGCGGCCTCGTCAGTCAGCGGTCGGAAGGTCCAGGGATTCGACGGCGGACTCAAGGGAGGAGGTAGCCTCCTCGTCCTCGTCCGAGTCGGTATCTTCCTCGATCTTGCGGGGCAGGATACCGGTGGACGTGGCCTCGTCGTCCGGGGAAGCGACGGGACGCACTTCTTGATCGAACGGCGCTTGATGATTAGCGTGCCGGTCGTCGTCGTGGAGTCCTCCACGACCTCGTCGGTGTCGTCCGCATCCTCGGGATCGTCCGTGTCCTCGGTCTGGGCGGCCTGGCACAGCTGGGCCTTCTCGCGCTCGAGGCGGGTCAGCTCGACCTCGAGGTTTGCGCGGGCGGTGTCCTCCCACGCCGAGCCGAGGGGGGACTGGTAGATCGTCTCGTAGCTCAGGAGCTTCTTGACGAGCGCCATGCGAGCCTTGGTGAACTGCAGGTCGTCGAGCTCGCTGAGTTCGGCGCGCAGCGACGTGCGGAGCTTCTGTAGTCCTGCGGGCTGCAGGCCAGGCACGCCAGGTCCGCGTCGACGAGCACCTGCGCGTCGAAGTCGGTGCGGGGCGCGCGGTGGCGCGTGAGGAACGCGATCAGCTCGTCGATGCGGGCAACGACCTCCTCGGGAACGCCGAGGTTGGTGAGGCGGTTGTGCGCGTGATCGATGCATCGGGTGGAGGCGAAGTTTGCCTGAATCCACCGAGCTTTGATCTCGAGCGCCTTTGTTGAGGAAGGCGCCGTGGTACCACGCGGCGACGCGCAGGATGTCGGGATCGTGCGCGGACGACGAGATTTCATCGATATGGGTGAGCGTGTTCATGAGCCGACGCACGTTGTGCAATTGGCGTTCGGGCGCGCTCCAGCGCTCCGCGAGGTCGACGCTCTCGTTTTCGAGGTCGGACCGGGTCGCGGTTGCGCCGATTTGCTGCATGGCGTCAACGAAAGACGTCAGCAGCCACTGAGGTGCTTGAGCACCCATGGGCCACTCTCCTGCTGAGGAATACCCTGAGCCATGCTAGTGCGCTTTTGAGCGAAGGTCACGTTCGTTGGTAAAAAATCGGGGAAAATCCCGATGGATTTTGTGAAACTGTCAGGTGAAAAATGGCGAAAACTGAGCGAAAAAGCCGTGTGTGCTGACCGGTGCGTTATGTCGTTCACGCTGTGGGGAGCTCGATGCGAACGGTGAGGCCGCCGCCTTTCGTTTTTGGTGAGTGATGCGTTGCCCTTGTGAGCTGCGAGGATGCCGGAAACGATCGCGAGGCCAAGGCCGGAGCCGCCGGACTTTGCGGTTGCGCGATGTGTCCGCGCGGTAGAAGCGTTCGAAGACGCGTCCGCGGTCAGTTTCGTCGATGCCGGGCCCGTGGTCGCGCAGTTCGACGATGGCGGTGTCGCCGCTGCGTCCGAGCGCGATTTCGACGGGGGAGCCTTCGGGGGTGTAGCGCACGATGTTGCCGATGAGGTTGGTGAACACCTGCGAGATGCGGTCGCGGTCCGCGGGGACGATGAGCGTCATCGGGGGAGTGCGGCTGTTGATGCCGGTGAGTCCGACCGTGCGCGTGGGGTCGAGGCTTGGAGGTCGAAGACGGCGTTATCGGCGAGCTTGACGAGGTCGATGTCGGTGATCTCGAGGGGCGGCCTTCGTCGAGGCGGGCGAGGGTGAGGAGGTCTTCGACGAGCGTGGCCATGCGCGAGGATTCGGAGGCGATGCGCCCCATGACTTCCTCGATGCGCTCGGCGGGCACGCCGCCCATGGCGTAGAGCTCGCAGTAGCCGGAGATCGCCGCGAGAGGGGTGCGCAGCTCGTGGGAGGCGTCGGAGACGAATCGCTTGATCTTTTGTTCCGAGGCCTGGCGGGCTTCGAAGGATTGCTCGACCTGGGTGAGCATGGCGTTGAGTGAGAGTGAGAGTGAGCCGACCTCGGTCGTGGGAGGGTGCGGGGTGACGCGTTGGTGAGGTCGCCGGCGGCGATCTTTCCGGCGGTGGATTCGATGGAGCGCAGGGGGAGGAGAGCGCGGCGCACGAGGACGCGCCCGGTCCAGCCCCCGATGAGGACGATGATGATGCCGGCGACCGCGAAGTACGAGGCCGTGGTGCGCAGGGTGTGCTGCATGTCCGACAGGGTAGGGCGATCGTCATGTATCCGGAGAACTGGCCGGAGTCCGTTTCGTACACGGGGACGACGAGGGCGCGCCAGCCGAGGCCAGCCTTGGAAGAGGAGACGGTGACCGGGAGGTGCGGAAGGAGGAGATGGGCGCGGAGCTCGTGTCGACCAGCTCGGGCAGGTGGGGCTTGCCTGACGCCTTGAGGTGTCCTCTGAGTAGAAGTACCGATCGCCCCCGGCGGTGTCGTGGATGTGGATGTAGTAGAGCGTGGGGATGCCGCCCTGGCCGTCGGCGGAGAAGGTCGCCGCCGATCCGGAGATCTGCATGGTGTGCGCGGTGGCGACGAGCTGGTCGTCGATCTGAGAGGTGAGGTGGCGCTGGAGGAGGCCGATCATGACCGTGCCGGACAGGGACAGTCCGATGGCCAGGAGTAGCGTGATGAGCGTGACGAGCTGCGCGGATAGCGGCTTGGAGTCCCACCATGCCTCGATGCGTTGGGCCAGGCTGCGGTGCACGTCAGTCCTCAGCGCGCAGGATGTAGCCGACCCCGCGCTTGGTGTGGATCAGCTCCCCGGAGGCCCCCTCGACGGCGAGCTTGCGCCGCAGGTAGGAGATGTAGGACTCGACGATGGCGACTTCGCCGTCCCAGTCGTATTCCCACACGTGGTCGAGGATCTGCATCTTGGAGACGACGCGTCCAGCGTTGATGACGAGGTAGCGCAGGAGCTTGAACTCGGTGGGGACAGGTCGATGGGGCACGCCGGCGCGCGTGACTTCGTGGGCGTCCTCGTCGATGACGAGGTCCCCGACGCGCAGGAACGCGTCGTCTTCTTTGAGCCCATGGTGCGGCGCAGGATGGCGCGGATGCGGGCGACGACCTCTTCGAGGCCGAAGGGCTTGGTGACGTAGTCGTCGCCGCCGACGGTCAGGCCCTGGATCTTGTCACGCATGTCGTCGCGCGCGGTGAGGAAGAGGACCGGGGTGGTGATGCCGGCGTCGCGCAGGCGCCTGGTGACGGTGAAGCCGTCCATGTCGGGGAGCATGACGTCGAGGACGATGAGGTCGGGGCGCGAGGCCTGGGCTCGTGAAATGCGCCGCTGCCGTCCTCGGCGGTGACGACGTCGAAGCCCGGCGAAGCGCAGGGAGGAGGCGAGGAGGTCGCGGATGTTGGGCTCATCGTCGACGACGAGCAGTTTTGCTTCGGTTCCCGGGGTGCTCATGGAACTAGTGTCACCCATCTGTCTGAATGTTTCCTGTGAGGTAGGTGGGAGTAATGACGCTACTTCTGTTTGCTTCGTCACCTCGGTTGGTTGCGCAGAAATACAGGACAGGAAAAGGCGCAGAAAAGATGTGCAAGAATTGAAGCATGTCATCCCAGAACGCAGCAGACGTCATGTCTCCCGACGGCGTCGACTTCCAGCACGTGTCCCCCAAACTCGCGACCCTGCGCCTCGGTAACGCCCTCGCGCTGTGCGGCGCCCTGTGCGGCGCGATTTCCGCCCTCGTCCTCATCGTCGATATTCCGGCGCTGTGGTGGCTCATGCTCGTGCCCGCCGTCATCGCACCTGTTTCTGCCTGTGGCTCGTGCCCGCCCAGGTGCGCGCCCCTGCGCTACGCCCTGGCCGACACGGACTTCGTCATCCGCCGCGGCGTCTTCAATCGCTCGCTGACCTCGTGCCCTACGGCCGCATCCAGTACGTCGACATCTACCAGGGTCCCCGTGCTGCGCCTGCTCGGCATCTCCACGACTCGTTGTCGACCGCGAGCGCGAAGACCGACGCGACGCTGAGCGGCGTGCCTGTCGCAGACGCGGCTCGTCTGCGTGACGTCCTGGCGGGAGCGCGGCTCGTCGGAGCTGATGGGCCCTATGAGCGCGGACCTCTCCTCCGACGGCATCGCCCCCGAGGACTGGAAGCCGCTTCACCCGCTCACCCACGTCCCCGCGTCGCGGAAGCGTCACGGGTATCGTCGGCGCGGTGTCCCTGAGCAACGCGTCCGCGATCGGGCGCATGCTCAACGGTGAGACGCCCGCGTGGCTCGCAAACCACCGGCATCTTCCTCGGTCTGGCGTTTATCGCGGGCATCGTTCTAGCCATCGCGGGCGCGTACTGCTACCTGTCGTGGACGAAGACTCGCTACGCGGTGAGCAATACGGCGATCTGGTACCGCGCCGGCATCCTCAAGCGCACGCAGCGCCACGCGAGGCTGACGCGCATCCAGACGATCAATGTGTCCTACTCGCTCGTCGGTCGCCTCCTGCGCCTGGGGTATCTGGACATCGAGGTCGCCGGCGGCACCGATTCGAGCATCAAGCTGGGCCTGCTGCCCGCCGCGAAGTTGGAGGAACTGCGTGCCCTCCTCCTCGCGCTCGCTTCGGGTGCGATCGACGAGGCCGTGGATCCCGCTGACCTTTCCCCGGCCTCGGACCGAGTGGTGACGGCAAAGACCCCGCTGGAGGCCCCCGAGCGCCCCGTGTTCAAGGTCGGGTTCGTCAAGCTCCTGGCATCCATGCTGGCGACCATCGACAATGCGATCGCCCTGTTCTTCGGCATCTTCCTTCTGGGGCTCAATGGCTTCCTCGTGGGTGTCGTCGGGGTGACGTCGATCATGAGCTTCCTGGGCATCCTGGCGGGCGCGTTCAGCCTCCTGGCGGGCGTCTGGGCGCGTTTCGATCGAGAGTTCGGCTTCACCGCGGCGATCGCTGCGGACGGCGTGCGCATCGACCGCGGCCTGACGGCTCGCCGTCACGTGACGATCCCGCCGGGGCGTATTCACGCCATCGAGGTGACGCAGCCGCTCATCTGGCGCCTGTTCGGCTGGTATCGCGTGGAGATCACGCAGGCCGGCAACACGGCGCACACGCAGGACGAGAAGAATAAGGGCATGCAGGTCGATGTGGCCTCCGACGTGCTGCTTCCCGTCGGTAGCCGCGTGGAGGTCGTTCAGGCGATCGCGATGGCGATCCCGGACCTGGGGACCGATGATCCTGACGGCTTCCTCGAGTCCCTTCGCGTGGGCACGGGCGAGGACCGCTGGATGACACCGATCCCGCCCAGCGCGAGGATTCTGGATCCTCTCGTGTACAAGCGCCGAGCCTTTGGCCTGACCGATGCCGTGTTTGCGATCCGCGATGGCTTCTTCAACCTGCGCTTCTCGATCATCCCGCTCACGCGCATCCAGTCGGTGTCGCTGCATCAGGGCCCCATTCAGCGCTGGCGCCGTGTCGCCTCGGTGCGCGCCGCGCTGGTCCCCGGACCGGTGGCATCCATGGCCGAGCACGTCGAGGCGGGCCGCTCTCTACAGCTGTGGGCGCAGTTGTCGCAGGCCTCGAAGGTCCGCCGCGAGGCCGAGGCTCCCGAGCGCTGGCTCTCTCGCGTCACCGAGATCGTCGAGGCGACCGTGCAGCGTGCGGAGGACGACAAGTAGCCCGATGATCGGCGACAATGGAGGCATGAGTACCCCCGGACGCCTCGGAATCGGCATCATCGGCATGGGCCACGTCGGGCCCGTCATCGGCTCTGCGCTGCGCGCGGTCGGGCACCAGATCGTCGCCGTCTCCGCGTCGTCGGACGCCTCGCGCGAGCGTGCCGATGCGATGCTCCCCGGCGTGCCGATCGCCACGCCCGAGGAGGTCGTGCGACGCTCCGAGGTGGTCATCGTGGCCGTCCCCGATGACCAGATTGGCCCCCTCGTGAGCGGCCTGGCCGACCTGGGCGCCTGGCAGCGCGGGCACATCGTCATTCATCTGTCGGGTGCCTCCGGCGTGGGGCTGCTCGGCGCCGCGCGCGCGGAGCGATCCCGCTCGCGATCCACCCGGCGATGACCTTCACCGGCACCAGTGTCGACGTGGCGCGCCTCGTGGGCACGCCCTTCGCGGTGACGGCTGCGGCCCCCTTCCTGCCGATCGCCCAGGCCCTCGTCGTCGAAATGGGCGGCGAACCCGTCGTCGTCGCCGAGGAGGACCGACCCCTCTACCACGCGGGTCTCGCTCACGGCGCCAACTTCATCGCGGGCATCACCGTGCAGACGACCCGTATCCTGGCCGAGGCCGGCATCGAGAATCCCCGCCCTGTATGTGCGCCCGCTTCTCGAGGCCGCGCTCGACCGGGCCCTCACCGAGGGGGTTGCGGGCATCTCCGGACCCGCCGCCCGCGGGGACGCGGGAACGATCGCCGCGCACGCGCGCAGCCTCGGGGCTAGGGAAGGTCTCTCGGGGGAGCGCGACACCTACGCGGACATGACCCGCGCCCTGACCCGCCTGCTGCGCGACGCGCGTCTCCTCGACGAACGGGCCGCCACCAGCGTCGAGGCCGCTCTCCTCGACCCGGGCGCCTGATCACCACACACCGAACGAGCCCAAAACGCGGGAGAGAGAACGCGCGCAACCCCGGCCTCGTCGCGAAAACGCGAGGCGTGAGGAAAGCGACTCGATTACGCACCGGCGGGCCGAAGTTGCAAGAATAGAACTATGACTCACCGTCCCGTCCTGACCCACACGCGTGCCGAGTTGGCCGACGCCCTGTCGCGCCTGCCCGGCACGAAGGCCCTCGTGATGACCATGGGTGCCCTCCACTCCGGGCACCTGCAGCTCGTGCGCGAAGCCCGCGAACTGGCCGATCACGTGATCGTCACGATCTTCGTCAACCCGACGCAGTTCGCGCCCGGCGAGGACTTCGACGCCTACCCGCGCACCCTGGACGCGGACATGGACGCGCTCGAGACGGTGGGTGCGGACCTCGTGTGGGCGCCCGCGCCCCAGGACGTGTACCCCGCGCCCGCGACCGTGACGATCGACCCGGGCCCCATCGCGCGCGTTCTTGAGGGCAAGACGCGTCCCACGCACTTCGCGGGCGTCGCGCTCGTGTGCACCAAGGTCGTCAACCTTGTGCGCCCCGACGTGGCCCTGTACGGACAAAAGGACGCCCAGCAGCTGGCCGTCCTGCGCACCGTTTTCTCCCAGCTGGACATCCCCGTGCGCGTTCACCCCGTGCCGATCGTGCGCGCCGAGGACGGGGTCGCCCTGTCCAGCCGCAACCAGTACCTGAGCGACGATGAGCGCATCCGCGCCCGTGCCCTCTCTCGTGCGCTTCGTCGCGGCGCCGAGGCCGCCGAGGCCGGGGCACAGCCCGCGCAGATCGTTGCCGAGTGCCGCTCGGTTATCGACGCCGAGGGCGGCATCGAGCTGGACTACATTGCGCTCGTGGACGCGGGGACTTTCGAGATCCTTGCGGGCACCGAGTCCGTGCCTCGTCGGTGAGGGCGCTGCCCATCACGATCCCTGTCCGACGGCTCGCGCGAGGGCGCATCCTCATCGCCGCCAAGGTGGGCACGACGCGCCTCATCGACAACATGGAGGTGCCGCTGCGCGACGCTTCCGGTCCTGCCGGCCGTCTCGCTGAACGCGCGGGAGACCTCGCATGATGGAAATGACCCGCGAGATGGCCATCGGCAAGATCCATCGCGCCGTCGTCACCGGCGCCGACCTGCACTACGTCGGCTCGATCACCGTGGACGAGGACCTGCTGGACGCCGCGAACATCGTGCCCGGCAGAAGTCGACATCGTCGACGTCAACAACGGTGAGCGCCTCGACCCTACACGATCGCGGGTGAGCGAGGCAGCGGCACAATCCGAGCTCAACGGGGCGGCCGCCCACAAGGTGACCGTCGGCGACCTCGTCATCATTATGGCCTACGCTCAGGTGCCCGAATCTCTCGTGCGTACGATTAAGCCCTCCGTCGTCTTCGTCGACGAGGCCAACAGGATCGTCAGCGCCGGCGACCACGCGGGAACCGTCCCCGAGGACTCGCCCCGTGCCCGCGAGCTGGGGCTGAAAAGCTCCGGCGTCTGATTGACGCGTCGGCAGGAGCGTCCACTCACTCGAGTGGGCGCTCCCTTGTTTTGCCCTCGTTTTGTGCACCTTTGCTCGTTTGACGGCATGCGCTGTTCACAATTGTCCATACCTTGTCTTCGCCCCGGCGCTGATACGCCCGTCACACCTATCCTCGAAGAGCCGAACGAAAGGAAGGTGGGGCATGAGCAAGCGAGCGTCTCGGACGCGCCACGCACTCGTCGGATACGCGTTCCTGTCGCCCGCCCTGATCGGCGTCCTCATCTTCATGGTTGTGCCCATCGGCGTCATCATGTGGGTGAGCCTGTATCGGTGGGATCTGATCGGGGATACGCGATACGTGGGCCTGGCTAACGTCACGAACGTGCTGAGCGACCCGGCCTTCCTGTCGTCCCTGCGTACGACGATTCTCTCGTCCTCCTCGTGGTCCCTATTCAGATCATCCTGGGCCTCCTCCTCGCGAACCTGCTGACGAAGGGCGTGCGAGGAACCGTCGTCTCATCGCACGCTCATCGTCATCCCGTGGATCGCGCCTCCGCTGGCCCTCGGCGTCGTGTGGTCGTGATCTTCGCCCCCACCGGTGGTCTTCTTTCCGCGCTGGCGGGCACGACCAGAAATTCTCGTGTCGCCCACCTGGCGCTGCCCGCGGCGGCTTTCGTCGTCGTCTGGTCGAACGTGGGGTCACGGCTCTTTCTTCATCGCCGGATTGCTCGCGATCCCGCGTGAGCCTCACCGAGGCCGCGACCGTGGACGGGGGCCTCCTCGCAGGTGTTCCCGGCACATCAAGATGCCCCTCCGCGCCCGACCTTCTTCTTCGTCTCGGTCACCTCCGTGATCTCGGTCTTCAACGTTTTTCGATCAGATCTACGCCCTCACCAAGGGAGGCCCATCCGGCTCCACCGAGGTCCTCGCCCACCTGATCTACAAGGAGGCCTTCGAGACCGGAAACGTCGGCCGCGCCGCAGTCATGGCGTGCGTGATGATGCTGCTCCTCATGGGATTGACGCTGGCCCAGAACCTGTACTTCCGGAAGAGGACCACGTATGAGCTCGTCTAGTCGCACTCGCGTCGGCCTGGTGGTCGACCCTGGGGATCTACGTAGGCTCTCGCTGGCCGCGTTCATCATGGTCGTCCCGCTGCTCTTCAGCTCGTCACGGCCTTCAAGTCGCCGCAGGACTTCGCCTCGCACTCGCCCCTTCGCGCTGCCCTCCCCGCCCTCCCCTGGCCCGTTCCAGGCGATCCTGACGGGACGGGTCAACTTCGGCGACGCGATCATCACGACGCTTCATCGGTCGTGGTGATGGTCGTCGGGCAGCTGGTGTCCTCCGTGCTGGCCGCTCTACGCGTTCGCCCGCATCGAGTTCCCGGGGCGCGAGGTTATCTTCTGGCTCTTCCTGGGCACCATGATGATTCCGGCGTCGGTTCTCGTCATCCCGCTGTACCCTCATGATGGCGAAGATGGGCTCAACAACACCTTCTGGGGCATTGTCCTCCCTTCGTGTTCGCCTCGCCCTTACGCGGTGTTCCTGCTGCGTCAGTCGTTCCGTCAGATCCCCAGGAAATCATCGACGCGGCGACCATGGACGCGACGCCGGGCAGATGCGCATCCTCTCCATCGTCGTTCCCGTGTCGAAGCCGATCATTTCGACGCTCGGTGCTCATCACGGCTGTGAGCCAGTGGAACTCGTTCTATGGCCGCGGATTATCGCTCGCGACCGAGCCGCGCGTCCTCACGGTTGCGTGACGGCCGCGCTGCAGAGCCAGTCACAACGCGAGATTGGACGTACGTCATGGCGGCGACGACCATCGCGCTCGTGCCGCTGATCGCTCTGTTCATTGTCTTCAACGACACGATTGAATCTGATTGCCTGACGGGCATCACGTAACAACACAACCCATCACAACTGGAGGTCTTTCATGAAAAGGCGTTTTGTTACCGCTACCGCTCTGATTGGTGCCGCGTCGATGCTGATGGCCGCCTGCTCGCAGGGTGCAGCGCGTCGAGCTGAGGCGGCAGCGTCCCTGACCCCGCGTCTGTGGGATGACCAGCTGCCCAGGCGTACGAGGCGGCGCTCCCCGAGTTCACCGAGGAAACGGGGATCACGGTCAACGTCGAGGTCGTCCCGTGGTCGGACTACCACGGGCCTGCGTTCCGAGCTTGCTGCGGCACCGGGCCGGACGTCTTCTGGTCCAACACGAACAACTACACGAGTACAGACGCGGCGGCAAAGATTGTCAACATTGACGAGGAGTTCCCGCCTCGAGCGCGACGGCTGGCTTCAGGGTGCCATCGATCAGCACACGGTTGATGAAAGTTTTGACGCGTCCCGTCTCACCGACCCGTCGATTGCGGTGACTACAACAAGTCGCTGCTGGATGCGGCAGGCGAGCATCGAGGACCTGCAGAACCTGTCGGGATCCCGGAGCGCTCCATCGACTCTCTGCGGGAGATCACCCGCAGCTGACGCTGACTCGTCGGCCGCAACGCGGCTGACTCCCTGCTTCGACGCGACCACATCGTCCAGTACGGATGCAACGCCGCGCTGATGGCTGGGCCATGTGCATTCCGTACCTGGCTCGGGCCGGTCGCCACCCCGCAGGATGAGAGCGGCACTTTACGTCTCGCGAGCCTCGAGGGCGATCGCCGCGGTCGGCTACCCAGGACCTCATCAACAGGAGCACGGCCCCTCGGCGGTCGATACGAACGACAACGGCGACTTTCAGCCGCGATCAGTTCCTGCAGGGCAAGATCGCTCTGTTCCAGTCCGGTGCCTGCAACCCTGGCGAACGTGGCAGAGGCGCGTCCTCGAGTGGGGCCTGGCTCTCAGCCGAAGGGTCCCTGCAGGTGCTGTGACGGTCGGTAACCTGTCGTCGCCGCCGGTTCGACGGCGAGCGCGAACTCGCGAGGCTCAGCATGCTGCGCGGGCTGGCTGGCGCGACGCGGTGCCGCATGGGCAAGACCGGCGCCGGCTTTCCCGCGAACGAGAAGGCCCAGACGACGTGGACCGCCTACTGGTCGGACAAGGGCGTCGACACCTCCGTGATGGCGAAGACTCTTCGGCACGATCATGGCCCTTCGGTGCGAAGCTG